>Ga0194057_10000079_pt1 | contig 42876 bp, 26 predicted proteins | sample SepL4415m_MetaG_FD_155474 | JGI IMG/M metagenome (GOLD analysis project Ga0194057, IMG submission 155474) | Anoxic zone freshwater microbial communities from boreal shield lake in IISD Experimental Lakes Area, Ontario, Canada - Sep2016-L442-15m | ecosystem: Environmental > Aquatic > Freshwater... | reverse complement strand
GTTGTTTGTTTCCTTCACTTCCGCAGATGTACGAATTGCGGAAGTGAAGGAAACAAACAACAACATTAAACAAAAGGAGTGTAGCATGAAACGATTCGCATTATGTATTGCAGTGTTTACGGCCATGGCACTGGTTGGCACGGCGATGGCGGGCGAGGACAGGGCCGGACCGCAACTGCGTCTTGAACTGGATCTAGTTGACGGTTCCCACATCACCGGGTTCCCGAACATTCTGTCGGTGCCGGTACAGACATCCTACGCCAAGATGGATGTCCCACTGAATCAGATCCTTAGCATCAAAATGGGCGAAGATCACGAAACGGCGGCGTTTACTTTACTCAACGGCGACAAGCTCAAGAGTATCGGTAGTCTTGCGCCGATCAAACTGGAGATGGTATTTGGAAGAGTATCAATAGCCGTTGAACACATCCGAGAGCTTCGGGTTGTGTTGGCTGGTAGGCCGCTGCCGGAGGGGTTGAAGCGTGGGCTGGTCTTGCACTATTCGTTCGACCGGGACGAGGGTGGAAAGGCAACCGACCTGAGCGGAAAAGGGAACCACGGGATTGTACATGGAGCGAAGTGGACTCGCGACGGCATTGCCGGCGGGGCGTACGAATTCAACGGCAATGGGGATTACCTAGATACGGGGTGCAATCTCAGTGGGGTGGACGAAATCACGGTATGCGGATGGGTTCGGCCTGCCAAGGCTCAGCGGGGTGCCTCGGTGGTCACGCAGTTCGGAGGTCCGCCGGGCGACAATGTTTGGGGGCTGTTTGCACAAGCAGACCACTTTTCGGACCTAGTCCCGCCGCACAAAGGAATTGTCACCGTGCTTACGGCCGACGGGAGGAGACCCACGGCATGGGGTAAACCGACTGAAATCGGCAAGTGGGCCCATCTGTGCTTCACTTTCAAACGGAGTGGTCAGGTCGTCTTATTTAAGGATGGGGTGTCCGTGGGCCAGGACGCGACTGGCGATTCACCTCTAAATAAGAGGGATTCCACCGCCAAGGTCGGTGCCAGTTGGGGCGCAGACGGCTACTGGGCAAATGGCCTCATTGATGAAGTGATGGTCTACAACCGCGCGCTGTCTGGAGAAGAGGTCAAGCAACTTTACGACGTTCAGGAGTGAAAAAAACAAACAGCATCAGAAGGAGAATGACATGAAACGATTCGCATTATGTATTGCAGTGTTTACAGCCATGGTGCTAGTCGGAGCGGCGTGGGCTGGACAGGACAAGGCCGAACCGCAACTGCGTCTTGAACTGGATCTGGTTGACGGTTCCCACGTCATCGGCATCCCGAGCATTCTGTCGGTGCCAGTGCAGACTTCCTACGCCAAGATGGATGTCCCATTGAAGCAGCTCATTGGCATTAAGATGGGCGAAGATCACGAAACGGCATCCCTTGAGTTACGGAATGGCGACAAGCTCAAAGGCGTCGTCAGTCTCGCGCCGATCAGGCTCGAAACAGTATTCGGAATGGTGAAGATCGGCATGGAACACATCCGAGAGCTTCGGGTTGTGTTGGCAGGCGGGACGTTGCCGACTGGTGAGGGGACATTGTCCTATGGAGGCGTAAACTGGATGCCGTGGCGAACGGCGTTTGAGGTGCAGGGGGATAAACTGGTCTCACTGCCCAAGGCCCGTTCGGGATTCAGTTACGGCCACGGCGGTAATGGACGCGGGCCGACGCTCATGAGCAACATCGGCAGTGCGGCGTGGAAGGACTACAGCATCGAGTTCGAGTTCTGTATGCGCGGCGTCGATCCGGCTTTCAACCCGTACGGGCTGCCGCTGGACTATCGGAGCGGGGCCGTCCTGTTCCATGTTGCCGACGCGAAGGAGAGTTGGAACGAGTTAGGCTCGACCTGGTACGCGCTCAGTCTCGGTGCCGATGGTACATGGAGCCTCGGTTGCGCATACAACTTCCATTGCCGTGTACCGTCGGGTTGGGGTAATCCGTTCAGCGAGGGCGGCCGCAGCCTAGCGCAGGGACGTGGGCTGAAAATTAACCTGAAGGATGGCAACAAGATTCGGATCGATGTATGCGGGAATCGCATTCGAGTCTGGGTTGACGGCGAGCAACTTGCCGATGTGCGGGACGAGAAAATGGGCGAGGTCATCGGAGACAAGACGCTGGACCATGGCGGTGTCGGCTTCCAGTGGGGGCATGACAGCATGGGCTGGATCCGCAATTTCTCGGTCAAGCAGATGTGATGTACGAATTGCAGAAGTGAAGGAAACAAACACCAACATAAGGAGTGTAGCATGAAAAGATTCGCATTATGTATTGCACTGTTTACAGCAATGACCTTGGTGGGAGCGGCGTGGGCTGGACAGGACAAGGCCGAATCGCAGGTTCGTCTTGCAATCGATCTGGTTGACGGTTCCCACGTCATCGGCATCCCAAGCATTTTGTCGGTGCCGGTGCAGACGACCTACGCCAAGATGGATGTCCCACTGAATCAGATCCTTAGCATCAAAATGGGCGAAGATCACGAAACGGCGGCGTTTACTTTACTCAACGGCGACAAGCTCAAGAGTTTCGGTAGTCTCGCGCCGATCAAACTGGAGACGGTATTTGGAAAAGTGTCAATAGCCGCTGAACACATCCGAGAGCTTCGCGTGGTGTTGACTGGTGGATCCCTGTCGGAGGGGCTGAAGCGTGGGCTTGTTTTGCACTATTCGTTCGACCGGGACGAGGGTGGCAAAGTTACAGACCAGAGCGGAAAAGGGAACCACGGCACGGTCTTGGGTGCCAGATACACTCCCGACGGGAAGAATGGAGGCGGTTACGGTCTTAGTGGAACCAACGAGCACATCACAACTCCCAACAGCGATAGCCTGGAGATTCGAGACAATCTCACGCTCGCCGTATGGGTTAATCTTGCGACATTAGGCCCCGGCGGATACGGTAACGAGCATGGATACATCATCAACAAGGGAGATGACCTATGGTGGAACCCTGCCTTCTGCCTCGGCTACAGCAAGGGGGGCGAGCCCCTATTCCACGTAGGCAATGCCACCGATCCGCAGCGGGGAGGCGGCAAGAGTGCCATCGGCACCACCAAGTTGGCTCCCGGCAAATGGTATCACCTAGTCGGCGTTTACGATGGTGCCTCGGTAAAGCTCTATGTGAACGGGCACCTCGAAAAGACAGAGGCATACTCTGGACGGCTCCGTTCCGACCGGGCACCGGTACACCTGGGCGGAGGTAAATTATTCGGCGTTGACTGGGGAAATCAATTCACCGTCCACGGAATCGTGGACGAAGTGAAAATCTACGATCGAGCACTGACTCACGCAGAGGTCAAGCAGATCTACGAATCGCAGAAGTGAAGGAGACAGGGAAGAATCCGGCCAGGACACAAGCGAGGGAGACCGTCCCATGAGAATCGTGAGCTTGGCATCGATAGCCTTCGTGGTGTTGGGGGTCTTCGTTGCCGCCATGCGTGCGGGCGAGCACTCGATCTCGGTGGAGCTGGGCTTTCGGAAGAAACCGCCCACGTTTGCAGTCAACGAAAGCATTGTGGTCGAGGCTCGGTTCGTCAATCGAACCAACAATCCGCAGATATATCGCGGAGGGCTGGGAGACAAGAACATCAAGTCTTCCTGCCAGATCAAGCTCATGGCCGAGGGCGGGAAGGCATGGTCGGCAGAGGCCGTTGCGGCTCCCCCCTGTGCAAACCACAAGGACATCGAGGTTCCCGCTCACGGGCAGACGCTGATTGGGCAGTGGGACCTCAGCAAGCTGGTCTACAGTGAAGGAAGTGGCTGGCGTGCGGGCGGCAAGATCCCTTTCGCAGAGATCGCCCGGCCTAGCCAATACCGAATCCGTTGGTGGGATGGTGTATTCCAAGCGGGCACGCCGCTGCGGTCTGATCCGGTGGATTTCCAGATCGCTCCCGGGCTGAAGCCGAGAGACCTCTGTATTTCAGGAACCAATGTATTTTCGGCACCAGAACGTACTCATGAAATTATGAAGAACGTCTTCGTGGTCCTTCAGTTCTCCGACCACAAGGACATGAGCGATGTTGTGGTCGAAACCACGTTTACGGAGGGACAAGGAATAAAATGGTGCCCTTTGCGATCTGCACGTCCCCCCGAATATGAGTTCCGTGGGCATTGGCAACTCAACGAGAACGGGGAACTAAGTATCACCGGAAGGTATGTGCCGGTCCACGGCACTACCGAATTGCCACCACGCCTGCGAGCCGAAAAGGAATTGCGGTTTCGTATCGTTGAAGGTTTTTTACGGCCTGGCACTCCACCCTATGCACACACCGTCGAATTATGGATCACGCAAACGAAGCCATCCGAGCCGTCGAACCTATCTGTCCGGCAGCGTCTCCAGCGGGCCATCGACGTGAGCCGCGCCCTGGCGGCCAAAGGACAACAGGTCGACGATGCGTCGGTCCGATCCTTGGCCCTGGAAGCCTGTGAACCTTCCGACCGCAAAACACCGCTGCTCTTTCCGCGAACGGAGGATGTTGAAGCCTATACCCAGGCTCGCCCCTGGGCGTCGCACTACACACCGAATTCGGCGCTCTTGCGACCGATGCGACAGAATCTGGACAAGATCGAGCACTGGCCGCCGCAGACCGATGCCCCGGAGCTTCGCAAGCTGCTGGAAGACAAGGACCCAGCCATACGATGCGTGGCGGCCGAGTCGCTGGCCACGTTGCACCAGCCGGAGGATGTCGGGCGAATTGGCCGTCTGTTGAAGGACGATGCCGATGGACTTCCTGGGTTGGGCGGGAACCACACGCGCTCGGCCAGGTACATCGGAGGAGAAGAGATCGTGGCCAATGGCCTGCACCACATGCGAAGTTGGCACAATCGCACGGTAGCCGACACGGCACGGCTGGCGCTGCGACTTATGACGGGCGTGGAACTGACGGCCAAGGATTTTGACCCGTGGTGGCGGCGCAACCGCGGTGGCCGCACCTGCGTGTGGTACTGGCAGCAGCGGCTCATCCGCGAACTGGCGGCAGCCGACGCCCTGGCGGCCGCGGCGTGGCAGGAGGACGAACCAAAAGACCTAAAGAGCTATGAGGCCAAGCGAAACCGAATCCTCGCCCAGAAGCAACAGCGATTCGACGCGGTTCGCCAGGCAGTGGCCGGGGAACTGGCCCAGCTTCCAGCGGAAATCGAAGCGAAGGTGCGCCTGGCGGCGATGAATCGCTACTCCACCTCCTTGGGTGTAGGCCTCGACGAGCCTCTGCTGGGTCCCTTCATCTGCCACCGAATCGGCACGGATCGCCTGCTCGAACTGCTGGAGCGAAAGGACCTATGGGAGGATGTGGAGTGGAAGAACCCGTATAACTACAACAACCTGGTCGTCCAGGTGGTCGGGCGCGCCGAGTTGTTCTTCACCCCCGAGCACCTCCCGCGGTTGCGGGCAATCATGGATCGCGAGCATGGCGGCGTGTGGTGGTCTGGCCAGACGGCCTTTGTGGTTGGGATTTCTCACCTGCTGTCTCCGGCCGAAGCGACCAACCTCGACGAACCGAAAACCCGCGATGGCTGGTTGCGGAGCAGGATGCGGACCGAGGGCGATCTGTTTGTACGAGGGGCCGTGGCTCAAGAACTGATCCGCGTCGGGCTGCCCGAGAACGGGGAGTTTCTCAAGAAAGAGTTCTTCGCCGAAACGGGCCGGAAGAGTGGATTCCCCGATCTTCGTCAGGCAATGCTTCAGGCCCTTGGTCAATCGCCCCTGACTCCGCCCAAGCGTACGGCACTGGTCGACATCGTGCTCGACGAGCGGTTCGTCCCCTTGTGGACGCAGCCCAATCACCGCATGGGCGACGATATGTACCGGCAGTATGCGATGCAAGCGGTCAATGCCCACGCCGGCAAGGCCCTGCTCACCGATCAGGACAAGTACGCTCTGACAGACCCCGCCAAGTCGGAAAAAGCCCTGGCGGAAGTTTGCCGCAAGGTGGCGACCCTGCGGCAGACAAAAAACCCGGAAGAACCGATCCCTGAAAAGAAAGAGGGCAAACCATGAGGCCAGTCCTAACGATCATCGCGGCGTTCGCCCTGTCGGGCGTCGCGTTTGCCGAGGAGAAACCTGGCAAACCAGCCCTGGCGAAGACAGGCACCCTTGAAGGCGTAGTGATCGAGAAACACGCCAACGTCAAATCCTACGAGGCGTGGAACTCGCCCAGCGATCCATACTACGTCCTCGACATTGGCGATGTGACCGAGACCTATAAGGACGGCGAAAAGACCTGGCAGGAAACCCGAAAACGGCATGTCACACTGCGGCCCTCGCCAACTGTCTCAACCGCCGATCTGGCAGCCCTCAAGGGGAAACAGGTCACCCTACGCGGGCACCACACAGAGGGTGAGCCGTACAAACCGACGGACCACGCGGAGCAGATCCCGATGGAACCCGTGCTCAAGACGAAGCCGGACAGCGACCCCGAGATCGTTGGCTCGCGACCGGCAAACCGTGGAGCCGGTTTTGTGGTGGAAGCGATCGTCCCCTGCGCGGCCGGAACGGACACGCCGCCCGCCCACTCCGGTCCCATTCTTGAACTGACCCTTTCCGTGCCGCCGCCCGTTGTCGCAGGGCAACCTTCGCGGATGATTCTCAAGATTAAGAACGTCTCGACCACCTCGGTGAATCTCCCGTGGCCGAGATTCATCGACCAGTTTGTGACGTCTGAAATCAAGGACGCGGACGGCACGACCCGGACCGTCAAACACCAGGGTGGAGCCTTGGGTCACGGCAGGTATCCGGGAGGCGACCTAAAGCCCGGTGCGACGTCAACAGTTGAACTCTCGCTGACGTTCCCGAGAACGGGAGTCACTGAAGTTCGCTGCATCCTTGAACCGTCACGCAAGGCCACCCCGTGGTGGAGTTTTTGGGAGGGGCGCGTGGAGTCCAACACGGTCAAGGTTGACGTTTCCGCTGCGCCGGGCGCGACGAGCGTTGACATGCAGGACCTCTTGGCGGCGATCAAGCCAAAGCTGCCCGAACAGTGGGAAGTCGTCTCGCACGAATCGTCGCGTTACTTTTTCCTTTTTCTCAGCCACAAGAAGGCGCAGAACCGAGACTATCAGGAAGGGGTAAACGATCCAACCGAGAACATCAGTATCTGCGATTCGGTTTGGAGGAAGAATGACAAACCGCTGGCTCACTGGAGAGGGCACAAACTCGTGATCTGGGGTGGAGGAAAGGATTGGCCGCGCTACCGTGAAGACATCCTGTCCGCCCTGGATACCACAAAGGAGACCCGTCAGCCCGCCATGGGTCAGTCGCTGACAGCCGGGCAGGTCGAGGCGATGGTCAAGAACTCCGTCAAGCTCGAACCGGGCGACACCAGCCACGCGGAATCGGCCGTGTACTATGCCAAGGCGATCGTCGGCGTGGACGTGGGGACGACGGGTGGGCCTAAAGTACGCATCGAGACGCGCGAGATGGAGAACGTGTGGGTGGTCTTCTGGGTGAACGATTCGAGAAGATACCAAAGCCGCGGGCACTTTGTTGTCGTCGACGCGCGGACCGGAGCGATCCTCGTCCCTCACGCTCAAAGCGTCACCGCCGCGGTGGCGCAACCGATTGCCGCGTCGGCGTGGCTTGGTTCTCCACGATTCACGCCGTTCCCCGCCAGGTACGCCGCCGGCGATTGGGAGCACGAAGTTCGCTTTTCGCCTGTGGAGGGGGCGATTAGCCCGTATGAACTAATTATTCGCTATCGCGGGCAGGCCGTTACGCCGAGCGGTTGGTGCGACTGGGTCTTCACGCCTTGGGGAATCGCTCGATCGTTCAACGGACGGTGGATTCCGGGCGGCGCCGGGTTGGGCGGGCGGAACGAGATGCTTGGGTTGACCCAGGATGAACTGAGCCGTGGCAAGGATCTCACGCCCCAGGGTAGTGTCGTCAAGCCGGCAACTCAACCGAATGACACTGATCGGCTGGCCGATTGTCTGCGCGCGCTGAACAACCCGGCCCGTCAGGTGCAACTCGACGCGGCTCGCTACTTGGGACGGTTGGGCCCCGGCGGGAAGGCTGGCGTCGGCCGGCTAACGCAGATGGTCGAGCAGTTTGATCCCGGCAGTATCGATGTCGCGGGGATATGCATGCTGGTCGAGGCCATAGGCCGCATTGGCCCAGACGCCCGATCGGCCTTGCCGTTGATTGTCAAGCTTTCCGGTCATCGCGACCCGAACGTGCGGACGGAGACCGTGTGGGCAGTGGCCCGCGTAAGGGACTTCGCGGCCGAAGCCACGCCCTTCCTGGAGCGAATGGCCCAGGACAAGGAAGAACGTGTAGTTCGAGCCGCGATCTCAGCACTTGAGCAAGTGAAAAACAAGGCTCTACGGCCCGCCGCGCAGCCGAAAAATGAATCTGCCTCGCCCGGCGCAAGGGCCGACAAGCGCTCGGCGTTCGACCAGAGGTACGGTATCGCCCACACGCTCGATGTTGTTGATGTCAAAGAGAAGGACGGCCGTGCTGAAGACGGACGCCTTGTTTTCGACATGGATTGTAGGCTCAAGAAGCCAGGGATGTACACGTTCACCTTCGCTTTGAGCGCACGCGAGGGTTCTGCGGCCACGCAAAGGGTGCAACTGGAAGTCACGAAACCGCGGGCCGATGGTCCTGACGGGATCATAGCGCAGCAGGCCGGTCTGTCCCTGACCTCAACTCGGGAGCCGGAGGTGGTCCGCGTTCATTGGCCAGCGGTTTTTAGCCCCGAAGGTCCGGGAGGCGGTTGGACGCTGGAAGGGATCCGTTTTACGCCGGTATTGCCAACCAGTCTGAGCCCACCCATTGAAGTGACGGCTTATGAGCCGCTCGACTGCGGTGCCACCGAATTGCTGATCAAGGACAAGACTGGCCAGCCATTGTATCTTTTCAACAAACCCTTCCGCCGCGAGTTGTTTCTGAGCACCAAGAGATGCACGGATGAACCAGACATGCGATGCTCCGTCCACATTACCAAGGGGCATCCCCTTCAGAAGGCACTCATTGCCTCACTGGAGCAGTTTCTGAAGGCTGGACGCAACGCAGAGAAATTGGAGAAGGTGAAAAACGAGACAGATTTCACCAAACTGACGGAGGAGGAGCGGATTCTGCAAGGCAGCTTCAACTTCCTGGGAGCCCTGCAACACATCACGGAGACGGCCGACAAATCGCCGGAACCATGTGTCGCTCCCGCCAACCCGGTTGGCACGGTCCCTCGCAAGCAGGGCGACGAGAATGCCGCGAGGGCGCGCCGCGAGATACCGGCGAAGCTCGACTCCCAGTTCCGGCCCGAAGCGGGCGTCGAGTACACGTTGGCGGCATCCTCGCTATATCGCCACGTACGCGGGAGCGATCCCGGCCCGGCTGAGCGAGACACATCCATCGCCTGGACTTTCGCGAACGAGTTCGTGTATCGCACGGCCCTGGCAAACGAGTATGTGGTTCCCGCCGGCTGCTCGGCAGGGCCGACCAAAGACGGTTGGTGTCGGGTAAGTTTCTCTGCCAAAGACGGGAAGTCCCGTCGGCTGGTCGTAGAAGTTGACGTCAAGCGGCACGTGGGAAGATTGGTTGCGGAGAAGCCGGCGAAACAGCCGGAGGCGGGCGAGGGCCATTCGGCCCTCCGGCGTGTGAAGCTCGCGGTTGAGATGAAGCAAGCGGAAGCAAGCCCCGATCCGGCGAAAGTCAAGTTCAAGGTCGTATTGCGGAACCAGCAAGGTTGGCACATGGAGGTAAGTATTCCGGCTGAACGCGCGGAAGAGATGCGGCAGATCGAGAAATCGCAGCAACGGACCAAACGGGCAGAAAGACTGGCCGAAGAGGTTGCGTCCGGGAAATACAAGACGGTTGACGAGATGACGTCCGGCGACATCACATTCACACTGGAGCATTGATGCGCGACCCGGACGAGTTGTTTGCAGCCCTGGCACGGAGTAAGTTCCGAAGTCGCTTTCGGCTCGGGCCCAAGGAAGCGTCGTACCTGAACGAGAAAACCCTGGCCGTCGTCCTGGAACACGGCAGGCGATTCGTTAGGCGATGGTGGTGAGTTTGCGCCCGCTGGGCTTTGGGGCGGCTCTTGCGGAGGCACCCCCCAGAGGTATCTGTGCCCTAGCATCATGAAACGTGTGTGGCAAGATTTTCTGGCAAGCCCGTGGCACGGGCTTCCAGCCCGAGGAATTCGACACGGGCAAGATGCCCGTGCCACGGTGGCGTCCGTCTGCCAGAGAATCTTGCCACACATCATGAAACCAACCATTTGTAACACGGTGTCCTTCGCCACTATAATAATGGGGGCTTGTGAATCGGCCGGATGCCAAGAGCCCCCTTACTCATTTACATGCGAAGGAACATTCCCTTGATGAATGGAACAACAAGATGCAGTCTCGTAGGCTTCACCACTGCCCTGCTGCTGATCCAGTCAATTAGTGGACACGCAGGCGAAGTCACGGCCCAGAAGATTCCCGTGACGTCCCATCAGATCGACGTGGGGGACGATCCGGAGAACGCCTACTCTGGAGCCCCGCAGTTCACCTGGCCTTTCTTTGGCGACCGGCCCCAGATGGTTTCAAAGTATTACGGCCTATATCTAAAATTACGACACGATCTAGGCGTCAACTTCAGGTTTTATTTGCATGAGGATCAATACTTCCAGAACCCTATTCCAAAGGTCAAGATAGCGGCTATTCTGGATAGCCCCGTCATCCCGGTGATTCAATTCGCATTGCTATCTAATATCGACCAGGTCGAAACAGATACCGGCTATTTTCCTGCCTATGACCCAGCGGTGGTTCAGGCCTTCCTGAAGAAGTATCCTAATGTCATTTTTGGAGGAGGTAATGTCGCCGAGTACGACATCGGGTTTTCGTGGTTCTACAGGCACAACTACGGCCGGGTTCCAGTGGGGCCTGGAGGAAGAGTGTTTCCCACCGCTTTCTTTGATTGGAACGAGGCACTTCTCAAGCGTTCTACTGTCCCGTATATGATGCTGGAATATAATGGCAGCTATGGCATTCACTATGCGGCCTCGGAACGCGGCTTAAGCATGGGCTGTGCTCAACTGTTCAACCGGGGCGGCCAAACCCCTGTCATTAACCTGGTGGCATCGCGCTCGGCATCCCGGCAATATCCCTATCCCTTTGGCGCACAGTATTCGGGCCAAGTCAGCTTGGTGGTAACGAATGCCAATGCAGTTTCGGCAAACTTGGAAGCGCCCAATTATGCTGTAATTCCCTTCGTGCAAGAGCCTAACTATCCCAAGAGCTATGCCCTATGCAGGCAGTGGCTCTACCTCACCTGGTTGAATGGCGCCCGCTTTTTCCGGTGGGAGGCAGGGGAGTTTATCAGAATCCCAAAGCAAGATATTCCCTCTCCCTTGAGCAGTTTCACGGCCAAGTCAGCCAAGTTTATCTCCGATTTCGGAAAAACCGGTCCGGTACAGACTCCGATTGCGATCATCCGTGAGTTTGCGAATCCCTGGGATTCACCGCACTTACGCGTAGACGCACCCAATCGAGAAGGAGGCGGCATCGATTTTAAGATTATCGGGGACTCCCCCTACACAGCGGGAGATTATCAGATGCACGGGCTCATGGATTTCTTTTATCCACACTACATTCAAGGTGGGATGGATGTTAAGAAAGCCACGAGAGAGGACTTCGCCCTGTGCATCACGCCCTACGGCAACAGTGTCGACCTGCTCCTGAGCGACGTGCGCAAGGAGGCGATTGCCCAATACGGATTGCTCGTCTGGGGTGGCATCCCGCCGGAGTCGCCTTCCATCATCCGAGAAAAGCTGCTGTCGCACATCACTAACAACCGGGGGCGGGTTGTCCTTTTCGGGGCGGCTGCTCGCAGCATGTTTCCCGAGTGGTTTGCCGACCAATCGCCAACCTTCATTGTGCAGGGTGCCGCCATCACCTACGGCGACCGGACCCTTACCGAATCAGCCGACTTCCTGATCGAGCCGCTCCGTGTTGACCTGGATACGAAAAAACTGGGCATGAAAGTTCTCGCCACCGTGGGCGGCAAGCCGCTGATCGTCGAGTGTCTGGGAGGGCTGGTGCTGGTCCTCAGCGACTACGGTCTCAACCAGACCGAATATCTTCCACCCTCCTCCGTGCGGTGGCAAGTTGACCAGATTATAAAAGACCTGCCCCACAAACTGCTGATGCACGCGCGTCAGCTCTTAGCCGACGAGGCTGCTAGGCAGACCCTGTTTTCCGTGAATAATGAGAACCTCCATTATGTGGTGACCAGGCCGCAAGGAGGCGAATACATTCTTGGCCTTTTCAACGACAAACTGACCAGCGAACCATTCCATATCACGTCCCACATCGGCGCGACCACTTCGCTTGAAGAAATCAAACTCGATGACGGCAAAGCTGAGTTGAAATCCGCCGCGAAGGGAGCGGCGTATGCGCCCCCCGGTTTGCGCGAGTCCCCTGCTCTTCCCCTGGATTATGGATTGTCCGATGACCAACATATTGAGGGTCGGGACGTTCGCCTGTTCCGAATTCGGGTGCAAGAGAACGGGGTCAAGGAACTTCCGGCCATTCGCTATCCAAGTCGTCCAGCCAATCGGGTGCTTGCAGTAGCCGGACTGGAAGACATTCGCCACTACCTCCAGGGAATGCCATCGTTCTTCCAATGGTTTGATGGGATCAAAGTCGACGCCGACGCCCTGCTGTCGGTGGATGATAGATGGATCGTGGAGCAGGCCCATTGGCTGGATCGGCGCGGCGTGCGCGTCGCCGTGGACGGGAGTGGAATCGACGGTGTACAGGCGGCTCGTGTCATCGCCAAACTCTCCCTTTTGAAGCGGGCCCCCAAGGATCTGATCATCGCCTCACCCTCCCGGGATACGGAAACATCGGCTGCGCGCGCTGGCGTACATTTGCTAGCCCCATCCGCGGTGAATCGGCTGTCCCAAAAAGGCCAAACCTTTGTTGCCAAGGCGATCCTGAACATCCTCGATCTCTACTACAGGAGCGAAGAAGATCTATACTGTGATCTGTGCCATTTCGCCTTACGCCAGGATGTGCCGGCCCTCCGAGGAAAGCGTGTCCCGGCCGGATTGGAAGGCACTCTCTTAGCAGTAGAAGGCTTACGCGACGATGTCTGCGACGCTGGCCCGGGCCTTTTCCGTCTCAAGGACTTCATCGGGTGTAACCGGACCGAGCTGGGAAGATTCAAATATCTCAAGATAGACTCGACTTATCTCTTGTCCAAGACATCCGTGGCCCTCGCCGAGGATATGGCCGTCCTGGCAGGATTGGATATTAAGGTCATCGTGGATATGCGACCGGATCAGATTCACTTTGCTCGCATTGCCTTTTATCCCCACATCCCCAATTACGACTCGGGCATGAAACTTTACGCGGAGATCATCGACAAGATGAAGACACTTGGCGCAAAGGATCTGATTATCCGCATTCAGGATGAGGGCGCTATGAGGAACAAGGAGAAATACATCCAGCAAAGGGACGAAACCTGGAATACCTTTGCGGCCCTTGCGGCGCGGCAAGGAATCAATCTCCACTTAACTTTTGACAAGACGCTGAAGTTCAGTAACCTGGCCAACTTCTCCAGACCTAACGTCTTCGTGATCGAAGGCTCCAGGGGAACGCCTTCCCCTTACGTGAAGCACCACCCAAAACCAACACCATGAAACACACACTCGCACTCCTTAGGATCGGCGCATCAATAAGTGTCGCAAGAAAAGTAGCAGGCACACTCCGTGTGCCGTCCGCCCCCGCTCGGCGAGTGGGCAAAACACGACAGTTATTTATGCGCCGATCCTTACCGCGCTGCGGCTAGTGCCACCCGGACACTTGCGAAGCCACGCCTGGCGTGCGATGATTCAGTCTCCAGCCCTTTTCCTGAAGGAAAACGATCATGTTCGCAAGATGTCTACTATCCGCCGTCATCGCCTTAATCGTGGTCACACTGGCGATGTCTAATGCCGTGTTCGCATCGGAACCCACAGATGCCGAGTTGCTGGCTGGAGCCGACGCGAGGATCGAACAATGCCGTAAGGCAGACGCAACAGTCGTGGTTGTCGATGCGGCAGGCAAACCCGTCAACGGTGCGACAATCGACGTGGAGCAAACACGCCACGCATTTCTTTTCGGCTGCAATATCTACGCCTGGGGCAAGCTGCCCGACGAAGGCCGGGAGCAGGCCTATCGGCAACGCTTTGCGGAGTTGTTGAATTACGCTACTCTGCCTTTCTACTGGCCGATGTATGAACCTCAACGAGGAAATCCCATTCACGCTCATACGGAAGAAGTTGCCCGCTGGTGCCGCTCGCACGCAATCCTCACGAAGGGGCACCCCTTGGCCTGGAACCACGCCGACCCGGCCTGGCTTTCCAATGACTCCGAAGAAATCCATCAGCTGCAAATGGCCCGCATCGACGATTGTGTCAAGCGGTTCAGCGGGCTGATTGACCGCTGGGATGTTGTAAACGAGGTGACCCATTATGATCGGGACGAGTTCGCAAAACGCAGTGCCCCCAAATACACCGCGATGTGGAAGAAGTACGGGCAAATTGCCATGACCCGTGAATGCTTCCTGCATGCCCGACAGGCCAACCCGCAGGGTGTATTCCTGATCAACGACTACCGGACCGATTCCGGGTACGAGCGGGTGATCGAACAACTGGTGGACGATAAGGGCAGACGGCTGTATGACGTCATCGGGATTCAGAGTCACATGCATGGTGGCATCTGGTCGAACGGGCGTATTTGGAAGGTGTGCCAGGAGTTCGCGCGGTTCGGGGTGCCGCTTCATTTCACCGAGACCACGGTTCTTTCTGGGGATCGAGTTTGGGATAAGCCTTCCGGCAGCCCATGGCCGTCCACTCCGGAGGGTGAGGCGTATCAGGCCCGCGAAACCGCCCGCTTCTACACCATGCTGTTTTCCCATCCGGCGGTTGAGGTAATCACCTGGTGGGATTTTTCCGACTTCCGTGCATGGAAAAATGCCCCGGCGGGACTTCTGCGGAAGGATCTGACGCCCAAACCGGCCTACGAAGCACTGAAGCGGCTGATCAAAGGAAAATGGTGGACGCACACGCAGGTCCAAAGCAGCTCGGACGGAACCGTCCAGCTTCGCGGTTTTCTGGGCGATTACCGAATCACGGTTCGGGCGGGTAATACAGCAGCCGTCGTGACAGCCTTTGCGCTGGAGAAAGGAAAAGTCAACCGCTGGACAGTGAAGATCGAGTAAGGGATAGCGAATACAACATCGCGATTTGCTGAAGATGAGATCGGGATGCATGCTGCTTCTCATACCAAAATCGAGAATTCGATCATTCGTCATGCCCAGAACGGTTTCTTCAGCGGCCAGAAAGCGGCCGACTGCCTGAAACATGAGGGGTGTAGCTGCCGGATTGACAACTCAGGTATCAACGAATTACAGCAAGAAACCTCCCAAAAAGCAGATATTCGAGGTACTGCATAAAACCGGTTTTAAGACCTGAAACAAGAGTCGGCTCAGACCGCGAGGCAAGGACGTTCGGATAGGCAAGAGAAGTCTTGCCGAGTTCCACCAAGCGAACGTAGGCTCGGCATCAGTTAGCGACGACCTCGTGGACAGCTTCGCTGCAGGCTTCGGGTGCTACGACGCCAAGTACAGTACCAAAATTCGCGGCGGAGAGAGCTTCTTTCGTCAGGTGGACCGCGAAGAAAGCCTGGTCCACCTTCTGCGGGTCTGCTCCCTTCGGTCTGTTCCAGAACTTCTCGGTTCCCTTGACGCGATAGTTGATCTCCTTGATCAACGACTCGATCATGGATGTTGAGACCGGCAAGCCCTGGCGACGATTTATGCAAACCTTCCGTTGTGAGCTTCCATTGCGAGGCTTCCGGCATTAGAATGGTGTTACTATGCCAATAATCATCCTTCGTTGTATCTTCATTCTGGCCGCAGCCGGACTGGCGGTGTCGATTATCAATTCAAATACCTTCCCTAAGCAGCCCGAGTGGCTCGCGTGGGCCGTGATGGGTGGATTGCTGTCGCTCGCTGGAGGGGTTATCGCTATTGATTTAGGCATCCGTCGCAAACGGCTCGACGTAATCTCCTCGGTCTATTTCGGCCTCATCGTCGGCATGTTCCTGGCCTACATTGCCCAACTAGTGATCAAACCCCTAATACCGGCAGGTATCGGTGAAGCCAACCAAGGCTGGATCCAACTGGTCTTGGGGTTGGTACTCTGCTATGTCTGCATCAGCCTGCTTTTGCAGACCAAAGACGACTTTCGCTTCGTCATTCCTTATGTCGAATTTGCCCGCGAGATCAAAGGCAGCCGGCATTGTATCCTCGACACGAGTGTCATCATCGACGGCCGCATCGCCGATGTCGTCGATACCCAGATCATTGACGGCCAGTTGGTGATTCCCAGTTTTGTGATCAATGAGCTGCAAGGAATTGCCGATAGTTCCGACCGTTTGCGACGCAGCCGAGGACGCCGAGGACTAGATATTCTCAATCGGCTGCGAAGCAGCGAGACCATCGACGTGCAGATCTTCGAGCGCGACCTGCCGGAATTTGCCGGGCAACCGGTCGACCTGAAACTGGTGGCCCTGGCGCGGCACCTCAGCGGCAAACTGATTACCAATGACTACAACCTGAACAAGGTGGCGCAGCTTCAAGACGTTGTGGTGATCAATCTCAACGATCTGGCCAACGCCATGAAGCCATCGTTCATGCCCGGCGAGCAGATCAACGTGCGCATCGTCAAGGCGGGCGAAGAGCATGGCCAGGGCATCGGTTACCTCGATGACGGCACCATGGTGGTCATCGAAAACGGACGCGAGCATGTTGGGCAACAGGTGAATATCTCCGTGACCAGCGTCATCCAGAAAAGTGCCGGGCGGATGGTCTTTGGGCGATTCGATGGCTCCAAGTAGTTTGAACGGAATAACTTCCGTTTTACGGACTTCCGCGAGCGTCAATTCCGGCCAACATTCCGCAGGCGGCATGAATATCCTTGCCGCCACTGTAGCGACGATCGACCGGCATGCCTAGTCGGGCCGTCAAGGCATCACGAAAACGATGTAGCTCCTCAGAGGATGGCGGATGGAACCGACCTGTCGGATCATTCACGTCGATCAGGTCGAGCTTCACGGGCAGACCACGCGTCAGCTCGGCTAACTGCACGGCATCTTCGTCGCGGGTATTGACGCCCGAGATCATGATCCACGCAAGCGTAACGCGGCGATGGGTCGCTTCGTGGTATTCCCGGATCGCTTCCATGAGTTGTGGCGTGGGGTACGAATTCTCGATTGGCATCAATCCGCGCCGGACCTCCGGATCGGCCGAAATCAGCGACACGACCAGCCGGAAACGATGTCGCTCGGCGGTGAAACGGCGAATGCCCGGCACGATTCCGACCGTCGAGATCGTGATCGCTTTGCCCGCGATCGCCATGCCGCACGACTCAGAAAGGATAGTAGCCGCCTGAATCACATGGGCGTAGTTGAGCATCGGCTCACCCATGCCCATGAAGACGACGCCTCGGACCGGATGAGGCGAGTCGGCCTGAATCTTGGCCACCTGATCGACGATTTCCCAAGCGGCCAGATTGCCGCGAAAACCCATGCGGCCCGTTGCGCAGAATTTGCAGGCCAACGCACACCCGACCTGGGAACTGACGCAGACCACGTACTTGGGATCTTCCGGCCGATGCAGTAACGGAATGCGGACGGCTTCAAAGGCGTCTGGCCGCTCGCCGCGGAACAGATACTTGGCGAATCCATCTTGCGGCGAAACAACCTTGTCGACAAGCGTCAAATTTGGGATGGTCGTCCGCTGCCGGACCTGATCGAGGAGGCGGCCGGATACGCCCGGCACGATGTCCGGGTAGTGGCCTTTGCGAACTGCGGTAACTTGCAAAAGGCGGGCCAACCGCGGCGGCACACCCAGCGGCGAAAGGCTTTCGTAAACCTGGTCGATCGTTAAGTTTTTGAAGATGATCGCGGTCTGAGTCACTTCAGGTTCCCTCGGCCCCTGCCCCTCTCCCAAAAGGAGAGGGGAGTGCGAGACTACTTCAACTCAACGTGATAGGGCATCCAGAGGAGAACTTTCTCACTGAGCAACTGCCGCCAGAGCGCGGCTTGGCGAAGTGTTTTGACAATGTCGGGCATGGCGGCGGTGAATTCATTGACACCGGTGCCCTCGCCGTTGAAAAGCTGCTCGAAGAACGACTTGGGCTGTGGCAGGATTTCGATCTCGACGTCTGCGTCGGGCTTCAGGCCGGCGAGCTTCTTGGCCTCGGTGATGGCATCGCTCAAGGTGCCGACCTCGTCGATCAGTCCGAGTTTTTTCGCTTGCCGGCCGGTGTAAACGCGACCCTGAGCGAGCGATTCCAGCCGGTTATAATCCATCTTGCGGCCCTCGGCGGCCTTACTGACGAACTCGTGATAGGTTTCCTTGAGCAACTGCGTCCAGACCCTGCGCTCGTCGGGCGAGAAAGGCTGCGCCGACGATAAGGCTCCGCTGTTCTTGCCCCGGCTGATAATTTCGGTGTTCAGGCCGAGTTTGTCGTAGAGGCCGCCGGTGACGAGCTTGCCGCCGCCGACGCCGATCGAACCGGTGATTGTGCCAGGCTCGGCAAAGATCTTCTTGGCGCCCATGGCGATGTAGTAGCCGCCGCTGCCGGCCACATTGCCCATGCTGGCCACAAACGGCTTCTTGCCACGGACCGTTTCACGCCAGATCAAGTCGCTGGCAGTGGCCGATCCGCCGGGGCTGTCGATTCGCAGAACCACGGCCACAACCTTGGAGTCGTGGAATGCCTTCTTGAGGGTCTCGATCATGGTCGTCGAACCGAGAGAGCTACCGCTGAAAAGGCCGTTGCGGCTCTTGCCTTCGGTGATCTCGCCCACGGCGTAGACCACGGCGATCTTCTGCTTGTTGCCGCTTTTTTCCGACTTCCTGCCGCCGGAGAAAACTTCCATCAGTTTGACGAAGCCGCCAATGCCCGAAAAATCGGCATCGACCCGCTTCTTCTTGTAGGCGGTCTCGATTTCGACGCGGTCCACCTTCAGCCGCTTGCCGAGCGACTCTTCAAACTCGTCCGCATAGAGAACCTCGTCGATCAGACCCGCCTCTTGGGCGGCCGTTGCGCTGAAAAGCCCTTGGTCCACGAGCGATTTGACCTGGTAGTCCTGAAGATGGCGGTCCTTGGCGATCATGGCAATCATGTCGTCATAGGTATCATCGACGATCGACTGGAGACTCTCCCGCAACGGGGCACTCATATTCTCACGGCTCATTGGTTCGACAAAGCCTTTGTACTTTCCCATCCGCAAGGCGTCAAATTTCAGGCCCAGCTTGTCCAAAAGGCCCTTGTAGAAGGTCACTTCCATGCGCACGCCCGGCACGATGAGCATCCCGGAGACGGGCATGTAGACATGATCGCAGGCCGAGGCGACAAGATAGGCACCGGTGTCGGCCGAGGTCAGTTCGGCATAGACCGGCTTGCCGGCCTTGCGGATGCGGGCGATTGCCGCGCGGACTTCATTGACCTTGCCGCGACCGAGTTCCATGTCTTCAATACGGAGCCAGATCGCACGGACTTCTTTGTCGGCCCTGGCCTCGTCGAGCCGCTCGATCAACTTGCCCAGCGAGGGTTGCAGGTCACTGAACATTCCACCTTCGCTGGGGCCTTCCGGGTAATCGCCGCTCAAAGAGAATCGAACGACGGTCGTTGGCGTTAGGGGCTTGGTCGCCACCCCGTATGCCGAGTTGGCAGGTTTTTCCTGGGGCTTGGCGGTTTTATTTGCAGCTTTCTCGGCGGGCTTCTCGGCGGATTTTTCTTCAGGCTTGGCGGGCTTTACCGCGGCTTTCTCGGCGGGCTTCGATGAGGATGAATCGTCATTGAATTCGTCTTCGTCGTACTCCTTTTCGGCCTTCGCCTTCTCGGCATCGGCTTTCTTTTCGGCCATCTTTTTTTCGGCAGCCTTCTTTTCGGCAGACTTGGACACCTTGGCCTTCTTCGTGACTTTGGCGATCGGGCCGTCACTGTCGGCCTGGGTGGCCTGAGTAGCCGAAGAAAACACGAAGGCTACAGCAACAATCCACGCGGCCAAAATCGCCGCACGATGATTCTTCGACATGTTCATTTCCTTGGATGGGGTGTTTTAGGGCAGTCGGTCGCTACCCTAGCATGATTCTCTTTTACTAAGTGTACTTCACCTTGCTGGAAAAGTCAGTAGGCTGGGAAGAGTTTGTGCTCTGTATAGGTTGACGATCTGTCATTATGGTGGTGTTTCAAATATGACCGAGCAACCTGGCGACTCTTCCAGTTCGATCCGTACGCACGGCGGCCGGGCAAGACCTCGGGCGGCCAGGATTTCGAGCAATCGCTGGGCCAAATAATTAGCCATCCGTTCGGCCGTCGTGCTAACGACCGGCAAAAGCCGGCATTCGGCCCGTGGGAAAACCCATCGGCGAGGGCCAAATCGGACCTCGACTTCGTCTTCGCCTGCCAGAACTTGGATAACCGGATGTCTCGTGGGCAGGAGTACGGCGTGATCAAGTTCGGCGACGATCGATTTCATGATCTGAAGCAGGGCGAGAAAATCGATAACGCAATCGACCTCGTCGAGCGGGCCGCTGAGTTCAACGGCCACACGGAAGTTGTGACCGTGCAACGGTTCACAGATACCGCCCGGCAGAAGGATGAAATGAGCCGCACTGTAGATCAGATTGTCGCCCGCGATGCGGACCGAGTAATTAGGCATGTATTTGTAGTGTGGGCATCGCGTCTGCGTTAGGTTGCCTTGATCATAACCTTGCCAACTGCTGTCATCGAACGGTGCGTTACGCGAACTGATCTGGAACAGCGGTAAGTGTTGTCAGCGTCTCGACTTCGTGTGCAACCCACCATTTGCCGGGCAGTTCGCTCCACGCACCCTACTAGGGGTTGACGCCGCGCCTCCCCGGCGGCCGGGTGTGGCCGGTTTCGAGACCCTCCACCTTGGTTTCATCTGGGTCGTCCGGGGTTTTCATCTCGCCTTGCTTTCTTGGTTTTGGCCTGGTATCAGGCGGGGGCTGTCTTTCCGGCTCTTTGACTGCCTTGTCCCATTCCTGGGTCTCGGCTACTTCGTCGTGCATAACGAGGTTGCCGGATTCGTCCATCACGAGGATCACGCCAGGGCTGACGATAGGCCTGTCCCTGGGAGCCGGCAGCGGATCACCGCCCTGGAGATCGACCAAGATACAGTTGGGGGTAAGATCGACCTGCGTGGCTCTGGTTACGCCTGGGGCTTTGACCGCTGCCCCCGGGAAATTGAGAACAGTACCGCGAATCAGACCCGACTTGTGGAAACTGCCGTTCAGTCCAGAATCCTCCTGCCAGATCAGAACGCGAACCTCCGCGCTGATTTCTTGTGTGCCCTTGGCGGCGACAACCGGCCCGCCCAACAGCCGCATATCGCTCGACATGCGGCCCGAGGTGCATGACGACGACCATTTGGCATAACGGGGATCCGTAGGATTGATGATTTCACCACCTTTGTCTTTGATCAGTTTTGTGTCTTTCACACCAATCCATTTGGATATTGCCAACTCCTGTTCCTCAAGCCACATGGCATCCAATCTGTAATTTGGATTTCTGAGTACCAGAAATATCCGATACTGATACTGTTTATTCGGATTGACGTCGAGGTCGAAGAAACGCAGCAGCAGGTAGTCCGGTATTTGTGCCTCTTCATCCTTGGGAGCGGCTTGTTCGGTCTTAGGTTTTGGGACGTCGGTTTCGCCGAGAAGCCCTTCCCCACCCGCATTGATGCCGGGTACGCCGGCAGGAGGCACGTTGTGGCCAGTGCCAGGCTGTCTGTGTCCCGGTCCGACGGGCCCGGGGGCGACAGGTACACCCGGGCCAGGTCGATGAGTCGGCTCTCCCGCAGTCACCGTTCCCTCGTCTTTGTCGGCCCCACGCTCGACCATGGGAATTTGTGGGGGGAAAACTACCTCGTTACCCCAAGTCGCATCCTTGAGCAGAGGCAAGGGTGCGGTAAGAGAAGGAAGAACAAAACGGGGATCCGCAATCTCAGCCTCCGTTCGGCCGCCTATCTTGGCGGCTTCATTTGCACCCAGTGGGAAAACCATGAACTTTGACCACTTGGGTTCGCCTGTCGCGGCGGGAACCAATTCGGCCCGTTGGACAAAATAGCCTACGTAGTTCGGCTTGTCTTCGTGGGGGTCATTCCAGGCGGCCCCTTCAAACTTGGCTCGATACTCGGCCAATTGTTTTTTGTAGGGAACAAGTCCCGTAACGACAATCCAGTGCTTGCCGATGGTGCCAACCTTGCCTTCCACTGCGGGAAGGGCTCCCCGCCCAGGAATGGCCCGCAACTGCTCCACGGCAAAAACTTCCGGGGCATCGCGGACACGGCGCGGCGCGATTGGTTTCCAGCTCAATCGGGGAGGCATCGGATACGCGACTGGATCGATGATTTTCTTGGCACCATCAATAATATCCGCGTAGTTTAGGTAATTCGCCACGTCCGTGGGCTTCTTGTCCCCGACCGTCTTGGTATTGGGCCCCTTGGCGATCTTGGCCAAGGCGTCGTCGGTCTTTTGTTTGAGTTCTTCCGGCTTCCCCGCATATCCAGTGAGCATGACGGACTGATAGGCGAAAAAAAGAAACAAAGCGGCGACCAGCCCAACCACGATTTTCTCCGTGTGGTCAATGAAGAACTGCTGAATCACCTTGGGATCGAATTTCGTTTTGGATTTCATGAACGTCCTCCACTGGATTGCGTGCTGGTTGGCGGACTACTCGTGGCAGGAGCGGTTGGCGCGGTCGGCGTGCCAACCTTGGGCGTCGCCGGCGCGGCTTGACCTCCCTTGTCACCGGCCGTCTCGCCCGGATTTTGAACGTGGGGGGGGTTATAGATGTAAATGACGCCCTGTACTTCCACGGGCACCGGCTGGTAGACCGGGTCGAACGATTCTTCTTTGTAAACGAATTCCTTGCCTCCTCCGGGATCACCGCCCCCCATGCCGATGTGCATGGCCGGATTCGTCACCGTTGTGCCTGTTTCGCCACCGGCGGAGGAGGAATCGGGGGCGATCAAGTCCACGGGGGATGGTTCCTCCACGAGAATTCGCACGGCACGGACGTCGATACGCATGGCGGAATTGGCGCATTCAGCCAGTAGTCGGGGTATTTCCTTCTGTTCGATGATAACCTTCAGATTGATCGGCATCATGCGAAATTCGCCGTAGGGTTGCCGCGAGGGGTCCGATAAGGGCTTGCCTTTGTCATCGACGTAACGGCCAACCAAGGGGGAGTTGCGATCACTGGGGGCTCCAGACGTAGGCGTCGGTGACGCGCCATGGGATTCGGCCCCGGTGCCACCGGCCTCGGCGGGTAGATTGAACAGAACCCTCTCGCATTGGGTCCAACTCTGAACCGCGTCCTTGCCAATGTCCATCGCCAAAATTTGCTTGATACGAGCCACTTTGTGGTTAGCGGGTTTCTGGTAGTGATCCTGGTCGGATCCCACGTTGTTGGTATTCCGAATGACCTTCAGCAGGGTCTGGTAGACCCAGAGATCTTCCTGGGCTATCATGATGTCCAAGGTGGTTGGGTTATTAGGCAAGCGAGCGACGACCGACTTGAGCTTTTGATCGGCATTGACCCAATCGACGATGCCGATGGTTTTTTGGGTTGGTTGACCGTTGGCGGCCGGAACGTCCTTGTCCTCGACAACCGTTCGCCGTTCGATCAGGTCAAAGTGTTTGGGAAAGTCCTCCACGATGTGATTCCGATAGCGACTGCGGTAGAAGTCGACCAACTGTTGGCTTGGAGGGAGTTTCTCAATGTCCTCCATGGGTGCCCTGATTTCTTCAAATGCCTTCTTAAATTCCTCCTGTTCCTTGTCGTTGGCAAAGAGTTTGGGCAAGACATTGTGGTTGAGCTGCTCGCGATAAAGGCGGGTGGACGCATCCACCACCTGCTTGGTCAGCGGGCCGCTTTCCAGATCGCGGATCTGCTGAATATACTTCGCGCTGGGATGCTCGGAATTCATGACAATTCTGACCGCCACGCCGCGTTGGTTTTCGATCTGCCCCTTGCGTGTCACAAATTGCTTCGCCAGTTCGCCCGTCGCCAAAAACCAACTGACGAAGGATACCAACAAAATCAGGCCGCAGAGAACCCAAAAGTGAAACTTCTTCAACACTTCGAGAAAGGCTCGAAATTTTTCCATGATGGTCTGCTCCTTGCCAAAGGTCAGGGTTTCTTGGGGGCTGCTGCTGGCGGCGTTGCCGTCGTGGGAGTTTCAGAAACTGCGGTTGCGGCACCGGCGGGTGGGGGCACCTGATCGGTCAGCGACTTCGGCTGCCAAACGAATTGGACACGGAATCGAAATCGTTTGACATTCACTTTCTTCTCAGTCCCCGCCGAAACATCGGCACCACCGGCGTCACCGCCCTTGCGCTTCGGGCCGGGAATGAAGATTTCTTCTGGGCTGATCGGTTCGGGTTTGATAAGAACCGGATAGGAAACACCCAGGTCATGCATTTTTTTGCTGGCCAGTGCCTTGATGAGCGTATTGCGAACATACTGGGCGCCTTCGCCTTCTTTGTCGTCGTCCGCGTTATGATAATGACGACCGTAAAGTTGCACGATCAGCCCCGGCCCCGAGGGGCCGACGCTACTCACGGCCCCGGCATTACCCCCAGGAGTCGCCGTACTACCGGACACTGCGCCCGACGACGGATCGCCCAAGGGGGGGGATCCGGGCGAGTCGAGGACCGAGATATACCAAGGCTTCACCAGCGTGAACCATCTACCAACGTCTTCCACCCGCTGCGAGTCAAGGTTGGTAACAAGCATCTGTTTACGTTGCATGATGATCTTGCGCAATTCGACGGGATCGGTTGTCGAGGGCATCGGCTTGTCGTCCTTGGGTAGGCACTCATCGACCGCCGAGAGAAGATCGAGCCAGTGTTTCCGCCCCTCGAGATTATTGACGAGATGGTCGCCATGTTCCTTGGTTTCCTTGAATTTTTTCAGTGCCGCCTCTTCGTCGGCGATCAATCGTTTGGACTCCCGGTCGACGTCGCTCACTTTACTTTCAAGCGGCTTCCAATTCCTTTCCTTCACGGAGCTGAACTGATTCGAGTAGGCCAAGTAGCTGATCGAGCAGGCGAGCATGACCAGGGCCGCCGCCAACACGGCCCAAGGCTTTTTGCGGCGGATGAGCCGGTCCATGGTGATTTCCTTCGGCAGCAGATTCGTCCGCAGCCCGCCACTGCCCAGGGCTTGCAAACACAAACCGTAGCAGACGCCGAAAGAAAGGAGGTTGTCTTTGAAGGCAGGCGTGGCCAAGACCTCGGGACCGACCATACCACGGAAGGTCTCCACGCGCTCGATCTCAAAACCCAAGCTCTGGGCCAGGTAGCGACGCAGCCCAGGCAGTTTGAAGGCATTGCCCATGGCCACCACACGGCCGATTTTCGCCGTGCGGTCCAGATTGGTAAAAAAACCCAGCGATCGCTGCAACTCGGTCTGCAAGTCGTTGAACACCGGCCGCATTGCCTGGAACACGGCCTTGGGGTCCTGGGCCGTGGTGGCATTCCGCTTCAGGTGTTCGGCCTTGGCGAAGGTGAGTTTCATCTCCTTCGTTAGGGCCTTGGTGAAGTGGCTTCCACCGAGTGGTACGCTACGCTGCCAGACCTTGAAACCATTAGTCACCACTAGGTCCGTGGAATCGGTCCCCAGCGACACCAGAACGATCGATTCCGGGGGATCGTCGGGGTCGTAAGTCTCCAGACTGGGCAGGTCTTGCAACATGTCAAACACGACGTAGTTATAGAGTGCCAGCGGGGCGAGTTGCACGATATCGACTTCGATCCCCGCCTTCACAAACGGATCGAGCGCGCGGAATACGGCGTCTCGCTTCATGGCAAACAGGCCAATTTCGGTTTCCAGCACAAAGCCCGATTCTTCGCTGCCGCCGCCCATCCGTTGGTAGTCCCAGATCACGTCGTTCAGATCGAAGGGAATCTGCTGACGTGCCTCGTAGCGGACGATGTCGGGGATTTTCTTGGCCTCCACCGGTGGCAGCTTGATGAACCGCGCCAAACCGCTTTGGCCGGAGACGGAAACGGCCACGCGGTCGTTGTGGACCTGGTTCCGCGAAAGGAACTGCTTGAGAGCGTCGGCCACAAGCTCGATGGGATTGGCATCGGGCTGCGTGAGAATCTTCGGATATTCGATGTAATCGAAAGCCTCGACGGTGATTTTGTCGGAGTCGTCATGCCCACTGCAGCGCATTGCCTTGAGGGCACACTGCCCTATGTCAATTCCCCAAACCGCGCTCGTTTTGGCCATGTGCTTATACTCCAAAGAAGACTGGCAACCACCGGGCTGCCTTACGCCCCGGGTTGGACTGCACGGCTCGCGGCTGCGCAGCACACTCGCATAGACTCTGTTTTCGCACTCTTGCTCTGTTCCTGACGGCTCCCAAGCCCGAAAAGGCGAATCCAGAGTGGACCGAAAAAGAGCCATCTGCCTCTAAACCCTAATTTATCGCAAAGGGAGGGCTGGTGTCAACCAAAAAACGTCGAGGTACGCACTAGATTTGGGGGAGGGTTCGGTATTCTGGGTTCAAACGCTATACTAAGGGGGGTATTTCCGAATTTATTGCGCCTCCGAGTACAAAATAGTGGCTCTCCGCCGGGTTTGCGGATAACTGTGGTGCGGGCGTCCCGCCTGCCCAAGATGTTGTGGTTGAACTAGGCAGGCGAGACGCCCGCACCACAAACCCGGCGGAAAGTACAAAATAATTATAGGCCCCCTCCTTGTTGATAAATAAACTTACCCCTATTTTGCCGTGCCGCGGGCGAGATGACCTAAGCGAGCCGCGTTCGGCTGCCCAGGCCGAAGAACTCTTGGCGGCTTGGACCGCCCTCTGGCACCCCGCACTGGTGGCAGCGGCGGGATCCATGCCCCGATGGCTGGCCGCCGCCTCGCCGCCGGACGATCCGGCCGGACACCTGATCCTCTTACCGCCGACGGCCGAACCGCTGCTGCCTGAGGATTGGCTTAGCCACGCCGAACACCTGGGGGCACGAATTATCCGCGGACAGAGCCGCAGGCCTGAGATGATCGCCGCAGCCCTGGCGATGCTCGACTCCCCGCCACCGCCGATCGACCTCGACTTGGCGGCCGATTTTCTCGCTTTGGGATACTCTCACTACGTGATCGAGACCATCACGGTAAGCATCCGCTATGCGAACAGTCTCGATGAGTCGGCCTTTGAACGCGAGTTGCTGGCCGCGGCGGTGGCTGCCTGTGGCGGCGATAACGACGAAGCCCGCGCAAGACTTCAGGCAGCCTATGACCTCTTGCATACGGCGCGAGAATACAACTATCCCAGTGAGTCGCACCTACTGGACCTGACGCTCGTCGCCTCGACGACCCTGGGTGCCGTGTTGCGGGCACAATTGACCGGCAGCGGGCCTGCCGGCGATGCGCCGTGCAACCTGCTTCTTTCCGCTCAGGTTCTCCAGGAGATGGCCGCCCGCGAACCCGCTACGCTGGATGCTTTGCGTCATGCCTTACAACAAGGCACCGCGAGCATCGTCGGCGGCGAGTTCTGCGAACTGGAATTACCGCTGCTCTCCCCCGAGGCCATTCGAGGGCAGCTTGAAAAAGGCTTGTCGATTTACCACAAGCACCTCGACACGCGGCCGAGCGTCTTTGGGCGGCGGCGTTTTGGCATGACGCCGATATTACCGCAGATTCTCGATCACCTACAATTTACCGGGGTGGTGCATGCCACGCTTGACGACGGTCACTTTCCCGTGGGCAATTCCAGCCGCCAACGCTGGGAGGGTATCGACGGCACAACCGTTGAGGCGATTTTCCGCGTGCCGATCGATGGTTTGCGTGCCGAAGGTTTCCTGCGCATGCCGCACTCCCTGTCCGGCGTCGGCGACATGGACCATCAGCCCACGGTAATCTTCGCCCATTGGCCCGGCAATACAAGCCTCTGGTATGAAGACATTTATCGGGCACGTCGCTATACGACGGTGTTAGGCTCGTTCCGCACGCTGTCCGATTATTTCGATCGGACCGGCACGTCGGGGCATCAAACGATGCCGAAGGCCGACGAATATCGTTCGCCCTACTTAAAGCAAGCGGTGGCTGCCGGCGAGCCTGATCCGATCTCGCGCTGGGTGCGATATTACGTACAGCGGACCATGGCCGAGGCGTCTCAATCGATTGCCGCACTGGCCACCTTGGCCGGTGGGAAGCCTTCGGTCTGCGTCGAAGGCCTCTTGGACGACATGGACGGCTCGTTGACGACGCCTGCGGGCGATGCCTCGCGGGAGGAGCGATTGACTGAAGTCAGTAAGACGGCGACGGCTGACTTCGCGCAAGCGATTGGGGCACAGGTCGTACAAGACGTGGGAAAAGTTCCCGCCGGCCTCGTGGTAACGAATCCCCTTAGCTTTTCTCGTCGTATACACGTGGATTTATCCGACCTTGATTCTCTGCCCGAGACGGGCGGTGCAGTCTTATGTGCTGGCGAGGAGGCGGGTCGGAAGTCGATTGTGGTGGAGGTTCCACCGCTGGGCTATGTCTGTGTCGTTCCGGCAAGCAGCCAGATGTCCCTAAAGTCGGCCCCGCGACGCTTCGGCCGGTTTCGCAAGTCTCCACCCCAGCCGCCGCCGATGGCCGAACTGATCGCCTCGCGCGGTGGTGCCGTGTTGCGGAACGAGTTCTTTGAACTGGTCATGGATCCCTATACCGGCGCACTCCGCTCGGTCTTCGACTTTCATTCCCGCGCACCGCGATTGGCCCAACAGGTGGCCATGCGTCTGCCGGGTGCGACCGACGAAGAGAACGCCTACTCGATCATGGCGGCCGATGAGATCCGTCTGCTGGCCACCGGCCCGGTGGTGGGGGAGGTACTGGTTCGCGGACGACTGGTCGATCGTAATGGCCAACTTCTGGCCGGTTTTCAGCAATCAACCCGCATCACTTGGGGGAGTCGCGTGATCGAGGTGGAAATTCAGCTTGATCCCCAGTGCCAACCGGATGCCGACCCGTGGAATTCGTATTATGCGGCTCGATTCGCATGGGGTCAGGATGCGCCGACGCTTTATCGTAGCGTGAATCAAGCAACCCTTGCGACCGACGTCGCACAACTGGAATCGCCGCACTTCGTCGAGATTCGCGGCGAGGCAGGTCGCACGACAATCCTCACTGCGGGCCTACCCTATCATCACCGTCGCGGCATGCGAAAACTTGATTCGCTGTTGATCGTGCGGGGCGAAACGGCCCGGCGATTCCGCCTGGGCATTGGCATCGACCTAGCGCAACCAATGGCCGCGGCGTTGGATTTCACGGCACCGTCACCGAGGATTCCGGTCGTGGCGCGGCCCAAGAACGATTCCGCCTGGCTTTTCCATCTCGACTCGCGCTCGGTAATCGCCACCCACTGGGAACCGATCCTCGAGAGAGGTTCCGTGGCCGGTTTCCGCGCGCGACTGCTGGAGACGGAGGGGCGCCATGTTTCGCTCGGCCTTCGGTCGTTCCGCACGATTCAGTCAGCCAAAAAGTCCGGCGGTACCGACTGTCCGCCCCACGATTTGACCCTCGAAGGCGATCGCGTCACGGTGCCCTTGAGGCCCTACGAATGGGCCGAAGTGGAGGGGCATTTTCAGTAATTTTCACCCGCGCCCAAGTTTGATTTGGCAAAATCCCGAGAGTGCGATTACAATGAAGGTAATGGGTTGAGAACCTACTGCACGGGAGCAACGGGCGTGAACGAAGACCTACGGCAACCACGACTATTGACGTTTTATCAGGTCTACTTGGATCGGCTGGACGGTAGTGCCTTTTCCAGCCGAGTGGGTGACTGCTACATGGCAGGCACTTTGCAGCGGCTGGTCGGTCACTCGATGTGCGAAATCCGCCGCGCGGCGGTGCTGGCTTTGGGGTATCTTGGCGATTATGAATCCAACTCCACGCTCGGCGCGGCCTTGCTCGACAAGGACCGCACGGTGCGCACTCTTGCCGAGAACGGCATCCGCCAGGTATGGACTCGGGCAGCCGGCGACAAGGACCGCACGCAACTCGACACGATCATCCGCCTGAACGCTGCGCGGCAGTTCGGAGAGGTTGTTCGCATGGCTAGCGACTTGATCGAGCATACGCCAGCCTTTGCCGAGGCATGGAATCAGCGGGCCTACGCCCATCACGCACTAGGCCACTATAACCAGTCCGTCCGGGACTGCCACGAGGCATTGGAAATTAACCCCTATCACTTCATTGCCGCCGTGGGCATGGGCCGGGCCTATCTCGAGTTGGGCAATCCGGTCTTTGCGCTGGAGAGCTTCCGCCGTGCCCTACAGCTCAATCCAGATCTTGAAGGCGTTCGCGTTCAAGCCAACCGGCTGGCAAAGTTGGTGGAAGGGACGTAACACGCACTATCGCACCTCCGCCGTTTGAGCCGCCGGCCGCAGTGTTTGCAAAGCTCGATCAGCATAATAACGGGGGTTGGAGCGAAATTTATCGAGCGTGCCTTCATCCGCGAACAGATAGATATGGCCGTCGAACTGTAGACCATGCTCGCGGAAGCCCGACACCGAACGGCCCTCTTCCAGCAAAAGGACCACGTCACCGCCGGAACTGACCGGCGCATAGCGGTCGGGGTCTGCCAAGAAGCGGCCTCGCTCCTCCACACCGGTAAATAGATAGGTCCGACCGCGGTGGATGGCCCCCCAAGCTTTCTTGCCCGCCTGCCAACGAGAGTTCTCCATGAGTTGAACTGGACAGAAACCATCAAGGCCAAGAAGTGGGTTGGCGGCCGGTTTGATATTGGCAGGTGGTGTAGCCCCTGCGACTGGCGGCTGCCCCATCGACGGCGATTGCCCCATCACGGGAGACGGTAAAGACACGGGCGGCTGACCCATCGCGGCAGGAGTTCCGACCGGCGGGCTAGGCTGAATCTGAGCAAAAACGCCGGCATCGCGTCGCTTTGCATCGGCCGCAACTTTGTTGAGTTTCGACAAGTACTGATCCACCGGCAAATATTCGATGACCGCGAGGACTTCACCCTGCGCGCTGGGGGCGAGAATCACGGTGGTTGGCAGCCGGGTGACGCCATATTGCTTCGCCGTATTCTTGTAGTAATCACAGTTGATTTTCACCGGAACGAAATTGGCTTCCAACGCCGCCGCAACCCCGGGTTGATTACGAATTTCGTTTTCCAGATGGTGGCATGCCGTACACCAAGGTGCCGAGAACACCACCAGTACAAGTCGATTCGACTGGCTGGCGGCTGCCTTAGCACTATCAATGGTGGCTTCCCAATGGAGGGGTTGCTGACCGGCTGCAATCCGCTGTACGAAGAAAAGCAGCATTAACGCCGGCAGAAACTGTCTCGCCTTACCCATTTTGACTGTCCTCGCCAGGAATCCGCAAGTTGACCCTCCCTAGTATCGGAAGCGAGGCTGGATCAGTTAGTGAAAAAAGCGTGAAAACGAGATGTGCGTTAATTTGGGTAATTTCGAGAAAACATGCAAGAAAATACGCGGGTGGCCGAAAAATAATAAAGTAGCCGCCAAGAATCGTAAATTCAGCTTGACATTTATTTCGTTAACGTTAATATAGCAGTAGATTGAGTTCTGCTTGGCAGGCGGGTGAGTTTCTCCCGCAATCTGGCATCTAAAATCGCCCTCCGCACAAGGGATGGTTCTTTCACGGGGGAGCGGGAGACGCTTCTCGGCCTGAATGCCTTTATATTGTAAGCGATTGAGAACGACGAGGCCCCGACCTAATCGCGGGGGATGGTGTCGCTAGCTTTGCAAGATATGGGCTGCCTGCACGGTCTATGAAGGATATCTAATAAAACCGGGGATCGGCCGGATTTCGGCGCGTCCAAATCGGATTTTGTTGGGCATCCTCAGGGTATGGCGAGTTTCGCCACAATTTGAATTTTGACCCTTGAGGTTTTGGTGCTTAGCCTGTCCGGTGGAGCATCCCTCTGTTTGATTGCGCTGCGCGAGCAGCACGCTCGGAAATTCGCGGTGACGTTTTCACCGCTTCAGCAAGGAGTTTTCTCTTAGGTGGACTATATGGCAAAAAAGAAACGAGGCCGGCTGCGCGGCCATGGTACGCAAGGCTCGGCACCGCGTAGTGGAAGTGGTTATCGTGGCGGTCACAACCGGCCGCCCATGCGTCCCCAATCCCAAAGTTATGATGCGGATCCGCAACGCATGGGCGATGCTCAGCAGGAAAACGGCGAAGTCGGTCCTTTGGAACCCGGCGGCGGCGTGCTGGAAATGCACCCCAACGGCTACGGGTTCCTCCGCGATTCCAAAACCAACTACACCCGCGAGCTGACCGACCCCTTCGTTCCAGGAAGCATGATCGAGAAGTTTGGGCTTCGCGAGGGTCTTCAGATCAACGGCATGATCCAGCCTGGCCGGCGGCAGCAGGGACCGCGACTCCGTGAAATAACGGATGTCGATGGCATGCCGCCCGAGCAATACCGCGAAGTCAAGTCCTTCGATCAACTCACACCGATCAATCCCGAGTCCTGGCTCCGCCTGGAGACCGGGCCAGAGCCCATGACCACCCGGGTCATGGATCTGCTCACGCCGCTAGGCAAAGGGCAGCGGGCATTGATCGTCGCTCCACCTCGCACCGGCAAGACGATTTTACTACAGCACATCAGCCACGGTATTTCCACGAATTATCCCGACGTGAAGCTGATTGTGCTTCTGATCGACGAGCGGCCGGAAGAAGTGACCGACATGCGAAGGGCCGTCAAGGGCGAGGTTCTCGCCAGCAGCCTTGATCGCGACGTCGAAAGTCATGTCCGACTCTCGCAGTTGGCCGTCGAACGCTGCCGCCGCTTGGCCGAAATGGGCCAGGACGTGGTCCTGCTCTTGGACTCCATCACCCGCTTAGCACGGGCGTTCAATAAGTGGGTCGGAAACACCGGCCGCACGATGAGCGGCGGCGTGGACATCAAGGCGATGGACATTCCCAAAAAACTCTTTGCTACCGCACGCTTGTTCGAGGAAGGCGGTTCCTTAACCGTGATCGGCACCGCCCTGATCGACACCGGTAGCCGCATGGACGAACTGATTTTCCAGGAGTTCAAGGGCACCGGCAACCTCGAGTTGGTGTTGGATCGCAAATTGGCCGACCGTCGCATTTGGCCGGCGATCGACATCAGCCAGTCCGGCACGCGGCGCGAAGAGAAGCTATTGCCTCCGGATGTTCTGCATGCGGTGACCATGCTCCGTCGCACTTTGGCCACGATGCACCCTGTCGAGGCCATTGAGCAACTGACCAGTCGCTTGGCGAAGTTCAAGTCCAACAAGCAGTTCATCGAACTGATCGCGGGGACGAAGATTTTGGACTAGCCCAAAAAAGCGAAGAAGCCCGCACCCAAGAGGCGGGCTTCTTCTTGCGCCATGCTTTTCTGAGGGAGAGGCGATACGCCGACCTGCAATTATTCGCATTCCGCACACAGAACCGGAAGAGCCTAAAAAGGCAATAAAATCGGTCTTTTCACAGTTGCCGATTTTTGTGACAATACGCGGACATAGATTTCCAGGAGGGAAAAATCATGTCGCGTGGATCCAGGGATCGGAGAAAGTGGCACGAGTCCGACGACGACGAGTCGAACCAGCCAGCGGACCAAAATAATCAAGACGATCAAAACGAAGAGCCGTCGCAGGACGAGCCCGAAGAGTCGGGGCGGTTGCATCGACATGATCGCGAGCATCGGAGGGACCACGATTGTCGCTCCGAGGTTGAATCTCAAGGGGAGTATGAACATCCCTCGCACACGGAGTCCCGCGAGGACGTCCAGCGATCGTCGTCCGATGGCACGGAAACTTCGCATCGCCACACTTCGGATCGCCCGGCTATCGTGCAGCCACATTCCCACCACGCGCACGACCGGCCCCATAGTCGCACCGATGAGCAAAGCGACGAGCAGATCGGGGACCGTGCCGCGGACCAATCCAAATTTGCATCCTATGATGATGAGGACGCAGATCATGATGATAGGACATCGTCTCGTAGCGACGATGCCAGTTCCTCCAGGGAGCCGCGGCCCCAGCGTTCTTATCGCGCTGAGCCGGCCCATCACCCGCATAGTGACTTCCGTGCCGTCGCGCCTCGCGAAACGGCTGCTGGGCAGGGCCAGGTAGCTCAGCAAACGGCCGCGCCACGTCGGGCTAGGGATGCCTCGCCCTATTTGGCTGCGAACCCAGTAGCGTTGGCCGAGGAAAGTCCGGCCTATAACGGCGTCGGGTTACATTCCTACGATCATCATCGGGCCAGCATGATCGGGCTATCGACGGCCCTGGTGGCGGCGATTGCGATCATCGTGGCACTGATGATTAATCTCTCCTCGCACAAAGATATAGCGGTATCGGCCCAGCGGGATAGCAAGCAGTTTGAAGACCGCCTGACGACTGCCCAACGCAATGTGAAGGACGCCGAGACCGTGGCGGCTCAGCGAGTACGCGAGGCCCAGTTGGCTACCAATCAGGCCCAGTTGGCCGCCGCGCAGGCCGCGCAGAACCAACGTCTGGCCCAGACCAAAGAACAAGCCTATCTCGCTTCGCAAGAAGAACTCCGCCGCCGTCAGGAAGCCGAGCGGCTGATGCAGGAGCAGGATCGAGGCCGGCAGGAGGAGAGCCAGCGCAGGTTGTATGTCACGCAGATTCGCTTGGCGAAGCAAGCCTGGGATCGCGGCGATACCAACGAGGTATTGCGGTTGCTTGAGCCTTATCGCAATGATGAGGCCCGGCAAAAGTTTTGTAGTTTCGCATGGTATTATCTGTGGCGTGCCGCTCACAACGGTGGCAACAACGCCCTGCGAGGGCATTCGGATGTTGTCCGGCAGGTGGTGGTCACACCCGATGGTTCGCAAATCATTACGTTTGGCGACGACGGCCAGTTGATCGTCTGGGATGCGGCCTTGGGTCGCAAGTTGGCGACCGTGGGGCTGGAGCGGAACGTACCGCCGCGCAGTACCGGCCTGAACGTCGAAGACCAGTTGGCCCGGCGCGCAAGCGGGCTGGTAATCTCCAGCAACGGCGTGTGGGCTGCCTCCTACGGCCGGAATCTGTACACCGGCTCGAACATCCGCCAGCCGGACGTTGTGCGACCGGTTACCGATCATCAGGCGCCGATCATCTCTCTGGCGATGAGTCCTGACGGCAAGCGATTGGTCAGCGGCGATTACTCCGGCGAGATTATCGTTCGCGATGCGGCTGATGGCCGCGTAATTCGACGATTCCACAATCCGCGTCCGCAATCACTTGCCCTGTCGAGCGACGGCGGCTTGGTGTTTGCCGGGATGCATGACGGTGGCCTCTTTGTTTGGGATACGAACAAGGGCGACCTGTTGGGCACGCGGGCCTTCGGCGACGGCATCAACTCGATGGTTCTCAGCCCGGATGGCTCGACCTTGGCCCTGGCCCTGGCCGTCCGCGACGGCGTCGTGCGGCTTTGGGAACCTGGCACGGGTCGTTTTCGCGGTGATCTTCGCGGTCATCATGACGAAGTCTTGCGGGTGGTTTGGTCGCGCGACGGCAAGAGCCTCTTGACCGCCAGTCGCGATCAAACAGCCTGCCTCTGGTCGAACACAGGCAGCCTGCTGCGAACCTTCCGCGGGCATCTCGGCGACGTCGAAACCGTGGCCTTTTCGCCCGATGGGCAAAAAGTCATTTCCGCCGGTGACGATCAATCCGCCATTCTCTGGAATGTCGATGGCGGGCAGCCTTGCGACATGCTGACCGACACGCCCGTCGATGGCTGGGTCAGTGGGTTGGCATTCACGCCCGATAGCAATCAGGTCGTCGGCACAGGTTCGTGCGATGGTGCAGGGGATAGCTTTGAGGCTTATCTCACGGCATGGAACTTGTCCGATGCGAACCGGCCTGGACCCTTGCAGACGTCGTCGCGGTCCGGTGTTGCGCTGGCTTTCTCGCCTGACGGCCGGCAGATGGTCGTTGGCGAAAGTTCGCCGCCGGAATCGACCGTGAAGTCGCGGGTGAGAATTTGGAGCCTCGATCCAGCCCGCGTGCTGGCGACGGTGCCGAAGCTGGTCGGCTCGGTCCACTCGGTCGCCTATTCCAACGACGGCCGTAGTCTGGCTGTCGGCACCGGTGACGTGGACGAACGCTTGCCAGGGTCGGTGCAGATCCTGGAGCCTTCGACCGGGGCTTTGCGGCAGAAGCTGCCCGACATGCCCGGCAAGGTCGAGGCCGTCTTTAGCGTTGACAGCCGCTTTGTGCTTACCGTCAACAGTAGCAAAAAACGTCCGGCTGAGATCCGTATATGGAACCCGGCGACCGCAGAGTTGGTCGGGCAGATTAGTAATCCATCCGAGTTGGAAGGCTTGACAACCATCACCTTATCGCCCGACGGTCGCTTTTTGCTTACCGGTCACGGGAACCCGGCCAATCCGACGGCTGCGGACAAGGCGAAGATCAAAGTCTGGGATCTTTCCACGCGTCAACTTGTGGGACAATTCCCGGCGGCGCATCCGGCGGCAATTACCCGGCTGGAGTTCTCGCGTCGAGGTGTGCTGTTGGCCTCCGGCGATATGGCCGGCAATGTCCGCCTCTGGGAATTTGCCTCGCGAAAACTGCTGCCAAAACAGATCGTCTCGCAAGGTCGGCCGATCACCCACATCGCTTTCGATAAGCTGGGCGAGCGGCTGGCTGTTGCCGCGGACGAAAAATGTCTGCGAGTCTGGCATGTCGACACGGTCCGGCAGTTGGCTATTCTCGAATTGGCCTTGGGCGTGCCAAACGTCGTCCGCTATACCCAGGATGGCAAACTATTAACCGCAGCCACCAGTGCCGGTGGACTGTTCCTCTGGGATTCAGAAACCTTCAAGCCCCGCGCCGTCTTGCGCGGCGAGGGCAACCCAGCCGGCCAGCAGGGGCACGGCGGTGTGATTACGTGCGCTGCGCCGTTGTTGACCGATAAGTTGCTTACTGGCAGCGTTGACAAAACGGTCCGTATTTGGGATCTCAAGACCCGCAAGCCGGTAGCTACGGCATTCAACTTCAACCAGGCGGTTAGTTGCATGGCCGTCTCGCCCGATGGCCGCACGTTGGCCGTGGGCACGGGCAAGTATCGGAGCAAGTTTGAAACGGGTGAGTTGGTACTCTGCGCTCTTGACAACCGTCAACCGCCCAAGTCGATCAGCCAGGGCATCACCCCGGTTAGCCTGGCTTTTTCGTCCGATGGCAACGCCCTGGCTGTCTGTAGCCTCTCGGCTGCGGTCGGTCAGGCATCGCGCACGGTGAATATTATTGATTTGCGAACCGGCAGCGCGAAGGCCATCGGCAGCACGACGGGCCATAGCGTGGCCTTCTCACCCGATGGCCGTTTGCTGGCCGTTGGTTGCATGAACGGGCAGATCGATCTTTGGCCGTTGGATGCCACAGGCACGATGAAGCCGTTGGTCTTGAAGAAGCACCAGTCGCTGGTTTGGACCTTGGCTTTTTCGCCCGACGGCAAGACCTTGGCTTCCGGCAGTGCGGATAACAACGTATTGATTTGGGACGTGCCGACGGGCGAGGATCTGATGACGCTCAAGCACAACGGTACGGTCGAGACATTGCGGTTCTCGCCCGATGGCCGATTGTTGGCGTCGGCTTCCCATGAAGCGTCGCGCGGCAGTGTCTGTCTATGGCGTGCTCCAGCCGATGAAGATACCCCGCAGAACACGCTTCGTTCCACCGTTGGACCGACCGTTTCCGACCGGCCGACCGGTCTCGATTCAGCCACGGCGATGCGGCCGACCTATATCGAGCCGACTGCGATACCGTATGCGCCCGCAGTCGGACCTTCGTTCGCCCCGGTGGCTCCGATCACACGACCTGTGGAACCGGATCGTCGGGCAGTTGATCCAATAGTGCCTATGCCTTCCGGCTATTCGAGGCCGGACGGCGACCGGTACAACACGGCTCCATTGCCTTCCTCACGGCCGGCAGAAGTACGGCCGTTGGACGGTCGCGCTATGACCGATCCTTCGATCCCTTTGCAAACCGGCGGGGCGCAGGCGTTGGATAACCGTTCTCCGTCCGCAGACGGCCTGCCGCCCCCTAGCGGCGTTGCCCGACCCGCCGGTTCCCCGACCGATTCCAGCGGCGGCCGGCAGAATGCAGGGCGAGCGCGTCGTCCGGCGAATTGAAAAAAGTTCCCCTTTTCCCGTTGGGATATGGCTGGAGCTTGTTAAGAGAGCGTACTCTGTTATAATGATCACATGAGTACCATTAGTGTGCAAGACATTCAGCGAGATCTCCTTGCCTTCCTCCGGCGGATCGAGGCGGGCGAATCGTTTCTGGTTCTCAGCGGCCAACACCCGCTCGCGGAAGTCCGGCCAGTGTCCGTGCCCGGCACCGAACCCCGCCCTTTCGGTCTGTGCGCCGGGCGGTTCACCGTGCCGCCCGATTTTGATCGGCCGCTTCCTAACGACATTCTCCAAGAATTTGAAGGACCATGAGGCTTCTGCTCGATACCCACGTTTTCCTCTGGTATATCAGTGCTGACCCATTGTTACCGGTGGCCTTCCAGAATGCCATACGCGAACAGACCAATGAGGTGTACCTGAGCGTTGCTTCGGTGTGGGAGGCGGTCATCAAGTACGCATTGGGAAAGCTTCCTCTGCCAGAGGCCCTGGCAGAATACCTGCCACGGCAACGTCAGGCCCACAGAATCGCAACCTTGCCTATCGATGAGGAAGCCCTCGTCCGCCTAGCGAACCTGCCCACTTTGCACCGTGACCCCTTCGATCGCCTCTTGATCGCGCAGGCACTACAACACGGCTTGATGTTGGTCACGGTGGACAACGCAGTTCGTGCTTACCCTGTCTTGCTACTGCCGACTGCCTAGAAGATTTGAAGGATTCATCCGCCATGAAACGTCGCACTTTTCTGAAAACGGCCGCGGCCACCGCTTTGGGCGTACAGATCATTCCTCGTCATGTGTTGGGGGGGGACGGCCATACGCCGCCGAGCGAGAAGTTGAATCTCGCCTCAATCGGGGTCGGCGGCATGGGGGGTTCCGATATTGGCAGCCTTGCCGGCGGGCCGATCAACATGGTTGCCGTATGCGATGTTCACGAAGGCAATCGTAATGCCGCGGCCGGTCGCTTCCCCGCAGCAAAGACGTTTGCCGATTGGCGCGAATTACTGGACCAGATGGACAAGCAGATCGATGCCGTGAGCGTTTCCACTCCGGACCACATGCATGCTCCCATCAGCATGTCCGCTATTCACCGCGGCAAGCATGTCTACTGCCAGAAGCCGCTGACGCACACGATCCACGAAGCCCGGCAGATTGCCGCCGCCGCGCGCAAGGCGAAGGTCGTCACGCAGATGGGCATCCAGATCCATTCGACAATCGAGTACCGCATGGCAACCGAACTGATCCAGGCCGGGGCGATCGGCAAGATCAAGGAAGTCCACTCATGGTCGGATCGACCTAGCTGGCCGCAAGGTAGTCCGCGGCCCAAAGGGCAAAACCCCGTGCCGAAGGGATTGAATTGGGATCTCTGGCTGGGGGTAGCACCCCAACGGCCGTTTATTGAGAACGCTTATGCTCCGTTTGCATGGCGGGGGATTTTGGATTTCGGCTGCGGTGCCCTCGGCGACATGGGCTGCCATATCATCGACCCGCCCTACACCGCCTTGAAACTGACCAGCCCCAACGTGGTATGGGTCGAAGGCCCCGGTTGCACCGACGACATGCATCCGACATGGGAGATCCTTCATTACGAATTCCCCGGCACGGAGCATACCGTCGGCAAGACGTTGAACTTGACCTGGTACGATGGCAAGCACAAACCAGACGAGTCGCTCGTGCCGTTGGGCAAGGATCAGCATCTGCCCAGCAACGGTTCGATTTTCATCGGCGAAAAAGGGAGCATTCTGCTACCGCACATCGGTGGGCCGCAGTTGTTGCCGCGGGAAAAGTTCCTCGACTACAAGCGTCCCAAGCTGCCGGGCAACAATCATTACGTGCAATGGGTCAACGCCTGTCTGGGCAAGGACAAGACATCGGCCAATTTCGACTTCGCCGGCCCGTTGACCGAGACCGTCCTGCTCGGCGTGTTGGCGGCACGCTTCCCTGGCAAGCAACTTCAATGGGATGCGGCCAACCTCAAGGTGACGAATTTGCCCGAGGCCAACCAGCACGTGCGATTGACCTATCGCAAGGGCTGGGAGGTTGAAGGGCTTTAGGACACCGGATGAGTCAGGAACAAATCGGCGAATTTGCGGCACTGGCCACGGCGGTGCTGTGGACCCTCTCGGCTCTGGCTTGGACCTCTGCAGGAAAGCGTGTCGGCTCATTGGCAGTCGGTTTTCTGCGACTGGTGTTGGCCGTCGGAATGTTGATGGCCTACGGCTACTTTTTTCGCCGTGGATTGGCTTTACCGTTGGATGCCCCCCTGCACGTCTGGCAAATGCTGGCCGTCTCGGGCTTCCTGGGTTTTTTTGTTTCGGACCTTTGCCTGTTCAAGGCGTTCTTGGTCATCGGGCCGCGGTTGTCGTTGCTGGTGACCTCGCTCACTCCCCTCATGACGGTTTTGATATCCTGGGTGTGGCAGGGCAGAAATCTCGAACCGCAGGCGTGGCTGGGAATGTCCATAACGCTAGCCGGCGTGCTGTGGGTTGTGTTGGAACAGCGCGAAGGCGACGAGCATCCCCATTCCCGGAAGACGCTGCGCTATGGGCTTTTTCTTGCCTTCGTGGCCACCGTGGCTCAGTCGTTCGGCATGGTGCTGGCGAAAGATGGGATCGCCGATTACGACCCGGCAGCATCGGCACTGATACGAATTTTTGGCGCACTGATCGGTTATTTTCTTTTGATCACTCTGCTCCGACGTTGGCGGCCGATCATGGTAGCCAGCCGGCAACGCAAGCCGATGCTGATCGTCCTTTGCGGCACCGTGGTCGGGCCGGTTGTCGGCGTATCGATGTGTATGCTGGCCTTGCAAAAGTGTCATCACGTGGGGATCGTAACCACTATTTTGGCGACGATCCCCGTGATGATCCTACCATTTTCTGTTTACCTCTATGGCGAGCGGGTGAGCGTGCGAGCGATCGGCGGAGCCGTGGTCGCCGCGGCTGGCGTGGCCTTGCTGATGTTGCCGACTCATTGCTAGCGTCTCCTATTGGGTATGTCCCATACCGTCAATTCCGCAACGGTATGTTGTTCAGATCCATGGGATCCTCGACAAAAACGTCTTGTCCAAGGATGTCAGAATACCAGTGCCTGTCGAAGCTACTGCTCCAGACTATGTTCTCGTTCCTTTTCCGCGGTGCGGGCCACTGCCTTGAGCATGCCCGCGAAGATCAGGCGGTGGAAGGGATAGAGGACATACCAGTATACTAGGCCAAACAGGCCAACGGGGTCGAAGATGGCCGTCTGCCGGATGGTAGAATGGTCCTGCACCACGGTAACCTCAAATTCCAGCCAGGCACGACCGGGCAGTTTCATTTCGGCACTGAGCCGCAGCAGGTGATTGGGCTCGAACGCCTCGACTCGCCAGAAGTCCACCACGTCCCCCACGCGGAGATCGACCCCATCGCGCCGGCCGCGACGCAGCCCCACTCCTCCGACTGCGAGGTCAAGCCACCCGCGGAGCCTCCAGAGCCAATTTCCACAGTACCAACCTGTCCCGCCACCAATGCGTTGGATCGGAGCAAAGGCGGCGTTTGCTGGGACTGCAAGCGTCACCGTCCGTGAATCTATAATCCGCGATCCAAACCGCACGCCTCCCCATCGTAGTTTCGCTCCGCTGGAAGACAAGGCATCGGACCAGCGGGTTTCCGCGAAAGTGCGGTCTTCATTCGACAGGGCCCGCGCCAACGCGTCACGGAGTCCCCGCGGGCGAATCGAGAAGATCTCCGAAGCCAACGGATCCTCGACGACCGTGGGGTTGCGCAGACCTTCGATCAGTTTTCGACCGACGCGGGCATACACCGGCGTAACCAGCCCCAACCAAAGGCTGGACAGACGAGGCGTGAGCACCGGAACTGGTATCATCAGACGGCGGAGGCCGCGCTGGCGGGCATACTCTCGCATGATGTCGCCATAAGAGACTCTGTCCGGGCCGCCGATCTCGAAGATGCGGCTCTTCTCCTCCTCCAGATCCAATGCAGCAAGCAGGTAGTCGAGTACGTCTTCGATGGCGATGGGCTGCGCGGGGGTGGCAACCCATTTTGGACAGACCATCATGGGAAGCCGTTCCACCAAGGCTCGGATCAAGTCGAACGAGAGGCTGCCGGAGCCGATGATGATTGAAGCGCGGAACTCGATCACTTGGATTCCCGACGCACGCAGCACCTCACCCGTCTCTTGCCGGCTGCGTAAGTGCTCGGAAAGGGAGTGCTTTGGGTTGCCGAGAGCACCCAGGTAGATGATTCTGCGGACCTCGGCTTGTTTGGCGGCCGCCGCGAAATTGGCCGCTGCCTGCCGATCGTCGCGCCCAAAATCCCGAGCGGTTCCCATCGAGTGTATCAAGTAATACGCGGTATCGACGCCCTTGAAGGCCAATGGCAGCGAATCAGGGGCAAGGACGTCACCGGCGACCAACTCGGTGGACTCGCCGACCCGTGGGTGGAGGTTCTCAGGGCGCCGAACCAGGCAGCGCAGTCGAACACCTCGCCGCTCAAGCAACGGCAGCAGACGGCCGCCGATATAGCCGGTCGCACCTGTGAGCAGGATAATAGAATTTTCGCGTGTCACGGCGGACTGGCCTTTCTGGGGTGCAATCCCATTTTGCAGTAGCGGAAGCTAGCTGTCAATAAGTACGGATTGAAGGGCGAAAAATGCACTGGTTGATACGACGCGTGTCGGTTATCATTTTCCCG
>Ga0194057_10000076_pt1 | contig 43047 bp, 28 predicted proteins | sample SepL4415m_MetaG_FD_155474 | JGI IMG/M metagenome (GOLD analysis project Ga0194057, IMG submission 155474) | Anoxic zone freshwater microbial communities from boreal shield lake in IISD Experimental Lakes Area, Ontario, Canada - Sep2016-L442-15m | ecosystem: Environmental > Aquatic > Freshwater... | reverse complement strand
GAGCAAGAGGCGGATCGTCGTGATCGCCTGCATGGTTTTTCCCAGTCCCATTTCATCGGCCAGGATTGCTGCATGACGCGGATAGAGGAATGCCATGCCTTCAAACTGAAAGGGAAACGGCTGGAACGGCATCGCCAACTCGCGATCACAGAGCAGTGCCTCCAAGGGCGGTTGCAGAAGATATTGCAGGCGATCTTCCAGCTTGATCACGTCCTGCGGCGGGCGAATGCGCGTGGTGCTCAGTTTCAGTGAAACGCCCGCGGCTTGCCCCGGGATCGGAGATGCGGCAGGTGCCGATTGGTCCGTGCGTGGAGTTTCAATCGGCTCAGGGAAATCAAAGCTCCGTACGCGAATCGATGCGCGGCGAATGGGAATCTGGATTGCCCGTGGTGCGGCGGTGTTTAACGGGACCGTTGTGACCTCAAGGGCCACGGGACGTTTCAGGGCGCGGTTCCAGCCGGTAATGAGAGTTTCCGTCGTGAAGCAAAAATCGCGAGAAACCACCTCCGGCGCCGGTGCCGGTGCCCAATGAAAGAGTTCGCTAGACGGTTCGCGACCGACAAGGTAGCAGGCAGACTCCGTCTGCCGTTCGCCAGAAGCCTCCGGCTTCTGAAAAACTGCGGTTTGGGCCGCAGGGCGGACGGCACAGGGACTGTGCCTGCTACTTTGGAGCACGTCCTCTACACTATTCGGCTGACGGTTCATCTCGCTGCCTGCTGGGCTTCTTCGATGGCCTCGCGAATACGCGTGAAAGGTTCCCACAGGTCGAGCGACGCAGCGGCCTCGCCGAGCCGCTCGGAGAACCGCTTGCGGTCGTCACACTTCTGCTGCGACAGGGCCAATCGATTTCGACCCAGCTCAAAGGTGATCAACCGCGGACCACGGCCGTGCGGCGCATCGACCCGCAACACCCCTGGTACGTCAGGCTTTCCAGCCTGACAGGTCTCATTCGGTTGCAATTCCCCGGGCGGCAGCACCAAGGCAACTGGCAATTCGACCAGATCGCGCAACGACAAAACCGGCTCGCGATCAGTGCAGACAACCAAAGGGCTGGTCTTGGCGTGCCCCAACAGCGTGGAACCAATCTGCTCGCCGTACAGGAACGAATCCAGTGTTGGCCCATACAGAATCTGCTGGGCACGGTTCGGCTTGATCGGTGCCGTGCAGTGGAACTCCAGCGGGCGACCAGCAAGATTCAATACAAGATAGCCGCCAAACAACCCATGCTGAGGGTGATCAATCACCGTGAGAAAACCGATGGCCGGCTTGGAACTGCTCTTGCCTGACTCCATGCAAATTCCCTCAATAACACAAGCTTCCTAGTCTACTCAAGCTAACAAGGCTGATAGCACCAGTTTCTAAGATAACCCGTTCAAATTTCTTCCCATTACGGTGCTATGGATTTGCTCGCCAGAAACCACTCCATGGTTTCTTCGTAGAACGGACTTCAGTTTGTTTGGACGGAATAAATTCCGTTCTACGGAGTTATTTGCGAGATACTGCCATGAAACACCCATCTCCCGGAGGATAGGACCTGAATATCGACATTCCGAACAGTCTCTCAGCGGATGGTGAATCGGGCAGATCGGCGAATCAACTTTAACACGTCTCGCGCATTGCCAAAGAATTCTTGGACGAGTCCTCGACAAGTTTATGGACTTCTGCTTATACTGGAAGAGGAAGGAAACGATCGCATGACACAAGACCCATCTCGTGGCCGGCCGCCGCTTTTCAGTCAGATTGACGTTGGCCAGCCGACCTATCACACGCCGGTAGCTGGAACCCGTTCCAGTGACTCGGAAGTTGGTGGTTTGTTGTACCAGCTCGTGGCGGGCCAGGACCGTCAAAATGAGCTACTTGAGGAGTTGATTGGCCAGGTCAGCTCAACCCATCGTCAGCGTGCCCATGAACTCGGCCAATGGAAGCAGGCCAACCCTCGTTTGGCGAGGAACTGTCGTGCGGCGGCCGAGGCGTTGGGGAAGGTTCAAACCGAGTTCCTCGACAATCTCACTCGCGAGATCGGCGACAATTACGAAAATTTCATGGAAGGCGAATTCATGCTCAATGAGTTCGTCGATCGTTTTGGCCCGCGGATGGCTCAACTGAACGGGATCCTGCATGTCCTTTCGCTGCTCAGTGCAACGCCCAACCCGATCAGCGTACCCAATACTCCATGATCCGGCTCTCCACCGGGTTTGCGGATAATTGTGGTGCGGGCGTCCCGCCTGCCCAAGATGTTGTGGTTGAACCAGGCAGGCGAGACGCCCGCACCACAAACTTGGCGGAGAGCCCATGATCCTTATGAGCGTTTTATTTGCGTACCGGAAACCTCGGGCCTAATTACTGACGAGATCGTGAAATCTGCTAGGGGGGATCCGATCGATGAGTACCGTTTTCTGTTGGACACTCGAAGAATACGAAGCCCTGGCCGAAGTTGGCGAGCGGGTATTTGCCGACTGGCGCCACCCGCGGCATATCGAACTGATCCGGGGTTATCTCAAGGAGCGTGGTGAGCTTGCGAAACTGTCGCTGGAAGAGTACGAGCGCATGATTGAAGCCGGTGTCTTTGTCGGTCCGCGCCGTCGCTTGGAACTAATCAACGGAGAAATTCGCGAAATGAGCCCGATTGGAGATCCACACGCCGAAGTTGTTGACCGCTTGGAAGATTGGGGACACGAATGTACGCGAGGGACACGAATTCGCGTCCGGATTCAAAACGCGATCCGTCTTCCCCACGCATCAAGTTCGCCCGAGCCGGATGTGAGCTGGGTCGTCAAACGCGACTACTCGCGAGGTAAGCCCGGCCCGAAGGACATTCTCCTTATTATCGAAGTCGCTGATTCCAGTTTGCCGGAAGATACCGGCGAAAAGGCCATCCTTTATGCCGGGGCGGGAATCCGCGATTATTGGGTGGTCAACTTGCGGAACCAAACGATCGAGGTCCGCCGCGGCCTGGGACCGGACGGGTATCAGAGCCTAGAAATTTTTTCCGGCAACGACGAACTGCGGCCGTTAGCCACCCCCGACGCCGTACTCGTCCCCGCGACGCTGTGGGCACCGATTCCAGAACCGGATGAAGATTAGTCGGAGGTAAGTCCCCTTGTTTGAGTCTCTTGGGAACCCATCGTAAGAATAGGATCCGTGGTATGCACCAATTCCTGCTTTTCGCACAAACGTATGAGGAGTACATGCGGCGCGGGCAGTTCTACGAGATTCTAGGATGGATTCTCGGTGCCCTCGCGTTCGTTGTGTTGATTGGCGGTGTTGTCTACTCAGAGGTGCGCCGCAAGAGGCAGAAGAAGAGCGAAAGAGAGTCTCAGGGATGATGATCTATCTGGCAGGGCCATTATTTACGCTGGCGGAACGCCGCTTCAACGAAGAGCTTGCAGGCGAACTGGAGCGGATTTGTCCTTCGCTCCAGGTGTTTCTTCCGCAACGGTACGACAAGGAATTCCAGAACGTGCCGGATTTTTCCCAGAAAATGTTTATATGCCTGATGGGGGCCCTCGACCATTGCGATGTCGTCGTCGCCCTCCTGGATGGACCGGATGCCGACTCGGGCACGAGTTTTGAGATGGGCTACGCTCGCGGACGAGGGAAGAGGGTAATTGGCGTCAGGACCGACTTCCGCGGCAGCGAAGATCACGGAGTCAACCTGATGTTATTCAATGCTTGTTCCGATCTGGTCACGGAACCAAGCACGACCTCCACAATCGAACGGATTGCGGAAAAAATTCTCCGGTGTACAATGCCACCAAACTAGGAAGACTGCTATGACTGCTGGGGATGGACAGACTCTGATTCCCACCGGAGAAGCGACCGCCATGCTGCCCGCCGGCCGGGGCAAACCGATCACCGTCATCGGTACGGAGGCTATCCGCGCTACTTTCGACGACCAGACCCTTCGGCAAGCCGTCAATTCGCGACTGGCTCCCGGCGTGACCGACGTGGTACTCAACCCCGACGCCCACGTTGGCTACGGTGCGCCGATCGGCTGTGTCATGGTTTCGCCCTCGCACATCTATCCCGGCCCGGTCGGCGTGGACATCAAGTGCTCAATGAGCCTGCTGCAACTGAACCTGCCGGCCGATGCCATTCGAGAGCGGCCGATTCGCCGGGCACTGATCAAAGCGATCTGCGAGCGGACGCCGACTGGTCCTGGGATGGGGCAGCGAAATGTGCCAAAATCCCGTCGCGTTGATCCCACCTTGGGCCGGCAGGTCGTCATCGAAGGTGCCTCGCCTGCGGTGTGCAACGCCTTGGGCGTCCCGTCGGAGTGGGCCGCACGGTGTGAAGACTCCGTCCATATCGGGCACGATGAAACCCGCGATGCCTTGGCCAAGCAGATCGATGGCCACTTGGCCGCGGGTTCCCTGCCGAAATTCGCCGAGAAGATCACCCAGTTGGGTTCCTATGGCGGCGGCAATCATTTTGGCGAGTGCGAAGTCGTCCAGATTGTCGACAGCCCGCGGACCCGCGAAGTCGCTCGGGTCTTTGGCCTCATCGACGGTCACGTCGCGTTCCTTTCGCATTGTGGCTCTCGCGGCCTGGGATACAATCTGGCCTCGGGCCAGTTCCGCTCGCTCCAACGGAAGTTCGAGACACGGGGCATCCCGTTGCCCGGCGGTGATCGCGAACTGGTCTATGCGCTGCTTGGAACCCCGGAGGCCGATGCCTATTTGGACGATATGGCCCTGGGCGCGAACTTCGCTACCGTTAACCACCTTTTGATCAACGCCCTGGTGCTGGAGGCCTTCCAGGAAGTTCTCCCGGGTACGACGGGGCAGTTGGTCTACTTCATCAGCCATAATATCGCTCGCAAGGAAGTCTTGGACGAAAAACTGGTGTGGGTCCACCGCAAGGGAGCCACCCGGGCATTTCCCGCCGGGCACCACGCCCTGAAGGGAACGCCGTTTGCCAATACCGGGCATCCGATCCTGCTGCCGGGCAACCCGCAGGCGGGATCGGTGGTCATGGTGGCTGAAGAGGGTGCCGTGAAGAGCTGCTACAGTGTCAACCACGGTGCCGGTCGCCAACTGGGCCGCAGACAGGCGATGCGCCAACTCGATCAACAAGCCATCGACCGTCAGTTCGACGTGGACGACATTCTAACCAACTGCCGACAGTACCCTAAGGATGAGGCCCCGGCCGCATACAAGGATTTTGATGAGGTACTCCGCTCGGTCACCGGTGCCGGACTAGCCAGCGAGGTGGCCCGATTGCGGGCGACGTTCGTAATCAAAGACGCAAGCAAGGCTGATGATTGATTATTGGGCGCCGGTGCTTGCAAAGCAACGCGAAGTTAGTTAGGATTGAATGGATTGTGACGATTGTACCTTGTTGTAAATGAAGATATGTGTCCTCGGAACTTTGTCGGAAATTCGTCGTCCCGGGAACTTTGTGGAACTTTGTCTGCTCGGCGTGTCGTTGCGCGGCCTCTCGTCTGGGCCATCGCGGCGATCGCAATCTCCGTTCTGGCCTCTGACACGACTGCCTACGCACAAAAGAGCAAGCGTGGTCGGGTCGCAGCGGCACCCGACTCGGGTATCCATGACTATCGCTCGGCCCATTTCCTGATCCATTCCGATCTCAATGCGAAGGAGGCAGCCGAATTGCTGCGGCAGCTCGAAACGGTCGATAAGCTGATCGCCACGTACTGGGGTCGCCCGCCCTCGGGCGTCCTCGAATGCTATATTGCCAAGGACTTTTCCAGTTGGTCCGAGGAGGAAGTTGCCAAGATGGATCCGCACGGCGCGGCCAAGATACGGGAAGGGGCCGGCGTGTGCATCTGCCAGGTGATGTCGCAAGGCGACCGTTTCCAGGCCAAGGCCCGAATGTACTCCGTGGCCAAGGATGGCGTTCCCCTGCACGAGGCCGTTCACGGCTATTGCGGCCAGACGTTCGGCCGGACCGGGCCGAAGTGGTATGCCGAAGGCATGGCCGAACTGGGGCACTATTGGGTCAACGGACGGAAAGGTGTCAACGCCCCTGAGGTGGTCATCCATTTCCTCAAGGAGTCCGAATCGCGCAAGCTCGAATCGTTGATTAACTTGGAGCAAAGCACCGGCGGCACCTGGCAAGACTATGCCTGGTGGTGGTTCCTCTGCCATTTGCTGGAAAACAATCCAAACTACTCGGCCCAGTTTCGTGCATTAGGCCCTGAGCTTCTCGCGGGCAAGGATACCGGCTTTCGACAGGTCTTCTCCACCCATATTCACGAGCTGGAGTTTGAATATCAGTTCTTCCTTCGGCATCTTGAGGCCGGTTATCGCGTCGATCTCTGCGCCTGGGACTGGAAGAAGAAGTCGCCTCCGACCACGAGCCCTAGCCGAACGATTATTGCAAACATCCAGGCGGGTCGGGGATGGCAGCCGCTGGGCCTTACGGTTTCAGCCGGCACTTCCTATGCCTATAGCGCATCCGGGACATGGAAGCCGGGCAAAGACGTCGAACTAGTCGGGGCCGATGGTGCCGACAACGGCTGCGGTCGGCTCGTTGGCGTCGTCATGAAGGATCATCAGCTCGGCGAAGAGTTTCCCTTGGGCGAATCGGGGATTTTCAAGGCACCTACCAACGGTGTACTCTATCTGCGCTGCCGCAATCCCTGGAACCAGTTGGCCAACGCCACCGGCCGCTTGGCAGTGACGTTCAAGCTGGCTCCCAGTGCCGCCGCATCGTCGGCGGCCGACAAAGCGGAGTGAGCATTGAGGAACAGTGCTTTGGACACAACGCCGTTGGCGTAGGAAAACGGGCTCTTCCGGTTCCGGAAGAGCCGGAAAACGTCGGCACCCCGAAGCCGCATGTTTTAGTCATAACTCCTTTGTGTGGATTGTCACCCCCGAAGTTTCTGTCGCCAGGGGCCGGTTGCGTAGAGGTCTCAGAAGGCGTAAAATATAACGAATCGGGGGTCCGGCGAAAGCTTACCATGCCCCACAGTTCGGTTTGCGCTGGCCTGCAAATCCGGCCGAATCGATAGAGGAAGTGCCGTCGGCCCCGCCGGCATGGTTTTCGTCGGGCAACCTACTCTCTTGAGGGGATCTTTCCCGTGGTGCATCTCGATTATTTGCCAGGAACATTTTTTGGCCCATCCACTTTGGTGGAGATGGTTCGGCATCGTGCTCGGACTCAGCCCAAGGATATCGCGTTCTCCTATCTCGTCGACGGCGAGCTTGAGCAAGTCGATCTGACCTACGAAGAGCTCGACCGCCAGGCTCGGGCGATCGGCGCATGGCTGATGTCGCGTGGGCTGGCGGGTGAAAGGGCGTTGCTGCTCTATCCAGCCGGCTTGGAATTCATCGCCGGGTTCTTGGGTTGCTTGTACGCGGGCGTGGTCGCGGTGCCGGTTTATCCGCCGCGCCGCAATCGCTCGATGACGCGGATTCAATCCATCGCGGACGACGCCGAGGCCAAAGTAGCCCTCACGACCAACATTGTGTTGTCGCGGGTCGAAAGCCTGATCGACGAGACATCGCACCTCAAGGAACTCGCTTGGCTGGATACGTGCCATGTGCCCGCCGGAATCGAACAGCAGTGGCAGCTCCCGGACATCCACGGCGAGACCTTGGCCTTCCTGCAATATACTTCGGGTTCGACCGGTACGCCCAAGGGCGTGATCCTCAATCACGCCAACTTGGTCCACAACTCGGCACTGATCGCCCATGCCTTTGAGCACACACGGACGAGTCTGGGGGTGTTTTGGCTACCCAGCTATCATGACATGGGCTTGATCGGCGGGATTTTGCAGCCAATCTACCTTGGCCGCACTACCGTGCTGATGTCACCGATGACGTTTTTGCAGAAGCCATTTCGCTGGTTGTCGGCCATCACGCGATTCCACGCCACCACTGCCGGCGGACCGAACTTCGCCTACGAGCATTGCATCCAGAAGATTACGCCGGAGCAGCGAAAGCAACTCGATTTAAGCAGTTGGAAGCTGGCCTTCAACGGGGCCGAGCCTGTGCGGGCGGAAACGCTGCGGCGATTTGCCGAGATTTTCGCCCCCTGCGGCTTCCGGGCCGAGGCTTTCTATCCGTGTTTTGGGCTGGCGGAGGCAACGCTTATTGTTTCCGGCGGATATGTCGTAAAACCGCCCATTATTCGCAGCTTTGATTCGGTTGCCCTCACGCACGGCAAGGTACTCGAAGTGGCTGGCGGAAGCCCGACCGCCCGAGATCTCGTCGGCTGTGGTGGAACCCTGCCGGACCAGAAGATCGTGATCGCCAACCCCGAAACCAAGATCACCTGTTCGGCCAGCGAGATCGGCGAAATCTGGGTCAGCGGTCCCAGCATGGCCCAGGGATACTGGAAGCGGCCCGACGTCACGGAGGCGACGTTTCATGCCCATTTGCAGGACACGGGCGACGGTCCGTTCCTCCGCACGGGCGACCTGGGCTTCATGCTCGACGGTGAGTTGTATGTGACCGGCCGGCTGAAGGACTTGATCATTCTCCGCGGCGTGAACTATTATCCACAAGATATTGAACTGACCGTACAGCGGTGTCATCCGCGATTGCGTACCGATTGCGGCGCGGCGTTTGCCGTGGAAAAAGATGGCCGCGAGCAACTGGTGCTGGTTTTCGAGGTCGAGCGGCACAAGCAGGGGCAGTTTGGCGAAGTCTTGCAGGCGATCCGCCGTTCGGTGGCCGGCGAGCACGATTTGAACGTCGATGTCATTGTGCTGATTCGTGCCGGTACGATACCGAAGACTTCCAGCGGCAAGATCCAGCGGCACGCGTGCCGCCAGGGCTACCTCGACGGCACGCTCGATGTGGTGGGCCAGTGGCTGCTTAGTGGCAACGAAGAGCCGAATCTCCCTTCTCCCTCTGGGAGAGGGGCAGGGGGTGAGGGGACCGAAGAACCTCACGAGCCGGTTGCCTATGGGCTGGAAATCACCAACGGGCACGCTCACACCGCCGGGACGGCGGTTGAGCCAACGGCACTGGCCGTGCCAAAGCCGGGTCAGAAGATGAATACCGCTCAGATCGTCATTGAGGAAATTCGTCGCGTGGCCAAGGAGCGTGCCAATGGCATGACGCTCGATTCCATGATTGCCGAGTCGGGGATGGACTCGCTCGAGCGGATGGAGATCCTCTCCACGTTGGAAGAGCGTTTTGGCGGCCGCTTTCCCCCACAGATTCTAACTGAGTTGGAAACCACCCGGCAAGTTATCACCGCAGTAGAAACGTATCTCGATACCGAACCACGCACCACGGCGAGCCGGCCGGCGGAAGAGATTTCACCCGAGACCTATAACTTCGACCAGTTTCCCGAATATAAGCAGTTGCGGCAACGGCTCGACATGTTGGAGACTTCCGGGCTAGGGAATCCGTATTTCGGCGTGCAGCAGGGAATCACCAACGACCGAACGGTAATCGACGGCAGCGAACTGATTAACTTTGCCAGTTATAACTACGTGGGCACCTCGGGCGACCCGATCGTTTCCGCGGCGGCCAAGGCGGCTATCGACCGCTATGGCACGAGCGTCTCGGCGAGCCGGCTGGCCTCGGGCGAGAAGGTGATTCACGGCGAGTTGGAAAGTGCCATCGCCCGGTTCATTGGTACCGAGGCAGCCGTGACATTCGTGGGCGGTCATGCCACGAATGAGTCGGTCATCGGTCACTTGGTTGGTCCAGGGGATCTGATTCTCCAGGATTCGCTGGCCCACAACAGCATTGTTGAGGGTGCGATTCTTTCCGGTGCCAGGCGGCGGCCGTTCACCCACAACGACTGGCGGGTAGCCGATCAACTGCTGGAGCAGTTTCGGCATGAATACCGCCGCGTTTTGCTGGTAATCGAAGGCGTCTACAGTATGGACGGCGATTTCCCCGATCTGCCGCGCTTCATCGAAGTGAAGAAGCGACACAAGGCCCTGTTGATGATCGACGAAGCACACTCGATTGGCGTTTTGGGTCACCACGGCCGGGGTATTGGTGAGCATTTTAACGTCCGTCGCAGCGACGTCGATATCTGGATGGGCACGATGAGCAAGGCCTTGGGGAGTTGTGGCGGCTACATCGCTGGCAGCAAGGCGTTGATCGAGTACTTGAAGTATACGGCTCCGGGGTTCGTTTTCAGTGTCGGCCTGCCGGCCTCGGGGGCTGGTGCTGCCCTGGCCTCGATTCGGATTATGGAGACCCAGCCCGAACGGGTGGTGAAACTCCGTGAAAACGCAACGCTTTTCCTGACCTTGGCCAAACGGTGGGGGATGAACACGGGTACAAGCCAAAATACGGGTGTGGTGCCGGTCATCGTGGGTAACTCGATCGCCTCTTTGCAGTTGTCGCGGGCCATGTTCGCCCGGGGCGTGAATGTCCAGCCGATCATACATCCGGCGGTTGATGAAAGCGCGGCGCGGCTCCGATTCTTTATTACCTCGCTTCACACGAGCGAGCAGATCCGATACACTGTAGATGTGTTGGCGGAGGAGCTTGAGAAGATGCAGCTCCACGGAAGTATTTCCGGCGACGACACTACAATTCCCGACGGCAAAGGGGTTCCTGGCAACAACGAACCACGGAATAGTAAGTCGCTGTCGTCAAGCAGCCCCGTTAAGAGGTGATAGATTGCTTACCGAAAATGAAATTCAGCGGACGTGGAGAACCCTTTTTCGTGATCAAGAGATCAACGAAGAAACCTTTACCAGGGCGGAGGGCCTCCTGGAAGAACTCCGGCCCGAGAGCCCGTTGCGGCATCGATTGGACGGAGAGTTGAGCGAGCTTCGGAAGATGCAGAACAAGAAACAGGCACCACCGAAACCCGCTAAGAAGCAGGCGGCCCGCGGCAAGTAGTTGCCAGCGAACCGCTTGGTGCAACATCCGAAGCTTTTCGGCTCTTCTGGTTTTAGGTGCAGAAGAGTAGGGTGGAACGAGTGAAACGAGCCCCACCCAAAGCGGACCGCAGCAGAATTGGTGGGGCTCGCTGCGCTCTCCCCACCCTGCAATTATTCGCATCACACACCCAGAGAAGAGCCAATAACATCCAAGAGGATTCACCGCAAAAGAGCGCAGAGAACGCAAAGAATAGAATCTTTCTTTTGCGCCTTTTGTGTTCTCTCGCGGTGAATGCTAATAAAATCTTTCGACAGAAATCCGTTCAGTTTGACGGCACGTAGCGCTCGTACTGGTAGGTCAGTATCTTCTTCTCGCCCGGCTCCAGCTTCAATCGCCAGCTTACCGTGCCCTCCCGTTCCAGGAGCCGCAGTTTCGTGGAATCGGTCGCGAGCGAACCGCCTTGGTCGGCCGTGAGCGGCTTGCCAGGAATCGGATTGGTAATGACGACCTCAACGGTGCGCTTTTCGTAGTTGTGCAGCTTCAGCGTGCCTTCCAGGGTAACCAGATCGAAGTAGACGTTGATCGAGGGCGAATGGGCCTTCAGCTTGCGATCCACTTCCCGCTCGCCCTTGCTGTTGGCAATGTTGATGGCGGCGGTTACCGGCAGTTCTCCACGGCTTCCCTTGGGCGTGTACTTCAGCAGGTCTTCGCTCAGCGGCCGATCCTCGCTCAAGGCCAGGCAGGGTCCGGTGGTCCATGCGCTGTCCGTCTGGTTGCTCAGAACCAGCGAGTGCTCCATCGGGTCGGGGGGCGACCAGCGGTAGATGTGCGAGTAGCGGATTTTCTTGACAAAGAGCGTGATGATCGCCTTTTCGCGACAGCGGAGGGTCAAGTCCTTCTTTGTGTAGACAGTATAGTCGGTAGCGGCTGCACCTTCCATTTGCGGCAGGTTTCCCAAGGCTTTGCCCAGGTCGCCGCCGCGGCCCTCCACCGGACGCTCGACGACGCCAGGCTGATCGAACTGGGGTGCCACATTCTGGACGATTGCGGCCCGGTTCATCATCTGCGAGGTCACCTGCGAAGGCACGCTGACGGCTGCGCCGATCGTGCGAATCACTTGACCTATGGCGATGGGGGCTAGGTACTGGGTGTGAACAAAATGGGGCACGCCTACGACCAAGTGAACATCCGTGTGGATCAGATCCTCCGCTTCGTTGACCAGTGTGCCGCGAAGCGTCAATTCGGCCGTTTCGTCATCCACGACTTTCAAGGTGTATTCGGGAATCCATGTGATCCCCTGCCGCAAATAGGCCATGCCGAGAGTAGCGGAGGCCGGTTGCTTTTCGACCTCGCTGGCAAGATGGACTCGCAACGGAAGTTCCAGCACCTGTAATTTTGTGACGCCCTCGGTCGGTACGGCAAAACTGTTGGTTTCGGTTTCCAAGACGACAAACTCAGGGCTAACCGAGACGAGCTTTCCGCTGGCGGTGCGTTTTTGGCCCTTGTGAGTGTAGTCCAATTGCACTTTGAGGTTCTTGCTGGATTCCAGCCTTGCTCGCTTGCTCGCCGCGTCCTTGGGGGCGTCGCGGCCGTCAAACTCAACCAGTTCGCCCGGTCCGGAACCGACCACATCCACGGTTTCCTTCTCATTGCGTGCGTAGATTGCCAGCGTTCCGAAGGCTGCGGGCGGAATCTGTTCGGCCACGCACCAGCCATCGCGAAGTTTCACTTCTCCCTCGCGCATGAAGAACCCAAGTCCGTTCTTGAATACCGCTACCGAGCGGGTTCGTGGCTTCCAGAGATATGGGTTTTCGTCATCGGCCGTATCGGGCACGGACTTGATTGCCTCGGCCTTCAACACGGGTCCGCGTGCGGATGGGGGCTTAGCCGACGAAACGGTTGTCTCGTCAGCGAAGGCACCCGCCCGGGATCCCCAGACGGCAAGAGCGACAACCGCGCTCACGACTGCCAACCAACGTGTGTGTCTCCAATAATACGCCCCTGGATTCCTTAACACGGCCATGATTATCACTCCTCAGTTTGTGGATTTACCTTGAAACCTACCACCGCAGCTTAGCGACACAGCTCAAACAGCGCGGGCCAAGTACCATTATTATAGTTCAAAGGAAAGTTCTTTAACCATTTGACGATGCTGCGAGAGAATTAGTTCCAAACCGACCACGTTTTTTTCTGGTGAAATAGGGGGGCTTGATCGAAAACCCTGCGAACGGGCCGAATCGCCACCCTGGGGGTGGCGGTTTGACTGGAAGTCGCTTTCCGGTAAATGACTGAATCAACCTTTTTCTTTTACCGCAAGGCGAACTCGATCCGTTTGCCCAGCAGATTCGCGACTTTCGCTATCGTGTTGAGCGTGATGGAAGTGTTTTCGGGATCGAGTAGACGATCCACTCCCGTCCGGCTCGTTTTCAACTGCTTGGCGATTTCCGCTTTGCTGATGTTGCGTTCGATCATCGCCTTCTCAAGCTCATGAGCGATCTTGAACTTGATTGCCGCAGCCCGGCACTCTTCCAGAATGCCATCCTCTGCCAGGAAATCCTCGAATGCAGACCCCAAATACTTTCGCTTCATATTGCCCACCTAACTCAGTTGGTTCATCCGTTTAACTGCCAGATCGAGCTCGCGCTTGGGCGTCTTTGCGGTCTTCTTGATGAAGCTGTGCAACAACACCATTGTTGGACCCTCCACGCAAAAGATCACCCTCGCAATTCGGTCCCCTAATCGTGACCTCACTTCCCAAAGGCCCTCGTTCAGGTTTCCCACCAACGGCTTGCCTATCGGCCAGCAGTATTGCACCTTCAGCACATCGTCGCCGATGATTTTCCGCTCCGCTTTTGCCAGCATCAGCAGCCACTCCCGCACCGGCTCGTTGCCCTGATCCGTCTTGAAGAATACGGCATCGAGCTGTGCCGCAAAGCAGGGATCCGAGGTTGATGCTTGGAACGCCGTCCTGACTGTATGCGATGCTCATCGCGGCGCGCCGTAGGCAGGCCATCGCAAGGCAGAACATCGTGACGACTGCAAGGAAGCCCTGAAAGCGGAGCCGTTTCTTTGTGAGTCTTGTCATTTGTAGCAGCCCGGACGTTCGCTCGCCCAGTGGGGCTCCAAACCTCGCATTGTCCGCCGGGAGGGCCCCGGGTCCGAACCCGAATTCGTTCCTGTGGGCGCGTAAACCCTTTCACAGTGCTTCGTTATACTACACAGATAGGGGGGGGTCAAGATCAACCTCACTCCCGCTGGTTCCTGCCTCTACACGAAACCAAGCGAAGCGGGCCAGACTGGGAGGTAGCGTCGGCTGTCGGGAGTTCCCCTTGGACTTTGGGGCCTCGGTTCGTACAATTCGGAGTTCCTAAAGCTACCGGTTATTTTCAATCCGCTCCCCGCCCCATGCCCGAATCGACCCCGCTGCCCCGCTGGCTGAAACGCAACGTGCCCAAGGGGAACGCCAATCACTTTACGGCCCGGCTGGTTGATGAACTGAGGCTGGAAACCGTCTGCGATCATGCGAAATGCCCCAATCGCATGGAATGTTACGCCCAGAAGACGGCCACGTTCATGATTCTAGGCGACACATGCACCCGGGCCTGCCGCTTCTGCAGCGTGGCGACGGGCCGGCCGAAGCCGCTGGATGCCGACGAGCCGCGCCGCGTGGCCGAGGCCGTGGTCCGCTTGGGCTTGAAGCATGTTGTGGTGACCTGCGTCACTCGCGACGACCTGCCCGATGGCGGTTCTGAGCATTATGTGAAAACCATCGAAGCCATCCGTGCTGTGGCCGACGCGGTGGTTGAGGTACTGCCTTCGGACTTCGACGGCAATCTGGCCGCACTCGATCGGGTCATCGAGGCCGCCCCGGAGGTTTACAATCACAACGCGGAAACGGTGCCGCGACTCTATCGTTCAATTCGTGGCCCACACTCGAAATATCCCTGGACCCTGGCCATGTTCCGCCGCATTGCCCAACGGAACCCGGCCATCAAGATCAAATCGGGCCTGATGCTGGGGATCGGTGAGACGCACGAAGAACTGCTCGATACGCTGGCCGACCTGCACGACGCCGGTGTCCGCTTGCTCGCGCTCGGCCAGTACTTGCGGCCGTCGCTGAAGCAGATGGCGGTGATCCGCTACCTGCCGGTTGAGGAGTTCGAGCAGTTGGGAAAAATAGCCCAACAGATAGGTTTCACGCAAGTCGCCAGCGGGCCATTCGTGCGATCGAGCTATCACGCACGGGATATGGCGGAGATCAGGTAGGTTGGCGTGCTTATCCAGCGGCTGGCCGATAAATATGAGTACCCCCCATTCGCGTCACTTGCAAAAGCGGAGTAATAGCTTATTTTAGAGTGCGGTGGCTTGCCACCGCTTTCCAATACGGCAGACTATATGCCAGACAACTCGGTTTTTCCTCGCGTTTTGAAAAGCAGTGGCGAGCCACCGCACTCCAAAAATCAAATATGTTCACACCCAACAATGTCTACGAAGGTAGTTGCATCGAGGGGCTTCAAAAAGTGGCCCCGGGCAGCGTCGATCTGGTTTTCGCCGATCCGCCGTTCAATATCGGATACAAGTATGACGTCTACCACGACGCGCGTGAGGCGGATGAGTATCTCGACTGGACGGAGAAATGGATCGGCGGCGTCAAGTGGGTACTCAAACCCAACGGCACGTTCTGGCTGGCGATCGGCGACGAATATGCGGCCGAGTTGAAATTGATCGCCCAGAAAAAATTCGGCTTCGTCTGCCGTAGTTGGGTGATCTGGTACTACACGTTCGGCGTGAATTGTGTCCGTGGATTCAGCCGCTCGCACACGCATCTCTTTCATTTCGTCCGCGACCCGACGGATTTCACCTTCAACGCCGACGATCCGGCCGTGCGAGTGCCCTCGGCGCGGCAGTTGGTCTATAACGATGCACGGGCGAACCCCAAGGGCCGGTTGCCGGATAATACCTGGATTCTGCGGCCACAAGACCTTCCCAGTGGCTTTCAACCCGATCACGACACCTGGCATTTTCCTCGCGTCGCCGGCACGTTCAAGGAGCGCGAAGGGTTCCATGGTTGCCAGATGCCGGAGCAGTTGCTGGGCCGGATTATCCGTTGCTGTTCCAATCCGACGAACATCGTGCTCGATCCCTTCGGCGGTAGTGGCACGACGTTCAGCGTGGCAAAAAAGCTGGGGCGGCGGTGGCTCGGATTCGAGCTATCCAAAGACTACGTCGAGCGGATTCAAGCCCGTTTGAAGCAGACCTCGGAGGGCGATCCACTGGATGGCGCGGCCGACCCGGCGACCAGTGCCCCCGCAACCGCCGGGCGTCGACGTCGGCCATGAGCGGCTGTTGGTAAGCGTTCCGATCTTCCACGGCATCGAACGAAGGTCTATAATTCGTCTCGATGTCTATTCTGGAAAAATCCCCGCGCATTCTCCTGGTTCGCCTCAGTGCCATCGGCGACGTGATCCACGCCATGCCTGTCGCCTGCGCGCTGCGGGAGCATTTTCCCGATGCTTTCCTAGCTTGGGTCGTCGAGCAACGCGCGGGCGAGCTGATCGAAGGGCACCCGGCGATCGACCAGCGGATCGTGCTGCCGCGCGGTTGGCTTCGTTCGCCTGCCCGTGTGTGGCGATTGCGAAAGTTTTTGAAAAACTTGGCTTTCGAAACGGCAATTGATGTCCAGGGGCTAACCAAATCGGCGGTCGTTGCTTGGCTCTCGGGGGCGAAGCGGCGGATCGGCATGGGCGGACGCTGGGGCCGCGAGATCAGCCGCTGGCTGAATAATGAACTCATCGATACCGACGGCTTGCATGCCATCGAGCGTGGGCTGAAACTGCTCGAACCGCTGGGCATCCAGCCGCCCGCCGTGCATTTTGAGGTGCCCGTCGCCGCGGCGGATCAGATTGCAGCAGGGGAGATTATCCATGGCCTGGGGCTGGACGACGGTTTTGTTCTGGTCGCATCGGGGGCCGGCTGGCCGTCGAAGCTTTGGCCGGTCGATCGCTACGCCGCCGTGGCCGCATCCATGGGACATCGCTGGAACCTCCCCACGCTGCTGATCTGGGGAAACGACGCCGAGCGTACTCGGGCGGAACAAATCATCGCCGCCGCCGAGGGTTATGCTCGATTATGCCCGAAGATCACGCTCTTGCAGTTGGCTGCGATTGCACGCCGGGCCCGCTTTGCGATCGGCTCCGACACCGGGCCACTGCACCTGGCCGCAGCCGCCGGCGCGCCCTGCATCGGCCTCTACGGTCCCTGGCCGGCCGACAAGCATGGTCCTTATGGCCCACAGCACATCAACCTGCAAAAGATGTGCATGGAAGGCACAACCTACCAGCGACGACATGCACCCTCCCTATATATGGAATCCATCGACGTGGGGTTGGTATTTGAGGCGTGCGATCGTATGATGTCAAGGTGAGCCTATGTATCGTCGTATCCTTTCCATCGTCGTACTCCTGGTGCTTGCCGGGTTCATCTGGCTCGCCTCACGGCCGGAACCGACCGGACCGGCAGAGGGAACAACCCTCGACGGCCAGGTCGCGCGGACCAAGGATCCCCTGCGCGACTCCTTCCGTGTCGGCACGTTCAATATCCACGGCTGCACGGGCACCAATGGCCGTCGAGACATCGATCGCGTGGCCAAATGCCTGAAGGGCTTCGACTTCGTGGCTCTCAATGAAGTCCATGGGCCGCGGTTCTGGGAGAGCAATGACCAGGCTGCGTTGCTGGGCCGGCGACTGGGCGTGCCGTGGCTCTTTGCCCCGGCCACGCGCGATTGGCATCATATCGATTTCGGCAACGGCCTGCTGACGTCGCTACCGGTGGAGTCCTGGCAGCGGATCCCGCTCACGGCCAGCAACGGTCGCGGTTATCGCAACGCGGTACTCGTGCGATTGCGGCAGCACCGGCAGACCATCAGCCTACTCTTGACCCACATCGCCCGCAGTGACGACCTCACCCGCCGCCAGCAGCTTCGCCAAACCATCGACCTCTATCTCGCGCTCCCCGAGCCGGCGATCTTTCTCGGCGATCTCAACAGCGAGGCTGCCGAGCCAGAGATCGCTCGCCTGCTCGCCGCGCCGGGCGTGATCGATGCCGTGGGACAGAAGCTTGGCCCCCGCGCCCCGCCGCGAATCGATTTTGTCTTCGTCCGCGGCCTGCGGGTGCTGGATGCTGGTCTAAGTGATGACGGGGCTTCTGATCATCCCCTGGCCTGGGCGGAGGTGACGGCACCTTAAAACCTGTTAGGAAAGGAATGGTGAGACTCGCTGCGCTCAGCCTACCCTACTTGCTACTCGCGATACTTCCTCAGTTCGCTCAACACGGCCTCTAGGTCGGCTGGCAACGGGGCTACAATTTCCATCGATTCGCCGCTACGGGGATGCTCAAACCGCAATCGCCGCGCGTGCAGGGCCTGACGATTGAGTATGACCGTCGTGTCGCCTGGCTCGCCGCTCAACTCACCGCGCGTCAGTTCCGCACGATGTCCGTAGGCCCGATCACAAAGCACCGGCAGGCCGACATAGGCCAAGTGGACGCGAATCTGATGTGTCCGGCCGGTCTTCGGCATCGCTCGCACCGTAGCAAATCCACGAAACCGCTCGGCCACGCTATAAAACGTCTGCGCCGTGCGGCCTTCTTCGTCGTCGCGAACCGTAGTCATCTTCTCACGGTGCGTCGGATGCACGGCAATCGAGCGATCGATGATATCGCTGTCCATTTCCGGCTTGCCGACTACGATGGCAAAATATTCTTTCTCGATCGAGCGCGATTGGAACTGGAGTGCCAAGCGGCTATGGGCCTGATCGTGCCGCGCGACGAGGATAGCACCGCTGGTGTCACGGTCCAACCGATGCACGATGCCTGGCCGTAGCGGCCCGCCGCTGCTGCTGAGGCTGGGGCCAAAGTGGAACTGGAGCGCACTGACGAGCGTTCCCGACCAGTGTCCACGAGCCGGATGCACAACCATCCCAGGTGGTTTGTTGACGACTACAAGATCCTCGTCTTCAAAGAGGATCTCCAGCGGAATGTCTTCGGGCCGCGGTGCCTGGCGGGGAATTTCCGGCAAGACGACGCGCACTCGCTGCCCCACATGAACTCGATAAGCCGGCTTTCCGCCATGGTCGTCGACTTGCACGCCGCCGGCCAAAATCATTCGCCGTAGATGGCCCCGGCTGTAGCTTTGGAAGTGCAAGGAAAGCAGAACGTCGAGACGCTGGCCAGCCTCACTTTCATCAACGATAAACGCAACCGGCTCGTCCGAGAGCGTCGGATAACATGGAGTATCAGCCAGGTGTTTACTTATCTTTCTTCGGAGCTTCCGGTTTTGGAGCTTCTGGTTTTGAAACATCCGGCTCTACCGCTTGCGGTTTTGCGGCTTCTGTCTTCGGAACTTCAGTCTTTGTAGGCTCTGTCTTCACAGGCTCCGTCTTTGGAGATTCCGTTGGCGTCAGGGATGGCACAGGAATTCCAAGTATCGGACCGGTTCGAGTACCGTCACTCCGAACAGGCGGCGTCGGTACCAGCGCGTCAGGCGGATTTTCCGACAAGGGGCCGAGATTATCCAACCGGCTACGCAGGCTCTCCGCCTTGGGCTTGGGAGTGTATTGAGCAAGGGCTTCATAAAACGCCAGAGTTTCCTTCTTCTGAAGCTGCTCAATTCGTCGCTCGGCAACCGCCTTGAACATGCCCTTGGGAAAACTCTTATTCAACTCCTGATAGGCCGCAATGGCCTCGTCGAGTTGCGCCTTGTTCTCGATCAAAGACTCAATCGCCCTCGCCTTGCCAAGCATCGCCTGTTCCTTGGCCGCTGGGATGGTCAGGGTTTCTAGTGACTTGGCATAGAGATCTCGGGCATCCGTCAGGTATTTGATGCCTACCTTCTTCTCCGTCAGAATCTTGTTCGTGCCAATCATGAGGGCCGTATCGCCGGCAAACACATCGGCCCATTCGGCAGCAGATGTGCGAGGATAGGTCTGGGCGGTGCGCTGCATGAGGCTAATCGTCTGTTCGTTCGCAAAATCTGGACGGAACACCGGAACTCCCAACGAATTCCACGCCTCGCCCGCCTGGGCAGTGCTGTAGCTGTTCCAGAACGACCTAGCAATGAGCAAAACGATCACAAGCACGCTCACGCCTAAGATTGCGTTCTTGTACGGTGCAATGCGCTCGTAACTCTTGAGAATCGACTCCAACAGATCGTTATGCTGTAGTTCGTGCCGACGTACGCTCTTCATAATCTTTCACTCGTGATCCAAAGGATGGTGCTCAGGCCGTTATCCGGGGAACCTACAATACGATAACCGTCGCCCCGCTGTTTCGATAGGCTCCATCCTATGAGTATATCGCCTCCGAGGGAGGGGCGTCAAGACAGAGAAGAACTGCAAAGTCGTTCAGAGAACGGAATTTATTCAACCAAGTTCGGCGTGGGGCTCCTGACCCCGCCGAAACGTCGGACCGAAGGTCTCCCGGTGAATGGGAGACCTTCGGTCGGCGATGTGGCTCGGTCGGAGACCGGCCACGACAGTGTTCCGTTTTTCCCCATGGCCACCCGCACCCCCTTTCACCGAACCAAGTCCTACCTTACCATCCATGTCATGGACCTTAACCCACCGCAAAAAGAAGCCGTTAAGACACTTTCTGGGCCGCTGCTGGTCCTGGCGGGGGCTGGCACAGGCAAAACTCGGGTGGTCATCTACCGCATCGCCGAGCTGATTCGCTATCGGATTGCACCCGATCGCATCCTCGCAGTCACCTTTACCAACAAGGCGGCCGGAGAAATGAAGGAGCGGTCTGCTGCCCTTTTGGGAAAGAAATTACCTAAACAGCCAGAAATATCCACATTCCACTCGCTCTGTGTCCGAATCTTACGCCGGCACATCACGCACCTCGGCTACCCGGCGGCCTACGGCATCTGCGACCGAGGCGACCAAGAGAGTATTGCCCGAACGGTCTTGCGCGAGATTAAAGTGGCCGAGGCCCAGCTCAAGCCGAGCGATTTGCTTTATTTGATCGGCCGCTGGAAAAATAGTTCGATTCGGCCTGACGAAGCGGTTTCGGTCGCCCAGTCCGATAAGGAACATCTGGCCGCGTCTGCTTACCGCCGCTATCAGAATGCCTTGAAGGCAGCCGGCACCGTCGATTTCGACGACTTGCTGCTTCTAACCGAAGAACTTTTTTCCGGTTTTCCCAAAATCCAAAAGGAAGAGGCCGATCGCTTCGATCATCTTCTGGTTGACGAATATCAGGACACCAACGGCAGCCAGTATCGCATCGTTAAATCGCTCGCTTCCAAACATCGTAACCTGTGTGTCGTCGGCGACGACGACCAATCGATCTATGGCTGGCGGGGTGCCGAAGTCACGCATATTTTGAACTTTCAACGTGACTGGCCTGGCGCCAAAGTTGTTTGCCTGGAAGACAACTATCGTTCGACCCGCGAGATTATCGCCTGGGCCAATCAGCTTATCGTCTTTAATCGCAAGCGGCACGCCAAAGTCTTGCGGGCGAATGTTGACGGCGAGAAGCCGCAGATCCGTCAGTTTGAGGACGAAGCGGTTGAGGCCCGCAACGTCGTTGGCGACATCGTCTCTCGGGTGGCCCAGCTCAAGCGAAAGTACAATGACTTTGCTATCCTCTGCCGCACGAACGAGCAACCTCGAGCGTTCGAGTTGGAACTTCGGCGGGCCAAGGTTCCCTATGTACTCGTCGGCGGTATGTCGTTCTACGATCGCAAGGAAGTTCGCGACCTGTTGGCTTACCTGAAGACGCTCGCCAATCCGCGCGACGAAGTCTCGACCCTGCGGATCATCAACAATCCGCCTCGCGGTATCGGCCAAAGCACGGTGAAAAACCTGCTGGAAAAAGCGACCGGACAGGGCAAGCCGCTGTGGGATGTCTTGGGAGAGTCGGGCTTGGAGGCCGTGACGAAGTTTCGTGATTTGATCGGTCGCTATCGTCGCCGCTGCCACCAAAATCCTTTGGTCGAGGTCGTCCGCGATTTGATCCATGATATCGGCTATCGTCGGGAAATCGAGCGGCTCTATCTGGAAGTCCAGGACCAGGAGTCCCGCTGGCAGGCAGTTGAGGAACTCGTGAATGCCTTGGGCAGCTATGTGCAGCGAGCCAAGGAGCCGACGATATCCGGCTTCTTGCAAGACATTGCGCTGACCACCAGCGACCAGGATCGCGACAAGGAATCGAAGCTGGAACGTGACGCGGTGGTGCTGATGACACTGCACGCCGCCAAGGGCTTGGAGTTTTCCGAGGTCTACATGGTTGGGATGGAGGAAGGCACCTTGCCCCACGCCCGCTCCGTTGCCGGCGATGAGGCGGCCATTGATGAAGAGCGGCGACTCTGTTACGTCGGTGTAACCCGTGCTCGACGGCGATTGACATTGACGCTGGCCCTGAGTCGGCACAAATGGGGCAAGCCGCGGCCGACGGTCCCCAGCCGGTTCCTTTACGAAATCACCGGACAGACCAAAAATCCAAACTATCTCGCCGCCAAGCAGCAGCGTCGGCCGAATAAATTTGCAAAGGTGCCGCCTGGAAAGAAGTCGCTCCCGGTGAAAAGGCCGGTGAAAAAGCCGCCGGGACCAATCGGAAAGCGGCCTTACGGCCCGCCGTGAAAGTGCGGTGAAGTTACCACAGTCGTTTGCCGATGGTCGCCAACGTCCGGTTGCAGACCTCCTGATCTTTCTCCCACATGGTCGCCTCGAACTCCGAGCCTAAATGGGAATCGATCTGACAATCGCTGATGCAACCCAGGAGCCTGGCTACGGTTGCCCCATAGAAGCCTTCCGCGGCACCTCGCGTAGGGAAGATGAAAAATTCTCGTTCCGCGCTTCCGCCGCGCTCGGTTTGTAGTTCGCTCAAGACATGCTTGCCGCTGAACCAGTCCAGCCAGAACCAGAGGGACTGGCCACCGACAAACTTCATGTTCTGGGGGTGCAGGCAGGCAACGTACCACGTCTCCGATTTCGCGATTCCTGGCTTCGCAACGGCAATTCTCGCATGAGTCCACGGGCTACCCCAATGATCCCGCATCAACCTGTATTCTGGATCGATCGAGTTCCTGCCATTGCGCAAGGCGTGGCAAGCCGTGTCCAGCGTCATCGCCACCAGCGACAACTCACCCGCATGGGTGGGATTTATGGCGACGAGTTTTAGCGTCTGGGAGCAGGTGACTTCCAGCCGATCTCGCACTCGACCAAAACCCAAGTCTTGGAGTTCCCAGATTCCCGTTGCATCCGTCTGGCAATAGCCTGCCGCAGCATCGTAGCTGGAGAAACCTGGTAAGATGGCGCATTCGGTGGATGCGTCGAATGTTTTCCACCCTTGAGGATTACTAAGCAGAAACCGGGGAATTTGTGTTCTCATTGGTCATCACCATACTTTCGTTCCAGGTAGCAGCAGACGTTCTGTTCCAGCGAGTTGGCATTGAGCTTCAAAACGGGCTGTCCGCTTGGCAAACCGGCAATGTCGATCACGCGAATGACACTGGACCATTCGATCATGTCGGGGGCAATATCCACCAACTGGTTCGGCGACTTCTCGAAAAACTCGCGATTCCAATTGTTCCCTTTACGGCCCGGGAACAGAGCCAAGTAGAGGATGTCCATTTCCACCAGTTCGTTGAAGAAATGCGTGCCTAGCGATACGTCAGGAACGAGGTCGTCTCGCATGGCCACAATCTCGCAGAGGACTGCAACATTGTTGATCTCAGCGAACGATACGGGTACGCCCAACGATGGCGTGCTGGTTCCCCACCGGCCCGGGCCGACGAGCATGGTGCTCTTCGGCCGTGAGGGTTCTTCGGCATGCATCAGCCGACCGATCATTCGGGCGACCGAGTAGCGCTCGCCAAGCGGGAGTTGCGAGTACACGGAAGGCACCACGTAGATTAGCCGGTCAATAATGTTCAGCCGACTGCGCCCGATCACTGCCCCGTGGGACTGGAGGATCATGTCCTTTTCATCGATCGACTCGGGGATTTCGATGGCCTTGCCGCCGCCGGTCACCTGCAGCGGTCGGCACTGCACGAGGTTGATCTTGTAGCGGTCCTTGGTGAAGAAGTTGGCGGTGAACTCGATGTCCACCGGGTAATCGTAAGCGTCTTGAAGGATGCGGAGCATCTGCCGCATGTCGTCGACGAACGACGTTTCCGACAGGAGGCGGTTGAAGGTGAGTACCCAGGGGAACACTTCCTTCAAGCCGCGCTGCTCCGCGTACTCGGCTAGGGCACGGTCCTCGGAGGCGAACATGTCAACCGGCAACTGCGGGCTTTGCCGAGCCACGTCAACGAAGTGCTGGGAGACCAATTGGTTCGCCTCCAAGTCGATGACGTCAACTCGCCGCTGTGAGTATTGGCGTACTTCGTTGGAATCCGATTCGGGGCGGCGATCCGGGGCATTCAGGGCGACAACGCGCGTGTAGTCGTCGTCGGAGCGGTCAACCGCTCGCGTGCCCAAGCCGAACACCAACCGAAGCATCCCTGCGTCGGGGTCGATGTACGGGCACCAGGCATAGGGATTGAAGGAGAGCCCCACGCCGGCGATTTGCGGATAGAAGAGCGTTCCATAGCGTGTGCCCGAAACCCGCTGTACCAGGAGCGACATCTGCTCGTCGCGGTCGAGGATATTACGCTGGGCGCGGTAGCGCAGGGCCTTCTCGCTCATGGTGCTGGCATAAATCGTGCGCACGGCCGACATGAAGTCCTGGAGCCGTTTAAGATGCGGACCCTGGTTGGCACAAAATACGCTCTCGTACTTTCCGGCAAAGGCGTTGCCGAAGTTGTCTTCCAAGAGGCTGGACGACCGGACGATGATCGGCGATTGCCCGAAGTAATCGAGCATGTCCGTGAATTCCTTCTGGATCGAATCGGGAAACGTACCCGTAAGGATTCGTCGGCGGGCCTCTTCTGCGCCGTCAAGGAAGGTGGCCGGGTTGTGCTGCTTTTGCCGTAGCCACCAGCAGCCGTTCTGCACGAGAAATGTGTAGAAAACGTCTGAGCCGATGAAAAACGAGTCGTGGGCCTCCAACCGCTGGTTCCAGCGGGGATCGACCTTGCGCAAGATAGCCCTGGCCAGAAGCATGCCAACCGATTTTCCACCAATCAGCCCAGTGCCGATCATCCGTTTCCAGACGCCGAGGATGTCGGCTAGGGTCAAGTACTTTTCCGTGAGCCTCAATACTCGATCGTCGCGAGAGATGGCCGTGCGCAACAAGCCGGGCACGAGGCGATCCGCCGCCTCGGGTGGCTGCTGGCCCTGTTGCACTGACTCCCATACTGCGTCGGCCTCCATGAACTTCCGATTCCACACTCCCAGGCGAGACCGCACCGAGTCCATTCCAGCCCAGGGAATCGAGGTCTGGATCTCGGCGATGGTCGAACTTTCCGTGACGGGCAGAAACTTCTCGCCCTCCCATGCATGCAGCATATACATCGTAGGCGAATAGCGATACTGCACCTTGATTGGATGGATGTATAAGTCGTCTTTGTGCCGATACAGTTCCAGGAAGATTTGCGTGGTTTCGCTGATCGGGTGCGTGGCATGTACGGAATGGCTGCCCCGATAAATCGCAAAATATGCCAGCGATTCCAGATCGAGAATGTAGGGGCATGTGAGCATGAAGAAATTGCCCAACATCCGGTCACTGCACCATTCGACCGCCAGGGACGAGAGACAGTCAAACACCAAGTAGGCCCCCCGCCCCGCGAGGCCGATCACCCGATGGATCTCGGTGATGAACTGCTCGAAGCCTTCGTTGACCTGGAGTTGATGAATCTCGGCCCCGCTTTCCTCGGAGACCAAGGGCTGGTGGTCCGCAAAGCGAAAGTAGACCAACCGCTTCCCCTGCGACCGCGCGTACTCGCAAAACGCCTTTACGAACGGGGCGTAATCGCGCATCGAATCGACTTCCCAGACAATGTTGTCGCCGGGAATCAACCCCTTGAACACTTGATCGAGTCCGGGGAGCCCGGTGCTAAGGTGCGAATCAAGCATTGTTGCAGCCCCTTTGGAGATGGGGACCTACCCTTAATAGTGACTGTTTTTCGTGGCCAGCGGCCTGTTGGCGAGGATGGTTTTCATGGTCCAGAAGAAATGGGTGCATGAGGGCACCGTCAGAAGCCCGGGTTATTTGGCTGACCGTTTGAGCGAAACAAACAGCACTCCTCGCGCAGGGCGCGAGGAGTGCTATGCACGCCCGAAGGCCTGATCAGACCACGCCTTGGGCAAGCATGGCGTCGGCCACTTTTACGAAGCCGGCAATGTTAGCACCGCGGACGTAATTGACAAACGGGCCGTTTTGACCGTACTTCACGCAGTTGGTATGGATCGACTTCATGATCTCGTGCAAGCGAAGGTCCACTTCTTCACGCGGCCAGCGCATCACGCCGGCGTTTTGCGTCATTTCCAGGCCGGAGGTAGCCACGCCGCCAGCATTGGCAGCCTTGCCCGGACCGTAAAGAATCTTGGCTTCGAGGAACACATCGACGCCCTCGGGCACGGTTGGCATGTTCGCGCCTTCGGCCACGCAGATACAACCGTTGCGCACCAGTGTCCGGCTGTCATTCCCGTCGATTTCGTTCTGGGTGGCACTGGGGAATGCCAGGTCGCATTTGACCGACCAGGGTTTCTGGTTGGCAAGGTACTTCGCGCCCTTGAACTTGTCGCAATACTCGCTAATACGACCGCGACGGACGTTCTTGAGGTCCATGACCCAAGCCAATTTTTCCTCGTTGATGCCGTCGAGGTCGATGATCGTTCCTCCCGAGTCCGAGAGAGTGATGGCCTTCGCACCATATTGATTGAGCTTCTCGACCGTGTACTGAGCCACGTTGCCAGAGCCGGAGACGACCGCCACTTTACCTTTGACGCTGTCACCAATTCGGTTGAGCATTTCTTCGGCGAAGTAGACCGTGCCGTAACCGGTAGCTTCGGGACGAATGAGCGAGCCGCCGTATTCTAGCCCTTTGCCGGTCAACACGCCACAGAAACGATTAACGATCTTCTTGTACTGACCGAAGAGGAAGCCGATCTCGCGGCCGCCCACGCCGATGTCGCCTGCGGGCACATCGGTATCAGGCCCAATATGCCGATACAATTCCGTCATGAACGACTGGCAGAAACGCATCACTTCGTTGTCGGTCTTGCCCTTGGGATCGAAGTCGGTGCCACCCTTGGCACCACCCATCGAGAGCGTGGTGAGACTGTTCTTGAAGACCTGCTCGAAGGCGAGGAATTTGAGTACACCCAGCGTGACCGTCGGATGGAACCGCAGCCCACCTTTGTACGGGCCAATCGCGCTGTTCATCTGAATGCGGTAGCCGCGGTTGACCTGCACTTCGCCGCGATCATCGACCCAGGAAACGCGGAACATGAGCACTCGTTCAGGTTCGACGATCCGCTGGAGGATCTTGGCTTTGCGGTAAGCCGATGTGGCCTCAACCACCGGCATCACCGACTCGACTACCTCGCGCACCGCTTGGTGAAACTCAGGTTGGTTTGGGTTCTGGACAATAAGCTGTGCCATGAACTCATCGATCTTGGATGTTGCTTCGGCCGGGACATCGCGCTCCGAAATTTTGGTACTCATCACTTCTTTCTCCTTGTCGTAGTGGCGGGAAACACCGGCGACTCCAAGTGCTGCGGCAAGGTTGCGTGGCCCTCTTCTTTCATCGAAGGCGCGTGGCCGTTGGGCGAACTGGCAGGCCCTAACGGTAGCCTCTGGTCGAAAAACTCACAATCGACCACCCATGTACCAGGCTGCCGAAACCTGCAACTTCTTCCCCTCTTGCACAATGCACAAAAACCTACCGTCACGAAGCTCTCCACAAGCTGGGTTTAGATAACCAAATCGTGTGTCATGGCCACCTTCGCGGCAGAAAAATCGGTTGCTTGCTGCCAGTAAGTACGGCCAAAACAGCTCAGTTGCGGCATGGTGCTGCCGATGCAACAAAGGTCTAATTATAGCGAAATGGATTATCTATGCAATAGACCAGTAAAAAAAGGATTATTTGCTGCTGTTGGAATGCACTGCTCGTGATGAATCGGCAATTTTGCCAAATGTATGCCCGCTACTCTGGTAAGATTCTGGCTAATGCGGTAAAATTGCCGAATAGTGCGACACAGATGCGCAGGACGCGCTGACCGCAATTTGAAATCAACCTGTCGGAGGGAATGATGGACAAAAAGCAACGCAATCGTATTGCAATTCTGGGCGCGCTTCACAAAATCGGCTCCCCCGCAAATTCAGTAGGCCTAGCGAAGTTTCTCGGTGCCGCAGGACACAATCTCAGCGAACGTACCGTGCGATTGTACTTAAGTGAACTCGATTGCGAAGGACTGACCAAGCAACACGGAAAAAAACGGATAATTACGGAAAAAGGTGCGGCCGAATTGCACGCCACCCACACATTCCAGCGGGTTGGCTGCCTTTCCGCCAAGATCGATCAGATGGCCTACAGTATGACCTTTGACCTCGTCACGCGCACGGGACTGGTCGTGGTCAATCTGTCCGTGGTTGATCCGCGGCAACTTGCTGCCTGCCTGGATACGGTTTGCAAGGTCTTTGCCCGTGGATACGCGATGGGCAGTCTTCTTGCATTACTTGCTCCCGGGGAATCTTTGGGCAATTGGACCGTGCCGTCCGACAAGGTCGGGTTCTGTACGGTTTGTTCGATCACTCTGAATGGAGTGCTCATGAAACATGGTGTTCCGACAACATCGCGTTTCGGCGGGCTTCTGGAATTGCGCGACGGTCTGCCTACTCGGTTCGTTGAAATGATCCACTATGACGGCACAAGCATTGATCCTTTGGAGATATTTATTCGTAGCGGAATGACGGACTATTGCGGCGCGGTCCGAGACGGAAATGGCCTGATCGGAGCCGGTTTTCGCGAAATGCCCGCAAACAGCCGCGATTTGGCCGTACAATTGGCCGATCGCGTGTCAGCCATCGGATTGGGTGGCTTCATGGAAATCGGATGGCCCGATCAACCGGTTCTCGAAGTGCCCGTGACCCCCGGCCGCATTGGAGTCGTCATGATCGGCGGTTTGAACCCGATCGCGGTCCTGGAAGAGCGCGGGCACCGCGTACACTCCCGAGCACTGGCCGGCCTGTTGGAGTATAATCGCCTGATCCACTTCGATGAATTTCCCAAAACCCTCGCACAGTATCTATAGCAACGGCCGTATTGCCTGAATGCGGCCGACTGAATAAATTCCGTTCCACGATTCCGCTCAAGGAGCGTCCATGCTTGCATTTTCCGATCGACTAGAAGCGGCCGTTGTCCGTTGCCGAAACCCAGTACTCGTGGGACTCGATCCCCGTGCCGATATGCTTCCCTCGGGCATGCTCGCCGCTTGTGACACGGCGCAGCCGGAGAAAATCGCCACGGCCTATGAGCAGTTCTGCCGTGAAATCATCGACGTCGTCGCGCACCGAGTGCCCGCCGTAAAGCCACAGGCGGCCTTCTTCGAGGAACTGGGGCCGGCTGGAATGGTGGCACTGGCGAGCACCATTCGCTACGCGCAAGAACAAGGGCTGATGGTGATCCTTGACGGCAAACGTAATGACATTGGCTCGACCGCTTTGGCCTACGCCCGCGGCTTCCTGGGACGCGAAAGTCCCTGGGGTGCCGATGCGCTTACGGTTAGTCCCTATTTGGGCGACGACAGCCTCCAGCCGTTTGTCGAGGTGGCGGCGAAGCAGATGGCCGGATTGTTTGTCTTGGTAAAAACATCCAACCCTGGCGGGCGGATGATCCAGGATCTGGTGGCCGACGGCAAGCCAATCTATCGGCACGTGGCCGAACTCGTTGAGCGCATGGCCGTGATGACCGAGGGCGACAACCAATACGGGGCGGTGGGAGCCGTCGTAGGCGCGACCTATCCCCAGCAACTAGCTGAGCTGCGGGCGGTCATGCCGCATACGTGGTTCCTCGTACCGGGTTTCGGCAGCCAAGGCGGGACGGCAGCCGATGTGGCGGCGGCCTTTGATCCGCAAGGTAGGGGGGCGATCGTCAATAATTCTCGCGGAATCATCTTCGCCCACTCACTCCAGCCGTACAAGGACCGATTCGGTGCGGCGCGATGGCAAGAAGCCGTGGAGGCTGCGACGAATGACATGATCGAGCAGCTCCGGACGGAAACGCCCGCGGGGAAGTTGGTCTGAAGATCGGATCGGGAATCTTCGACAGAAAAATGCGGGGACAGAAAAATAGAAAATAGGTAGTGAAAAAGGAATCCGTAGGGTTCCATTCCTACTTCTCTCCCATTTTTCTGCTCCCCTATTTTTCTGTCGAAAATCTCGATTCTATTTTTCATCCTCGGCGAGCAGCCAGGGCTGAAGGGTCGGCGTAAATTCGCAAAGTTCTTCTGGGCGAAAGAAAATTTGCATTTCTCGCTGGGCGGCCTCGGGGCCGTCGGAGGCGTGGACGAGATTCATCTGCTGGCTCATGCCGTGATCGCCGCGGATCGTGCCGTGAGCGGCGTTGCGGCCGTTGGTGGCGCCGACCATCTCGCGGACCACTCGGATTGCCTCCGGGCCTTCGACGATCAGGGCGACGATGGGGCATGCCGTGATGAAGGCTTCCAGACTGGGATACCAGCCCTTGGCGACATGTTCGGCATAGTGGCGTTTGGCCAGTTCGGGCGTCACTCGCATCATTTTCATGGCGATGAGGTTCAGCCCTTTTTCTTCAAAGCGAGCGATGACCCGACCGGCCAGTCGGCGTTGCACACAGTCGGGTTTCAGTAGGATGAGCGTTCGTTCCATGATGATCGTTCCTCGACGGATGACGGAATGTTTTAAGTTTGAGCCGGAATTTTACTGCATGCAACCATGCTAGGCAAGCCAACGCCCTTACGGAATCTTTAATCGTCGTCCGGCGAGCAATTGATCTTTGGGATAAAGCGTGCCGCGCCAGAGGATTCCGCCGCGACGATATCCGAGCCAACCGCTCCGCAGCATGATGACGGCCGAAACGATAGCCGCAATCGGAAAAAACATCGTGGGCAACAGACGGCTTTTCGACCAACGGGCCAAAATCACGGAACTGCCGACCGCGGCAGCAAGCATGGCCACGCCCGACCAGAGCAGTCCGGGAATCGGCCCGACCGATTGGAATCCTATCCCACACGCGGCCAGTGCCACCAGCGGTGCCCACTCCATGGCCACGAGTACGATGCTGAGCATCAGCATGCGAACTAGGCTGCAACGGGCGGCCGAGGCGTAGGCTTTCTCCGCGCCGTGGGCCATGTCGCGCAAAGTTTGATACCAATGCAGCCCGAGCAAACTGCGGGCGTTGACCAAGCACGAACAGGCCCCGGATTGCTTGAGCATCATGCCCAAGCCCAAATCGTCGCCCACTTCCATTCGCAACCATGAGAATCCTGCGGTGTTCTGAAGTGCTTCGCGACGAACCAGATTGAAGGCCCCGATGCCAATGAAGGCGTCGGACTGCGGATCGCCGATGGCCCAAAGTCGCATGGCGACCGCGAACGTGCGGAAAAACAGGGCCACGTTGGCATCGACCAGCAGGGAACTTGGCCAGAGATCGGGCACGGCGGCCAAATGGTCGATCGAGTGATGCGCAGCGTAGGCAATCGCGCGACGGAGCATGCCCGGAGCCATGTGGACATCGGCATCGGTGAACAGCAGCCACGAACCGTTGGCCTTCGCCGTGCCCAGGGCCAGGGCATGAACCTTGCCCAGCCAGCCTTCAGGGAGTCGTTCGACATGAATCGCAAGGATTCGCCGATCGGCTTGGGCCATGCGGTCAACGATGGCCGCCGTGCCGTCGGTGGAACGATCGTCGATAAGGATGATTTCCAACTCGGGGTAGTCTTGCTCAAGGACCGAGAACAAGGCCGCTTCGAGCGTGGCGGCCTCATTACAAGCCGGAATGACGATCGAGAGCTTGGGCCAAGCTAGCGGCGAAGGCGCGTCGGACCGCGCAAGCAACGGCACGCTACGAACAACGCGCACCGTACCGACGAACATCCATAGCCAATAGACGCAACCGATGAATACGTAAGCGATGAGAATGCCGTAGAGAGTCATCGTTGTCAGAGGTTATCCGAAAAGGTCGGAACTGGTCCCCCTCCGGCGGTTTGTCGATTTAGTCGAAAAATCTTGTTGTGGCCGGTCTCTGACCGAGCCACGCCGCCGACCGAAGGTCTCCCGTTCACCAGGAGACCTTTGGTCGGACGTTTCGGCGGGGTCAGGAGACCCGCGCCGAACCTGTTGGCGGGGTCAGGAGACCCGCGCCGAACTTGGACTTTGAAGCTGTTTCAAAACTATTGAGGTTGCTTTATTTCCGTGGTTATGGGGGAGGCGACAGAAATTCGCTTAGGATGCGTTTCTGTGCTTCGACTTTCGTCGCAAGGTCTTGATCGCCTGGATTTAAGGCAGCAAGATATTCTGCCCACCTAATTGCCGAATTAGCGTCATCGGCGGACAGCTTGTCCCTTAAAAGCCTGCCACTCTTGATACCACTGAGCTTATCCGCGAACATGAGTCCAACTTCGTGATAATACGACTCGTATTGCTTCCGTGGCCGGTGCTTCCACAAGCGATCGACTTCTCTCAGGTGGCGAATGGCCTTCGCGTAGAAATCACGTTCCGCCACTCCTGGCCCTCGGCTTGGATCCCAGAAGCTGATCCGGTAGGCGATTACCGCCGAATATGCGGCAGAAAGGTGAGCGGCCACCAGGTCTTCTCGCATCCTCACGCAGTCCACTTCCTTTTCAAAGGAATCGAGTGCTGCTTTGTAGGACTCGATGGACAATTGCGTATTCTTATCCTTGTAAGCCTTGGCCCCTTGTTGCTGCGACAACAGGCTTCGCTCGCGCAAGAGGGGCGCATGGCCGGGAGTGAAATTGGGCGAGCGCGACGAGAGTTCATCGTCCAGATCCTTTTGGGCGTCTTCGAGCTTTCCCTCGATTCGCTTCATCTCGGCCTTGAGCCAAACACCCTGCTTGCGGGAATCGAACCCATCGTCCACCAGGCTCGCCTTGCAAGCGTCAATCTGCCGAACGAGTGCCTTGGCACTTTCTAAAACTTTGTCGGCTTTGCCGGCCTCTTCGGGTTTCCGGTATCCCCCCCATCGACTCAAGTAGCAGCGTGCGTGCAAGTAGCGATAGAATGATTTGGCCGCTTCATCCTCACCGGCACAATTCACGAGATGACCAAAATGCAAGTCAGCCAGATCATAGTTGGATTTGCTGTTGAGCAAGTCAGCCAGGTAGTACTCGGCCTGGGCAGCATCGCCCAAGTCGAACGGATCCGCGCCTGACAACACGGTTTCTGCCATATCCCTTGCTTTCTGGTCGCTGTCAATGCCCAGGGCCCGCATCGCGTCGCTATTGAAGTCCTTGGCCTCAAAGCCGCTTTGCATGCCAATCCGATAATAGCAGCGTCCAATACTCACTTCGGCTCGCCCGCCAAGCCCTTCTTTTTCTCGCGCATCCTGGAAAGCCTTGATCGCCAGGGCGTAGTTCTCCGGGGCGTTTTCGTCACCGATCCAAGCAAGATCTTCATGGGCGTTGCCAAGGGCCAGATCCGGCTCTTCGGCGCGCCGGCGGTCGGCGGTGGCGGGCTGCTGAAGCTTCTTCATTTCTTTTGCGGCTTCTTGGGCGTCGGCAATTGCTTGATGCAAGTCGTCGCGTTGCTTCTGGAAGGTTAAGTCCCGCACGCAATTGGCACGATCGACCAAGGCTGCGCTGCGGACCAGGAGAATGTCGATCTTGGACCCGATGTCTTCAGGCTTTAAAACTTTGCGCGCGGCGGCGCAATTTTGGATCGATTCCGTAACCTCCGCCAGTTTGATTGTGTCGGAGGCAGCGATCCGTGTTTTCATCAGGTGCGCTTTGGCGCGAACGACATAGTGGGCGACGGTGAGGCTCGGATCGTACTGGATTGCTTCCTGGGCATCGCGGATCGCACCCTCCAAGTTGCGATTGGAACTGATCGTGCGCAGGCTTGCCCGCTTAAGCAGCAGCCTCGCAAGCGTCTTTGTGACGGGTTCTTGGCGGGCTGCCTCAATGGCGGAATCGAGGATCGCGGCGCGACGGAGGGAGCGTTTTTTGGGGTCCGCAAAGTCTTGGGACTTGTCCTGCCACGGGATTTTGGAAAAGACGTCGGTAAAGTCGTAAACCGCTTCGTAAAGGTCGGCCCGCTGGGCCTGGAGAGATTGGTTGCCTTTTTCCTCCACCCCGATCTTGTCGGCAAGGTTCACGGCCGGATCGAGAATTTTTCCGGCAATCCGCTTCGCTTCCGCTTCCGAGATGACACCCACCCGCAACTGCGGAAACAGGCGCAGGAATGTGGCTGCGTGACGCAAAACAGTCGTTTTCTCGGCTGGACTGGCCTGGTTCAGCGAAATGCCCGCAAGACGCCGATTCAAATAGGTGGAGAGCAAGGGAATGGATTCGCGAGCCAGTTTTTGTTCGGCAGGCAGATCACTCTTGAAATCGATGGCTGCAAGAAGCTTTTCAGCCGGCTGGAAATCACAGGGCGATTGGTAGAGTCCGGCAAATGCCCAAGCGGTTTGCAAGTCCTCGGTAAATTTCGAGCCGTTGGCATTTAACTGTTTCAGCAAGGCATGGATCTGCGCTGCATTGCTCGTTGGAAAATCCACGCGCCAGATATCCCCATCGACACTGGCCCTGGTCGGCTTGCAAAGTTCTCGCACGGCATCAGCCGCCCACTGTCGCGCATGTTGCATCCGCTCGGGAGTAAGGCTTTGTGCATTCGTCGGTGCAAGAACATCCCCTAGGTCATTGAGGAAGGCAATCCATTCGTTGGGCAATAACTTCTGGGTCTTTTTGTGATTTTCGTGGAATGCAAGGCAGCGCACGTAAGACACATAGGCACCGGACTTGGCAGGCAGGGCCATGCCGTCGCGCAGGACATTGGCCAGTTCCTCTTCGCCGGCGGGAATCGCAATACCATACTCGATATTCCAGGCAGTACATTCTGCGAGGTTTTCACCCACCATGCGACTTTTGATTTCCTTCCAAATCCCGTCCAGCTTTTCAAACTGCTCCCGGACTTCTCTTGAACTTGCGCCGCTGGGTGCTTCCTCTTGCAGCACGAGATGAATTCGCTTTTGGAAGAGAGCTTCCAGGACGGGTATGATTTCTTTCTCCTTGATTCCGAACGAGCCTAAGATGTTCCGGAGCAGGATTAGGGATCCATCAAGAATCGCCTTGTCTTTGCATTGGGCGATGACCGCTACTTCCTTGCAGATGAACGGCACTTGGTTGGCCTGAAGGGTTTTGGGATCCCATGGTTTATCCAGAACCTTTTTCAGCGCATCCCGGAGTTTGGGCAGGTGCGAATCAACCGGCTTGGACGTCGCGAAAACAACCATGCTGTTCCAGAAATCGACCTTGTGGTTCCAGAGATCGCGCTCGCTTTCAGGCGAACCGAGAACCAGTTTCTCAGCCTCCGACAGTTTTTGCTTGGCCCTTTCCAGATCGCCTCTGCCGAACGCAGCAATGGCGTCGGTCAGCCGCCCCTGGGGAGTTTCCGTTGGATCCGGCAGAGGAGGCGGAGGGGTTCCAGGAGGTTCCATCTTTGTTTTGCGGGCGATCTCGTCCTCGATTTGCTGCTGCCGACGTTGCTGGACACTCGTTTTGCTTTCTTCATACAGCTTCTTCTCCCACGAGAACAAGAGTTTTGTTTCCTGCTGGCTTCGGTCGATTCCCAACGACGCCAACTTTTGGTCAATCCGGCTTAACAGGGATTCCCCTTCCGTCAGCTTTATCGGGTCGCCGGGCGTCTCGCGGTCTTTGCAGATGAGCTGGAACTGAAGCAACAACAGGGACTGCTCGGGAGAATCGGTTTTTTCCAGCTTCTCCAACTCCTCCACCACGGTGTAGCTTTGATTGCGAATGCGGACTCTTGCCCGAATAATCCGTACTTCGGGCGAGCCGGAATGCTGGGGAGCGAACTCCAGGAATGCGTCAACATCTTCCGCAATCTTGTCGTCCGTGCGGAACGCCTCTTCGTTCGAGCAGCGCTGCTTCAAATCGGCATCCCATGCGTCCGCGAATTTTTGTGCATTCTGCTCCCTCTTCGGCCACGTCTTGTCGGGATCGGCCAGCAGTGCCTTCGCCAATCGGAATTTTTTTGCTTTCTTGTAATAATCAAAGGCCCTTTCGTAACGCTTGGCCCGCTGGGAAGCAAGATCAAAGTTCAGGCCGGCATAAACTTCCCGGTTGTTCTTGGCAATCTCCGCCACGCGTTTCAGGATTTTGTCAGCTATGTCGAAATCGCTGTCAGCAAGGGATTTCTCGTAGTATTGCGTCACTTCCGTGCCGAGTTTGCTGCGAGTCGCCATCCGCTTGTCGTCTGGAATGTGCTTAGCGTTGAGAACCGTGGCGATCTGCTCCGCGTCAAGCGATTTCGGCCGGATGCACTCCTCGGCAAGCTGCTCCCAAGCGTGAAGTCTTGTTCTATCGATCTGCGCCTTTGCGTCGCGATCCTTGTCCGAGATCGTTGGGGAGATGGAATCGAGAATGTCGATCGCCTTCTTGAAGTCGTGTTGCTGTCCCAGCAACTCGACACGAACACCCCATTGGTCCAGAACTATTTTGAAACGGTTGTCGGTATCTTCCTTTGCCTCGCGGCGCGATATCGTATACGCAAAGGCCCTTTCAAACTCATCGCTTTTGATCCATTCATCAATTTTCGTGAGAGGCACCGGTCGGAAGAGATACCAAACCATCGCTGTAGCGACAACGGCGATTATCAGGAACCCGACCAAGAGCTTTCGCCAGGCTTTACCTGAAATCTTGATCCGTGGTGGAAACCAGCGAGGCTTCGATTCACGCAACTCCTCGGCCTGGCGGATCGCCTCGACCATGTCGAGACAGGAGGCAAAACGGGCGGCCGGATCCGGATCGGTTGCCCGCCGAATCACGTCCACGACCAGCGGGTCCAATCCGGAAAAATCGAGCCGCCGCTCATACTTCACATAGAAGAGATCGGTCAGCTTTGTGTCGGGCGGAAAGGGTAAATTCCCCTTCCGCAGCTCCACGTAAGACATCGCCAAGCAGTATTGGTCGCTCGTCTTGCACGGCTTGTTGACGTGCAATTCGGGTGCCGCATAGGCTGGCGTGCAATTGCCACCCATGGCCGTCTTTTGCACGTCCTCAACCGCACGAACTAAACTGTAGTCGCAAACCTGTACACCGCCGCCGACGAGCAACAGGTTCTGCGGCTTGATATCGCCATGCACGATCGACACCGGCCCCTTGCCCAAATCGTGAATCGCCTCGTTCAGGTAATCGATGCCTCGTGCGGCATCCCCCATATACCCCAGCAACTCCTTGCAAGGAATGCCTTTCATGCCTTCGGCCTGGCACCTCTGAAGGCGGTCCCAAAGACTCATGTCGCCCAACTGCATGGCAATGACCAGACGCATTGCGGAATCGATCGCCCTGGGATCATAGACCGCCGTGGCCATGTCGGCCGGAGAAAGAACGGCAGTCGACGTGACGTCATCGACCACGCCTCCGTCGCGATTGATCGTCCAAATGCCAAAGATGTAGACAAGATTCGGCTGGCGGATGTCTCGAATGCGATCCAGCGCACCCCGTTCCAGCTTGCCGGCAAGCTCACTGAGGTCCAAAATCTTGATCGCCGCTTTCACGCGCCCCGGTCCGACGGCCTCCCAGACTTCACCAAAATTCCCGCCGCCGAGCATTTTCACGAGGCGATAGCCAGGAACAACTCGGTCTCCCGGTTGATAGCCGAACTTGCTGGAATTGCCCTCAGTCATGGTCGCATTTGCCTAGTGATTAGTATATCAACCATTTTACACTATGGCAACCATCGGGATAGCGGGGGCTTGGAGAACTACAGGGCAGGCGAGACGCCCGCACCACAAACTTGACGGCAGGCCGTAGGGTGCGTGGAGCGAACCGGCCGGGAAATGGTGGGTTGCGCACGAAGTCGAGACGCCGAAAGCACTTACCGCTGTTCCAGATCCGTTCGCGTAACGCACCATTCGATGCTTCACCCACCCTACGGCTTGGGCGATGCAAAGTTGGGCTTGACAGGGAAAATCGGGGATTGGCGAAAGTGAAAATCTGTTTCGCGAACAATGACACTGGGAATGTGGTGGTTTGTCCCGGAGCTGCGCAAGATAGGCAAGATTTGCGGTCTCTAGGGGAGTTGGTAAAGTTCGCAATTCAGCAATTACGATGGTTATACCGAGATGAATGTATGTAGTTGGTCTACCGCAATCAACCAACAAAGGGGATGTCCGATGTCAAAATACACGATGTCTTTCCGATTAAGCATCGCAGCACAACTTTTGGCATGGGGATTGTGTTTACCGGTGGCCTTGCAAGCTCAGCAAGCTGTGCCGGCCGCGGCAAGTGTCAATCCTGCAGCGACTCCCAGCAGTCACGACGCGGCGATTATCCGGCTCCGCGACGTTGCGTACGGCAAGGATGAAGACGGTAATTACCATGAGCAGTCGGTCCGCGTTCGTGAAGCGGCGAAAGAAGCACTCAAGCAAGTGGTGATACAGCAGATCCGCGAGGAGGAAGAGGCAAAGGTCAGTACCAACTCGCAGACTGCGACCGCCACCAGCGGAAGTAACTCGGTGACGGCCACAAACTTCAATCAGGCGGCCGCGGCACCGGCGGGCACGAATACCGGCGATGCGATCCCTGCAGCTCCGGAAACTCCTTCTCGCTCGCGTGGTTCGTCGGCGGCGAACGAAAATTGGTTCCTTCCCGAGCTTTTTAATGGGGCTGGCGGCAATAAGCTAATGAACTTTGAAACCGGTTTTAGCCCGATGCAAACTTTTGGCGTTAGTCCCAATCAGCCATTCTCGCCCGGACAAATTGGTCCAGGTGGCGGCGGGGGTACAGGCTCTGATCTTGCTCCGCAACTCGGCGGTGACATTGGTTCCATTAACCCGGCGGCCGTTCCGCCGGGTCCAGGTAGTTCGGTGAGTACCAATTCTGCCGATGCCGGTGCTCCCAGCAGCGTGGCCGGATTTCTCAGGGATTCCGATAGCGTTCAGGAAGTGAAAGTCCAGGAGCGATCGGGCGTTTCGTTGGATCCGCATATTCGCGCTTACAAGTGGGGCCAGATCTACGCAGACGTCGACGGTGCCTATTGGTCGCCTGCCAGGTTGGATATGGATACCATGCTCAGCAAGATCGACCCGGGCATGGTCAGCAGTGTCAATGTGTTGTCGGGACCCTATGGGGTTCGCTACGGACCTGGTTTTGCTTTCCTGGACGTCAATCGCATTCCCACACCCCGCTACGAATGTCCTGAAACGCATCTCGATTCAATGCTCAATGTTCGCAGTAACGGTGGCCAGGTTTACGGCCGGGAAACGGTCTATGGTGGCGGAGAGAGCTGGGGATACCGAGGTAGCTACGGTGAGAAGGAAGGCAGCGATTATCGGGCCGGTGACGGCAGTTTGATTCCCGCCAGCTATCACAGCCGCGATGCTTGGGGGGAATTCGGATATGACCTCGATCCCCATCAGCGCATCAACATTCTCTACCAGCGCATGGACCAGACGAATGTTGAGAATCCGGCCCAGTTTTTTGGCACGAGCTACCTTGGCAGCTATGGATTTCAGGCTGGCTATGTGAACGACGCCCCCACGGCTCCTTGGAGCAAACTGAACGCCGCGGCATGGTACAACTCCACGCGGTTCAACGGCGATACACGCCCGAGTTATAACCCAAATTTCCCCGTGATGCAGTTCGTCAATGCCGCGTTGGATGAAGAGCTTGGGGGAACGAACGCTCTGATCGGTCAAACCCAGGGGCACGCATATTCTTCGGGCGGGCGCATGGGGGTGACGTTTGGCGACCAAGGCTGCACGCAACTTCGTACCGGCGGCGACTTCCGCTACCTGGGGCAAGTGATTGGGGAAGAATATCAGATCCTGAGCCTGGACAGCGAAACTATCGACTTCAACACGAATATGCCCCACTCGCGAATGATTGATCCGGGCGTCTATGCGGAGCTTAGCCAGCCGGTGACCAAAAATTGGACGGTAAGCGTGGGCACTCGCGTGGATTATGTGCGCACCGAGGTCAACCCGAACGATTTGCGCCTCGACGGTTTATTACTCGGCGGAGGCACCCCGTCCAACTTATTGCAAAACGATATTTTGTATGCCTTCTACGCCATGAACAAGGTGAAACTGGGCGAGCACTGGGTATTGGACGCGGGGTTTGGCCAGGCCCAGCGTCCGCCCACGCTCATGGAGCGGTATTCCGACGGATTGTTCGTCAGCACCTTGCAAAGTGGCTTCACCCGCATGATCGGCGACCCCAATCTGCGACCGGAGCGCAACTGGCAGTTTGACGTGGGACTAAGCTCCAACTATGAAACCATGCACTCCAAAGCTCGGTTCTTCCAGTCCTGGATCCAAGATTACGTGACCTATGCCGGCTCGAGCGTGGAGACTCCTCTTTTCACCGATGCCCGCTTGCTCTACTTCACCAATACCAGTCTAGCGACCCTCACCGGCTTCGAGCTGGCGGCCGACTGCGATTGGAGCGCGAATTTCACGCCGTTCGCAAAAATGTCCTATGTCTACGGCTGGGACCAGGAGATCAATGCCCCGCTCACCGGCATCTCGCCGCTGGAAGGGACGATCGGACTTCGCATTCACGACGCCAACCATGGCCGCGTTTGGGGCATCGAACCCTCGCTGCGGTTGGTTGCCGATCAGAATCATGTAGGCGCGATTCGCTCACCTGACATAACCAACACAGTTATTGTCGAAGAGGTCACGCCAAGTTTTGTCGTCTGCAATCTTCGTGGCTACTACAACTATACGAAGAATCTTAGTATCGTCGGCGGCGTCGACAACGTGTTCAACAAGAACTACCAAGAGCACCTCGATCTGCGCTTGAACGGCCCACAAGGCACGCCCTATCAGGGGGTGGTGACTCGCGTGCTTGAAGCTGGAATTAGTCCGTACTTCGGAATCAATTGGACGTTCTAAGAGTTTCTGTTGCGGAAAAGCAGGGTGGGACAAGTGAAACGAGCCCCAACCTGAGGATTTTCCGGAAAAATGTCGATTTACTAGCCACGAAATATGACCGCTGAGAATATTCTTGTTGACAATCATTACTTGCCCAACGAGAATACTCTATAGTCGGATTTTCCCTACAAACGGTTTTTCCGTTAAATCCTGGACAACCGGCATTTATTCCAGGCTTTTGAGCAACATCAGCTCTAATTTCCCTCGTCAATACATAAATCTTCTGGGAACCACGCACCATGGGTAGAACTTTTTTGAATAACGTACGGCAGTTTGCGAAGAGTTGGATAGGCTCGTTAGACCGGAAGACAACCAAGCAACGCGATAAGAAGCAAACCGTGCGGACCCGTTGTCGGGCGATGCGAGTCGAAAGCCTGGAAAGCCGTCAGCTTCTGTCGGCGATCGGTATGAACATCACAAGTGGCGATCTGGTTCTTACCGGTGGTGCTGAGGATGATAATGTAACCGTTAGTTACAACCCAACAACAGCGCGGTACACGTTCAAAGATCCCGCTAATACTTTCTCCACAGCGGCGATCAGCGGTTCCACGGGAGACGGAACGAATACGGCCACGGTGCCGGCAGCGGCGGTCGTGGCCGGCAAGCAGATTATTTTGAATTTGGACTTGGGCACCGACACCGTCACGTTGGACTTGACGGTCGTAACTAACCCCGCCGCGTCGCGGTTTCAAAATGCCATTCTGGTGAATGGCGGCCTTGCCAGCGACACTCTTTTTGTCAACCTTCACTCGAACGCGTTATTGCCCCTTGGTGGTATTGATTTTGAGGCCAATCTTGCCGCTGTCGGCAGTAATACCATGCAGATAACCGGAGATGACCTAACGGCTTCCGGACAGTCGGTCACCTACAAGCCCGACGGCATAATCAACGGTTCCGGAAAGGTGTACGCAGGTAGTGACTCGACAAATTTCATTCAATTTGCCAGACTGGATCCAGTGAACTTTACCGGCCTGAATTCCGTGACGATTCAGCCTCAACTAGGCGATCAGGCGGTGGGTATTACCAATTCCATTGTTCCCTCGCCCTCTTTAGAAATCGCTCCGACGGGCGGGACGGGTGCCGCGTTTGAAAAGGCGTACGTTTGGAACAACACCAACGTGGTGATCGACACCACGCTGAATCCGGGCCTCGGTGCCGTGACAGTCAATTCGGCCAATAATGCCCACGCAAACGCGAATCTGTCGATCCTCACCGGCATTGCGGCCGATACGATTTCGATCGCGGGGCTTGTTGTTGTGACCGGCAATGTTACCTTGTCGGCCAATGGCGCGGTAACACAGTCCCAGGCGATTGCCGCCACGGGCCTCGAACTCAAGGGCAGCGGCAGCTACACACTGACCAACCCGGGCAATGCGGTAACAACGATTGCCGGCAACACGACGAACACGATTTCCTATGTGAACGCGAGTGCTTTGGCGATTGGGACGGTGAACACGGTCGGTTTGACGTCGACCAACACGGTGACCTTAACGGCCGGCGGTGCGATTTCGCAGACTAGCCCGATCAAGGGCACGACGCTGACGGTGAAGACAAAGAAGGATGGCGGTGCGGCAATCGCGCTGCTCGACAGTAGTAACGAGTTTGCCACGATCAACCTACAGGCTCGCAACACGGGAGACACGATCAATGACGCCGGGGCGATCAGCTACCGGGACGCGACGGGCGTGGATGTGCCGGGCGTGGCCACGACGAGCACGGTGAATCTGACGGCCGGCGGTGCGATTACGGACTCGGGTGCGATCACGGGCACGACGCTCACCACCAGTTCGGTCGGCGGGACGGTGCTGGACTTTGGGGACACAGTCACCGGCTTCAACGCCACGAACACGACCAGTGGGAACATCCAGTTGGTCAACACGGGTGCGTTGAGCGTGACGGGGATCAGTCAGGCGGGTGGCGGGAACGTGATCATTACGAACACGGGAACCGTGGGGATTAACGGTCTGGCAACGGTCACCGGCGGGAACCTGACCTTGACGGCCACTGGCGCGGTGAGCCAGGCGGCGGCGATTGCCGCCACGGGCCTCGAACTCAAGGGCAGCGGCAGCTACACACTGACCAACCCGGGCAACGCGGTAACAACGATTGCCGGCAACACGACGAACACGATTTCCTATGTGAACGCGAGTGCTTTGGCGATTGGGACGGTGAACACGGTCGGTTTGACGTCGACCAACACGGTGACCTTAACGGCCGGCG
>Ga0194057_10000074_pt1 | contig 43191 bp, 37 predicted proteins | sample SepL4415m_MetaG_FD_155474 | JGI IMG/M metagenome (GOLD analysis project Ga0194057, IMG submission 155474) | Anoxic zone freshwater microbial communities from boreal shield lake in IISD Experimental Lakes Area, Ontario, Canada - Sep2016-L442-15m | ecosystem: Environmental > Aquatic > Freshwater... | reverse complement strand
AGGTCCGCGATGTAGCCAAACAACCTCCTTCACCATCCACCAAGGTGGATGGGGTCGTGTTGGTCTTTGTTCTCCATTTTAGCCATCCAACCTTGTTCACCATCCGGCAAGCCGGATGGGGTCCAAACGATGTGTGTAACAACGAGGGCGTTGCCCTGGGCTGGTATCATGCGGGCCTTTGGCCCTCTCCTTTAATTTTTCGGTCTTCAAAAATAGCGGTCAATTGCGGAAAAGACAGGAAGATGGGGCCGGTGTCCTGATTTCAATTTTCTCCACTTGACTATCTCGTCCAGTAAGCTAGTCTTCAATTGACGGTTCACTTTTCTCGGCCTTTTCGTTAGGCTCGACCCAATTTTCCTGGCCACTTTTTGTCTTTTTAAGAAAGGGTAAATGATGAAGATTCAACGTCTTGGTTTTTTTATGGTCCTTGGACTGGTGAGTTCGCTTGCCTTCACCGCCTTTGGCGCAACGTACTCGCCCGTGCAGTCGGCCTACCGTCCCATGGGATGGCCGATTTACGACAAAGTGCAGACGGCGAACTGCGACGCCCTGGCGAAGGATTTTGAGAGCCATCGGGCGACCTTCCTGCAAATGGTCACCCGAAGCCTTACGGAAGGGATGCGATACGTTTCGGCCAGCCAGAGCAAGTTGGACCCTCAGCGGCTTTATTTCTTCAGCGACTACGCGCCGCGAATCTACTTCTTCATGGACGGCGGCTGGTATACCAGTGCCTTGGGCGCGACGATCGGCAACGCGATCCTACCGAACGGCCAGGCACCGTCGGGTACCAACTACCTGGTGTTTCCCACCACGAATTCCTGCTATTCAAATAATTGCACTACCAAGCAGACCAATGGCAAGCGGACGACAGCGGTGCCTCTTCTGAGCGGCGATTTCGTGCAACTGCCAACCGTGAAGGCTGGCCAGCAGTTGGCCCTGGTATTCATGCCGAATCTCAACTCCAGCGGCAGCACTCCGCAGTACACGTACTACAACGATCCGAACGCCAACCCCGACGGCGTGCAGCACGCCGTGGCCTTCTTCCCTGATAACAGCCAATACATGATCGTCAGCTTTGAAGACACCTACCAGGGTGGCGACGGGGATTTCAACGACGTTGTCATCGTGATCGACGTAGGGCCAGCCAATGCCAAAGTTTTTCGCGATGCCAACAGCGGTAACCTACCGAAGTAATAAATCCTGATGCTGCCGCCACTCGGCTTGGTTCCTAGCACCAAGCCGAGACATCCTGAGCGTTGAGAACCCAAACCATGAAACGATATTGCCCACCGAGAATTTCAGCTAGTCGCCGCTCAGGCCGACCGAAACGCCGCGGCGCGGCGGCCGTGGAATTCGCTTTGTGCCTCCCTTTCCTGATTACCCTGATCATGGGTGCGATGGAAACATGCAACCTGATCTATGTCCGCACGCGAATGAACTCGGTGGCCTACGAGGGGGCGCGGACGGCAACTCGTCCGACGACGGCAAGTAACGCGGGAGCCGCGACGGCCGACGTCACCAACCGCTGCACTAGCTTGTTGTCGCAGCTTGGCGTGACCGGCGGGACGGTCAGCCTGCAGGTTCTCGATTACAGCACATCGCAATCCAAGGATCTCTCGGTCGCGGTTCCGCAGGATTTGGTCACCGTTTCCGTAGTCGCTCCCTTGAGCCAAAATTACATCACCGCGCTCGTCATGAGCGGATCGATGAGCGTGACCGCGAAGGCCACGCTCGTCATGGAATAGCGAGGAAAAGTCCCATGGCCGTCCCACATAACCAGGTTCCTCATGGGCATCGTTTTCGCCGCGGCGCGATCGCGCCCATGGTTGCCGTTTCGCTTCCCATGCTCATCGTCATGGCCGGGTTTAGCATCAACTTAGCCTACATGGAACTGACACGCGGCCAGCTTCGCGTCTCCTGCGACTCGGCGGCCAAGGCGGCCTTGGTGCGCTACGGGACATGGCCGTCCGGGGCTTCGCAAGCGCAGTCGGATTCCCGCACCTTCGCCCGTACCGTGTCGGCCAATAATCTCGTGGCCAACCAGTCGGTGACCTTCTCGGATGCCAACATCGTGTTTGGTAATTCGACCAAGAACGGTAGCGGCATTTATGTGTTTACCTCGGGTGGAACGCCCAGCAATGGCGTCCAGGTGACGGGGACGGTCAATCCGCCGTTGCTGTTAGCGGCGTTTCTTCCTTTGAGCAATTTCACCACGTCGCAGACTTCCGTGGCCACACGGATCAGTCACGACATTGTACTGGTGCTCGATCGCTCGGCCTCAATGGCCTTCGACCTCAGCAGCAGCGAGTTCGTTTATCCGTCCGACCGTAGCAGCCAAGCCTCGATGCTGCAATGCTATTTTACGCCACCCAGCACCACCGCGAGCCGCTGGAAGGCCCTTAGCGATGCCGTTACTTCCTTCGTATCCACGTTGCAGGCCCGTAATCTGGACGTTCACGTGGCTTTGGTAACCTATTCCGAGGACTATACCTTCGGCAGCTACACCTCGGTGAAGTCTTCGCTGGACGTGCCGCTTACGTCGCTCACTTCGATTTTGGATCCGATCACCCCCGTGATGACCGCATGGAACCAGAAAGTTCTGCTGGGCGACACCAACATCGAGGCCGGTCTGACCACGGGCCAGACCGAGTTGACCGGGGCTAGGTCGCGAATCGTAGCTGACCGAACGATCATTCTCCTCACTGACGGCGTGCCGACCTCCGGCAACACGAACATTCCGGCCGTTGTTCAGAACCTTCGCCAAAACTCGCAAATTATGACGCACGTCATCACGTTCGGCGGGCAGGCTGCCTCGGGGACCGTGCAGACTTCGATGCAAAGTGCCGCCACGGCGGGCAACGGCATGTTTTTCAACGCTCCAACAGCCGCTACCTTGCAGCAGGCATTTCAGACCATCGCCGATAGTCTGCCGGCAGTGCTTACCGATTGATAACTTGCCTCAAAAGCGTATTTTTGGCAGAACTACCATGTTGCAACAGGTATTTAAAACAAGTTCTGGAACAACTCCCGAAAAAACTCCTGAAAAAAGGAGGGCTTTCGGCATGGGTTCGTTGCGGCGATCTGCCAGGCAAAAGCGGCGGGGCGTGGCACTCGTCGAATTCGCCATGTGCGTGTCCCTTCTGTTCCTGTTCATGTTCGCGATGATTGAGTTTTCGCGTGTATTGCAGATCCAGCACGTGGTACGACAGGCAGCCTTTGAAGGGGCTCGCACCGCAGCAACCTTGGACGCCACCACGGCAACCGTGCAAGCCCAGATCACCAAGGTTCTCTCGGCCGGTTCCCTAGTCAATCCAGGCACGCCTATCATCACCGATGGCAACGGTGGCGCGCTGACCTATTCCAGCACGAGGGCGACGGTCACGATCTCGGTCGATCCGGCCGGCAACAGTTGGATGATGAACTACGTGATGCCTGGCCATCCGATCACCGCAACGATCACCTTGGACCGCGAGGTCCAGGCCGTATCCGTGCCGGGACCATGACGCCCTATTCGCCAAGTTGACACTGAAGCGTCAGGAATTTACCAATCGGTTCATCTCTCGCAAGTGGGGATACTGCTCCTTCTCCACTATTTCGGTGACTGCCATGCCAATCCGAATCCATCCCAACCCCTGTTCCTCGCAGTTTAGGACCGTGGCCCGCAGGAACTTTGCCTCGGATATGCCTGAAAACCAAATCAGAACTTCTAATGTCGAGATGGAGCGATTGGTAATGACCGCAAGACCCTTTGAACTTACATCCACGGCTAGGGCGACGAGCGCATCGGCAATCAAGGCGGCCGTTCCATCGATTGGAATGACCCACACACCGGCGCTCAGAGCAGACCGGTGCTCATCACGATGCTCCTCAAGTTTCCTGACCCTATCCATGGCCCCTTGGTCCGCCAGCCGGGCCAGGAACCTTTGTACTTCCAACTGTTTGTTGCGGGCCTTTGAGAAAAACATAAACGACCTCCATGGACAAATGTTTTTATTGGCTTGACTTCTGAACAAGAGTTGGAATTAATGTATTCCTAGCAAGGTTGAAGCCTCTTGTAAGTATAGGTCACAAATGTAAAGGCTGGTCCCTATCGAGAACCGCAAGCAAGGTTACGCTCGCTCCTTGGATTCACCACTTCCTTATGGTACACTGAGTCCTGTGGGACGAAATCAAATTTCCTGCAATTTAATTAAAAAACCCTCGCCCCCTGCCCATCTCCCGAAAGAGGGAGGGCGTTTTCCTTTTCCCGTCATCCATGCACGAACTCGATCACCAGCGCGAGAGAATTCAGGAAGACCTTCGCGGGTTGATTTCAGGCGACGTGCGGTGCGATGACCTTTTCTGCCAGCTCTTTGCCAGCGACGGAAGTATCTATGAAATCCGGCCGCTGGGTGTCGTGCGTCCGCGATCGACTGCCGATGTTGCCGCTTGCGTGCAGTATGCGGCCGAAAAACGCATTTCGTTGCACGCCCGAGGTGCCGGCAGCGGCATGGCCGGCGAATCGCTTGGGCCGGGGTTGGTGGTCGACTTCTCGAAGTATCTGCGGCGGGTCATACGCATCGAGCAGGAATCGGTTCGCGTGCAAGCGGGAATCGTCCACGAGCGGCTCAACGCCCATCTGCGACCGCGAGGTCGTATCTTCGGGCCTGATCCGGCCAATACGGCAGTTACCACGATGGGCAGCATGATCGCCATTGATGCCTCGGGATCGCGATGGTTGAAATATGGCTCCGTGCGGCGGCATGTCGAGAGCTTGCAGGTGGTGCTGGCCGATGGGCAGGTGATGGAATTCGGCCGCGAGCCGGTCGTTTCCGGGGCCAGCATCGACAGTAATCCTCACAAGCGGGAACTCATCAACCGCCTTTCCGCAATCCTGGCCGCCTCGACCGACGTTATTCGCAGCCAGCAGCCGAAAAGCCCGCTGAATCGCTGTGGGTACAACTTGGCCGATGTTGTCGGTGAGAACACCCTCGATCTGGCCGGCGTGATGGTTGGCTCCGAGGGCACCTTGGGCCTGATCACCGAGGCCACGCTGGCCACCCAGACCCTGCCGCAGCATCGCGGCGTGGTCTTGCTGCTGTATGAAAGCCTGGACAAGGCGGCACGATCGGTGCCTCTGATCTTGCCGTGGCGTCCGGCCGCTTGTGATTTGATGGATCGTCGCCATTTGAGCTTGGTGCGGGAGAGTGAAGTTCGCTTCGATCTGCTGATTCCCGCCGAAGCCGAAGCGGCCATGCTGGTCGAGTTTGAAGGCGATGAACCGCAGGAAATGCGAGACCAGATGCGAGGTTTGATCGATGACGTGCAGCAGCAGGCCCGACTGGCCTTTGGCAGCCGCCAGGCGTTCGACCAGGCAGAGACCGAATTGTTCTTGAACTTGCCGAATCGGGCCATGCCTCTTCTGTATCGACTCAAAGGCTCCAGCCGCCCGGTGCCCGTGGTCGAGGACGTTTCCGTCCCTCCGGAGGTTCTTCCCGACTTCTTGGTGCGAACACAGAACGTACTCAAACACCGGCAAGTGACGGCATCCCTGCTTTGTCACGCCGGCCATGGGCAGTTGCATATCCAACCGTTTCTCGATTTGGACGATCCCAACGACGTGCAGCGGATGCGGCTGATGGCGGAAGAACTTTACGAAGAAGTGTTTCGTGTCGGCGGCACGATTGGCGGCGAACACGCTTATGGACTTAGCCGCACTCAGTTTTTGCAGCGACAGGCAGGGCCACTCTATGAAGTTTTGCGGCAGGTCAAGCAGATATTCGATCCCGAAAATGTACTTAATCCAGGGAAGATCATCAGCGATGATCCCGACCTGATGACGCGCAATTTGCGTCCGCCACTTCGGCAGCCGCAGATTGAAGGTGACCTGCCGGTTCCGGAACCAGAAAAGCCGGTCCTTCGCGACTTGGTGGAATTGCAGGTCAACTGGGACCCGCAGCGCGTGGCGGACGCCACGGCTTCGTGCAACCGCTGTGGCGAGTGCCGTTCGCAATCGCCCCAGGTGCGGATGTGCCCCATCTTCCGTTTTCTGCCCACCGAAGAGGCCTCGCCGCGAGCCAAGGCAAACTTGATCCGTGGTATTCTCAATCGCAGCATCGATTTGAGCCGCTTGGCGACCGATGCCTTCAAGGAGGTAGCCGACCTGTGTGTTCACTGCCACAGTTGCCGTTTGGAATGTCCCGCCGGCGTCGATATTCCCAAGCTGATGATGGAAGCCAAAACCGCCTACCTGCGCACCAACGGCCTGCGCTTTGCCGACTGGATCATGACGCATTTGGATCTCCTGGCATCGATCGGTCACTTGGTCGCTCCGCTGACGAATTGGGCACTCGGCAACCGGCCGATGCGCTGGCTCATCGAAAAGACACTGGGAATTGCCCAAGGACGCAAGTTGCCTCGCGTCACCTCGCGCCCCTTTCTCCGCCGGGCTGCACGCCGCAGGCTGACACGACAGAATCGCCGCAGTACGCACCGAATCCTCTATTTTGTCGATACGTTCGCCAACTTCCACGACCCGCAATTGGGGGAAGCACTCGTAAGCGTACTAAAACACAACGGCATCGGCGTTTACGTTCCGGCGGATCAGTGGTCTTCGGGCATGGCCTCGGTCGCCAGCGGCGCGCTTGACCATGCACGAAAAATTGCCAAGCACAATATCGCCCTGTTGGCCGAGTCCGTGCGGCAAGGCTACTACATTCTCGCCACGGAACCCGCTGCTGCGCTCTGCCTGACGTACGAATATCTTCATCTGATCGACGACGAGGACTCACGCCTGGTGGCGGCCAACACCAGCGAAGCATGTAGCTACCTTTGGAAAATGCACCTTACGGGCAAGTTACAGCTCGACTTCAAGCCGGTTCATGCCAGTGTGGGTTACCACACTCCGTGCCACCTGCGGGCGTTGAATGTCGGCACTCCGGGAGAAAACCTGCTGGGACTGATCCCCGGTTTGCGTTTGCACCACATCGAGCAGGGATGTTCCGGCATGGCGGGCACGTTTGGCATGTTGCACCGCAACTACCGCAGCAGCCTGCGGGCTGGTTGGGGACTGATTTCCAAGCTGAGGAATCCTGCCATTCAAGCCGGCTCGACGGAATGCAGTTCCTGCCGAATTCAGATGGAGCAAGGTACTACGAAACGAACCATTCACCCCATTAAACTTCTTGCCTTGGCTTACGGCCTGATGCCCGACGTGGCATCGCTGCTGACCACACCGGGGGAGGAGTTGATTGTTAATTAATTGCTATGTTGACAACACCTTGGTATCACGCCGGTCTTCAATTCCAATGCACGCAATGCGGTAGTTGCTGCACGGGGGCACCGGGCTATGTCTGGATCAACAAAGAGGAAATCGCGGCATTGGCTGCGGTGCTGAAACTGGATGTCTAGGAGTTCAAAAAACGGTACGTGCGGCAAGTTGGAATCCGCAAGAGCTTGGCTGAGTTTCCCAACGGCGACTGCATTTTCTTCCACCGCGAGAGCCTAACCTGCCAGGTCTATGAGGCACGGCCGCGTCAGTGCTGGACTTGGCCCTTCTGGAACTCGAATCTTTCCAGTCCTGGAGCGTGGGAGCAGGCCGCAGAGCGTTGTCCCGGCTGCAATCGTGGTAAGCTGGTTGTTCTGGAGAAGATCGAGGAGCAGCGGAACATTATGCCGGTGTAGATCTCTTTCGATTATTCCGGTTCTAGCGATTAGCTCAAGTTATCCGATTAGGAGGCCGATAAGAACTTTCGTTCCCGATTACAGGAGATTCGAGCCGTGACCAAGAAGGAGATTGTTCGCACCATTTCCGAGGAAATTGGACTGACTCAGTTTCAGACTAAGGAAATTGTGCAGAAGACCTTTAACGTGATCGTTGAAACCCTAGTAGAGGGGGGCCGCATTGAACTGCGTAATTTTGGCGTGTTTGAAGTCAAACGACGGGCACCGCGAAAGGCCCGAAACCCACGAACGGGTGATAAAGTCTTTGTTCCCGAGAAGCATGTCGTCACCTTCAAGCCGGGCAAAGTGATGGAGCAGCGTGTCCAGGAGCCGGAACACCAGGCAGCAGCTCGGGCGAAGGCAGCAGCAGAAGACGGTAGGTTAGCAAAAAAACGCGGCCTCAAAAAGTTACGACCCCTAGCCTGATGGCGTTCTTGGTAGGTTTGAAAAAAGTGGCTCTCCGCCGGGTTTGCGGATAATTGTGGTGCGGGCGTCCCGCCTGCCCAAGATGTTGTGGTTGAACTAGGCAGGCGAGACGCCCGCACCACAAACTTGGCGGAGAGCCAAGAAAGTTTTCCCGACTTGATTTTCGTTCCCTTGTACGAAGGATTCGTCCGATGCGGAAATTGATTTTGACGCTGACCTTGGGTTGGCTGATGTCCCTGACCAGCGGGTGTGCTATCCCCCTTTTCTCGGGTGATCCGAATCGCCGTGCGCAGCAAGCGATTTACGTGTCCGAGAACCTTCGTCTCTTACAGGACGAATGGGAGCGGTTCTGGTTGCTCGATCAGCCGGACCACATGACTCCCTTCCGAACCCACGGCGGTTTGATCTAATCGCAGGCAAATTGACAGTTCTCGGCCAAAGCCCTAGACTGGTGCTTTTGGGTTGCGCGGCAGCCCCATGCCGCCATGTCTTGCCGAAAGCCAACTTGATCGTGAATCTTGTCGATGTGGATCTTACCGTAAATCTTGGGCGATTACGCTTAGCCAGCCCTATCTTGGTGGCCTCGGGGACCTTTGGCTATGCGCGGGAGATGGCCGGTCTTGTGGACCTTGGCCGCCTAGGCGGCATTCTACCGAAAACCATCACGCAGAATCCTCGCCCCGGTAATCCGCCGCCGCGGACCTACGAAACCAGCAGCGGCATGCTCAATTCGATCGGCCTGGATAACGATGGCATCGAATCGTTCATCACTCATTCGCTGCCCTATCTGGCTGGGTTGGGCACGAAGATCATCGTCAGCATCGCGGGCAAGAGCCAACAGGAATTCGTCGATATGGCGGCCAGGCTCGATGGATTGCCGGGCGTTGATGCCTTGGAACTGAATATCTCATGTCCCAATGTCAGCGGCGGAGTCGATTTTGGCACGGATCCGGCAATGTGCGAGGCCGTGGTGGCCGGCGTCCGCAAAGCATGCCGTGTGCCGATCATCACCAAACTCACGCCCAACGTGACCGATGTCGTCCGAATTGCCCGCGCGGCCGAGGCCGGAGGCTGCGATGCCATCGCCCTAATCAACACCTGCCTGGGCATGGCCATCAACTGGCGGCGGCGGCGATCACAACTGGGACGGATGATGGGGGGGCTGAGCGGCCCCGCCATCAAGCCGATCGCTTTACGGGCCGTCTTTCAGGCGGCTCAGTCGGTGCGAATACCGATTGTTGGCATCGGTGGCATCGCCACAATCGACGATGTCATGGATTTCCTTGTTGCGGGGGCCACGGCCGTCCAAATTGGCACCGCGAACTTTTACAACCCCACCGCTTCGATCCAAGTACTCGATGCCCTACCGGCGGCACTGCGAGAACTCGGTGCCGCATCCGTGAGCGAGATCGTGGGAACGCTCATCGTCGAGTGACCAACATCCTAACTCCCAACTCCCCCAACTCCCAACTCCTAGCCCCTAACTCCTAACTCCTAACTCCTACTCAGCCATGCCACGTATTCTTTCCGGGATCCAACCGACCGGGCGTTTCCATTGGGGCAACTACTTCGGTGCGATCCGCCAGTACCTTGACCTGCAAGACAAGCCCGAAACGGCCTTTTACTTCATTGCCGACCTGCACGCATTGACAACCGTTCGCAATCCCGCAAAGTTGCGAGGCTATACGCTCGATGCGGCACTCGATTTATTGGCCCTGGGGCTTGATCCGAATCGGGCCGCGCTGTTCCTGCAATCGGACGTGCCCGAGGTCACCCAGCTCTGCTGGCTCCTTCTCAGCGGCACTCCCATGGGCCTGCTGGAGCGATGCGTTTCGTACAAAGACAAGAAGGCTCGTGGGCTTCGCGCCGACGCCGGGCTATTCACCTATCCGGTGCTCATGGCGGCCGACATCTTGATCTACGACTCCAATATCGTGCCCGTCGGCGAGGACCAAGTCCAGCATATCGAGGTGGCGCGTGACCTGGCCGGCAGTTTCAATCACGAGTTCGGCGAGACCTTCGTGTTGCCCAAGGAGAAGATTCTCGACAGTTCCGCCCGAGTTCCCGGCATCGATGGCCAGAAAATGTCGAAGAGTTACGACAACACGCTGGCGGTTTTCGAGGATCCCAAGGTTCTGCGCAAACAGATTATGCGGATCGTCACCGACTCGCGGCTTCCAGAGCAGCCGAAACCGCCCGAAGGCGACCACTTGTTTGAACTCTACTCGCTCTTTGCGTCCGATGAGCAGAGTCAGACGCTCGCGGCGACCTATCGCCGCGGCGGCTTCGGATACGGCGACGTGAAAAAAGCCCTGGCCGATCTGGCCGTCGAGTTCTTTGCGGCAGCCCGGCAGCGACGCGAGGAACTGGTCGCCCATCCCGAGCGGGTCCGCGAGATTCTCGGCGACGGGTCTGCGACCGCTCGCAAGAAAGCGGCCGAAGTGCTGTTGCGGGCGCAGAAAGCCTGCGGGGTGAAGTAGAGCGTGGTCATCCACGACCATGAATTCGCTCCGAATTGGGCCCGGAATTGCTGAATTACTTGCTTGGCTTGCCGGCCGCAGTTGGCTGCGGTATCATAAGGGCATGTCTCGCATTGATTCCATCGAGATTCAGCCGACGGGGCCGCTACGGGCCAATATCCGACCGCCGGGTTCAAAAAGCATTACCAACCGTGCCTTGGTTTGCGCTGCGCTGGCCCAGGGCGAGTCGTTGCTCACCGGTGCCCTGGAATGCGACGACACTCAGGTAATGATCGAGGGCCTCCGGCAACTTGGTCTGCCGGTCGATCATGATCGCATCGCACGGACCCTCCGCGTGACCGGTTGCGATGGCCATCCCCCTGCCGCATCCGCGGACATGGTGCTGGGCAACAGCGGTACCACGATCCGTTTCCTCACGGCAATGGTCGCGCTCGGCCGCGGCGTCTATCGGCTCGATGGCACGCCGCGGATGCGCGAGCGCCCCATCGAAGACTTGCTCGATGCCTTGCGACAACTGGGTGCCGACGCGACGAGCGAGACCGGCAACGGTTGCCCGCCGGTCAGAGTTCGCGCTGCCGGCCTGCCTGGTGGTCGGGCGGAAGTGGCCGGCAACCTATCCAGCCAGTTCCTCAGTGCCTTGCTGTTGGCATCCCCGTGTGCGGCCAGCGATGTCGTGCTTGCCGTCCACGGTGAACTGGTCTCGAAGCCCTATGTCACGATGACGCTGGCCGTGATGCGGGCCTTCGGCGTTATGACGGCTTCCGACGATTTTCCTCTCCGCGTGCCGGCACCCCAGTCCTATCATGGTCGCATTTATGCGATCGAACCCGATGCCTCGGCGGCCAGTTATTTCTTCGCTGCCGCGGCCATTGCGGGAGGTAACGTCACCGTGGAGGGGCTGTCCCGCAATAGCCTTCAGGGCGACGTGGCCTTTTGCGATTGCCTGCGAAAGATGGGCTGCGCGGTCCTGGAGGGTGACACCCAAATCACCGTGCAAGGAAGACCATTGCGCGGTATCGACGTCGACATGAACGCCATCAGCGACACGGTGCAAACCCTCGGCGCGGTAGCCTTGTTTGCCGAGGGGCCTACGACGATTTGCAACGTAGGACACATCCGCCACAAAGAGACCGATCGCATCGCGGCACTGGCCACGGAACTTCGCAAATTCGGAGCCGAGATTGACGAGCGTGCCGACGGATTGCGGATCACGCCCAAGCCGCTGCACGGTGCCGCCATCGACACCTACGACGATCATCGCATGGCGATGAGCATGGCCTTGGTGGGGCTAGTTGTGCCTGGGGTGGTAATCCGTGATCCCCGCTGTACGTCGAAAACCTACCCAAATTTCTTTAGCGATTTGGCGAGCCTGGGCCAAGAGATGTAGAGTGCGAGAAATGCGTAGGATGGACTTCCAAGTCCGTCCGCGAAAGCAAAGACGGACTTGGAAGTCCATCCTACCGAAAACCTTATTTCGGTCCAAGCCACTGAAGCTTTACTTGGTCACCGAAGGTCGGCTGGAAAGTTTTCTCTGCGCAACCGAATCGAGCAACTCATTTGCCCGCCGCAAAAGGGAGCTGCCCTGATCGACCGGTTCGCCCCGCACGTTTGAAGACTCGGTAGCCACGAACGCCCCCTGACAATGCTGGCATGCGACTCGCTTACCTAGATAGTCAACTCGAATTCGAAGTCGTCGCCCACAAGTCGGACATTCCTGGATAAAATACGTGGTATGTGACATGTATGGCTTACCTCCTTTTTCCTGCAGACACCTTCACGAGCAGACACATTATCGCAGAAAATGGGGGCATTTGTCAACCAGCCCCAACCGATTTCCCTTAAAGGCTATCTGAAAATCCGAAGTGCAGATCAAGCCCCCTCTTGGAAAGGAGGGAACGACCAGTAGCCTCCTCAAGATTTACGTGCCAGCGATTCAATTTCACTATTTGACCTGACGAATCGACTTGATCACGATGGTCTCCACCGGCAGGCCCACGAATTTATCGGTGTCATGAACGGGTGCCGTTGCAATCCGGTCGATAACCTCCATGCCTTCGGTTACTTCCCCAAAAGCGCAGTAGCCGTAGCCATTCGGGGATCGCGATTTGAAATTAAGGGCATCATTGTCAGCGATATTGATGAAGAACTGACACGTTGCGCTATCTTCATCGTTGGCGCGACGGGCCATGGTGATCGAGCCGCGACGGTTCTTCAAACCGTTGTGGGCCTCGTTTCGAATGGGTGTCAGCGCGGCCTTCTCCTTGAGATCGGCCGTGTAACCGCCCCCCAACACGATCTGGAGCGAACCCTTGAGTACCTGATGGAAAATCGTCAGGTCATAATGACCACGGGTCACATAGTTGCGGAAGTTATATACGGTCAACGGAGCTTTCTCGGCATCCAACCGCACGGTGAACTTGCCCTGGCTTGTTTCAAACTCGTAAATCGGGTGTTGCGGATCCTGGTCGGACTTCACCAGCGGTGCTTCGGCCGCAGTACGAGTTTCGGCCTTCTCACCGCCAGGCCCGGTAACCGCCGTCGTGGGCTGGGTCGAATCGCCACCTTTCTGGCAACCGGCCAAAACGGGGATCAAAACAAACAACGCTAGAATCGATTTTCGTAAGGGTTGCACTACTTTGCCTCCATGCTGACCAAAACTTCCTAGACCTGCACATCATCCTCACAATGGACGTTTGCCACAAGGGCGATTAAACGATTTCGGCTCTCCGCCGGGTTTACGGATAATTGTGGTGCGGGCATCTCGCCTGCCCAAGATGTTGTAGTTGAACCAGGCAGGCGAGACGCCCGCACCACAAACTTGGCGGAGGGCCACGATTTCTTTACTCGTCAGGGTATGCTACAATGCTCGCGGTTGAGACTGACACTAGCCCGAAGCGCGAGCGAGGTTGCTAAGCGTTGCCTCGCTTGCGCTTTGGGCTGGTATGGATTGGGACAATCTCAACCGCGGACAGTATACAATGCCCAAGCGGAACAGATTTCAGGGATTCTCAGCGGAACCCCGACGTTCAGAAACCATGACCCGCCCGTTGGGTGGAGGTTTTTAATCACGATCATAACGATGAAGACTCGTTGGTATCGGCTTGCCGTCCTTGCTTTGTGGCTAACAGCCATGAGTTGGCTGGCAATCCGTAAAATTATGCCCCCCTTTTTCTCAGGGGAGCCTCCTATTTATGAATCAGCGGATGCCGACAAGCACCCCCCCCCCGTGGCATGGTGTCTCTTTTTGAATGAGCACCGTTTAGGCTGGGCCTTGAGCGAAATCTGCCAGCAGTCGACCGATACTACCGAAATCCACAGCCTTGTCCATTTCGACCATCTTCCCTTGAATGAGCTTCTTCCGGTTTATCTGCGAGCCATCGCCCGTGCCGGCACCGACGCTGCCGGAAGCATGGAAATGGAAGTGGAGAGTAATCTAATCACGAATTCAGCCCTCAATCAACTGATCTCCTTCTACTCAAAATTTCGTCCTAAGAGCGGACCAAGCCTAGTAAAAATCGAGGGTAACGTGGAGGGAGACAAGCTCAAGCTTAGCGTCCGCGTTGGCAATTACGACAATCCGAACATCGAATTGCCAATGCCCGATAGCAAGATTCGCGACAGTTTCGCACCCGAAATGGAACTGCGCGGTCTGCACCTGGGCCAGTCTTGGACAATCGTTTCCTACAGTCCATTGGCCCTGCCGAGCCATTCCATGGACATGATTCAAGGACGAACGCCGACCGAAGTTCTTTTCGCCAGGGTGGAAGAACAGGCTCGAATGGAGTGGAATGGACAGTTGGAACCCATGTGGGTGGTGGTCTACCGCACCGATGCCCGCGAAGGCCCCGGCAGCGACAAAAACATCCGCAATCGACTCTGGGTCCGTCGCGCGGGTACCGTCCTACGGCAGGAAGTTCTCCTGGGCGATCACAGCCTGTTGTTCACCCGGATGCCCGAGAAGGATGCAACCAAGTTGCGAGACGCACATCAGGAATTCCCGAGGCACCAACCCGCAGCGCAACCATGATCGAGTTTGAACTGGTAATTCGTCGATACGGCCGGACCGTGGCAGTGAACGAGCTGGCACTGACCATTCCCCGGGGCGAGCTTTTCGCCCTGCTAGGCCCGAACGGTGCCGGCAAGACCACGGCGATCCGAATGTTGGTCGGCCTGCTACAGCCCGATTCGGGCCAGGTACGGGTGTGTGGCATCGATTGTTCGCGCAAGCCGCGAGAAGCCAGTCGTCTTATGGGCTATGTGCCCGACGAGCAATACCTTTACGAGAAGCTTTCCGGCCGCGAAATTCTGGAATTCGCAGGAGAAATGCACGGTCTGGATAGGGCCACGACCCGCGATCACATCGCCCGCGAGGCAGAACGCTTTGAACTGGCCGGCTTCCTCGACAACCTCACGGAAACCTACTCGCACGGCATGCGGCAGCGACTGGTGTTCGCCATCGCCTTGTTACATGACCCGCAGGTGCTGGTGGTCGATGAGCCGATGGTGGGGCTTGATCCTCGCAGTGCTCGCGTAGTCAAGGATCTACTGCGGGCCGAAGCCGAGGCCGGCAAGACCGTACTCATGTCGACGCACACCCTGGCCTTGGCCGAGGAAATCGCCGACCGCATCGGCATCCTGAACCATGGACAATTGGACTTTCTCGGCACGCTGGCCGAGTTGCGGCAGGAACTTTCCTCACCGCACCAGGCGTTGGAGCATCTGTTCCTCGAGCTGACGAACGGGCATCCGTTGCCAGCCGCGGAGAAAATTCCCTCATGACAGTGGACACCAATCCCCCTGTTGGTTTGCCTTCACCGGAAGCCGAATCGCGAGGATTCCTGCGTCTGGAGTGGAGGATTTTGCGGACGCAACTCGCCCAGGGATTTGCCAAATCTCGGCTGCGCTACGCGCTGGTCATCGTCCTGAGCATCCTGTTGTGGTTCGGCCTGTTCCACCTGGTACTGGAGGGCTTTCACTTCATGAAGGGAACGCTTCCGCTGCGGATTCACGAGCAGATCGTGCATGCTATTTTCAACATGTTCTTCCTCGCCCTGTTTCTGATGCTGATCTTCTCATCGGGCGTAATCCTCTACGGCTCGCTGTTCCACGGCAGCGAGGTCGCCTATCTGCTTACCATGCCGATTCGCGAAGAGTGGATTTTCCAGCATAAATTCCAGCACGCCGTAATGCTCAGCAGTTGGGGCTTCGTACTCCTGGGCAGCCCGATGCTGGTGGCCTACGGTGTAGTAGCCCATGCCCCTTGGTACTACTACGCCATGATGCTGCCGATGTTGGTCGCCTTCGTCTTCATTCCGGCGGGGATCGGTGCAATCCTACTCTTGGCAATCCTGCACTTTTTTCCACGAAAGCGGGGCCATCTCCTCGCGTTGACCGTCGTTTTGATGATTGGGGTGACGGTCTGGTGCTTCGGGTCGCTTTTCTCACGGCCGGAAACCGATCTGCTCACTCCCCGTTGGTTTCAGGAAATGCTCTGCCGCCTGCAATTGGCCCAGGAGAAGCCGCTGCCCAACTGGTGGCTTAGCTCGGGCTTGCTGGAAGCGGCCGGCAACGCTTGGTCGGAGGGCGCGATGTTTTTGGTACTCTTGATCGCGAATGCGCTGTTCTTCCGCGAACTGGCCGGGATGTTCGCCGCGCGAATCTACCGCAGGGCCTACTGGGAGGTCGCCGGCTTCGGCTCGCCGCCGACCCGGGTGCATGCGGGATGGTTCGACCGCATGCTGAACCGCTGCCTTGGATTTCTCTCGCCCTCCGTGCGGCTGATTCTGGTGAAAGATGTGCGGTTGTTCCGCCGCGATCCGTTACAATGGTCCCAATTCCTGATCCTGATCTGCCTGCTGTTGATGTACTTTGCAAACGTACACCCCGTGCGCTACTCGATCCGCGTTTCCCCGTGGGTGAATATCGTCAGCTTCATGAACCTTTCGGTCGTGGGCCTGCTCATGTCGACCTTCACGACGCGGTTCGTCTTCCCCCTGGTCAGCCTCGAAAGCCGCCACTTTGGGCTCCTCGGCCTGCTACCGCTGAAACGAGATTCCATCCTGTGGGCCAAGTTTCTCTTCTCGGTCGGCTGCCTCCTGATCCCCTGCGGCCTGCTGATCCTGCTCAGCGACTGGCGGCTTGGAATTCCGCCGATGCTGATCGTGCAGCACCAAGGAACTTCGTTGCTTTTGTGTCTGGGCCTCTCGGGCATCGGCGTCGGACTGGGAGCTAGGCTGCCGGTGATTACCGAGCAATCGCCTTCACGGATCGCCGCCGGCTTTGGCGGGACGCTGAACCTGGTAATCAGCACATTTTTCATCGTGCTGGTCTTGGTGCTGACGACCTTGCCGTGTCACGTCTATTTTGCTCGGCAGATGGAACCCACATTCGCGTTCAGCGGCGAGAGCGCACCTTTCATCCGATCCTGGCTCATCGTTGGCTCGCTCGGCAGTCTCCTCGCCGGCGCGCTGGCCGTACTTCTGCCCATGTGGGTCGGCATTCGCACCTTTCGCCGGCAGGAGTTTCATTAACCAAGAAAAAAATAACCGTCGCGGTGGTCTAAACCGCGACGGGTTAATTTGTATCGGCGAGATAAATGTTAATAACGCGGGCTTTTGCGTCCCCGGCAAGACGTTCTTGGGATCGAAGTCCTTGACTCCGAACCCTCCGAGACCTTGTCGGGCAATCGCAAAAACCTGCGTAGCTGGACGAAGACTAAACAAGCTCTTTCTTCGCACCAATCAGCGTCCGAAGACGCTCGGCCAAGAGAGCCGCATCAAACGGCTTCTTGAACGTCTCATTGATGCTTGAACGATCGAAGCTCGTCGAGCTGCCGTCATCGGGCAGCAAGGCGATCAAAATCACGTCGGCAAACTCCGAATTGCGGCGCAGATTTTGACAAATCTGCAACGCTTCGGTGCGGCCGATCGAGAAATCGACGATGATACAGTCCGGATGGAAACTCTCGGCCTGGATGCCGGCGTCAAAACCGCTGGCAGCCACGGCAACCTTAAACGAGCGTTCCAGCGGAAGTTCCCGCTTCACGTTCTCGACGAGTACCTGGTCCTGTGCCACGATGAGCACCTTGGCCTTGGCTTCGTCTTCGAGATCCCCCAAAGGCATGCCATGCTCTTTGAGGAACTTGATCAAGTATTCTCGAGGAATTCGCCGGTCCTGCGATCCTGGAATACGGTACCCACGTAGCCGTCCCGAGTCGAACCACTTGCTGACGGTGCGCGGTGCCACCTTACAAATTTTAGCGACCTGTCCTGTTGTGAAGACCTTCATTGCAGGCTCTCCGAAATCTCTCACGTTGGTTTGGGTTGTGTCTCACCTTCGACCCCTCTGTCTCGGCAAGACGCTATTGCCCCTGGGTTGCGGCATTTCCCTTTTACATCGCTCCATCGAACCAACCGGCAAATCCGGTCAGTGGAACCGCAATCCTCTGGGTCGGGGCTATCCGTAATTCGCTACTCGTGGCTATGGTTCAGCTCCCTCTGATCCGCGCCGTACTTACTACATCGGCAACCTTGCATTCGGAAGTCAGAGAAAATCCGTAAAATAGGGAATGCATGGTTTGCTCATCCCATTACGAATTACTCTGCTGCCATCTACAATCGTCCGGCGAACTACAACAGGCAGGAGAGATACGAGCGAGCGAAACGCCATGGAGAGTCTATCACGACGAATCGTCAAGGCGTGGCCTTCAAGGCAGGTTCCCCCCCTGCGATAGCTCATTCCACCGTTCGCGAGCATCTGAAAGATGCCTCGGCAGTAGAACAAGCCATCCAATGAGTAGATTCGCCCTGAATCGGGGTTGGACTTTAGACTCTTTCTCCGGTTGTAGCGAGGAAGACGGTTTTTTCGCATAAAGCGGCCATGGCGAAGATAGCGGTTAGGCGGGAGCAAGGCCGATGAACTCATTCGCCCACGCCTGGTCCTCCACCGAAAGCGGCGGCTGGCAGGGGCCGGAATAGTCGATCCGACTGCGATAACCGGCCGCTTTATAGGTCTGGGCAATCGCTGCCTGAAGATCGAGCGGCACATCGGGATCGTCGCCCGCCAGGGGAATGCCAAATCGCGGGAGCGGTTCGCGGAGGCGATGAGGGTAGAGTTCGTAGCTGGAACGCGGCGGCCGAGCACGGTTGACGCATACAAGGTAATCGTACGCAGTGCGGCCCTCGACCAAAAAGTGCGGAACCGCCAGAACATGGGGGCCGACGCGAAGCAGATCAATCTCCACCAAGTGCGCGTTGCTGCATAGAACGTGACGCTGCGTCGCCAGATACAAGTCGCGACCCTGGCCCTGAAATTTATTCGTTGGACTGAGAACCTCGATCACGGTAACGACTTGCTGGTCGGAGAACAAATCGAGGATTTCAATGTAAGCCTCATGAATCTCCGGGCCAGGCGACTGGACAACCAAGGGTTCTTCCATTTCGGCAACTGCCGCGCCCCCCGATCGCTGCGGATGTTCTGATCGCTTGATCCAAACATCAGGGATGTATTGGCGGTCGGTGCCTTCCACGTACACCCGCTCTTCAACCGCGCGCTGGCAAGAGGAGCTGCAACTGGTCGGCAAGGTAGACGATTAATCGAGTATGCACCCCCGGCCAAAGCTGCGGATTCTCGAGATAGGGGTCCATGCCAGGAAAAATCATCGACATTAGGTTCTCCTTTAAGGCCAACCGCTCGAATTGTGGTGAAATGCCTCTATCAAGGATACCCTACCAGCCAGCGAAAAGGCAACCGGGGGGTGAAATATTTACGGTTTCAGTTTGCGTGCGACGGTAGGGAACGCCCTCCATGACATTCCCCTGCTACTTTCGTCGAAGCGCCAGTCTGTGTTATCATTGAAGTATTCCATTTCAGCCCCCTCGATTAGAGAGATTTCCGTTGTTACTCGGTCCCGTTTTTACCCGTGAAGTCGTGATTGCCCCACGGCGCACGCAGATCTACATCGCACGCAGTGCCTACGCGGCGGCTTTGTTGCTTTTGATCTGTACGGCCTGGCTGGTACTCACCGGCACGCAAATTGTCCGCGACGTGGGTGACTTGGCACAATTCGCCGGCCTGGTCTTCCAGATTCTCGCCCCGCTGCAACTGGCCCTGGCCGTCTTCTTCTCCGCCATGCTGGCCGCTAGTGCCGTCGCCCAGGAAAAAGACCGGCGGACCTTTGTCCTGCTGATGCTGACGAACCTTTCAAACCAGGAACTCGTGCTCGGAAAACTCCTGGCCAGCTTGCTGCATGTGCTGGTGATGTTTGCCGCCGGGTTACCGGTTTTCATGCTGTTATCGCTGCTGGGTGGAATTTCCGTCGGACAGATCGCGCGCACGGCGGCAGTCACGGCGGCAAGTATTATTGTCTGCGGCAGCCTCGGCTCGATGCTGGCGCTCTGGCGGGAAAAAACCTTTCAAGCCCTGGCCCTATTCGTGCTGATCCTCGTCCTTTGGCTTGCCTTGGGCGAGATGTTCGCCGCCAGTGTTCTTGGACACGCGCCAGCCGGTCTACCCGCCCACATCTGGGCGACGGCCGTCAGCCCCTGGCAGGCGATCCTGGCGGCCTCGCGGCCCGACACGCAGTCGATCCCTGGCTTGGAATGGCTCGGCTCGCCGATCTATCTATACCTGCTCGTGGCGGCGGCCCTGACCCTGCTACTCAACGGGCTGGCCGTGGTTCGTGTGAGAGCCTGGAATGCCTCGGGTCAGGATGAACCGAGGCAGAAGCCGGGAGAAGCGGGGAGCGGAGAGCGGGGAGCGCGGAGCGTGAGGCGTGAGGCGTGGAGCGGGGAGCGTGGAGCGGGGAGCGGGGATTCTGTTACACCCCTCGCGCCCCACGCCCAACGCCCCACGCCCAACGCCTCACGCCCAACGCCCAACGCCTCCCCCCCCACGCCCCATCGCATCGTTTGGGACAATCCGGTCCTGTGGCGCGAGATCCGCACCTGGGCCTATGGACGGAAAATCCTCATTGTGCGACTGACCTTCCTGGTGCTGTTCGCCCTGGCGGCCTGCAACCTGGGACGTATCACCAGCGGCCACGAGCCAATGGGCCTCGCCCGGGGGGCATTGGCCTTGCTGCCCATGCTGTTGTTAAGCCTTTTGCTGGTGAACGCTCAGGCCGTGACTGCCCTGACTGCGGAACGCGACATAAAAGCCCTTGATCTGCTGCTGGTTTCCGACCTCACGCCCAAAGAGTTCATCTTCGGTAAACTGGGCGGGATTTTCTATAACACCAAAGAAATCGTGCTGCTTCCGATGCTGCTCTGCGGCTATCTCAGTTGGCAAGGAGTGATGGGCCTAGAGAACCTTGTCTATCTTTGGGTCGGCATGGGGGTTTTGTACGTCTTTGTCGCCGTGGTCGGTCTGCACGCCGGGTTGATCCACGAGAACTCGCGGAGCGCGATTGCCACAAGCCTGGGTACGGTTTTCTTCCTGCTGGTTGGCGTGGCCACGTGCATGCGGATCATGGTCGCCTTCAACGGCTCGTTCAATGCTCAATTGCAGCCGTTCCTGGCCTTCATGGTCGGCGGCGGCCTGGGTCTCTACATGACGCTGGGCGCAAAGAATCCCTCGCGAGCCATCGGTCTGGCCTCGTTCGCCTGTCCCTTCGCCACATTCTATTCGATCACCAGTTTCCTCCGTGGTGACCAGGGCGACATGCTCATCGTCTTGCTCGTCGCCGCCACCGCCTACGGTTTCACCACCGCCGCGATCCTGATTCCCGCAATCTACGAGTTTGATGAAACGACCGGAAGAACGACTGAATGAAATCCGAATGACGAAAGGAAAATGACGAATGACGAATGACGAATGACGAAGTATCTGGCGGCGTTTTATTCTTCGTCATTCGGATTTCGGATTTCGTCATTCCACACCATGCTTCTCCCCTGCCTGCTAACCATGACCGTCCTCCTGCTCGGTTCGGCCTTTTTTTCGGCCAGCGAGGCGGCCATGTTCTCGCTGCGCAAGGCCCAACGCAGGGAGCTGTCGAAGGGTTCCAGGGCAGAGCAAATCACCGCTCGGCTGCTGAACGACCCCGATCGGCTGCTGACGGCCGTGCTCTTCTGGAATCTGCTCGTGAACCTGTCGTTCTTCACGATCGGCTCGATCCTCAGCCTGCAGATGCAACAGGCCGGCCATGCAACGGCGGCCTGGGTATTTGCCGCAGGCTCGCTGGTGACGATCATCACTTTTGGGGAAATGCTGCCGAAAAGCCTGGGCGTTCTGCAACCGCAACGGCTGGCCGTGTGGCTGGCGATTCCCCTGGCCGTAACGATCCGTATCATCGATCCGCTCTTGCCGGTCTTCCGTGTGGCCACGCTGCTCTCCCGCCGCCTGCTCTGGCCAAACTTTGAACCCGAGCCGTATCTGCACGTTCGCGACCTCGAACGCGCCGTGAAACTCTCGGGTGCCGATGCCACACTTGTGGAGCAGGAAGAGCGCGTGCTGGAAAGCATCGTGCTGCTTTCCGACATCCGTGCCGAAGAACTAATGCGGCCGCGAACACAGTTTCTCACCTACCGTCCGCCGGTGACATTGGCCGATCTGAAGGCCCGGCCGCCGTCGGGTGGCTATCTTCTGGTGACCGAAGCCGACAGCGAAGAGGTGGCCTCGGCCATTGCCCTAGACGACGTTTGGCAGACGCTGGACGGTCCGCTGGATCTGTTGGCCGAACCGGTGATCTATGTGCCTTGGTCGACCCGAGCGGCCGACGTACTGGAGCTGATCCGTCGACGGAAGCGAGAGGTGGCCGCCGTCGTCAATGAGTTCGGCGAAACGATCGGCATCCTCACCTTCGACGACATCCTCGACACGCTCTTCAGCGGTGCCCCCAGCCGCAGCGAACGGCTGTTGCGCCGCGACCCCATCCGGCCCGTCGCGCCGGGAGTCTGGCACGTCACGGGCATGACCGGCGTGCGTCGCCTGGCGCGATACTTTCAGATTGACAAGCCGGCGACCCATAGCATCACGCTTTCCGGCGTTATTCAGGAAGTGCTCGAACGGTTGCCGGAGTTGGGTGATGAGTGCTCGTGGGGACCGTTCCATTTCAAGATCCTCGACGTTCCGTTGCGCGGTCAGTTGCTCGTTGAACTGACCATGCCCGACGCCAAGGAGGAAACCTCATGATCTGGACCGCCTTGGGGCTGGGAGTCTTCGGTCTTTTTTTAAGCGCGTTCTTCAGCGGTTCGGAGACGGGTTTTTATCGTGCCACGCGGCTGCGATTGGTGTTGGACGCCATGGGCGGCGACCGAATCGCCCGCGGTCTGCTCTTTCTCACGAATCATTCCGCGCTGTTTGTCGCCACGGCCCTGGTCGGCAATAGCGTGGCCAATTACCTGATCTCGCTGGCCACGGTTATTGTCATGGGGCAGGCGTTTCCGCTGATTCCGGAAATGGCCGAGATCATTGCTTCCATCGTTGTGGCTCCGATGGTACTGGTCTATGGTGAGTTGCTGCCAAAGAATCTGTTTCTCCAGGCACCGAACCGCTTGCTGCGGCGCGGCGGAGCATTGTTCTTGTTCTTCGTCGTGCTCTTCTTTCCTTTGGCCGGTCTGCTCTGGCTATTAGGCCGCTTATTGGCCAGCCTAACGCGAACCTCGCACGAACCGATCCGACTGGTATTGGCCCAGCGGGAGTTGCGGCGGATCTTGGCCGAAGGGCACGAAGCCGGCATCCTGCACCCCGCCCAGCAGAGTCTCGCCCATGGAATACTTGCGGTCGCCCGCAAGCCGGTGCGGCAGTTTCTCACACCGCCGAGCCAGATGGTGCAGGTCCATTCCGACATGGGCAAGCAGGCCGTGCTCCGTCTGGCCGAGCGGAACCATACCGCCGTGATCCCCGTCGCTGACAACGCCTCCGGCCAACTGGTCGGCTATGTGCGGATTCTCGATTTGCGTCTGCACGAAGGCGACGACCTGGCCCCCATTCGCCCCTTGCCCGAAGTCCGTGACGACAGTTCTCATCTGGCCGCGCTGATGCGACTGGAGAGCAGCGGCGACAGCCTTGCCCGAGTCATCGACGCCCACGGCGAGACGGTTGGTATTGTCACGCTGGAACGACTGCGGGAGCCGTTGTTTTAGCATTACACTCAACTGCAAGAGCGGCACCTGAGGCGCGAGGGACAGCACTTCAGCGAGCGGCTGAGAAACATCTGCAACAATAGACATAGGTCATCTCCACGGCCGGAGAACTTCAAGACTAAGACCATTCCCATTATAATCCCGGCTTTGTCGGTGCGAAAGAGGGGCGTGTGCCCCCTAAGGATCGGCGCACCAATAACTGTCGTGTTTTGCGCATTCGCCGAGCGGGGGCGGACGGCACACGGAGTGTGCCTGCTACTTTTCTTGCGACACTTATTGATGCGCCGATCCTACGCCTTTGGGATACCGGGATCCCATTTCCACCCTACACCATCCCTTTCCTTTTTCGCAGCAGCCATTCTCCAATCAGCAATCCCAGAAGCAACGCCAGCACCGGCCAGCGGTTCCAGAGTGGCACGGGGGGGAGACTCTCGACCGGCACTTGCCGACCGTCGGGCAAATCGTCAATCAAACGGGGGGCTTCCTTGTAGGTATAATAATGCCCCTTGGTCACTTCGGCGGCCTGACGCATCTCGGTCGCGTCCATCTGCACACGAGCCAGCTCGGTCTGCGGGGGAGCGACGACGAAATCGGCCGCCGAAACTTGTCCCGGCAGAGGCGGCGATATCATCTTGGCATGGTAACCGCCCGTCGGAAGATTGTTCAAGACGGCCTCGAAGTGCCCGCGGCCTGTATCCGTGCGGTGCAGTTGCACTTTTTGCGTCTGGCGGCCGATCTGTTCCAACTCAACAGTCACGCCGTTATCGTCCAGCGGTGCCACACGATCATCGTTAAAACGGACTTGCACCCGAATCGGGTCACCTAATGAGTAGTCGCGGCGGTCGGTGCTCAAGCGGGCCGAACGATCGCCTTCGGCCAGCTTCGAGCGGCTGAGGAAGCGGAGCGTCTGTACCCAATAGCGGGCGAAGTACAGATCGCCCACTCGGCGACGCCAGCGATAGGTTTCATCCGTGGCGTGAAAGAGTACCTTGCCGCCGCCACCGACGTACTGCATGATAATCAGCGGCAGCCGCTTGCCGTCGGGACCAATCCGCGTAGGATGCTCGGCCAACACCCGAGCCGACGGCTTCAAGTCGGACAGTTCGGTCATCCAATATAAAGGCGGCAGCTTCTGCCAGATGGCCTGGGACTGCTCCGGCGAGTCGCCTAATTGCATCGCGGGGCTGGCCAGCCCCATCTCGGTTGGCCGAGCAACGAATCCCTCCTTAATCGGCTTGTTTGGCTCCGGATTGCGTGCCCTGGCCGGGTCAAACGGCATCAGCCGAGCTAGTGGCGTGTCGCGGTAGGCTTGCGGCATGAAGTTTGGACCGGCCAACAGCAGCAGGGTGCCGCCCTTGTCGGGATGATCGACGAACTCGGCCAGGTTCTGAAGTGCCGCAGGGCTTAGCAGCGAAGGATTGACGTCGCCGAAGATTACCACATCGTAGGCCCTGAGATCTTCGCGTCGCACGGGAAAAATTTTGAGCGTCACGCACTTTTCCAGGTCACGGACGTCTTTGTCCGGGTCGCGGTAGTCCATGTCGGCTTCCTGCAATAGCGTGTGCAGTTCGATCGTCTTGTCGCGGCTCAATAGATTGCGCAGGAAGCGATACTCGAAACGCGGTGAGCCTTCGACCAGCAACACGCGGATTTTTTCGTCGCGCACGCGGATCGAACGCATGAGCGGCGGATGGCGAGTGGGCGGTTCGCCCGACGGCGGCAGGACGTTGATCGTGTAGCGGAATTGGCCTGTTTGCGTGGGCCGGTGTGGCAGCACGACTTCCTGAGACCGGCCATCGGCGACGACGGTCACTTCGAGCTGGCCGACTATTTCTCCCGGGTCCTCGGAGTTGCCGCCGCCTGGATGTCTTTCGCGGCGGAGTACGAGGGAGACCTTTTTTTCGGCTTTTTCGGCATTCCCCGCGAAACCTTGGGCGGTCAACTTAAAGCGGAAGTGGACCAATTCGTTGACGAAAACGACGTCCTCCACTTCCAGGTCGCTGAGCTTCAGATCGCGGATCGGGCGATCGCTCCCCACGCCGATCAGTAGCAGCGGCACGCCCTTGCGACGGGCGTAGGTGGCCGCATCGAGCAGCCCGGGGCCTTCGGTGTTGATGCCGTCGGTCACCAGCACGATGGCCACGGGCGTCGTGCCGCGAAGCTCATCCAGCGCGCCGCGAATTGCGGAGCCTAGTCGCGTGCTGTCGCCATTAGGTTCAGCCGCCTTCAGTTCTTCGAGAATGCCTGGCACGTCCGTGCGCCGACTCTCTTTCATATCGCTAAGGTAATAGAAACGCAGCTTGTGACTTTCGGCCAACGTGGCCAGCAAGGCGCCTTCGTTTTCCGCAAAGAACAAGCGGGCGAGGTTCCATCGGGAAAGCTGCTTGGCCTTGAATGTTCGCTCGCGATCTTCCAGCGACTCCTTAGCAATTAAAGCCCGCGACACGCGATCTTCCAGCGATTTGCGAACGTCCTCATCGTAGCGATCAACGGTACCCATGCTCCGCGTGTCGTCGATGATCACGACGACAAACGGCAAGCCGGTCCTTTGTAGGAACAACTCGACCTGGGCGATCATCAGCAACACCAGCCCGACCACGGATAGACGCATGGCGGCCAAAGTCAGGCGATAGCGGCGGCTGGCCTGGCGGCTTTCGCGGAGATAGATGCCCGCAATCGCCACGACCAGTGCCGCAACCCCCAGTAAGGTGCCCCAGGGCGGCCAGGGCCAGTGATGGTCCAGCCGCCAGGCAATACCCATGCCCGGCCCGTTGGAGAGGCCGAACCAGCGTTCCATCCATGTCGGCAGGATACCGTTCATCGTGCGTTATATCCAAATCGCCAGGCGAGAGTCGATTCCAACAACAAGAGTACCACGACCGCGTAGAACAAACCGACGTGCAACTGCCCGGACGGCCCGACCGGCGATGATAGCGGTCTGCTCTCGCCTTGCCACACGGTCTCATAGCCCAGCGGAAGGCCGTGCCAGACTTCGTTTTGCAATTCATCTTGGGAGATCGTCGCCAGATCGCTTTCGGCGGTCATTAGGTTGGTCGCAAAGATATGGCTTTGGGACAGGGGTAATCCATAATGAACCGTGTAGATACCGCTGGTCAGGGTGTCGTCGTAGCGCCATGTGCTGTAATCACCCTGAACCTCCAGGGGCACCGTGCGTCGCTGACCGTCGGGACGCTCGATCGATACGTTTGTCAGGGCCGGCGTTGCCGCCATCGCCGATTCCAACGGATTGCCGACTTCAATGTTGCGCGGCTGCGCCTGGCCGGCAATGCACCAGGCAAGAATCTCTTTCACCAGCGGTTCGTAGGTACCCCACTTCGGCAGCAGACTCCAGGATGTGTCGGCCGAGGTCGTCACCAGCACGACGCGGCCGCGGCGAATCGGCTGGGCCACAATCAAGGGATCGCCGTTACTTAACGCCAACACGATTTCTGCCGGAGGGCGACCCGAGTCCTGCCCGCTGCGACTCTCGCCCTTGGCCGGTGACAGCCGTTTGGGGCCGCCGGGGGCGGCCAGGCCCTGCTCCTCGGGAACCGCGTTCATCAGTTTGACTTTGAAGTATTGGTCGATGGGCGATCGAAGCAAACCCGTCTTTTCGTGACCGCGGAATTTCTGCACGATCGGATGCCGGTAATCACGCGGGTCGAGGCTCCCACCCGAATTTTTTCCGACTGCGATCAGCGTCGCCGGAAGGATCTGCCGCGATTGGCTCGCCAGAAGGCTGTTGTAGTTGTCCGCGATGACGCGATCACCGAGGAAGAAAACGAGACTGCCGCCATGGATCAGGTAGTTGTCCAACACGCGAGCCTCGCTGGCCGTGAATTGGGCCACGTTGGAAAGCATCACGCAGTCGTAACGTCCCAGGTCGCGCTCCAGCAGGGCATTTTCCGGAGCGATGTCGAACTCGATCGGCGAGCGGCTGTGGGGGTCGCTACGCGACGGCAGGGCGAGAGCAAGATTGAAGACCGACGACTGTCGCGGATCGCCCGCTGGTCGGCCATCGACACAGAGCACGCGTATCGCCTGGCGAACATTTACGGCGAGGTAGCGGTGATTATCGACCTCCAGTGCGTCGGCTGGGCTGCGGGCATCCCCGGGTTTCAGGGGGTCGCCCGTAAGGCGAACCTCCACCACATGATCACCACTCGATTCAAAGCGAGGGTTAAAACTCACAACCACGTTGCCTCCGGCGGGAATGTCGACGTACTGCCGGCCCGCCGGATGACCGTCGACCAGCAGATCGACGGCTTGATGCTGCCTCGCGATGTGGCCAAAATCGCGCACGCCGGCCTCCAGCGTCGCGCTCCGTCCGACCAGAATCACCGGATCGCGGAGGTCGAGCGACGTGACGGCCAGATTGTCGTCGCCCGGCTGACCGAGATTGATCACTTGCAGTTGGGCGATTGAAGCCAGTCCAACGGCTCGGCTGCGGAAGTCGGTCTTGGCCGCATCGGTCATCGCGGGCATCCAGGTTCCCCGCTGTAAGTCGGTAAAGAAATAGACTTCGTGCCGTGTGAGCCGGGGGCTGTCGCGGCGGGCCGTGTCGAGTACCTTGCGGACCTCGGTCAGCGTGGCCGCCAGATCGGCGCGCGTATGCAGCAGTTCAAGGTTCTGGATTTCCTGGCGAATTAGTTCCTTTTCCAAGCCGGGGGTGGCCACGATCGCGCGTGGCGGGCTGGCCATTTGCACCAGCGTGAAGCCGTCGCCTCGCGAGCTTTGCTCCACGATCCGCGCGGCCCACTGTTTGGCTTCCTCGAAGCGAGTACGGTCGGTCGCCTTGTAGGCCATGGAATACGACGAATCGATCACCAGCACGCGATGCGTACTTCCGTTGGGGCTGAAGATCGGTACCGAATGTTCAAAATAAGGCTCGGCCACGGCCGTCACGAGTACGACGATCACAAGCGTGCGGATCAGCAACAGGAGCCAGTGCTCAATCTGGATCCGCCGCGTCCGCCGTTTCACTGCCGCGAGCAGAAAATCCATCGCCGCCCAGGCCGTCTCGCGGTACTTCCGCCGGCTCAGCAGATGGATCAGCCACGGCGCAACTGCCACCGCCAGCCAGCCAAGTATCGGCAGGCTTTCAAAACCAAAGGCGAGAAGCGGTAAGGGAAACATGGCCTTGAATCAAAAAGCCCTAAGTTGTTCGACGTCGCGATCACCCCGGACGACTCGGATGATTTCAACGCTGTCCGCTGCGCCGCGAAAGAAAATGACGTATTTCCCATAAGTGAAACTACGGCAGTGACCAAGGTTACGAATACTCCTTCGTTCGCCCATCTCGGGATTGAGCGCGAGACGTTCACACGTTTCTTTGATCGCCACGACCCAGTGATACGCGGCGTCAGGCTTGTCCCGTGCGATATACTCGGCGTTGTCGCATAGATCCCTCGCGGCAAGCGATGAATAATACACCTTGGCCATGATCTATCGCGCCAGTTTCTCTTCGATCACCCCGATGCGCCGCCGTGCTTCGGCGTAAACCTCGCCGGCCTCGATCCGATTCCCCACGTTCAAATCGTCCAGTCCGGCCTGAATATCTTCACGCAATTTATCCTGCATAAGGACCAGACGGAGACCCTCGGCAACCACGTCCTCCTTATCACGATATCGGCCCTCGGCAATCAGCCTTTGTACCACGGGGCCGTAATTCATTGGTATTTCCACAGTCATTTTCAAATCTCCAGCAAATCCATCATAAAAATACGGGAGTATAATCCATACTTCCTACCCATTATACTCTAACTTACGGCTGACCTTCCGTCACCAAGTCCGCTGCCTGGTGAAAATCGCCGCCTAGCAAATAGCATAAGGCTAGCAAACGCCGCGAATCGAAGCCGGGCCTAAGGGTATGATAGGTATGTGCCGCATGTTGCGCGTCAGCCCAATGACCGGCGGACAGATGGAACAGCGTCTGCTGCCGGGCATGGCGACAAGCCTCGTCGGTTTGGCGAAGCAAGCGCAGATCACAACGGCAACGGCGGCAACTGTCGGACCAGGCCTGCGCCGCCCGACAGACGGGACAGACGAAAGTATTATTATCCAGGGAACCGTCGGACATCGGCATCATGCGTCCTGGAGATAGAAGACGAGATCCTCCAGCGCGGCCCCCACCTGTTCGAGCCGCGGAATCGAACGGGCCGCTGCCGCATCCCTCAGATCCTTGATCAGGCGGGCGATCTCCTGCCGGTCTTCCTCGCTGGCCTTGGTCGCCAGGCCCTGGGCCTTGGAGATTAGGGCACTGCTTTTAGCGATGGCCGCCGCCACATCGGCGGGAACGTCCGCGGCGGCATGATCGCCACCCCCACTCGCCAGCGACTGGGAAGCCACCTCAATCGGCTGCCGCAAGGCCGACCCGGTGCCACCCGGCTGGCTATCCCGCCGGAACCGCGATACGGCATTCTCGACCGTCAACTGTTTCTGCAACCCGGTGTCGTGTTCTAGGGCCGTGACTTTCAAGATGCCATTGAGATCGAGCGCGAAGCGGACCAGAATTTCATTTCCGGCGTTGATGCTGGCAAGCCCCTCCAAGAGGAATTCGCCGATGAACTGGTTGAGTTGTACGTCTTCGTTCTCGCCCTGATAGACGGAGATCATGGCCGCTTTCTGCCCGTCGTGCGCGGTGGTGAACATTTCCGAACGCGTGGCGGGCAGGGGCGTATTGCGATGGATGACCGGCGAGAACTTATCTCCCGAGAGGATGCCGTCCAATTCGCCCAGCACGGAAATTCCCAGCGTGTGCGGCGTGATGTCGACCAGGACTTGCCCGACATCGATGCCGTTGATCAGGCCGCCTTGGACGGCCGCGCCCATGGCGACGCAGAGGTCAGGATCGACCTCGGTGTGCAATTCTCGCCCCAGCCGCCCCTCCAGCAGGCGATGCACTAGGGGAGTCCGGCTTGCGCCACCCACGAGAATCACCTTATCGATCTGCTGGGCATTCAGGTGGGCGTCGTCGAGTGCTTGGTCAACACAGATGAGCGTTTTCGCCAAAAGCGGCTCGATGAGGGCTTCATACTCGACTCGCTCGATTTCCAGATCGAGGTGCAAGGCCGCGCTGCCGCTCTTGGCGATGAACTCTTCCTGGATCGTGGTCACGGCCTCGGCGGAGAGGATCTTCTTGGCCTCCTCGACCGCGCCAAGCACGCGCGACTTACCCACCGGCGACTTCCGCAGATCGACCTTGTGCTCCTTCTCAAACTTGTCGCAGACGTAAGTTAGCAGCAGTTCATCGAAGTCGTCGCCACCCAGGTGCGTATTGCCATGACTGGCAAGAACCTCGACCACGCCCCGTTCAACCTGTACGATGGAAACGTCGAAGGTGCCACCGCCCAGGTCATAGACCAGCAGCCGCTCCAGGTTCTCCGTGGCGGGGTCGTAGGTCAATGCCGCGGCGGTTGGCTCGTTGATGATGCGGACGACCTCCAGTCCGGCCAACTCGCCCGCCTCACGCGTGGCCTCGCGCTGTACTTCGTTGAAGAAGGCAGGTACGGTGATCACGGCCTTGCGGACCGGTTGGCCGAGAAATTGCTCCGCACGCTCCTTGAGACGGCCGAGAATGATGGCCGAGATCTCCTGCGGGGCATAATCGCGATCACCTAGCCGGACCTTGTAATCTTCGCCCATCTTGCGCTTGATTGAGCGGACGGTCCGTTCGGGAGCGAGGACCCACTGGTTTCGCGCCGGCGTGCCGACCAGTAACCGGCCCTCTGAATCCAATCCTACGATGGAAGGCAGAATGGCCTCGCCGTCAATGCGGATAACCTCGGGCCGGCCGTCACGGATCACGGCAATCTCGCTGTTGGTTGTTCCTAAATCAATGCCTACGATCAGTTCCATCCTTTTTATTCCTTGATACTTCTCAATTGTCTATGAATTTATATTTGTATTACGGGCCGCACGGACTTCCGCAAAGCGAACGACTTTGCCGTTCCAGCGATAGCCTGGGCGGATTTCTTCGACCACCGTGCCCGGTGCTTGGTGGTCCTCGGCCTCGACCACCTCGATCACGGTCATGGCGTGCGGATCGACCGGCAGTCCAACGGTCGCCATGCGGTAGAGACCTTCTTTGGCCATCGCGCGCTGAAGCCGTTTGCGCACCATGGTGTTACCCTCGGCCAAGGCATCGACGACTCGCTTGCGGTCGTCGGCGTCGGCCTGCCATAGGTTGAGTGCGCGGGTATACCAAGAGCGGCAGAGCCAGCGTTTCCAAGCGGGCTGGGCCACAAAGAGGTCGGCGAGTTGCAGTTGAAAAGCGGCGCGTGCCCCGTCGCCAAGCCGTCCGCGTGCCGGCTCTACCACGGCCTGAGCGCGCTCCATGGCCTCGTCGAGATCGGCCAGGGATTCGATCAGGGGCAAGGCCGCGCGCCGTGCCGCCTCGGCCTCCCGAGGCTCGACGGCGCGGAACTGACGGCTGGCCTCCTCGATCGCGGCAATGGCCGCAGCAGTCTGTTCTTCCAGCCCACGCCCGCTCTTCGTCTGCAATTTAATTTCGTGCCGGAGGATCGTGAATTCGCGAACCAGGTCAACGATCCCAAGTTCGCCCGCCGTGCCGCTCGCGGCGTCATCGGACTCGGGCAGCAACGGGTTCGCAGCCGCCGTCTGACTCTCCTCGCGAACCTGGCCGAGCCAGGTACGAAATCTCTCCAGCAGTTCATCCGTTTCAGGCCAATCAGTCATCATAGCTCCAAATCGATCATGGTTTGGCCAAAGCCAACAAAGTTTTGGTCGGGATACGGGCATTGCGGAGGTGGTTGCGAGCTTCCGTAATCATGGTGGAAAGCGAATCCTCCTTGCCCAAGCCGAACAGCAGTGATCGCAGGCGGACCGTGGGATCTCGCAGTTGTTCATAGGCAGCACGGATCGACGCGAATTGATCCGGTGCTCGATCGGGCGGGAATTGGCGGACCAAATCCAGGTAGCGGTCGCGAATCTCTTTTTCGTCGGCCTGGGGCGAAATGCCAAGCGTTTCATAAGGATCGACCATTATTTCCTCTTCTTCGTTTTCGTATTCGTCGCGGCGTTGGGTAGCACTTCTTCCATGATTCTCTCGACCATCTCTTCGGGAGTGATGCCCATCGACTCGGTCATCCGCATGAGCATTTCGATGATTTCCTCTCTCGAACCACGGCCTTGGAAGAAGTCAGGCAGCATGCCGGAAAAATCGCCTGCTGCTGCAAAATCGTCTGTTGTTTGGGAACTCCGCGTCTGCGGATTTTCCACGCCGGCAGAATCCAATTGCTTCAACCGTTTGCCGGCAAGCTGCTGAATTTCCGCGGTCTTGGGGTGCGCGGAGGACTTCGCGGTTTTGATCGCCATCTCAAAACAGTCGCGGGCCAGGCGACGATCACAGCAGTTGGTCCCCTTGCGCATTTCCACTTGCCCTCGCATTACGTGGAAATCCGGCTCCTGGGGAAACTTTTTGCGGCCGATATCGAGGAACTTCACGAACGGCTTGCGGACTTCTCGGAACTGCCGATCCACAACCACTTGTTCAAGGAAACGGCAAACATTCAAGAGATCGGGTGCCTGCCAGCGAGTCCGCGAACAGCCGCTGACATATTTAATGACCCGTTCCCGATAGTCGTTCAGAAAGGCATGTTTTCCGGAAAGCTGCGGATCCTCTTGCATCAAGACCCAGAAGCGTCGCGACATATCGCCCGCGGCTCGGCTGCGGCGTTTCTTCAGACTCGATAGCCAGCGATCCCAGAACTGGAGGGGCAAGCCTTCAAGTTCAAAGGGCAATTCATAGCGAACGGTCTCAATCGCGAGGGCCAAGTAGACATCGGCTGGATCGTCGTTTTCCGTCAGTGCCTGATCCACCCATTGCCGGCCGGCTCGGGGCTGGCCTGCCTTAAATTCGACCATCGCGCGGCGAACGGTCAGGTCGTAGGCAGAATGATTATTCCCGAGACCGGCTGCCTCGACCGCCATCAACTCGGCACGTGCTTTTTCGACTTGACCCCGCAGGGCTAGTGCCTGTGCCGCAAGGAAATGCCCGGTTACAACCATTTTGAGCGTCTCTTCGCTTACCGGTTTGAGGCGGCGTGCTTGCAAGGCATAGTCGCGGACCGCGAGGCCCTCGCCGCGTTCGAGGTGGTAGTGGAAGAGAAAGTGAATCGCTTCGACATCGTCGGGAACGTGGGCCAACAACCGCCGATAAACTTCGGCCGCAGCATTTTTTTGTTTCCACGCGACGTAATTCTTGGCCAAAAAATGATAGGCAGTCGAAAGACCGGGCACTAGGCTAATTGCCTTATTGAAACATTCGATCGCTTTCTCCCGCGACAAATGGACCGGATCGAGGGGGGATGTGTTGGCCTCCCGGTCCCTTCTACATTCCTCGCAATCACAGTAATCCGCGGTCTCACGGGTCCAATGCCGCCCGAGTCGCTCCCAGATCATGGCCTGCGCTTGGGGTTGCTCGCCGGGTCTCACGTCGGGAATCGAGGCCAGATCCTCCATGTAGGCGAGCCAGCGACGTTCGATGGTTCCAATACCTCCATCGTCCAACTCAAAAATCATCGCCCAGGCTCGGTTCCAGCGGGGATCCCAGCGAGGCGGATCGAGGGTGGTTATCATCTCGCGCAGCCAATCTGGATTGGCTTTTCGTATCGCCAAGTCGTAGAACAGGCGATCGAGCCGCCGGGCCAAACCAGGCAGTTTCGGCTGAAACTCTTTCTTCCAGCGACGGACCCCTACCACGGCCTCGCGCCAACGATCCTCCTTCAAGCTTTTTTGCAGGGACTCGAGATACCAAACCACCGGCCCGCCGAAGATGTCCGGCTCCAAAATCCGCACCGCTTGACGGAACTCATCCCGGTCGCCGACTGCCAATGTGGGATCGGCCAGGCAACGCAACGGCGCGGCCAGCCGAGCAGCGAAACGATCCGGAGCCAGACGGTCCCAGTTGGCCCGCATCGTCTCGTCATCGTGTTGATAATAGGCAGCCAAGCCGCGGACAAAGAACTTCCATTCGGCAAAGGGCGAGTTGCGAGACACCTCGCCCAAAGCGGCCATGGCTGCGCCCTCGTTGCCCGCACTGAGCGAGTCCAGTGCCGCACGAACCGTCGCCGCCCCCTCGCGAATTCCCGACAGCGATGCCGGTGCCGTGGCCGGGTCGGCCACGGCTCGATCGGCAGCGCGCACCAGAACGGCGGGGTCTGCCTCCTGCGCACCGCCCGAGATCTTGCCCGAGGTGACCGCTTGATCGTAAAGCCCTACCGCGAGAAGCAACTCGGGCAACCCCTGCTGCACATCCGCCTGGGATACGCCCATTGCCAGCAGTTCCTGGGCCGCAGCCCGCCCCTCGACTTGCAGGCCGACGCGGGCCAACTGGAGTGCCCGGGCCAACCAGGATCGCTCGAGGATTTGGCGATGTTCGTGGCTTGGATCCTGGCGAAAGCAGACCTTGGCGTTTTTCAGCGCCTCCTTGAAGTCCTGCTTTTCCATCGCCTTTTGGGCATACCGGAAAACATCTTCCGCGGACTGCCGATTTCCTTGTTTTTTAGTCTTGTTACCCATGATAACGACATCCATGTTTGCGTTAAGACACAGGGTATTATACACAAATTCGCGATCTTGCAAATATCCCCTTCGTAAAACGGAATTCATTCCGTTCTACTCATCGCTATTACAACCTCTCCACCACTTGCCGGCAGTTCGGCAGCGAGGCCAAGAACATCCGCCCGTAGGGCTTTGTCCGCACTCGCGGATCGAGAATCACGACGATCCCCCGATCGCGGCGGGTACGAATCAAACGGCCAAATCCCTGCTTGAGCTTCAAGACCGCCTCGGGCAGTTGATAGTCGTAAAACGGATTGCCGCCCGAGGCGCGGATCGCGTCCAAACGGGCTTCCAAGAGCGGGCGGTCGGGAACGCTGAAGGGGAGCCGCGTAATGATCACGTTCATCAGCGCATCGCCCGGCACATCGACGCCTTGCCAAAAACTATCGACGCCGAACAACACGCCGCGGGGATTCGCCTTGAACTGCTCGATCATCTGCGTCCGGGGCGTGCCGTCTGCCTGGCTGTAGAGGGCCAGGTTCTGCTCGATGAGCCAGGGCGTGAGGGCCGCCACGGCGCGCCGCATCATCTCGTAGCTGGTAAAGAGCGCAAAGGCCCGGCCTTCTGTCCGTGCCACGTAACGCTGGATCATGGCGATCGCCGCCGTCTCGTAGCGCGCCGCCTCGCTGCCGGGATCGGGCATTCCTTCCAGCAAGATCAGCTCGACCTGTTCCTGATAATTGAAAGGGCTGCCCAGGCTGAGCGTCGTCGCCTGCAGCAGCCCGACGCGCGACTGGAAGAAATTGAACTTGCCCGCTGTTGCCAGCGTGGCACTGGTCATGATGACCGTGGGCACTTTATTGAAGAGGTGTTCGCGGAGGATGGGGCCGATATCGATCGGCGTGGCGGCGAGCGAAATCCGTTGTCCGCGACGCGCCCGCGTGGCCTCGACCCAATAGACGGCCTCGGCCATCTGCTGCGTGTTCCATTCATTGAAGCCCTCCGCCAGGCCTTCCAGCCGTGCGGCGGCGGCGGTAAAATCCTGCCGCTCCTCGGCCTTCTGGATCAACTTGGCATGTTGGCGGACCAGCCGCGAAAGATTGCTCAGACCCTCACTCAAGGTATTTTCGACGATTTGCGGTTGCCGTACGCGGCCACTGCCGCCCGTCTGCTGGGCGAGCCACCCGCTGATGTCTTCAAAATACTGATGTGCGCGATGATAGCAGTCGATCACCTCGGTTTGGGCATCGCGGTAGCCAGGCCGGGCCAGCAGGCCCTTGTTCGTCCGATCGTTATAGAGCCGCCGCAAGGTGAACTCGACCTGGCCGTTGGTGAGCCGCAAGCCCAGGTGATCGCCGGCCACCGACTCCAGCGTATGGGCCTCGTCAAAGATCGCGATGTCGTGCTTAGGCAACATGCCCAGGCCTTCCTTGCGGAGGGCTAGGTCGGTGAAGTAGAGGGCATGATTGACCACGAGAATCTGGGCATGGCTCATCCGCCGCCGGGCCTGATAGTAGAAACATGCGGCGTTATTGGGGCACTTACGGCCCATGCAGTTGGCAGAATCGCTGGCCACTTCTTCCCAAACCGCGGGCAACGGCTTGTAGGGGAGGTCGGAGAGCGAGCCGTCGGTCGTGGTGCGCGACCAAGCCTCGATCTGGCGGAGCTGCTCGAACTCTTCTTCGTCGCTAAACAATCCCGCGGCCCGGCTCAAGGCATTATTCAACCGCCGCAGGCTGAGGTAATTCCTCCGGCCCTTGACCAGCACGGCGGTGAACTCGGTCGGCATCACGCTCCGTAGCAGGGGCAGATCCTTGGCCAGCAGTTGCTCCTGGAGGCTGATGGTGTGCGTGGAGATAACCACCCGCGGACGCGGAGCTTCTTCGTCGTCGTTTTTGGGCTTTTCGCCCGTGGCCAAAATAGCCGGCACGAGATAGGCGAAGCTTTTGCCTACGCCGGTGCCCGCCTCGACGACCAGGTGATGGCGTTTTTCAATCGCGGCTGCCACGGCGTCGGCCATGGCCAGTTGTTCGTCGCGATGTTCGTAGTTTGTCAGCCGTGCGGCAATCCGCCCCGACGGACCCAGGATTTCAGTGGGAGAAAGCATCCGGTCAGCGTAACATGAGAAGGCGGATGAAGGAAGGGCAGGGGGCAGAGGGGGGAATTGTGTCGGAGCGAGTCTGTGCTTTTTTCTCCACATGGCATCCCGCGATATGTGGTCAAGGTGCAACATCATCGCCGAGGAAAACATCGCATGTCGAAAAGATGCGAACAGCCCTAAGTCGTTTTGGTGCAATCAGTTCCGATACCGCAGCTTTCCTCTTGGCCGGCATGGCATTGCGTTTGCTCCCCCTCGGAACCATTGGTCCGGCAGCGGACGCCAAGTCACACTTCCAAAAACTACTCCTCGTCCTTCAATTCCTATGCACGCTCGAGAACTTGTCGAACTGGCCTCGATTCTTTCCGCCCAAGGGCCCATGCTCATTCGCAGCGCGCCGCTACTCTCGAACCATGGTGTGCAGCAGTATTGGACCGCATCGAAATGCCGCCTCGATCGCTGGGCCAGAAACCTGAAAAGCTTTGCGGCCGACGCCTCTCAGTTGGATGCTACGGCCGTTCGGGTGCAATGGCCCTTCGTCCGCGGCGTGCTGGAAGAGATCCTCACCGGCGAAGTACTCACCCGCGTCTGGACTGCGGTGCTTTGCCTCTACGAGCGACATCACGGCGGCAATGAGCTTGAGTCGCTGGCACGCAGTATCATGATCGGGCACATGGAAGCCCGGCATCGCGTGTTGATGTTGCTGGTGCATGGACCGGGAGTTGACGCGGAAGGCGCGCTGAAGCTCAATCATCTTCGCCGGCGCACGGAGCGTTGGACCGATTTGCTGGTCGGGCACTTGGCTCGCTATGGCGATGTGGCCGAATTTGCCATCGACGTCGATCGAGCGGTCGAATTCTCGCGAGATCTGGAGTTTCAGACGGACCAGGAAGGCGGGCGGCATGCCTGGCCGCTACTGCAAGCCTCGCTCCGGGCCGCCTTCCAGCGCGGCCTCGCGCCGGTGAGTCCGAACGAAGATCTCAACGCCAAGATCGCCTCGGCCATTCTCTCCTGTTTTCCCTCGGATCTGTTCGATTCGATCGGATTGTTCCGCTCGCTCTGGCTACACCGCATGTCGAACGTCACCAGCGACGTCGAGGGAATGATCGAAACGCTGGTTGGTGCCGGGCCGATGGGGTCTTTCGGCGCGGAAGAGAGATCGAGTCGGTTTGGAAGATAGACGGACGAATGACGAATGACGAATGACGAATGACGAATGACGAATGACAAGTTTAATTTCCTAATCCTAGATTTCAAATGTGTTATAATCCATGATCTCCAGTCGCTCGTCCATCACCCCTCACCCATTCCATCATGCCACCCCGCCCACGCGAGCCGTTCATCGAAAACGTCGATATTCTTCACGGCTACTTTCCGCTGGAATCAGCCTATGTGGGCGAGATTCCGGCCGTCAAGGCCACGCAGCGTCTGAAACTGCACCCCAAGGCGACCTTTTTCATTGGTGAAAACGGTACGGGCAAATCGACGCTTCTGGAGGCCATCGCCGTGGCCGACGGCTTCAATGCCGAGGGTGGCACGCGAAATTTCAACTTTGCAACCCGGGCTTCGCATTCAGATCTCTACAAATGGATTCGCCTGGGTCGCAGCATGCGCGGCAAACGTCGCAAGGACGGCTTCTTTATGCGCGCAGAGAGCTTCTACAACGTGGCGACGGAGATCGAAAAGCTGGGCGTATCCGGTTATGGCGACTATCATAACCAATCGCACGGCGAGGCATTCCTGCACCTGATCACCGATCGCTTGCGTGGCGACGGGCTTTATCTCTTCGACGAACCGGAGGCCGCCTTGTCGCCACAGCGGCAACTGGTGTTCCTGGCCGCCATGCACTTCTTGATCGAGCGCGAGTCTCAGTTCGTTATCGCAACGCATTCGCCGATCATCATGGCCTACCCGGAAGCTACGATCTATGAATTCTCGTCCGGGGGCATTCGTCAGGTGGCTTACCGCGATACCGAGCATTTCCGCGTAATGCACGCCTTCCTTTCGCGGACCGATCAGATGCTCGAAGAATTGTTCAAGGACGAGTAAGGATCGGCAAATATAGTTGTGGTTGACTTTAGCTTTTCAACCGTAGAACCTGCTAATTGGTTTATGTTGCGGAAAAGTAGAGTGGGCCGAGCGCAGCGAGTCCCACCAAAAGCGGGCCGAAACAGAGTGGTGGGACTCGTTCCACTCGGCTTACTCTACAATTGTTCACATTCTGCACTAGAACCGGAAGAGCCGTTTCTCTTGACTGCACAGTCCGTACAGGGTATGACATTCTATCATACTAGGAGATATTGCCGTCACTCTCGATCAAGGCACCGTCGCCCGGTTGGATCAGCTCGTCGAGGAAAAGAGATTTCCTAGTCGCAGCCGTGCCGTGCAGGAGGCCGTCAGCGACAAGCTGGACCGTCTGCAGCGGAACCGCCTTGCACGCGAATGTGCGAAGCTTGACCCGGCATTTGAAAAAGCTCTGGCCGAGGAAGGCTTGGCTCAGGATTGGAAAGAATGGCCCGAATACTGAGAGGCGATGTCGTCTGGGCAGACCTCGATCCAGTCCGCGGCCATGAGCAAGGTGGCGTCCGGCCGGTCGTGGTGATCAGCGACGATGTGTTCAATGAAATCTGCGGGGCATGACCCACGCGAAACCCATACGCACGAACTTAAGGAATTCACTCGTCCTAACCCACAATGTGTCCGGTGCCTCGAAGCCCACCCTGGCTCGTCTTCTACAGATGGGAATGCGAATCAACGATGCCCTACCCCGAAGGGGTTGTGTCCCCTGGTGCGTTGGGATGCACTCCTTCGGGGTAGGATAATTCGGGTTTCCGATACCCAGCGCGGCAACCCTGGGGATGCGAATCAATAATATCGGTTGGCATCTTCAGGATGAACCTCGAAACACTCGCCATTTATTCCTCCGGCGGGGCATCCTCATCATCATTGGCAACCTTGGCGGCCGGTGCTGTCTTGCCGCTGATCAGGGCATGGTTCGCTGCGAGTTTCTCGCGCAGTTCCTCCGCCAACTCGGGATGTTCCTTGAGGTAATCCTTGGTCTTTTCACGGCCTTGGCCGAGTTGCAGGTCGCCGTAGCGGAACCAGGCACCTGCGCGAGCGACCAGCTTGGCCTCGGCGGCCATGTCCAGCACGTCGCCCTCATAGCTGATGCCGTTGGTGGCCATCATGTCGAACTCGGCGATGCGGAAAGGCGGGGCAACCTTGTTCTTGACCACCTTCGCGCGAACCCGCTGGCCGACGACCTCTTCACCTTCCTTGATCTGCCCGATGCGGCGGACGTCAATGCGGCATGAGCTATAGAACTTCAACGCCCTGCCGCCGGGAGTCGTTTCTGGGCTGCCGAACATCACGCCGATCTTCTCGCGGATTTGGTTGATGAAGATCACGGCCGTCTTGCTCTTGGCGATCACGCTGGTGAGCTTTCGGAGCGACTGGCTCATCAGCCTGGCTTGCAAGCCGACGTGCGAATCGCCAATTTCGCCTTCCAACTCCTTTTTGGGCACCAGCGCAGCCACGGAGTCGATGACGATGACATCGACCGCATTGGACTTGATAAGCATTTCAGCAATCTGCATCGCCTCTTCGCCGCTGCCGGGCTGGCTGACCAAGAGCGTCTCCAGCTCGACGCCCAGCTTTTTGGCCCAGCCGGGATCCAGGGCGTGCTCGGCGTCGATGAAGGCGGCGATGCCGCCCTTGCGCTGGGCATTGGCCACGACGTGCAAGGCGAGAGTTGTCTTGCCGCTCGATTCAGGTCCGAAGATCTCGACCACACGGCCGTGGGGGATACCCTGACCGCCCAGGGCCAGGTCCAGCGACAGGCTGCCGGTCGGGATGCCGGTGATTACGCAGACATGGTCGGCACCCAAGGGCATAATGGCCCCTTCGCCGAACTGTTTCTCAATCTGGGCGACAGTCATCTTCAAGGCCGGGTGGGAAGCCAACATCGCTTCACAATCTGGCTTGCCGCTGGCCTTCTCGGCCAGCTTGGCGGGTGCAGCTTTTTTTGCCATGGGTCTCTTTGCTTTCGGTTGAAGGGGGGGGACCATAAAATCGACCTTTTATTATACAGAGTTTTTTGCTTCAGAAATTAGTATACCAATGTTTACTGATCCCGTCAAGGGGATCCCATGTCCAACGCGAAGGGTTTAGGTCGATGTTTTCGGGCAAGGATCTCCGTAAATCGTCTCTCCGCCAAGTTTGTGGTGCGGGCGTCTCGCCTGCCTGGTTCAACCACAACATCTTGGGCAGGCGGGACGCCCGCACCACAATTATCCGCAAACCCGGCGGAGAACCCGTAAATCTTATCCGTTCTCGCCGAAAAATGGACCGGACCCCGGAATTTGCGGGTTTCCTGCATCCACTTACCGAAAACGGGCAAATCGGGTAGGATCTCTTGATTGGATCTTTCAGAAATGAACTAACTGATGTACTCGCTTCCCATCGTTGACTCCGCCGCCTCTTGCTCAACTCCCGACAATCAGGAGCAGGGTGGGGCTCGCACTGTTCGGCCTGCTCCACAAACCGCCGAGCTGGGGCGTACCAAGGGAAAGTTCTGCCTTGTAACCCTCGGCTGTCCCAAGAACCTGGTCGATAGTGAGCGCATGGCCGGCCTGCTCGGCCTGGATGGCCATGAAATGGTTCGTGAGCCGGCAGGCAGCGATTTCGTCGTCATCAACACCTGCGCATTCATCGGGGATTCCCGCGCCGAATCGCACGCCGTGATCCGCGAGATCCTCGACCTCAAGAAAGAAGGCCGCACGCGCGGCGTGATTATTAGCGGCTGTCTGGCCCAGCGAGAGAAAGACCAACTGCTGGAGATGTATCCGGGGGTCGATCAACTCGTGGGCGTTTTCAGTCGGGAAGATATCGCCGCCGCGGCCCAACGGCTGATCACGGGGCTGCACGAACAGCGAACCGTGTTTCGGCCGGCACCGACGCGAGCCTTGCCCGACACGCATCGCCTGCGGATCACGCCGCGGCACCTAGCGTTTCTGAAGATTTCGGAGGGCTGTGATCGGGCGTGTACCTTCTGTTCGATTCCGCAGATGCGCGGCAAGCATGCCAGCAAGCCGATCGAAGAAGTCGTAGCCGAGGCCGAGGAACTGGTGGCCGACGGTGCCAAGGAACTGGTCGTGATTGCCCAAGATACGACCTTCTACGGCATGGACATCTACGGCAAGCCGCGGCTGGACGACCTGCTCCGGCAGCTCGAACCGATCGCAGGGCTGGAGTGGATCCGCCTAATGTACTTTTATCCAATGTACATTAGCGACGAACTGCTGGATATTATCGCCGGCAGCCGCAAAATTCTCCCCTATATCGACATTCCCTTGCAGCATATCGACGACGAAGTACTTCGCCGCATGCGCCGTGCGACAACGCGGGAAAAGACCGAGTTGCTATTGGACCGGCTTCGCGAGCGGATTCCACGGCTTGCGCTACGGACCACGCTCATCGTGGGCTTTCCAGGCGAAACGGAAGAACAGTTTGGGCGGTTGTTGGAATTTGTCGAGCGACGGAAGTTCGAGCGGCTAGGGGCGTTTGCCTATAGCCAGGAGCTAACGACGCCATCCGGAACGATGGAGGCCCAGTTGCCCGATGAGGTCAAACAGGCCCGGCGAGGTCAACTCTTGGCCGCACAGCAGAAGGTGGCCTTTGCTTGGAGCCAAGCCCAGGTCGGCCGGCAGATGGACGTGATTCTCGACAGCAAGGTGCCCGATGAGACGGCATACATCGGCCGCACGTATGCCGACGCTCCCGAAGTTGACGGCGTGGCCTATGTCAGCGGCGAGAATCTTGCCGTCGGCCAGATTGTGCCCTGCGAAATCGTGGCGGCGCGAGGGTATGATCTCATCGCCGC
>Ga0194057_10000072_pt1 | contig 43496 bp, 39 predicted proteins | sample SepL4415m_MetaG_FD_155474 | JGI IMG/M metagenome (GOLD analysis project Ga0194057, IMG submission 155474) | Anoxic zone freshwater microbial communities from boreal shield lake in IISD Experimental Lakes Area, Ontario, Canada - Sep2016-L442-15m | ecosystem: Environmental > Aquatic > Freshwater... | reverse complement strand
CCCATTCCACCGAAGGAACCCCCATCTGCATGCACGTCAGTAGAAATTCAACCCTGCCGATGCCTGCCAGTCGGGCGACCTTCCCAGTACTTAGACGACCCAGTTCGTATAGTCTCCGGCATCTTTAGGATGTCCTTGCGAAAAAGCGATGATTGCTTTGGATTAGTCTTTTTCATGATTGACAGTTTTTAGGTTATCGAAGTAATCCATTTGTTCAATTCGATAATGGATCAATGTAGCAATTGCTTCGTCTTTTTTCATAATGGAATCCCTTCCGATCTCACTGCTTCGGCAAATGGCGAGTAATATTCCGGGCCATTTTCCCACTCCTCGCGTGTGAAGACCACAGACGCCACCACCACGCAGGCATCAAACCCGGCCTCCCAGGCGGAATCGGACACAACGTCACGAGCTTCACGGGTTCTCGGCTCGTCCAAAACAACCAGAACATCCATGTCCGAATCAGGTTCGGCATCCCCTCTGGCCCTTGAGCCGAACAAAATCAACTGGTGCAGCTTTACCCTCTCCTGCAACAGGCTTCTAAATTTATTCACTATTTTCAAATCTTTGGCATCCATGGCTTTTCCCCTTCATTTCTGCATGCATCATTCCCTTATCTCCCAGAGATGGTTTTCGGCAATCACGGTGTCGAAAATGAGGGGAGCACACGTCGTTAATTTCCTCCTTTAGGCTAAGGAAAATCGCAAGTATAATCAATGCTTTTAAAAAACAGGCGTTTCCCTGTGGATTCGGTGGAGTATCGAATGTCTCCGGCATCCTTCTCCATTAACTCTTCGAACCTGGACCAGTCTTCCTCTTTTATTGCGATTCTTCCCTCCTTAGATTTCGCCAGTTCCAGCCCTTCCGTATCCCCACATTCACAGAATTTCCGCCTAGATAAAAGGGCTTATCCCACATACTCGGACACAAACCGAAGATATCCCTGCGAGCCTCCTCGGCCATTCCACTTTTCTACCGACCTGCGTATCTTTCTGAGGCCCGACAGTATATCATCGAGACTTATCGGTTGAACGCGAGGTAATACCAGGCCCTCCGGCTCTTTTTCTCTGCCCATACGCCATTCGCAAACAGCCTTCACACGGTCAAACACTTCTCTCTCTTCAGCCGCCAAGGAGGTTGCTTTGGGGGTATGACCGCGGGACTCAGCCCGATATATCCCTATCAAAGAGTCAAGGGCGTTCATAACAGCATAATCAAGAAGGACGGGACGATCTTGATATACCCTTACGATGGCAAACTCAATGTTTTGCAGAACATCCAGATGGGTTTCCTGAAGTCCCATGTCTTTAGTCCCCTTTCAACTCCTCAGACGGCGCACCTGGTTCAAGTGTCCTCTGAACCCATGCAATGCAGGTTGTCAACTTCTCTGCTCCGCAACTGGCCAAGATCTGATTTGTTCATGCAGGTGACTCTTCAGTTATATTCACCCTTGTTCGCTCGTCATTTCTTAGGATCCCTTAACGGTGTCCTTCAGGGCCTTGGCTGCTCTGAAGGTAGGGGCTTTTGTGGCAGCGATAGAAATCTTTGCTCCTGTTTTCGGGTTAACCCCTATTCGTGCTTTTCTTTCAACAACCCTGAATGTGCCGAGTTGATCTATCCTTATTTCGGCTTCATCCTTGAGGGTCTGGTTAATCAATCCTATAAAGGCACTGAGAACTCCACCAGCGACTTTGCTGGTAACACCTGCTCTTTGGGCAATCTGAGAGATGATTTCACTCTTGGTCATCGGATTTCCTCTCTAAAACGAATAGACTTTAATACTGTGGATTGAGATTAAGAAGTGGTAGGTTATTCCGTCCCGTCAGGAATAGTCAAGGGGAAAATGGACTGATGAAAATCAAGAATGGCAGCTCATTCGACCGTACTCGCGATTCTGGATTGAAGAGCTTAATGGATTGAAGGGAAATCAGCCCTTTCATACGAAACGCCTGAGGCACAAAAGCAGAGAGATTCGCATACAGAACAAATGGAGTGACAATGACCCCCGAGGTTGGAGGGATATTAGTTGCAGGCACTAGTATAGGGATAGGTTTGTGGCTCTATCGGCAAATGAGGAAAGGTTTCCCCAGAGATCTTAACCTCACGATCAAACCATGGTACTCCCAGGTTTATTGGCTGACAATTTGTATTCTTTGTGGCTTCACCGTAACTTGCGTGGCAGCAGTCCTCCTTACGTTCCTCGGCGGCTACGACCAAGGCCTTGTGAAACCCCACCCATAGTAGAGACCCGGATGAAAATCACGGCCCTGTCAAGACATTGTCCTTGAGCCCTTCGCTTGCGCATAATAGCTCTCTTTCAGCCTGTTTCAACGAGGATTCCTGCGCGTGTAATTAACCCCCTGTTGCAGTGGAGAGCAGGGCGAATATCACTAACACGAGAACAATTGTTTGCACATTCATAATGAGACCTGAGATTCGCCTATTCCTCCTGCAAAACCCTCCAGCGTTTCAAACAATTCACCCTGATTAATCGGTTTTGAGACGTAACCGTCCATACCCGCTTGCAGACATTGCTCTCTGTCACCTTTCATGGCGTGTGCTGTCATGGCAACTATGGGCACATGTTTTCCTGAGATCTTTTCGCTCTCTCGAATCATGTGGGTTGCATCGAATCCATCCATCTCCGGCATCTGTACGTCCATGAGGATGAGATCAAAATTCCCGGCCTCCCAAAGATCAACCGCCTGCTTTCCCGTTGCGGCAACGACCACATCATGACCCATTTTATTGAGCAGCCTCTCAGCAAACTTTTGATTGACGGGATTGTCTTCAGCAAGAAGTATGTTGAGCTTATGTTTGGACTGTTTCAACGTATGACGAGTTATCAATGCCGGAGTCGCTGTATGGGTAGTATCAGCACAAAGTGCCCCCGAAATAGCATTCAATAGATCCGACTGCTTGACAGGCTTGAGAAGGTATCCGATGATCCCAAGTCTGACACATCTAGCCGCATCGCCCCGTTGTCCGGCCGAAGTGAGCATTATTATCTTCGTATCTGCGAGGTCTGGATTAAGTTTAATCCGCTCCACCAGTTCGAAACCGTCCATGCCTGGCATCATGTAATCAACCAAAGCCAACGGAAAGGGTTTCCCCGACTTCCGGGCAGCTTCCAAAGAAACTAAGGCCGACTTTCCGCTGTTAACACAAGTTGGTATCATGTTCCAATTTGCCAGAGTACCTTCGAGGATACGTAGATTCGTAGCATTGTCATCCACCACGAGTACCCGAAGTCCTCCTAGGCTTGCCTGAGAAACACAAATCAGATCACTTTCGGCATCTTGCTTGACACCCAAATGAACCGTGAAATGGAAATGGCTTCCATGGCCAATTTCACTTTCCACCCAGATACGTCCTCCCATCATTTGAACAAGCTGGGATACAATCGCCAATCCGAGTCCAGTACCTGAGTACTGTCTGGTAGACGAGCTGTCGATCTGCTCAAATGCCTTAAATACTTTATCTTGCTTGTCTGGCGGAATCCCAATTCCTGTATCGGAAACGACAAAATGCAGAATCGCTTCATCTCCACTCTGGGATTCCGGCTGAACGCGGAGTACAACCTCTCCGGTATTGGTAAACTTTATCGCGTTTCCTATTAAGTTGATGAGAATCTGCCTGAGTCGTCCAGGATCGCCCACTAACGTGTCGGGGACATCTGAAAGTGTTTGATAAGCCAGTTCGAGTTCTTTCGCGTCCGCCTGGGCAGACAACGAGCCCATTGTGTCTGCAATGCAATCCCTCAGTTTGAAGGTTACCGCGATCAACTCAAACTTCCCTGCTTCCATCTTGGAGAAATCGAGGATATCGTTAATTAACGACAGGAGCGAGTTGGCTGACATTCTGACAGCTTCCAGATATTCTCGCTGTTCTTGGGTGAGTTCAGTACTGAGAGCCAGTTCGGTCATTCCTATAACACCGTTCATTGGGGTACGGATTTCATGGCTCATGTTTGCCAAGAACTCGCTCTTAGCCTGATTGGCTTTCTCGGCGGATCTGCGGGCCTCGATAAGTTCCTTTGTATTCTTGTTGAGCCTATTCTGTATGACCCCTAAATACCAATAGAAGAATCCATAGAGGAGCAGGCCGATGCACACAGCGATGATCATCAAGGTAAGGGAAAGTTTCTTTAGGGCCGCCTGTTCTTTTTCCACGTCCTTCATCACGAACATCTTGGCTACATTACGGCCCGAAGCATCACCCAGACGCGAAACACCTACGCCGTAGGTGGGTCCCTCTGAGTCCGTCGAGAGAAAAAAAATGGAATCGCCATCCTTAACACTTCTTGCAGATTCTAGAATACTTGGTGACCAAGCCTGGGTCGTACGGTCCACGACGACGACATCGGATAAGTCTTCCCACTGCGCCGTTCGTCCCATCATTTTCAAGCCTTCTTCCCATTTTGCACGCTCTAAGAATTCCTTGTGTACGGCGACTATGACGTTTATGGAAAGGCTCTTGGCTAACTCCTGCGATATGTGCTCAATCTCCTCTCCCAGTTCGATGTAACCAACGATCTGACCGTCGATTCGCCACGGGTGTACAACTCTCAGGGCAAATGTACCAAATGGTCCCAGCTCAATCCCTTGAGATGGTTTCCCCTCCCTCAGCGCTTGTTTCATAGTAAAGCGATCCAAATAGTCTCCATGACTGGAGGGCTTGTGAACTCTCAAGAAGCAGGTGCCGTCGGTGTTTGCGAAATAGAAGTGCGTAACCCTGAATCTGGATCGTAAGTCGTTGAAAATAGACTCAGCTTGACGTAACAACTCGTCTCTATCCTTATCGATCCATGCCTGCTGAAGTCCCTTGTCACGTTCCAGGAAATATATCGCACTGCTTAAGACTTCTGCGTCTTTTTCAAGTTGTAGCTGAAAGAGCTGTTCAGCATTGTGCACGCTATTCTTTACTGCCTCATGGACATGCAACCTCTGAAGCCAGTAAACACTGAGAAGAGAAGTCCCCAGCAAGACCACCAGAGCGAAAACGAGAGGCACAAGGATACGAGCCCTGATGCTTTCGTTGTTTCTATACATAGGAACCGCCTCTCCAGAGGATTCTGAGATAGTTATGTCCGAGGCCCTCTTGAACCAATTGCCTATGGGTAGGATTCGGGATTCTAAAGCCAGTCCAAAAAAAACTGACGCATTCAGTCTCCAGGGAGTATTTCAATGAGTCATTCCCAAATTCCAGAAGTTGAGAAATCTTGACCCAGAACCGGGCGAGGTAACTTTTGCATCACAACAAAAAAATCTTTTTCTTTTTACCGAACCCAAGACAGCGAGTCCAACGATTCTCCCAAACCAATATATCGCTGATAGCTTGGCATACATTCCCACTAGAGGAGATCATTCAGTACTGGTTCAGCGTTACCAAGTTGGTAATTCTCTCGACAATGGCGGCCATCGGTTGTTCCTCCGGAAACTGGCGAACAGTTGCATCATCAGAGGTTTATTGGAGGCCACCAGCATGGGCTACATGAAGTGGTTCAGAGATTTTGCTCCGTTTTATTTTTCTGAAGAGCCAGGTACAGCCTCTCGGATGTCACAGGCAGTTCGTTGATCCTTGCGCCCGTGGCATCGTATAGAGCATTAAGAATAGCCGGGATAGTCGGCATTATGGCCCCTTCACCCACCTCTTTTGCACCGTAAGGGCCATTGGGCTCCCTTGACTCTACTATGATGGATTTCACACTAGGCATGTCCAGGGACGTAGGGATCCTGTATTCGCCTAGGGAAGGATTAAGTATTCGGCCGCGTGAATCGAACTTAACCTCCTCAAACAGACACTCTCCCAACCCCATGGAAAGGGATCCCTGCATCTGGCCTTCGACGAGAGTTCGATTTATGGCAAGGCCGCAGTCATGTGCGTCGGTCATTTTGTCGATTGTGATCTCACCAGTGTCCATGTCCACGGAGACTTCAACTATCTGCGCAGAACAACCATAGGCCGGAGATGTGCCTACTGCTGCACCCTTGTAAGCTCCACCCAGTTTTGGGGGTTTGTACTTACCCGTGCCCACCATGGTACCCCCCTTCAGGTAAGCAAGGCGGGCTGCCTCCCTAAATGTGAGGTAATCTCCAGTGGGAGGATCGGTCCATCCGCGATGTTCCTTGATATACGACGAACGGAGCTTTTCGAAATTCCCAGGTTTACCGTCGAACATGACTATTCCGTCGCGAAAGGTTATAGAAGACGGCTCACATCCCATCTCCTCCGAGAGAACTTCCGCTATTCGAGTTCGGATCTGTTCCGCAGCCTCTTTGGTTGCATGCCCGGTCATCAGAGTTTGGCGGCTGGAATAGGCTCCAAGATCGACACTAAGATCAGTGTCCCCTGATACTACGCGAACATTGTCAAGAGTTATGCCCAGGGTCTCTGCGGCGATCATCGCAACAATGGTGTCCGAGCCCTGGCCTATTTCTGCGGAACCAGTGAGAACCGTAGCAGTGCCACCGTCTTCGCTCATCTTTATGACCACAGTGGAATGGTATGTATCGGACCGATAAATTGGGTAGCCTGCCCCTGAAACAAAAAATCCGCAAGCCATCCCGATACCTTTTCCCTTGGGGAGCTTCCCTTTCTTGTTCTTCCAATCAGAACCGTCTCGGACCGCCTCAATGCACTCTTTCATTCCAAGGCTCGACATATTTAGGTCATTCACCGTGATGTCACCGGCTTGCATGATGTTCTTTAGACGAATTTCAACGGGGTCGATTCCCAGCTTTTCCGCAGTAAGATCGATGAGCTGTTCAAAAGCCGCTCGGTGTACGACTCCGCCATGCCCGCGCTGAGCCCCACATGCAGGTTTGTTTGTATAAACCCGGTACCCATCGTACTTCATGGCCTTCAGATTGTATGGTCCTCCTAAAAGAGAACCGGAATAGTAGACTGTAGCTATGCCAAAACTGGTGTATGCACCGCCGTCCAGAATGGCTTTGTTTCTCACGGCGACCATGGTCCCGTCTTTCATCACTCCAAGACTCATTTCAGCATAAAACTGGTGGCGCGCCCGACTGTGAAGAAAAACCTGTTCGCGTGAGTAGGTCATTTTGACCGGCTTACCGGTCATTCGGGCGAGGAACGCAGCGCTCATCTCCAGGGGTGTTGCTTCACATTTCGGCCCAAACCCTCCACCAACATAGGGCTTGACTACTCTCACATTCCCCACGGGTATTCGGAGAACCATTGCTAATGTCCTCATCACATAATGTGGAACCTGGGTCGAGGTGTGAAGAGTGAGTCGTCCGTCCGAATCGAAGACTGCCAGGCATGAGTGAGGCTCAATAAAAGCAGCGTCCTGCCGCTTGTTAAGAAAAGTGTGATCCACAACCAGATCGCATGCCGCCATGGCTCCGTCAGTATCTGAGAACTCCTGATGGACCTCCGCGTTCATATTGCCGGGGAACTCGTCATGGATGAGGGGAGCGCCCTCTTTCATGGCCTCGAACATGTCAAAAACAGCGGGAAGTTCCTCGTAATCGACCTTGATCAGGCCGGTTGCCTCCTGCGCCGTTGCCGGATCCACAGCCGCTACAGCAGCTATCTCGTCTCCGACGTAGCGCACCTTGTCATGGGCGTATAGGGTTTCATCGTACCGGGCTGGAGAGACTCCATACTTGATAAGACCCGCTTCTTTCGCAGTCACCACAGCTTTCACCCCAGGGAGTTTAAGTGCCCTTGAAGTATCGATGTGCAAGATTCTCCCGTGTGCGATCGGACTCTGGAGGATTGCCCCATGGAGCATACCCGGGATGCTCAGGTCATCTGCGTACTTAGCCTTACCCGTTGCCTTGGCAGGACCGTCAAGTCTGGGGGCTCTCGTGTTAATTACTGAGAACTCACTCATTTCAAGATACCTCCGTTCCGTCGATCGACTTTGCGGCTTCCTGTACGGCCTCGACTATCTTCTGATAACCGGTACAGCGGCAAAGGTTTCCCGAGATTGCCGTACGGATCTCATTTTCAGTAGGCCTGGGGTTCTCATCCAAGAGCGCTTTAGCCGACAGAATCATACCTGGGGTGCAAAAACCGCACTGGATGGCACCGTTGTCCACGAAGGCCTGCTGTATGGGGTGCAATTTTCCGTTATCGGCCAGACCTTCTATTGTGAGCACTTCCCGGCCATTGGCCTGGACAGCGAGAACCAGGCAGGAATTGACCGGTTGCCCGTCCATGATGATAGTGCAGGCCCCGCAATCCCCAAGGCCGCAGCCGTGCTTGGTTCCTGTGAGTCCCAAGTCTTCCCTCAATAACTGCAGTAACGTCCGGTTAGGTTCCACCGCCGCTTCAACCGGCTGATCATTCACAATCAGGTTGATTATAGTCTTCATTGTGTCTTCTCCATGGAGTGGTTCCGTTGCGCAGACTACGACTTCCACGAACGGGCTTGCACCAGCGCTTCAACAAGAGATCGCCGAGTGAGGACTTCGATCATCATGCATCGGTATTCCATAGTTCCACGATGGTCGGTGATGGGACTACACATCCCGACGCCGATTTCACCCGCTTGCCGAAACAACTCTTCGGAGGGATTCCGGCCGATTAAAAACTCCTCGGCTGCGAAAGCCCTGACAGGAGTAGGCGCGACGGCTCCAAGCGCAATGCGGGCCTCGACAATAGGACCGTCCGGGGACTGCAATGTTATGAGCGTTGCTACATTGACCATGGAAATCTCGAGAGTTTTTCGTGCCCCCAATTTTGTGTATGAACCTCCGCTCCATGGAGGAGGGGTCTGCAAATTGATGGAAACAAGCAGTTCATTGGGCTCTATAAAAACGTCTCCAGGACCTCGGAAGAAATCATTAACGGAGACTTCACGCTCACCCGAGAGACTCTTGAGTTTCAAGGTAGCACCGAGAACCATGCAGGGAGGAGATAGATCCGCGGCGGGACGACCATTGACCAGATTGCCCCCAATGGTGGCCCTGTTCCGGATCATGGGGGCACCGAGTCTCCCGGCAGCTAGAGCCAATGGAGCAAATCTATCCCTCATAAGCTCGTCTTTGGCAAGGGCTGCAGCAGTGACGGCCGATCCGATGCTTACTCCGTGACCGTTCCGGGGAGTGATTGAGGACAAGCCCGGAATCCTGGCAATAGAAATTACATGAGACGGCATGTCGATCTTCTGTTTCATCCTTACCAGAAGATCTGTGCCGCCTGCCAGCACCTTCGCGTTGCCGCCCAATTCCGATAGAAGCTGCAAGGCCTCTTCGAGCGTCGAGGGCTCATGGTAATGAAATTTGGGCAGGAGCATTCTTTTTCCTCCTGAGAAAAATATTGGTAATATCAAGGACTAAGACAAGGCCAGCATCATGGTCAAAGGGCACGAGGCGCAACGGGGAGCGAAAAAAGATCCTGCGTCCGCGCAGCAGGGTTAGCTCATATTCTTTTTCCCCTACCCCTTTTTTCGGGATATCAGTTTTTCGGCTATTTTTCGATAACAGGAACCTTCGCATACAGCGGAACATTCCGCTAACGCATGTTCATAATAGCATAACCCTGGGCAGGCATGAGAACCTATTAAGGTTTTTCCCATGAAGCGAGGACGAACGAAGCGTGCAACAGGGATCTCAACCGAGGCTCCGCAAACATGATCAAAAACGTAGACGCCCATTCGGAAATCTTCTGTACATGCCCTATAACCTTTAAGCCTCGCGGCAGACTCGCGGAGGAATTCAGATATTCCGGCCCATGACTTCGCACAACCGGAGCAATGAATTTTTTCTGAAGTTCTCTGGAGCTTACTGCAAGGTCTCTCACCTTCAATTGGAATGGGTGCCGTAATGGAAACATCCTCGCGTGTGTCCGGATGAAACTTTTCGCAACGCGCTCTACTCCAAGGCTCCTTCATCAGACTCGAGGGAAAAGGAGAGGATTCAGGATCTGTTGATGAATCGAGATTTAATCCCTGGTCACATGTTTCCATGGACAGTTCAGCAACGATCCCGTGTCGTGTCAAATAATCAATTAAGTCGTAGGCGTTCTTGCGAGCTTGTTCTTGCCTGAAGCGGTTCTCTCCTTGGCCCTCACATTCGTAGGGAGAACATCTGAAGTAGCGCCATCCCACGTAACCTCCGAAGGGTGTTCCATCGGTCGGCCTGTTACAAGCCATTACGCCTCTCGATATCTGAACATCCACGGGGACCACGACATGATAATCGTCTCCCCGAGGGTTCACACCTATCCAACCCTCATTTCCGGATCGTACAGGGAGGGTTGCGCGCAGGATGTCACGGAATTTAAAAAGGAGCATACAGGTTTCCGGTTAGATTTCTGTATTAAGAATTTTGGTATTTTAAAATAGCTGGAGTGGAAACAAGTGTCAAGCCATTACAAGGCTCTATTGAAATTCATTGACAACCTTCTGCTTAACGTTTACCAATTAAGATATTTCATGATCATGAACCTAATCGAGGTGCCATGCTCCCAATGAATAGGTCCAGGTGACAGCAAATGAGTGCACGTCAGGAATCAATCCACACTGCATATTCGGCCCCCATTGTGTCCAAGGCCATGCGAATCCTCAGGATGATCGTCAAGGCTCAGAATAATCCAGGGATTAGCCAGATCGCGTCAAAGCTGTCTCTTGCGAAATCGACTACACACGGGATACTTGCGGCCTTGGAGGCAACCGGCTGGGTGTTAAGAGACCCTGTCACAAGGGCATATACCTGTGGCTACGCGTTGAAAGACCTTGTTGCGATTGCCAATGTGAGGGTCCCCCTTGTAAACATAGCGCGGCCTTTTTTGGAAAAGCTCAGCGTGGAGCTTCAGGAGGACATATTCCTCGGAGTATTAACCGAACAAAACCTCCTGATTCTGGACCAAGCGGAATCTTCTAAGGAACTCAAGGTAACGGCACATCCTGGTACCAGGCTATCCATGTTCGCAGGAGCTGCCGGCAAGATTTTCCTGGCCAACATGGAACGTGAGGAGTTGTCTCACATCCTTTGGCGCGAGCCTCTACCCAAATTCACTTCTCATTCTATCACTGACCCTCAGAAGTACATGGATGAGTTGGATCGTGTTCGCCATGCAGGGGTGGCGGTTGACACCGGCGAGTACGTTTCCAATTGCCGTGCCGTGGCAGCGCCTATTTTCTATGGCAAGAAGAACAGGCGTCGTATGGTAGCGGGTTTCTGGCTGGTCAGCCTTGATTGGCACCAGAGCCCCATAGATCTTCCGACTGTAGAACGGCTGGCAATCCAGACCGGTGATGCAATTTCTCGGGCAATAAGCGGTAGCTACGTTTGATTTTCCGACAGTGAAAAAGGTTTATTCAAAATTGGCAGGAGTTCCTTTTTTCGACTGAGGGTTACCACGCCAAACCCTGTTATGTCTGGATCAAGACTCTCGCCGGAGCACCATCACCACCTTCAATCCTGAGGGGTAGGCAGTATATTTCGCACGGGCCGGGGGGCACGTCTAGGAGATCGACTGCCTCTACCACCAACACGTTGGCTGCAAGCAATGCGCGGTGGACTGGAGCACCCCAATTGCCATATCGCTCAATAGACAGGTAATCTATTCCAACAAGTATCACGCCCATTGCTACCAGGTACTGAGCCGCGTCCTCGGTGAGATACACATAGTCCTCATGAAAAAACTGCCCGCGCAGCTTCGGTCCATTGTCGGTCTTGAACAAGACTCGCATTCGATCATACAGATTGGCTTCCTTGAGAGAACTGAGATCGATCTCAGTTCTGCCGCGCATATCCACAACCACACCGGGCCCGACCAGAACCTCAAGTGGAATCTGATCAACCGTTGCACCTCCATCAAAGTAATGTGACGGAGGATCAACATGCGTTCCTGAGTGCGTCCCCAGTGACAACACAGCAAGGTTGAAAGAATCGCCGTTCACTCGCTGAAAAAACGGCTCAATCTTGAAGACAGGGTCCCCTGGAAAGAGAGGCATTTTATCTCGGAGAGGCAAACTCACATCGTAAAGGGGCATTCCGGAATCTCCATATCAGTTGGGGCATTCTGTTTCAACGTGTGCAAAGATTTTTGTTTCCTCAGAAACTGTCCACCTATCTCGTACCTCATCTTACCCCACGACCATGAACTGCTAGCCCTGAATCCTGGGATCTTCCACCAAATTTAGGTTTAATTGAAAATCATTTAGGCCTCGGAGCACCTTTAGACGCACCTGATCTCCGACGTTCTTTTGGGTTATAATGTTTCGGTAATCATCAAAGGAAGGAGTAGGCGTATCGTCTACGGAGAGGATAACGTCACCACCGAGGAGAATAGGTCTGCCTCTATAATACGTTAACTGGCTCCCTCCGTGAAGTCCACCACGATCGGCCGGGCTACCGGCAGCAATCTGAAAAATGAGGATCCCATTGACGGGACGAAGCCCCATCTGCTGGGCGAGCTGAGGTACTAGATCCATGGAAGACCTTATGCCTAGCCATGGATAAATAGGACGACCCAATTTAATGATTTGTCCCGCAACCTTCTTGGCACGATTAACGGGGACAGCAAAACCGATACCGGTGAATCCTCCCGTGGGGGTTGGGTTGAATAGCGCTGTGTTAATCCCGATAACCTCTCCCCTTGAATTTATCAAGGGTCCCCCACTGTTCCCTGGATTGATGGCTGCGTCGGTCTGGATCAAATCCATCATGATTCTTTGCCCGATGTTCATGTCGCGGTGTAAAGCGCTTATGAAACCAGCAGTCACCGTGTGCTGGAATCCGAAAGGATTCCCGATTGCCACAACCCTCTGTCCCACAGAGAGTTGTTCTGAATTTCCAAGAGTAGCGACTGCCATCTCAGGGAAGGGATCCGCTCTGATAACCGCGAGGTCGCTCACCGGGTCTCTCCCCACAAGTATTGCTCGGCTCTTCCTTTCGCCCATGAATGTGACTTCAATATTTTCAGCATTTGCGACCACATGATTGTTGGTGACAATGTGCCCTGAGGAATCGATTACGAAACCGGTTCCCTGGCCTTGCTGGGGTGGCAGCAACTGCATCCAGAAATTCGACGGTTGGGTGGTCGTAACTATGTTCACCACTGTGGGGCTGAGTTCGCGATAGACCCTCATCACAACTGCTTCACCGCTCTCCAACGCTTCATAGGACGCCGGTGGAGGTTGGGAGGTTGACCCGACTCCCGTAAAGGGGCGCTGGTTCAACCACATTCCAATTACTAAACCGGTTCCGAATATTACCGCCAGGGTCACAATGATCGACCATTTAACTGAGCGCGTCATCGTATACGACCGTCCTGTTGATAGAGATGTATCGACCTGGGGTAGCCACCTGGATCGTGCTCTGGGGATCGGAAAGACATACCGTATGGGTCCGGCGGGCCGAACCTGTCATAAAGTCCCGTTTCGGGCATTTGGCCATCAAGTAACATGGTTGTCTTGCCTTTGTCGTCTCTCGCATAATAGGCATGGCCAAGGGATTCGCCGGAAGGCGACAATACGCGCAGAGTTTGCGAATAACCCGGCCAGTAGCCCATGTTGCCGGAATAGTTCATAGGAGCAAAACCAGTGTCCATCGATTGACCCGTTATGGGATCGCGATAAGCCAAGAGTGGGAAGTATGTAGTATCTACGGGGGACACCGACTTAGTAACTAAACCGCTACCCAGGTCCGGCTCTGCTTCTAGTAGGCTTCGCGTGCGATGGGAAGCACTAGGGATTGACTCCTGCCGGAACACTATTCCTGAAGGAATTGGATACTCCCGGAACGGCTCAGCTTGTAAGGTTTTCTTCATAAAATCCATCCATACGGGCAAGGCTGCTACGTTCCCGTACTCTGACCGGCCCAGTGAGACCTTGGCATCGTATCCAATCCATACGCCGGCCGAATATTTCGGGTTGAACCCTACGAACCAGGCATCGGCACAGTCGTCGGTAGTTCCTGTCTTGCCAGCCAAGTCCTTCCGATGGAGACGAGATACGGATGCTGCAGTGCCGACGACGCAGGCTTCTCTCAGCATGCTCAACATGAGGTAAGCGCTCTGAGGAGTCAAAACCCTCTGCATAGGTGGCCGGGAGTCCGGCCTAGAAGGAAAAGAGGTGGCGAGAAAGGACTCGACATTCGGAGAGGTTCCAAAATCTTTGAGCGCTAAACTCCTCATTTCCTCTATGAGACCAGATCGAGAAGCTCCAGAGCTATTGTCCCCTGCCAAAGGATGGGATCTCTCGGTCGAAAGACCGTCAAAAGTACCCGATGTCGAGCTTTCCAGGCTGGTTGATTCGGCCGTGTTCAGATGCTCGCGGGTATTATCTTCCAGCACATTCCCAAAGCGGTCGACGACTTTCTTTATCAAAACGGGATGAACTCTTACCCCCATGTTTGGAAAAACCGTATAAGCCGAAGTGAGTTCAAGCAGAGTCACCTCGGAGGCCCCCAAACATAGGGAGAGATTCTTGCCGAGAGGAGATTTTATCCCCATATTACGCGCCATTTGGATGGTCGAGTCCATGCCGACATCCATGAACAGTTTTATTGCCGCAATGTTTCGAGAGCGAGCCAAGGCCTGTGTGAGAGTAATAGGTCCGAGGAAACCCCCGTCAGAATTCGTTGGTACCCACGGCGGATTTCTCGGTTCGATGACGACGGCAATTGGTTCGTCAACAACTACAGTGCTTGGGCTGTAAGAAAACCATTCCAATGCAGCCGCATAAACAAACGGCTTGAAAGCGCTGCCCGGTTGCCTCAGGGCCTGGGTGGCCCTGTTAAAATTTGACTGCTCGAAGTCTAATCCCCCGACAAGGCTCGATACATAGCCCGTGATGTTTTCGATGCACACAACCGCTCCTTGAACCGGTGGAATATTGAGGTGCTCAAGGCTCAGGCGGCCCTGGTCATTTTCCATCACCCGAAACTGAAGCAGATCATTCATTCTATATGGAATACCGCCCGGAAGTTCCATCTTGAACCGTACGTCTCCTCGTAGAGCAAGTGTACACTCCTGAAACTCACTGTCGACTTTCTTGCCTTTGCGCTTTTTCGCAGTGTTGTTAGCTACCACAACTGCCAGTACCATTTCTCCCACATTGTGTAACGACGTTGAGGAGCTTTTGATGAAGGAGATAACTTCTGAAGATTCAAGTCTCCTGACAAGGCCTATCGGTCTGCCCTGTCTTTTTTCCCATGACTTGACTCCTCTTATTAGAGCCTCAGATGCCGTTTTTTGCAGCTCGAGGTTGCAGGTGGTCCATACCCGAAGCCCTTGGTTATAAAGAGAATCTTCGCCATACTTAGCCACAATGTATTGCCTCACAGCCTCTGTAAAGTATGGGACCCGCTCGAATGGGCTAGGCAAATTCTCTCTAAACTGAGGGACATCTTGCTTAGAAAGCTGGTATTGCTCTTGTGAAATGAATCCGTTGCGCAGCATTCTTGCCAGCACAAGCTCTCGCCTTTTCAAAGCCATCTCAAGATTTCGCGATTGAGAATATTTTGACGGATTGGAGACTAATCCGGCCAACAGGGCTGCCTCGGCGACACTCAACTCGCCGGTGGTCTTTCCAAAATAGGTCGCAGCAGCGGCTTCCACTCCGTAAGCCCCTTTGCCCAAATAGATCTCATTGAGATAAAGCTCGAGTATCTCATTTTTAGTCAGGGTTTTTTCCAACCTGTAAGCAAGGATTGCTTCCCTGACCTTCCGAGAAATCTTTTTTTCCTTGGAAAGGAGAAAGTTGCGAGTCACCTGCTGGGTTATGGTGCTGCCCCCCTGAGCAAAATTTCCTGCCTTGAGGTTTTTTGTAAACGCCCTGAACACTCCTATCCAATCCAAGCCGGTATGTGAAAAAAAACGAGCATCCTCAGCAGCCAAGAAAGCGCTGATAACATGTGGAGGCATGTCTGCCAGGGGTAGAGGAAACCTCTTCTCCTTGTAGAAAATTCCTATGACTGTACCGTCGTCGGCATAGAAGGTGGATACAGTTTTGGGACGGTAGGCTCGGAGATCGGGTAAAGTGGGGAGCATCGAAGAGAACGCCAGGTAAAGCCCCAGGAAAGCCCCCAGTAATCCCGATATAACAGCGCAGAACACAAGTACTGGTATGCCTGCCCCTGCCCATACGAGGAAGGTACTGATTCTAAGGGTCTTTCTCATTTTGCTTTTGCGCAAGATCCAATTTCCTCTGTGTCGGTTCAGGGGGGCTAGGCTAAACAATTATCCAACTATCGCACTCTATGATAGGAGGTCCAGGCCGTCAAGAAAAGGCGCACAGATTTTCTGTTGTGATTATGCCAATAGTCTTGATCACCCCCAAAAGCTGGGCTACACTGCTTCCCACAAACGGCACGGTAGGGGGAGAGTTTTTTGCGTATAGGTCAGGGATTCGATGCTCACAGGCTTTTGCAGGGCCGTAAACTTATCCTCGGGGGCGAGGAGATAGACTATCCAAAAGGCCTTGAGGGACACTCCGATGCAGATGTTTTGACCCATGCAGTAATAGATGCCATATTGGGAGCCGCAGGGCTAGGAGACATAGGCATGCATTTTCCGGATAGCGACCCTGCCTACAAAGGAGCATCGAGTATCAGTATGCTGGAAGTCGTCTCCGGAAAAATTCGCACCATGGGTTTTCGAATCTCAAACCTTGATGCAACTGTTTTCGCCGAGTATCCCAAAATCGGACCCTATAGGGAAGCCATTTCAGACAATCTGGCGAGGGCTACCGGTATCGCTATGAACAGGATCAACGTGAAAGCTACAACGACTGAGAGACTCGGTTTCACCGGGCGTGGCGAGGGGATTGCCGCATCGGCCATAGCTCTGTTGGAAGAAATCCCCATTCACGAGGCTCAAGACTGATTGTACTCACAACTACTGCAGACCTGGAACCGCATCAACCTCCTAGAGTAACGCTGAAAGTTTGTTCTGAGTTTTGGACAAACCCTACTGTAGCTTAATTGTAATCGAGGGAAAGAGTTTTTGAAAAATTGATGAGGAGAAATCGATGGGCTTAAGGATTTACAATACACTTACCCGAAAGAAACAAGAATTCATACCTATCCAGCCCATGAAAGTCGCTATGTATGTCTGTGGGGTAACTGTTTACGACATGTGTCACATTGGCCATGCCCGCTCCATAGTCCTCTTTGACGTTATCTACCGATACTTGATGAGCAAAGGGTATAAAGTCATTTATGTCCGGAATTTCACCGACGTGGACGACAAAATAATAAACAGAGCCAAACAACTAGGAGAAGATTGGAAGAGTTTGGCTGAGCGGTTTATTGGAGAATTCTACATTGATATGGACTCGCTCGGTGTACTTCGCCCAACTTTTGAACCTAAAGCTACAGAACATATAAAAGAGATTCAAAATCTTATTGGCAAACTGATCGAAGGAGGCCACGCATACGAAGTCGGTGGAGATGTCATGTTTTCAGTCGATAGCTTCCGCGGGTATGGAAAGCTGTCTGGAAAAAGGATTGAAGATCTCATTGCCGGAGCCAGGGTAGAGGTCGACGAGAAGAAGGAAAATCCGCTGGATTTTGCTCTTTGGAAAGGAGCAAAACCTGGGGAACCTTACTGGGACAGCCCGTGGGGACCTGGTCGTCCCGGATGGCATATAGAATGTTCTGCCATGAGCATGCATTATCTGGGCGAACATTTCGATATACATGGTGGAGGGGCTGACCTAGCCTTCCCTCACCACGAAAATGAGATCGCCCAGTCGGAAGCCGCTACGCAAGGACATTTCGCCAGATACTGGATTCACAACGGTTTCGTCAACATTCGTTCAGAGAAGATGTCCAAATCATTAGGTAATGTGCTCAATATCAGGGATATCCTGGCACAAGTCCACCCCGAGGCCCTCCGCTTGTTTCTCTTTTCGAGCCATTACCGAAGCCCTTTAGATTACAGCGAGAACTCCATTAGAGAAGCGTCTGTAGGGCTTGAGCGACTTTATGGGGCGATGGCTTCACTAAAGGGACTGCTACTGTCCGGCGGCACCGGCCGGGATTTGCCGGACGAACTCATCGGGATCAGTGACCGATTCTCCGAGGCCATGGATGACGACTTCAATACTCCTCGCTGTCTGGCCATCCTCTTCGATGCGGCCAGGGCTATTAATAGAATGTCTTCCGATTCTGGGTCGTTGCCTGAGTCCACCCCCTCTCGTGAACTCCTTTCTGAGGTGGACGCTGTGATCGTCAGACTTTCTAGGGACATTTTGGGATTGCTGCAGGAGGATCCAGAAACGTTTTTAGAAACTTTACGAAGGTCCGCGGCGAAACATCTTAAAATTGGTGAGGATATGATTCGGGATCTCATTGTTCAACGCGCTTCTGCGCGAAAACAAAAAGATTTCCAGAGAGCAGATCAAATCCGTAATGACTTGGCTTCCCAAGGAATCCTCCTCGAAGACGGCCCCTCAGGTACCACATGGAAGGTGAAAAATTCTCATTAGCCCCTGCTTCAGACGAGAATGGAGGAGTCTGGATGGGGGATTCTTATGCACCAATAATTTTTTCAAAACCGAGGAATCCCGGCGGAGGAGGCATTCCGCCTGCCTTACCGGAATCAATTAGAAACGGTATTATAGCTACAATTCCTGAGACGCGAGAAAGACCTTGGAGATCCAAGTAGAGAATCTCAAATATGTTTATAACCCTGGAACCCCGTTGGAAACTGTTGCCCTCGAGGGCATAAGTTTCACTCTTTTTGCGGGAAAAATTGTCGGCATTCTTGGGGAAAGCGGTTCAGGCAAGACCACGCTTATCAGAACCTTCAACGGACTCCTTGAACCGACACGCGGAAAGGTAATGGTTGATGGTATTGACACTCGATCCTACGGTCAGGAACTCAGACGTAAGGTTGGCCTGGTTTTTCAGCGACCAGAACGCCAACTCTTCGAGGAAACGGTATACCAGGATATCTCGTTCGTTCTGAGGCGTTTTTCAAAACTGTCTCAAGACGAGATTTACCATCGGGTCGAACAAGCAGGGCGTCTCGTCGAATTGAATTTGGAGGAGTTGGGCCAGCGCTCTCCAATGGCACTGTCGGAAGGAGAGCGACGCAAGGTGGCAATCGCCGGGATATTGGCTAACGATCCTGAGGTACTTATCCTGGATGAACCGGCTGTTGGACTAGATCCGCCTTCACTAGCAGGCTTGGTCCGTTTAATTGAAGGGATCAAAAATGCAGGTGGTCGTACGGTGGTTGTGGTTTCTCACGACTTGGACGCGTTTCTCCCTGTATTGGACCTCTTGATAGTGTTGGACTCGGGCCGTCTTGCGGCGTTCGGTTCTCCAACTGAAGTATGTGATAAACTAGGAGATGATCCAAGAATGAGGCAGTTGTTACCCGAACCGGCCCTGCTGCTCTATGACCTTCGCAAGACAGGACTGCCTGTTTCTCCTGAAGAGTTCAGAATACCGGTCTTGGCCAAAGATTTGGCATTTTTTCTCAGACAAGTACACGGCATATCCGGACCGGTTTCATCCTGATATGTGTCGTTTGCAATTACCGTTCATATGGCCACAGAGTCACGCCGAAGGACCAGCAAAAACTATGTCTCCTAGAAAATCACTCTTTGTGTTTGCTTTCTCCGGGGCAATCTTTTTTCGGTTGGCCTCGCTCTTGTGTTTTTTGCTGCTCGCATCTCCCTATGGTTACGCTGAAAGTAAGGTGCCAGATTTAGACGAGATCGTGCGGAAAGTCCAAGAAGTCTACGGCAGGCACTGCTGTTTCAGCGCCGCCTTTGACCAGTTGACGGTGAATACGGCCATGGACTTGAAAGATCGTTTTCAGGGGACTATGTACGTCAGAAAACCAAGTGCCATAGCCCTTGAGGTGGAATCCCCCGAAAAACAGAAAGTGGTCATGCGGGGACGATCCTACACAGTCTATTTTCCTCAGGATGGGAGCGCCGTTAGTGGCGAAATCCCTCCTGAAATAAACGTGGAACACTTTTTCGGATTCTTTGCGAATATCGGAAGGATAGACAAAAATTTTTCGGTGCAATTCGCTGCTAAAGCAATGGACAAAGATGAAATGCTTTTTTTCCTTGAATTGAGCGACAAGTCAAATCCTGCAGGGACTTTCCGTATCCTACTCGGAGTGGACAGTGAACGGTACACAATCAGGCGTGCAATAATTTATGATGCGCTGGGCAATTATAACCGCTTCGACCTTACTGATATTTCATTCTTATCGTCTATCCCGGACTCCCGTTTTCAGTCGGCGCCTGCTTCCACGGACACGATCAGCATTACTCCCGGAGAAAGTGACCCGTAAAAGTTACGTAACTGCATCCGCCAGATACACTTTCTCCTGCCCAAGCTGAAGGTGCCCCCTCATCAATACCAGCATAATTTTATTCTTTCAGATTAGAATCTTGTCATTCATATCTAAAGCGACAATGGTGGGCTCGCCAATTTTCCAGGTCGTCAATTATAGTCTTACCAATGGCATATTTGTCAAAATTGTACCCAGCAGAGTTCACAGGGTTCTTCAGCAGTTCCAGAAATAGTCCCCCAGAATTATCCCCGAGAATTTCGTCCTCGGTCAAGACGAATATATTGGGAGCGTTGACACTCCTAGCCCTCTGTTCCTGTTCCCCTCCCCCGTGACTCTCAGGAATTATGATTGCTTTAGCACCTGTGAGCAAGAGTTCATTGACGGTATTATAGCCTGCCCTGGAAATTACAAGTTCCGAGTTATAGACGAGGTCTACAAGATCGGGGACAAAATTAAGGAACCTCACTTGATTGCTCAGTGGATGACAGCGAAGAGTCTGAGCGGCTCCCTCATCCAGGTACGGGTCCACGATCATCACCACCTGATAGAGTCCAATGATCCCGGTATCTTGAAAAAGCTTCAGCAACTTAAGAGATAAGTCTAATACCTGGTGATTTCTTCCCAAAGAGATGAGAATGGTTTTCCGGTCCTGAAGGCCGAACCGTCCAAGCGCATCGCATCTGACGGAGAGTTCGTCACGCACTTTGTTTGTTATTTTCCCAAGGTAAGTAATCTTCTTTTCCAGGTCAGGATCATTGCCCAGGAACTGTTTGTTTATATCTATGACTTGTCTATCCTCGAGGACATACATGAAATCGTAGAGCGCCCCTATGTTGATGGATTCGGAACGATGCCTGGGGTTTTGATAGGGAATGCGCAGCAGGGGAACCCACCTCATTATGCCTCGGCAAATATGAACAAGCGTGAAATCCATGGGGCCACCCTTGCGCATCCATTTTTTCATGAGCAAGGGAATAAGCTCGCTCATCTGGCCGGTCATGTTGTGTTCGATGATCAGGACATCCGGCTGAAAAAAATCGAAGCTCGCCATAATCATAGTCTGACGAAAATCAAATATCTCCTCGAGTTCAAATCCTGCCAGGTACCGGGACTGCATAGTGCTGTCTTTACTATCTATGTCCAGTTTAACGGAAGGTAGCTTAATTACCTCTATACCCTGCCTGAAAAAAATCTGGGGGATGGAGGTTCCGGAGATAACTAGAAAATCAATGTCCGGTCTCCATTTTTTCATCCCCGTGATAACCGCTAAAGTTCGGAAGGCATGGCCCAGACCTATCGAATTGTGGGAGTAGACGAGGATTCTCTTAATCTTAGTTGCCGCCATATGTTTGATTTCCTAAATATGAGGTCTACATTATCACATTTATCGCGCATTGGGTTAAATGGCTGTCTTGCCCCCATCAGTTCGAACTCGCAGCGGTTGAATGATCATATCGCACAACCCAAGGCATCACATCCCGTCAGATTAAGTGAACCGGAAAAATGACACGCCACCAAGTGACCGGCATCAACCTCCAACAGAGGGGGTACAACCTGGGAACATAGTTGCTGGGCATAGAGGCACCTGGGATGGAAGGGGCATCCCGACGGTACATTCATGGGATCGGCGGGGTCTCCCTTCAGTATGATCTTGCGGCCCACCAATTCGGGTCTGGTACTTGGGACGTTGGACATCAGGGCCTCGGTATAGGGATGCCTGGGCCTGTCGAAAAGGCTCTGAGCAGGAGCATACTCCACCACTCGTCCTACGTACATCAACACTATCCTTTGGCTGATGTGTCGGATCAAGCCGAGGTCATGTGAAATGAACAAATACGCGAGCCCGAGTTGCTCTTGGATCTCTAATGCAAGATTAACAATTTGTGCCTGAACGGACACATCCAGAGCCGAAGTGGGTTCATCGGCTACAAGGAGCCTGGGATAGAGCGCCAGGGCGCGCGCTATGCTAATACGCTGGCGTTGCCCACCGGAAAAAGCATGGGGATAACGGTTCAGATGCTGGACCTTTAACCCCACAAGGTCGATGAGACTGCGGACCCGATCCTCAAGGTCTCGCCCACGAGCGATCCTATTCACCACAAGCGGTTCGGCTAATATCTCTCTGACGGTCATTCTGGGATTCAATGAAGCGAAAGGGTCTTGAAAGACCATCTGGATATGACGACGCAGGGGCTTCATTTTTGACGGCTCAATAGCAGCCAGATCAACCCTGGTCGCTCCGTTCGGTGGCTGGAACCAGATGCTCCCCCCAGTGGGGCGATAAGCCCCCATAATCATTCTACCAACCGTGGTTTTCCCGCAACCGGATTCACCGACGAGGCCTAGCGTCTCCCCCTCCTTGATACCGAAGCTCACCCCGTCGACCGCTTTGATGTGTCCCACCACTTTCCTGAACACACCTTTCTGGACGGGAAAATACTTCTTTAAATCGGTTACTTCGAGGAGAAGTTCTGAATCAGACACCATTAATCCTCACGTCTTGATACACATCCTGGGACAGGCCACATAGTGGCGATCTGCAACCTTTGTTAGTTCATACGGATCGTCACGGCAAATCGTTTCCCCTCCGCATTCCGTGCACCGGCCGAAAAAGGGGCATCCGACTATATCAGCGTAAGGATCCGGCAGGGTGCCCTCAATAGTGGCCAAGTGGCTGCGCACGGGAGTATCGATACCTGGGACCGACCTCAACAGGGCTTTGGTGTAAGGATGGAGCGGTTCGTTGAAAAGAACGTCCACCGGCGCATGTTCCATTACGCGCCCGAAGTACACCACGAGCACATCGTCACTGATCTCTGAGATCACACCAAGGTTGTGAGAAACAAAAAGAATGGCCATGCCAAATTCTTGTTGCAACTCTTTGAGCAGTTCTAGGATCTGTGCTTGTATAGTGACATCCAGAGCAGTGGTGGGCTCATCGGCAATGAGGATTCTCGGGTTACAGATGAGAGCCATCGCGATCATGGCCCTCTGCCTCATACCTCCGGACAACTGATGCGGATAGCCATCTATACGGTTTTCCGGACTGGGAATTCCAACCCTACCCAGCATCTCGATCGCACGGTTGCGTGCCTCTGCCGCCGAGACGTCCGAGTGAATACGCAAAGCTTCCATGATCTGACTGCCTATCGTATGGACAGGGCTGAACGAATTCATTGGTTCCTGAAAGATCATCGTCAAATCTCTACCTCGAATGCTCCTCACCAGCCTGCCATGAGGCGCAAGAGGGACCAAATCCAGATTGCCGGAAGAACCGTTCTCCTCTTCGATTCTCAACAATATTTTTCCGTTCACTATTCTTCCAGGGGACGGGATAATCCGAAGTATTGACTGGCCTATGACACTCTTTCCGCTTCCTGACTCCCCTACGATGCCAAGCGTCTTTCCCGCTTCAACAGAAAAACTCACGTCGTCCACGGCCCTCACCACACCCTCGTCTAGGAAAAAATGGACTCGCAGGTTTTCGACTGTCAAGATCGGCGGCATTCAACTCACCTCGAATAGGGATCGACCGCATCTCTGAGGCCGTCTCCGACAAAATTAAAGGAGAGCACTATTGCGATTACGAATAAAACAGGAATCAGGAGCCATGGATAAAGGGCGATCGTTGTGATGTTCTGGGCTTCCTTGAGGAGCACCCCCAAACTTGTGATAGGAGGGCGCAGACCTATTCCCAGAAAGCTGAGCGCGGTCTCGGCAAGAATCATTCCAGGTATTGCCAAGGTTACGGTCACTATAATGTGGCTTGTAAAAGAGGGGAGAAGGTGACGAAATATTATTCTGGCGTGGCCGGCGCCGGCAAATCTAGCTGCCAAAACAAATTCTTCATTGCGTAAGGACATGAGTTTACCGCGAACCATTCTCGCGAGGTCCGTCCAACCGACGAGCGAGAGGATAATCGTAATGGTGAAGTAAACTTTCATAGCAGGCCAGTGTGGGGGCATCGCTGCCGAAAGCCCCATCCATAGCGGAATACTTGGGAAGCAGCGGATGACCTCAATAGTCCTCTGAATTATCCCGTCCGACCATCCCCCGAAGTAGCCCGAGACACCCCCGAGAACCAATCCAAGCACAAGGCTCAATAATACGCCCAGCATCCCTATGGAAAGCGAGATTCTGCTTCCGTAAAGACACCTCGAGAACATGTCTCTCCCCATCCTATCAGTCCCGAAGATGAAAATCTTCCCCGGAGCATCTACCCCGAACAAGTGGAGGTCGCTCTTCCACAGGCCCCAAAAAACGTAGGGATCTCCTCTTAACAAAAAACGTATAGGATAGCGTATTCCAGAAACCTCCTCGTAGCGCATCGCCTGGGTTTCCATATCCATAACCATATCGCGACCCATAACGAACGGCCGCTGGAGACCTCCCAGTTCATCAATAATCCGGATCTTCGACGGCGGTGAGTATATGAAATCGAAATGGCGTATATCCTTGTCGTACGGGGCCAGGAACTCGCAGAACATGGCCGTGAGATAAAGACCGAGAATTGCCACCAGGCCGACCATAGCCAACAAGTGCTTCTTGTAGCCCCACCAGACCAGTTGCCTCGTGGAGGCATTGAGATACTTATCCTCCTTCTGTCGAACCTGAGTCATACTCCCTCGCGTGCCCCAAAACGAATTCGAGGATCCACCCATGCCAGTAGAATGTCGGAGAGAAGTGTTCCCACGACCGTCAAAAAACTCAGAATCATGATAAAACTACCAGCAAGCTGCATATCCTGGCTCATGAGTGCGCTGAGCAGCAGTGGTCCTGAAGTGGGAAGATTCAGCACCACGGCCGTGATGGCAATCCCTGAGATCAGTTCCGGTAAGGTCCATCCGATGGTGCTCACAAGCGGGTTAATGGCAACTCGAACAGGATATTTCAAGATCAATCTTATCTCGGAAAGGCCCTTGGCCCGAGCAGCAGTTACATAAGGCTTCTTGAGTTCGTCCAGTAGGTTTCCCCTTATGATTCTGATAAACTTTGCAGTGTGACCTGTGCCTACGATCAGCACCGGTATCCAGAGGTGCTGCAGAAGGTCAAGAAACTTTGCAAGGCTCCATGGCGCTTCCGCGAACTGAGGTGAAAAAAGGCCTCCTATACTCATGCCGAGATATGAATATGAGAACCACAGCAGCACCAGGGCAAAGAGGAAGTTTGGGGTAGCCAGTCCAATGAAGCCCACAAATGTCAGAAGGTAATCCACCCAAGAGTACTGACGAACAGCAGAGTAGATTCCTATCGGAATGGAAACAATCCAAGTGAAGATCAAGGTACATGTAGAAATAAGTATGGTCAGGGGAATACGCTCTCCAACCAATGCGGACACCGGCTTGTTCCACTCGAAGGAATGGCCGAAATCTCCATGAATGAAGTTCCACGCCCACAGTAAGTATTGTTTATACATAGGCTGGTCGAGGCCGAAGCGATCTCTAAGCGCATCTAACTCGGCCTGGTCTACCGCCTCTCCACTGACACTAAGTTGAGCCACATAGGTAGTGAGGAAGTCCCCTGGGGGTAGTTGAATTATTATGAACGATATGATCGATATCGCCACCAAAGTTGGGATCATTGTAAGGAGGCGGCGAATTATGTAGGCCAGCATGATTACTACCTCCAGGGCAAACTCGGGTTCAAGCTTCGCATACTCAATCTTAAAATGAAATTGGGCTCTTCTGGAAAGGCTAACTTATGAGGACCCTTGAGTTCCCTGTCAGAGAGTTCCAAAGAGAATCTTCCTTAACAAATCTAAAAGACGGAGAACACTATCGTCAGGTATCAGGCAAACCCACCTTACAGTGATCGAGGCTAGTCTATCACCGACAGGCAAAAATCTCACGTCCCTGAATTTTATTTCTCCGCGGTGAAGCTGAATTGTTCCGGATGAATCGGCCCCGGATTGGGATAAGTCCAGCTTTCAAAATCCTTTTTGGGAACATTAATCATGTTTTTTGCCACAACGTAGTAGTCAGGCGGAGAATAGACCAGCCCTATGACCCAGAGGTTCTCCTCGTTAGCGGCAATTATCTTTCCGAACAGCTCCTTTTTCTTTTCGTCAGATACGGTACTAAGTATCTGGTTATAAGTCTCCATAAGTCCTTTGATGTCAGGGGGAGGCTCTTCTCCTTTCTTGCCGCTGGTCTGGAACCACTGTGCGTATAGAGGTGCGTTGAGACTCTCCGAACTGTATGGGAAATACCATCTCGGGTCCAGGAGGCATTCAATTCCACCGTCTCCAGACCACAGGGCGACATCATGAGAGGCATTCTGTGTGCGTTGCCGGAAAAGCTCCATTGCTTCTGATTTGACTTCCGCGTCTATTCCAATACTTTTTAGATTTGACGCCACAATTTCTGCAACGTCCACCCAGGTTTGAACCGATACCATGACGTCGAGAGAAAGCCGGAGCGGTGTGCCGTCAGGTCTCATCCTTTTTTCGCGCGGTCCCCTTTTGATTCCCATTTCGTCGAGCAGTGCCGAAGCTTTGACCGGGTCGTACTCAATATAAGCGTTTTCATAGGAAGGACTGTAAAACTCGGACTCCTTCAAGGGAGCGGCCTGCCTAGGCAAACCCTTGCCGCGATAAGTTATCTTGTTAATTTCTTTCCTGTTGACTGCATGGGAAATCGCCTTACGGAATCTCGGATCCGATAAAATTTGTTTCATCACCGGGTCCCGGTGATTCAGGTTGGGTGCTAAGAGTAGGCCTACCGAGGCCGTAGACGCCTTTGGGACCAACCTGTATTTACCTTGTCCAGCGCTTGCCAAGAGAAGAACTGAATTCTGCATACCTCCAAGACGGCGGCCCTGCATGTCGATCTCGCCGGCAATGGCTTTGAGAACTATAGTTTGAGATTCAGCCTGGAGGTCGTGGACTATTGTGTCAATGTAAGGAAGCTGATTACCATCCGTGTCCACTTTCCAGTAATACGGGTTTCGCTCCATGACGAAGCGCTTTGCAGGAGCTGGAGTTTTAGTTATCCAGGCGCAAATGGAAGGAAGTTCCGTTCCAACGAAAAGAGATCGCTGAAGATCTGAAACCTCTTGGAAAAGTTTGACCCAGGTGGAAGCTTTCTTTTCGTTGACCAAAGCCTCCAACTTTTCCGGATCGGCATATTTCTTATGAAACTGCTTCAGGTAATGCTTGGGTTTTGTTACTAGAGCCATCCCGTGAGGACATGCCAATTGTTCAAGAAAAAGGCTATAAGGCTTTTCGAATTCGAATCGAATGGTATGATCGTCAACCTTTGTAACCTTTGGAGGATTTTCAGTTGGAGATAACCACTTGGGAACTGATGGGGTCAATTCTTTATTATAGAGAATGTCATCGAAATAGAAAAGAATGTCGTCTGCGGTGAAAGGCTGTCCATCAGACCAGCGAACTCCCCTGACTAGATGAAAGGTAAAGACCTTGCCCTCTTCGTCAGCTTCCCATTTGTGTGCCAAATTGGGAAGAATTTTATAATCGGGACTCCATCTCACCAGAGGGTCGTATAGTAGTCGCCGAGCACCGACCAAATCTGAGAGGCCTGTATAAGCCCTGCGCCAATTGCCTCCGTAGCTGCCCGGCCTATCAAACGGCGTCACTACGGTGGGCGATACCGGCAGCCTTTCGTCGATCGGTGGAATCTGTCCTGCCTGAACCATCTTGGACAGCATAGGCGACTCATTGTAAGCGCTCACGTCATCCGGCACCAAGCCGGTGGCAAGAAAAATTCCAGCAGCTATTGCCGCCACAATAACAGTGTATTGCTCGCATTTTTGCATGGTTCCTCCTCTGGTCGAGAGCAGAGATGCCGGGGAACTGGAACACGGCAAATTGCTCTACCAAATTGTCCGCTATAAATATGTCCACCAAGAAACTTTTTGAAAAGCTTTTAATACCTCATGAACCACCTTACTAATAGCATTAATCCGGATCAAAAGAAGTAACCGCTCGCGATCTTATTCTTGAGTCGGCGAATGTCACGAATTCCTGCTTCCCAACCTGTCAAAAAGACAGAAGGATGAAGACGCCTAAAAAGGAATCTCGTCTTCCGGAGGAGGAGGCGAGATCCGGTCGTCCGTCCTCCTCGGAGTTTCGCCTTGGGGTATGGAGGAGCTAGCTGCCGGCTTCTTTTGAGTATCTTCGGAACCCCGTCCTTGGGAGGCACCAGCGCCACCAAGCATTATGATATCGTTCGCTATAATTTCGATTGTGGTGCGTTTGTTTCCGTCCTGATCCTCCCAGTCACGGGTTTGGATACGGCCTTCTATGTATACCTGTTTACCCTTACTCAGGTATTCACCGCAAATCTCGCCTAGACGACCCCATGCCACAACGCGGTGCCACTCTGTCCGTTCCTGGTCGTTCCCTTCCTGGTCGCGCCACCGAAGAGAAGTAGCAACCGTAAAGGTTGTAACTGCTTTGCCGGAGGAGGTATACCTCACCTCCGGGTCCCTACCCAAATTTCCGAGTAGCATCACCTTGTTCAAAGACCTCTGGGCCATGAGATGCCTCCATGACTTGATTTGATGAATGTTCAGGAAAAGAGTTGCCGTCACTATACCGGAGAGGATATCCTCCCTGAAAAGACAACATGTTGTCAAGGCTAAACGTTCGAAGCCAAGATACCCGCGATAAGCACTGTAGTCCAAAGTAACCCTGGAACAGATGGTCGACAAGATGACTGTACGGCGCAGGATAGCCTTTTTGTTGAACGAGGCTACTATAACAGCCCGGGGGATATCCCAATCTCTCGGCATCAGCGAGAAAGAGGTGTACGAACATCTACCCCACGTGGAAAAATCCCTGGGTAGAGGTCAAAACCTCATCTCGATCCCGGCGCGCTGTCTCGATTGCGGTTTTGTTTTTCGAAAACGGAAACGTTTTACGCCCCCTGGGAGATGCCCCGTCTGTCGGTCCGAATCCATCGCTCCCCCGATCTATGGCATAACCGACTAGTACAATAAGAGAAACCTGATCATTTTATCAATACTGACTCTTGCCCTTGATAGCAAGCCTCAATTATTGTACATATGGCTCACATAGATCGGGTGATCGGAGACCTTTTGCCGTGGTTGGATGAGGTTTAAGGCTATACGCTTCCACTAGTCGTTAGAGGCGAAAAAGTGAAGTGACTTACCTTCAGTTTCCGGTAGCTCCAGACTCTGTATGATGTCCAGATGGAGAACAGATTCAAAATGGCAAATGATGTCCCTGGAGAGAATGTTTGCGAATTTGAGGAAGACACCCTTCTACTACCCCAGGAGCAGCGTCTCAAGGCGGCGGTAACTGAGATGGTCCGTTCCTGCGCCGACGAAAAGACAGTAGACCATGTAGGCGCAGCATTGATCCCGTCCAAGGACGAGATCATCCGTATCCTTAGTATCCTTCAGGACATTCTCTTCCCAGGATTCTTTGGGAGACAGGAACTTACCCATTCAACGCTGGAATTTCATCTCGGAAACCAGATGATGATCCTCTTCGAGTTGCTTTCAGCGCAGATTTCACGGAGCATACGCCACGAGTGTCGTCGCATGGACAGCCTGTGCGTCCGCTGCATTCAAAAGGGTCGTGAAGAGGCAATACTGTTCATGGAAAAACTTCCGGATGTCCGGTGGATTTTATCACAGGACGTCAGGGCACACTATGAAGGGGACCCTGCATCCAAGAGTCTTGACGAGATTGTGTTCTCTTACCCCGGGCTCTACGCTATTTTCGTTTACAGGGTCGCCCACGAGCTTTTTTTGAGTCAAATTCCCTTAATGCCCAGGATCATGACCGAACACGCCCATTCACTCACCGGTATTGATATTCATCCCGGCGCAACTATCGGATCAGACTTTTTTATAGACCATGGAACCGGCGTAGTTATAGGGGAAACCACGCATATTGGGAATCGAGTCCGTATCTATCAGGGAGTCACCCTCGGCGCGCTGTCCGTGCCTCGAGAATCTGAAGGCGGCAACTATCTCAGGGGTCGCAAACGTCACCCTACAATTGAAGATGACGTAACCATATATGCTCAAGCAACTATTCTTGGTGGAGAGACGGTTATCGGAGCACGGTGCGTTATTGGAGGCAACGTATGGCTGACTTCATCGGTTCCTCAGGATACCACTGTTCTCATTGAACCCCCCAGGCATGTTTTCAAGGAAGAGAGACAAAAAACTCAAGACTCTTAAAACGGAACATGTTTGTAAACCAATGCGAGGATGAATGTCTTGACTCGTCCTCGAGTCGACTTACCGATGGGATATGTTTTTTCTTGGCAAATGAATGCTTCTTACTTTCCGAACCGTTGCTCTAGCTATCATGATTTATTAATTAATTATAGATTGTTACGACATAATTTCAAAGCTGTGTCGAGGTAGGTTGAGAAAAAACATATGCTAGACCTTTCTCGACCTTGAAGCGGAGGATTGTTTTTGATACAATCTCTCTTGCGACTGATGTACTGCATTATTATCCTTTTCGGAGAAGAAATTTGGCTAAAATATTGTATGACCGGGACGCGGATCCCGCAGTCCTAGAGGGAAAAATTGTTGCCGTAATAGGTTACGGAAGTCAAGGCCATGCCCATGCTTTGAACCTAAAGGACTCGGGGGTCCGGGTAGTAGTAGGACTGAAGCGTGAGAGCAACCGGTGGAACAAAGTTACTGAAGATGGCCTGGAAGTTCTCCAGGTAGATGAAGCTGTTCAAGCAGCAGATGTGGTCATGGTACTTGTTCCGGACGAGCTACAGGCAACTCTTTACAGAGAAAAAATTGAACCAGCCATGGGGCCGGGAAAAATACTTGCCTTTGCCCATGGTTTTAATATGCATTTCGGTCAGATAGAGCCTAGAGAGCATACCGATGTTTTTATGGTTGCTCCCAAAGGCCCCGGACATCTCGTCCGGCGGATGTATAAGGAGGGCTTTGGGGTCCCCGCATTGTTGGCGGTTTACAGAGATGCCGGCGGGCAGTGCAGAAAAATAGGCTTGGCCTACGCTTATGCACTTGGCGCCACAAGAGCTGGTGTTATAGAAACGTCCTTTGCGGAAGAGACTGAAACCGACCTTTTTGGTGAGCAGGCTGTACTTTGCGGAGGGGTGACCTCTCTGATCCAGGCTGGATTCGAGACCCTGGTAGAAGCAGGATATCAGCCTGAAATCGCCTACTTCGAGTGCCTTCATGAACTAAAACTCATCGTGGATCTCATTTATGAAGGCGGTATAGGACGTATGCGCTATTCTGTGAGCAATACTGCCGAATATGGTGATATGACGAGAGGCCCACGCATTGTGGACGATCGAACAAGAGCTGAAATGAAAAGGATTTTGGGAGAGATCCGTTCCGGGGAATTTGCTCGGGAATGGATCTTGGAGAACACTGCAGGCCGTCCTGTTTTCAAGGCTCTGGAGAGGCTGGGGGCAGAACATCCAATCGAAAAGGTGGGAGAGGAACTCAGATCAATGATGACCTGGATTTCATCTCGCCTGGACGAAAAATGAGTTGACCATTATCCGTGTCGATAATTTTTCGCATTTTTCAGGCGGTGAATTTTCATAGGGGATGAAGTCCCCGCTTTATTAGTAGGTGCTCCGGGCAGCCTCAGCCCGGGACTTATCCAATTTAGAATCCTCTTGGCCAGAAGGCCATTGATTGGGCGGCTACTGTTGAGGCCCAGTCTCGTGTTTAAGATCTTTTGTATCTCAAGGACATCGCATTAGAAAACGAATGTGGAATCTTGCAGTTCGTGGTCTACAGCGGGCATTCCTTTCTTCTTTGTGAATGACGAGAAATGCCCGACTGACAATGGGAACTTCTGTTCCAGGATCAAGAAAGGACGACTCGTGAGATGATCAAAAGTATTCGCATTAAGAATTTCAAAAACTTCCGGGAGGTGGAATTCGACGTACGTCCTCTGAACATATTTATTGGACCTAACGGCACTGGCAAGTCAAATCTCGGAAACTTTCTACTGATGATGAGTTTCCTAGCCTCCGGACCCTTCAGTAGCGCATTCGGCCCGGGCCCGTTCACTTTCCGCCAAACCTTGAGTCGACGTGAAAAGTCTGACCCTAGCCCACAGGAACTGGATCTCCATTTCGAAGTTACTTTGGAACTTGACGGCATTAACTACAATTACACCCTGATTTTTACTGAAATAAGGCGCAACGAATACCTCATACGTGAAGAGACCTTAAACGAAGTACAAGGGGAGATTCTGTTCACTATTATGGACGTAAAGGCCAGAGAATCGAAAATGGCCCAAATGCGAAAAGGCCACGCGTGGAACGATTCGGAAAAGAGAATCCGAGCTGTGGCACAGTATTTATCCAAGATTAAGAGGTACCGATTCATCCCAGACCTCATAAAGAAGCCATCCGAGATCCAAGATTCTTATCTCCTTGACCATACTGGAGAAAACCTTGCAGCAGTGATCCATCACTTGGAAAGGAATCACCCGGAAAATTTTCAGCGTATCGTTCAGGAAATCACCCGAAGTGTTCCCGGAATTAAGAGAATATTCACTCCCCATCTGGGTGATGCAAATCAGGTGGGAATCGGTGTGGAAGAGCAAAAAAAGTCCGGCTATTTCGTAGGCCCACAACTCTCTGATGGTTTTCTTGTTTTCTTAGCTCTTTGCACTCTTTTCAATTTGCCCGATCAACCGCGTATATTCTTCATTGAGGAACCGGAAACTTACCTCAACCCTAACAGACTTCGGGTGCTTTATGGCCTCATGCACCGTTTTACAGTAGCTAATCCCGGGAAACAGGTGCTCATGAGTTCTCATTCGCCATATTTCATAGACTGGTCTGACGGCAATGCCGAAGAATTGACCCTCATGCAAGAAAAAGATGGATGGGCAGAGTTACTAAATCTCAAAGGTATCAATGAGTTACGTTTTTTTCTAGAAGAAGATTCTTGGGGGCGGAATTGGGTGTCAAAATTCTTCAGGGCCGAACATGCTGACGATCCTCTGCCGGACATCAAGGAAGAGCACAAGGAATCAGATGAATACTACTATTCCGAATGGGACAACGAAAGGGACGAACAATCAGCAAGAGAATATTGAACTCCCCCGCCTGATCGGACTTGCCTTCATGCTGGAATCCTCTGCTCCCAGTCCCGAATCTGCCATGTACCTCCGACAATATTGGGGAGACTTATTCTCTAATTGGGCACCTCATTTCTGTGAAACCAAAGAATTTCTCGCTACCTTCGATCCAGGCATTTCCTGACCAACTGACGTAAGGATCCAAAAGCTTAATTGAATTCCTGCGGCATCCAGAAAATCTTTCCAATGGTTTTGCAATTTAAAAAACACCTCTCATGAGAAGATATGCAGTTCGTGGGAAACCACTGGGGTGCATGAAACAAACTTTTGGAACGAGCAAGAAAAATTACGGTATTGTAAGGAAGAAAGTGAAGACGATTCTTGTGAAAAATCTAGCATAATGTGCATGATCATGATAATAATTCTGTTGTTGATTTCTCCCCTTTGATAAACGAGTTTTTCACACAATATATACACAAGGAGCTGAGATATGGATGCAATTCTGAGGCTGCTGACTTACGCGGCGGGCTTGATTTTTGTCGTAGGATTCGCGGCAAAAATTATTAAGTATGCCACCATGCCGATGCACGTGAGGTGGGAGCTTTATCCGGTTCCCCATGAGGGTAAAGCCTGGGGAGGATCTTTTTACGAAGAGGTAGACCATTGGAAAAAGGAGAGGCACAAAGATCACATGGCCCAGTACCGGTTCATGGTGCCGGAGATCCTTTTCATAAAGGCCCTTTACGAGGATAACCGGTCTCTGTGGTACTGGTCGTTTCCGTTTCACATGGGACTATATTTGAGCATCGGGGGCCTGGCGCTCTTAGCCATTGGGGCCCTTCTCCAGATCGGCGGGCTGCCCCCTGAGGTATCGGCTCTAGCGAGATTTTTTCAGTCGCTCACCACAGTTGTGGCCGTAATAGGATTCATCTTGGGGACCGTCGGAGCTATCGGACTGGTGATCAAGAGAATGACCGACCCGGAGTTGACGGAGTTTACTGCCGGGATTGACTATCTTAATTTGATATGGCTGGGGGCGATTTTTGTGACCAGTTTCCTGGTATGGATTAAGGACCCTGGCTTCTCCGTGGCAAGAGAGTATTTCGTAAGCTTGATCACTTTCAGGCCCATGACCACGGGCATGAACAGTCTCCACGTTATAAATCTGTTACTCTTTATCGGATTCTGGTCATACTTTCCTTTTACCCATATGACTCACATGGTCTCCAAGTATTTCATGTGGGACAAGGTGAAGTGGGATGACAATCCCAACATCGGCGACCCAGGGATGGATTCCAAGATTAAGAAATACCTAGCTTACCCAGTGAGTTGGTCAGGCCCTCACATTGGAGCCGAAGGCGGCAAGAAAACCTGGGCTGATGTAGCCACTACTAATCCGTGGGCAAAAAGCGAAAAAGATAATAAATGACTGGAGGATCATATCATGAGACCCGAAGAAATATCCAAACCTGCTGAACAGCTCGTAAATATAAAGCCGTCAGATCTTCCCAAATTGCCTCCTCCCTATGACACTTACGTAGAGGAGCCTCTCGCGGAACTCACCGACGCTCAAAAAGACAAGTGGGAGCATTCCCTGGACGGGATAAGCGCTATCAATCTCCCAAAACCACAAACACCGGAAGAAGAAAAGAAGCTTGTGGAAGCTTTTCTCCGTGGATTGGAAAAGTTGATGTCCAAGGAAGACAACTGGACCTTCCTGCAGCCGCTGATGCTTTCGCTGGAGTACTGCGCCAAGTGCCAGACATGTGCCGACGCGTGCCCAGTCTTTGAGGCGAGCGGCCGAAAGGATATCTATCGGCCGACTTTCCGAGCAGACGTTCTTCGTAAAATAGCCAAGAAATACCTCTCGAAAGGCGGAAACATTTTGGCAGGTTTTCGCGGCCACGACATCGATCTGAACTGGAACACCGTTGCAAGGCTCGCTGAACTAGCCTATCGATGCACCCTTTGTCGGCGTTGCACTTCGGTTTGCCCTGTGGGGGTGGACAATGGGCTGATCAACCATGAGTTGAGGAAACTTTTCAGCCAGGAGATGGGAATCGCTGCAGCAGAGATCCACGAGAAGGGTTCGGTCAAGCATCTTCAGTTTGGTTCCAGCACAGGTATGATCAAAGCTGCAATTGAGGATATTATTGAGTACCTGGAAGATGACATAGAAGAAAAGACCGGAAAAACCATTAAAATGCCGCTGAACAAGAAAGGGGCCGAGATTCTATTGATTCACAATGCCGGGGAATTTATGTCCTGGCCTGAGAATCCTATGGCATTCGCAATACTTTTCGACGCGGCGGGAATCGATTATACCTTATCTACGGACTTAATCGGTTACGACGCCGTGAATTACGGTCTGTGGTACGACGACGTGCAGTTTGCCCGAGTAGCGTTGCGTCATCTCGATGTAGCCAGAGAACTGGGAGTAAAAAAGATCGTTATCGGCGAATGCGGTCATGCTCACAAAGCGCTATCTGTCATTGCCGACAGGCTGCTTCCAGGGGCTCAAATGATCCCGCGGGAAAGCTCTTACACATTGCTGTGGGACATCGTCAAGACCGGCAAGATCAAGTTCGATGCATCCAAGAATGATTTCCCGGTCACCCTTCACGATCCTTGCAACGCAGTGAGACTCATGGGCATCGTCAAACCTCAGCGGGAAGTCCTTAATGCTATCTTTCCTCCCGGCCGGTTCAGGGAGATGACCCCTCACGGCGTGGAAAACTATTGCTGCGGAGGAGGATCAGGCTTTGCAATCATGAGTTCCGGCAATTTTCCAGACTGGAAGAGGGCGGTGTCCGGAAGAAAGAAACTTCAGCAGATCCTCGATGCCTTTCAGGGTGAGATGGACCCATCAATCAGAAAAATGGTCTGCGCTCCATGTTCGAATTGTAAGGGGCAGATCCGGGATATCCTTCAATACTATGAGGTTTTCGAGAAAACCGGTATCTGGTACACGGGATTAGTCGAACTCATGGTCAACGCTATGGTCGACCAGAAAAAACCTTTCATCGAGTGGCCGGATGAAGAAGACGAGGATATGTGACACCAAGTTGACTTCAAAAAAGTAATCGGAATACTTTATTACTAGCTTAAACACCTATTGGGAATAGAGAACCAAAAGCGGTCGGCATTGCTGCCGACCGCTTTGAGAGTTGTAGGCCTGGATTTAGTCTTGTTTCGCCGGCTCACCGGATGTGGACATTGGGGCGCTCACTTCACATTGTTTGAGAAGACGCTCCCACCTCTCACTCACCTTTTCCTGGATATAAGATATTAACTTTTCATCAAGATGACGGTACCGACCCTGGCCCTTGAAGTACTCTCCAACTGGTTTCAGCTCCTTGGGTTTACGGTTCAGCTTCCAGATCCCGTTTTCCACTTCGTAGAGAGGGAATACTCCTGTATCCACTGCAAGCCGACCGTATTCGATCGCCTTATTGGGAGGTACTCTCCACCCCGTCGGGCATACCGAAAGGATATGGATGTATGCAGGTCCGTCAACGCTTTTGGCCTTTTGAATCTTCTTGCTCAGGTCTGCGTAAAAACTCGGACATGCCGTAGCCGTGTACGGGATGCCGTGAGCCGCAGCGATAGCAGTCATGTCTTTTTTCCAGGTCATCTGTCCAGCCGGATGAACCCTTCCCGCGGGGGACGTAGTAGTCGAGGCGCCGAATGGGGTTGAAGAGGACCGCTGAATGCCTGTGTTCATGTATGCCTCGTTGTCGACACATACGTATATGACTTTCTGGCCCCGTTCCATCATTCCGGAGAGCGCCTGAAAACCTATGTCGCTGGTACCTCCGTCCCCGGCCATAGCCACGATGGTGACGTCCCTATCCGGGACACGCCCCTTGCGCCTGAGAGCCTTCAATCCGGATTCCACTCCGGAAGCCACTGCTGCGGCATTCTCAAAAGCAACGTGTATCCAGGGAATGTTCCAGGAAGTCAAAGGATAAGGCGAGGAAATTATTTCCATGCACCCGGTTGCCATCGCCAGGATCATGTCCGGTCCGATTGCTTTGAGGACATGACGGACGGCCAATACCTCGGCACAGCCCTGGCAAGCCCTGTGGCCGGAATTAATGTATTCTGCCGTGGAAAAATTCTTCAGAGGTTTTATTACCTTTTTCTTGTCTGCTTCTGCCATGATTTTCTCCGTATATGTGTCCGTTATCAGCCGCGGACACCGTAAATTCGGTATTCGACGTCTTTTTCCGAGAGGACCGTTTCAAGCATTTTAGTAACATCAGCAGCGGTGACATCTCTTCCGCCCAAGCCGGCAATCATGCAGTGGATATTCGGTCTCTGAGGTTCATGATACATCAGGGCCCGAATCTCCGTGGTCACGGGAGCATTTGCAGCCCCCGGGGAAATGGCTCGATCCAAAACGAGGACGTCTTTTGCACACGAAAGTATTTTTCTAAGATCAGTAACAGGCAGGGGACGCCAGAGACGTAGTTTGACAAGTCCTACTTTCCGGCCATCTTCTCTCATCTGGTCCACGGCCAGTGAAGCGGTCTCGCATATTGAGCCCATCGCAAGGATCAGTGTATCTGCTCCTTCCGTTCGGTAAAGCTCAACCGGAGAATATTTCCTGCCCGTCAACTCTCCCTGTTCATCCCACGCCTTCTTAATAACTGAAGCAGAGGCCAGCAGTGCTTGGTCGTGAGCCATTTTCTGTTCCGCATAGATCTCCGGCATCCCAAAAGCTCCCATGGACACAACCTTATCAGGATGGAGTCGATAAAGCGGTTGAAAAGGCGGCAAATACTTCTGAACCATTTCTTTGGTCCAGAATTCAATTGGCTCGATAACATGGGTAAGAGTGAACCCATCTACGTTTATCATGACAGGCAGGGAAACTTGAGGATCTTCGGCAACTCTGAAGGCATGGAAGATCGAGTCATAGACCTCTTGGCCGTTCTCACAAAAAACCTGTATCCATCCACAGTCCCGGACCATCATGGTGTCCGAATGATCATTCCAAATAGACAGAGGAGCGCTCAATGCCCTGTTCGCAAGAAACATTACGATTGGCAACCGCATGGATGAAGCAATGAACACTATCTCAGCCATGAGAGCAAGACCTTGGGCTGATGTAGCAGTGAACGTTCTTGCCCCAGCGGCTGCTGAACCGCAGCAGACGCTCATAGCCGAATGCTCCGATTCCACGGGAACGAACTCCGCATCAAGCCTTCCGTCGGCTACCAGTTCGGCCAGGTGTTCCACTACATGAGTTTGCGGTGTAATAGGATAGGCGGCCACAACGTCCACATCGCAAAGTCCCACTGCATCTGATGCGGCTATAGAGACTTCGATACCTACTTTCTTGCCCATCACTCCCCCTCCTCTTCAATGGTAATGGCAGACACGGGGCACTCTTGGGCGCAGATGCCGCATCCTTTACAATAATCAAAGTTCCATAAAAAGATGTTTTTTTCATAATCCGGAGATATAGCAGCCTCTGGACACATAATGAAGCACCTCCAGCACCGGATGCAAGTATCATCATCATATTTGGGTCTCTGGGAACGCCACGCGCCCGTGTGGTAACAAGACGCATTACCCGGCTCGGTGATTACGCCTCCCGGCTCTATTTCCCGCCATGTAATTTCTTCCATGGGTTTAGTCACAATGTCCTCCGTTGATTAAAAATGTGCACAGCCAAGATAACTGAAAACTCTACGATACTTTTAACATCAATCGTCTATCTTCGTTTCCTCCCAGGCCCGTTGCATTGCTTCTATGTTCCTGGAGGCGATCTTTCCGAAACGGCGTTTAAAGGGTTCCTTGAGTGCCTCGACAGTGAGCAGGTTGGTTGCCTTTACCAGCGCGCCCACCATGGTTGTATTTGTGATGGGCAGCCCGATTACCTCTTTGGCAATGCGGGTCGCGTCTACCACAGCAAGTCGGCCCGAAAAAGAAAGCTGTTTCCTGATGGTTTCCGGGTCGTGTGACGAATTGATAATAAGGACCCCCCCGTCACGCAATCCTTCAATAGGATTGGCTATTTCTACCAGTGACGGATCGAGGACGATCACAGCATCCGGATTATAAACCTTGGATCTTATTCTGACCGGTCGCTCGTCTACGCGGGCGAACGCTACCACTGGGGCTCCTCTCCTTTCAGGTCCGAAGCTGGGAAACGCTGTGGCGTACTTTCCTGTGTCAATAGCAGCCTGGGCCACGAGTTCGGCTGAGGTTACAGCTCCCTGGCCCCCTCTGCCGTGAAATCTCATCTCTATCATGGTTGCTCCTTTTGAGAAATGGTCAATCAAAGTCTTTTTCGTCTCTGTCGAACTCCTCCATGTGAGGATATCTTGACCTATCGTCTATTATCTCCATGCAATTCATTAAATGAAACTTAGCCTCGGCCAACTCGAGAATTTCAGAGGGGAGAAGCTCCATTTTCTGGAGGTAAGCGTCGATTCTCTCATTTAGTAAACCGATATGACGCAAATCCACTCTATAGAAGTCGTCATCGGAACCAGCCGTATCATCATGAGTTGTAACAGACTGGACGAGTTTCAAATCCCACTCGTCAAGCTTTTTCCAGCGGGCCACCGTAGCAGGATGCACTCCCAGCTTATCGGCTAAGTCCTTATTGGTGGTCCTGCCTCGATCACTCAAGAAGGTGTTCTCAGCAAGCTTGCGGTGCTCATTTTTTTTCATCCGGCAACCTCCTGGATTTTGAGAGGGTGTGAACGGTTGACAAATCAACTCAATCCCAAATAGTAATTATTAGCAGACCGAAGTGCCGATGATCAAGATTTATTAGGTCGGACAAGGGTGTACTTTCAATTAAGTCTCAACCGGGACAATCCCGGTTCCATGAATAAATTCATGCCGATTGACGAAGAATTCCTGAACAATCTCCCGACAAACCCTGGAGTCTATCTGATGACTGACCGCAAAGGCAGGATACTGTACATAGGCAAAGCGGGAAACCTCAGAAACCGTGTCAGAAATTACTTTGTTAAGGGAGGCGACGAAAGGCCTACGGTTCGATATCTGATTGAGCGCGTCCACAGCGTCCGGACAATACTGACGGAGACGGAAAAAGAGGCCTTGATTCTTGAAAATAATCTGATCAAACAGCATAGGCCAAGGTACAATATCGAGTTAAGGGATGATAAGTCATTCTTTTCACTCCGACTCAACGTGTCCCACCTTTTTCCCAGGCTGACCCTCATCAGGACCAAGCGGATTAAACAGGACGGAGAGCGCTATTTTGGGCCATATTCTTCTGCAAGAGATGCGCGGGTGACTTTGAAACTTATACAGAAGCTCTTCCCTCTGCGTCAATGTACCGATAAACAACTGGCAACCTGTAAGAGACCTTGTCTGAACTGTCAGATGAGACGTTGTCTGTGCCCATGCTCTGGAAAAGTGGATCCCGCAGAATACGCTCGCATGGTGAAGGGCGCCACTATTCTGTTGCAGGGAAGAAGTGAAGATCTATTGAATGGTCTGAAAGATGAAATGCAGAAGGCATCAGAGAATTTACGATTCGAGGAAGCTGCGCGGGTCCGCGACCGACTCGCTGCCGTAAAACGCACGGTGGAAGAACAAAACGTCTCCTTTTTTCACCGCAAAGACCAGGATGTGATAGCAATACTTAAACCGGAGACAGATCTTTTCGTAATCGAAGTTCTATCTTTGCGCAAGGGCAACCTTCTATCCGAGGACTCTTTTTTTATTCGGAACTCCGCGCTGGATGACGAAGAGGTGTTTTCTTCAGCTCTCAAGCAGTACTACGACTCTGGAGTTATTGTCCCACAGGAAGTCCTTATTTCTCGCCCAGTAGATCAGCTTGAGTTGATCGAGACTTGGCTATCGGAAATTCGTGGAAATAAGGTGACAATCAGGGTGCCTTCTCGTGGCAAGGGTGCAAGCCTTATGAGCTTAGCCTTTAAGAACGCTCACAACGCGCTTCTGAGGGAAAGGCAGAAGGATACTCTCATGGGTGCTTTGGAGCGCGTTGCCGCAAAACTACATTTGCCGAAGGCTCCATCAGCGATAGAAGGGTATGACATTTCAAATACTTCCGGGAGTGAGCCGGTGGGAGTAAAGGTCTCTTTCACGGATGGCAAACCGGATAAGTCAGGTTATAGATGTTTCAGAATAAAGGGCTTCCAGGATCAGGACGACCCAGGGATGATACATCAAACTATTTCTCGCCGGATCAGTCACATTGTTGAGGAGCCCCTGCCTGATCTCATACTGATCGACGGCGGCAAAGCCCAGTTAAACTCAGCTTTGGATGCACTCCGATTGGAACCTTGCGCCGGCCTTACCCCAGTAGCCGCTATTGCCAAAGCTCATGGTTCGGAGGACGTGGAGCGATTTTACTTACCCAACAGAAAGAATCCAGTGATCTTCAAAAAGGGAGATCCTGGTCTCATGCTCCTAATGAGGATTCGAGACGAGGCCCACCGATTCGCACACGCTTTCCACACACGTAGTCGAACAAAAGCTGCCATACGATCAGTACTGGATGATGTCCCTGGCATTGGGCCGAAAAAACGACAGGCTCTATTAAAATCGTTCGGCAGTTTGAAGGGGTTGCTCTCAGCCAAGGACGAGGATATCGTAAAGGTACCAGGAATTGGAAACAAAGACATGGGAAAAATTCGGACTCATTTCGCAGACAGACAGATTGAAGCTATTGAGTCGAAACGAGACCGGGGATCATCCAACGATAACTGATTAGTCAATATTTCAAGGAGGTAATTTGAATATGAGGACTGGGAATCCGGCACTTAACGACAAGACATTTACCGACTTCAGCGGATACGTGACGGCAGATGAGGCAATGACTATTCAAGGGACAGTGAACAAGACTCTGATCCTCTTGGTATGTGTATTGCTGACTGCAGGCTGGACCTGGAATATTTATTTCCGAACCCACGATCCCGCAAGTGTATTGCCCTGGATAATAGTCGGCGCCATCGGAGGTTTTATTCTGGCGATTGTGACCGTATTTAAGCAGTCATGGGCTCCTGTTACGTCTCCCCTTTATGCACTCCTTCAAGGGCTCTTTCTAGGTGGGGTGTCCTCAACAGCCGAATCACAGTACCCGGGTATCGTGATTCAGGCGGTGGGATTGACCTTCGGCACCTGCCTGGCCCTTCTTTTAGCTTACAAATCAGGACTAATTAAGGCTTCGGAAAACTTCAAGCTGGGGGTGGTGGCTGCTACCGGAGGAATCGCTCTGGTGTATTTAGTGTCTATCGTGCTGAGCATGTTTAGAATCAACATGCCGGGTATTTTCGATAATGGCCTCATAGGCATAGGCTTCAGCCTTTTCGTGGTGACCATTGCCGCTCTTAATTTGGTCCTGGATTTTGATTTTATTGAAGGCGGGTCACAGCGTCGACTCCCGAAATACATGGAGTGGTATGGGGCATTCGGGCTTATGGTGACCCTGATTTGGCTCTATTTGGAAATACTGCGCTTACTGATGAAATTGCGGAGCCGCAATTAGTGTGGACGGCAACTTGCCACAAATCTCTTCCTGAGTCGATTCTAGGAATCCAGCCCTAGAAGCCTGGCTCCGTTGTCCCATAGAATGGCATCAATGGTGGTAGATCGCAGAGGCAACTCGCGAATCCGGCGTGCCTGCTCGGCTATGGAAGGAATGTTCGGCCAATCGCTGCCAAATACGAAACGATCGGCGAACTGTTCCAATTTTGGAAATATTCCCGGCAACTGCTTTGGCGGGATACCTGAAATATCAATGTACACTCTTTTGTGGCGCATCAACATCCAGGCAGCCTCCCTGTACCAGAAAGGGCGGCCGCCGTGACACATTATGATGTCAAGGTCCGGAAAATCCTCTGCAACGTCGTCCAGCAGGAGGGGATTCGCATATCGCACTCTTGTACCCGGGAAGAGCGAAGTGCCTGTGTGGAACATGATCGGCACTCCCAAGGTCTGAGCCGCCTCGTACGCCGGAAGTATTCTTGGATCATTCGGGTAATAGCGGCCATATGACGGCAATAGTTTTAATCCCCGGCAGCCGAGGACTTTTATGCACTTCTCTGTCTGCAAGCCGGCGTCGATTTTCGAATCCAGATCAATTGACCCAAACGGGATGAGGCGTGAAGTATTTCTACAGAACTGAGCAGTAAATTCGCTTGGAATAACACCTGTTGCAAACGGAGAATATTCACAGAGAAGCACCCCCTTCTCG
>Ga0194057_10000071_pt1 | contig 43541 bp, 42 predicted proteins | sample SepL4415m_MetaG_FD_155474 | JGI IMG/M metagenome (GOLD analysis project Ga0194057, IMG submission 155474) | Anoxic zone freshwater microbial communities from boreal shield lake in IISD Experimental Lakes Area, Ontario, Canada - Sep2016-L442-15m | ecosystem: Environmental > Aquatic > Freshwater... | reverse complement strand
CTTCACCACGCCCGACACGCTCGGCGACTACGTGCTCGTCGACTTCATCGAGAACAAAAAGAAGATGGCCCGCGGCGGCGGCCGCGCTGCCGGCTAATTTCTCAACGTTTCTTTCGTTTCGCGGGGTGCAGCGTGAGAACCACTTCGCGCGGACTGCGCGAGAAATCTCACAAATAATGAATCCTCTCTTGCGCGAACGTGATGTGATAGGGGACAATGACAGCAATGTAATTACAGGGGTGCGATCACGCTGCAATTTGAGCGACAACCGCACCCATGGCCGACGAAGGGCAGGAGGCCTCCTTATGAGTTTTAGTAACACACATGACCACGATCGCAGCTGGCAAGACCAGGCGAACTGTTTGGGAGTAGACCCAGACCTCTTTTTCCCAGAGCGCGGCGCAAGCACGCGTGAGGCGAAAGAAGTTTGCCGGGGCTGCGTCGTGCGTCTCGACTGTCTCGAGTTCGCGCTGGTCAACGGCGAGAAGTTCGGTATCTGGGGTGGCCTCAGCGAGCGCGAGCGTCGTCGTTTGCGTCGTCAGCGGGCGCAGAGCACACGCCGCACGGCGACGGCCTAACGGCCCATCGATGTCGCTGTATCTATACGAAAAACAGAGCTTGGCGACTATCCCTCACAACGTCCCACTGGTAAGGTACGAACATGCTTTCCTTCCTTGATCCCCCAGAAATTGGCCTGTTAGTAATTTTGGTTTTGGTGCTCTTCGGTGGCTCGCAGTTACCCAAGTTGGCCAAGAACCTTGGCAAGGCCCAGAACGAATTCAAAAAGGGCCTCGACCTTGGCGGTAAAGAAGCCGCCGCCGAAAGCGACGCCGACAAGCTCAAGCGCCTCGAGGAAATCGACCGGGCCAAGGCTGCCGAGAAGTCCGACAGCAACTGATGATTTGCTGGTGGGTTCGCCCGCCGCAACACATCGTTACGAACTGATAGTCAAACACCGGTGTCTTCAGACACCGGTGTTTGACGTTTTCTTCTGATGTTGGCCGTGACCCAACGCTGAGTGGCGTCAGCCAGGTGTCACGGTGAGGCGGCGGCGCTTGAGAATTCGGCGCCGCTCTCGCTCGCTACATCCGCCCCAGACGCCATGCTCAATTCGGTTATGCAGCGCGTATTCGCGACATGTGTCGACCACTGTGCATGTTTCGCAAATCTTGCGGGCACGGTCGACACCTACTCCGTCGCTCGGGAAAAACGCTGCCGGGGGATAGTTGCGGCAGTTACCTTGAGCCATCCAGATGGCTGCTGCCTCTTCTGAAGTGTGGTCGTGCATTAACGAGCCTTTCGCTGGTTCCACCATGTGGTGGTCCGCCCGCACGAGCCCCGAGGGGCTTTGGGCAACCGGACCACGTGTTCGTCTCTCTTCAGACGAGCATCGCGTCCATTTGGTTCCCGCTTGGGACAGTCAAACACAATTGTTCGGTGAATCCAAGCCTGTCCGGTACAATCAGCGTTTCGTACGCCAGGAGTGAGTCATGACCGACACAACCGTTCAACCACGAGCCCACGCTCGAATCGTGTATCTCGGCCCCGTGTCGCCTCATTGGGAGGTCGACTTCGGCTACGGCGATCACACCCTGCTCTCTGAGTTCCGTGCCCGTGTGTTGGCCCGTCTGGTGCTCTTGCCCCGCGACGACCCACAGTTCCGTCGTAATCGTGAGCGCGTTGTTCGCGATGCCGAGCGCGAAGGCATTTCGATTGAATGGCTTCTCGGCTACGCCGAAGAAGAAGAACAATAGATCGGTCGTTCCCTCGTGGTCGATGAGCGCCACCTCAACCGAGAACTCAGTTGGCTTGATTTCAATCGCCGAGTGTTGTCGCTCGCTGGCGAACCAGGTATTCCGCTGCTCGAACGCGTGAAGTTCATCGCTATCGCGTCATCAAACCTCGATGAGTTCTTTCAGGTGCGTGTTGCGGCACTGCACGACCAAGTAGCCGCCGACATTGTCACCATCACCCCCGATGGCCGCACTCCGCTCGAGCAACTTGCCGCTATCACCGGCGTGGTGCGCGAGCACATCTCGATTCAAGAAGACATCGTGGCCAATCAGCTGCGGCCGCTGCTCAGCGCCGAAGGCATTGAGATCTTGTCGTGGAACGAGCTCAGCGAGCTGGATCAGAGCTACGCAGTCGAGATCTTTCAGCGCCGCATCTTTCCGGTTCTGACCCCGCTTGCGGTAGACCCGGCGCACCCGTTCCCCTACATCTCAAACTTGGCGTTGAGCATTGCGGCGATGGTGTGCGATCCCGAGACTGGCGAACGCCGGTTTGCCCGGCTCAAGATTCCAACGGTGTTCCCGCGGTTGGTAGCGCTCAGCGATGGCCAGCGTTTCGTGCCCGTAGAGCAAGTGATCGCGGCGCATCTACACACGCTGTTTGTCGGAATGGTCATCGAAGAGTGGGCCGTCTTTCGCGTCACCCGCAATGCCGACCTCACCGTAGAAGACGAAGAAGCCGACGACCTGTTGGCGGCCGTTGAGCTCGAGCTTCGGCGTCGCCGTTTTGGTCGCGCCGTGCGACTCGAGGTCGAAACCTCAATGAGCCCAGCCATGCTGGATGTGCTGCAGCGTGAGCTTGAGCTCGGCAACGACGCGGTCAGCTTTCATCGCCAACTGCTCGACCTCACGTGCCTGTTCAACATCCATGGCCTCGATCGACCCACGCTGAAAGATGCGCCGTGGCCGCCTGTTACCGCTGGCCGCATTGCTCGAGCTGAAGAAACCGATCGCAGTCTGTTCTCGGTCGTTCGCGAACGGGCGTTGATGGTTCATCACCCCTACGAATCGTTTGCGAGCTCTATCGAAGCATTCATCGACGAAGCAGCAAACGACCCTCGAGTGCAGTCGATCAAAATGACCCTGTACCGCACCTCGGGCGACAGCCCGATTGCGCGCAGCCTCATTCGTGCCGCCGAGCGCGGGGTGCAGGTTGCCGTGCTGGTCGAGCTCAAGGCGCGTTTCGACGAAGCCACCAACGCCACGTGGGCGCGCACGCTCGAGCGCGCTGGGGTGCACGTGGTCTACGGCGTGGTCGGTCTCAAGACGCATGCCAAGTGCGTGTTGGTCGTGCGTTCCGATGCCGATGGTTTGCGTCGCTACGTGCACTTCGGCACCGGCAACTACAACTCAAAGACAGCGCGTGTGTACGAAGACATCGGCTTCCTCACGTGCGACCCGGCAATGGGCGAAGATGCGACCCAGTTGTTCAATCACCTCACCGGATACAGCCGTGCCAACGACTACAAGTCGCTCATCGTCGCGCCGCATGGGCTTCGCAATCGCTTGTTGCAGTTCATTGCCAACGAAGCCAGCTATGGCAGCGCCGGCCACATCACCATCAAGACCAACTCAATTGGTGACCCAGAGGTCATTGAGGCGCTGTATGCGGCCAGCCAGGCTGGCACGCGTATCGATCTGCTGGTGCGCGGCATCTGTTGCCTGCGCGCTGGCGTGCCGGGCCTTTCTGAGAATATTCGGGTTCGCTGCGTGCTCGGCCGCTATCTCGAGCACTCGCGTGTCTACCGGTTTGCGCACGGCGGTGCCGACGGGTCGCCGGCTCACTTCATTGGTTCTGCCGATTTGATGCCGCGCAACCTCGATCGCCGAGTCGAGCTGTTGGCCCCTGTAGAACATCCCAAGCACATTGCTTGGCTCGATCAGGTCATCAGCTTTTACCTCGCTCCCGATGTCGTGGCCTTCGATATGCAGCCCGACGACACGTGGCTGCGAGTGGGGCCCACCGATTCGTTCGCGCCACACAGCCAAGAACGCATGTATCACTGGGTCAGCGAGCGCCAAGTTCGCTAGCGCGCCGCGTGGCCGCTGGGCTGCAGTGTTCATCCCTTGTTCATCTGAGGTCGGGCTATCGGTTACCTTGATGCCGTACCGTTCGCCCTGTTGTTCATCGAGTTCACACTCGACTGTGGTGAAGGTCAAGACAAACACGGGATGAATCGTTCACAAAGGGTGCCTGATGATCGCTGCAGAAGTACAGCCCGAACCGGCCGTCCCCGCAACCTTGCTGCCGCGCCGATCGCTCGTACCTGACATGAGTATTGCCACCCCATTGGCCGCCTCTTTGGCCGCAGAATCCAACACCGATACCCACGGCGTCATGGTGGCGAGCAATCTCGAAGTGCACTATGGCGATCAGTGCGCCGTTCGCGACGTGAACCTCACTATTCGAGAACACGAGATCACAGCGTTCATTGGCCCCTCGGGCTGCGGTAAGTCGACAGTGTTGCGTTGTTTCAACCGGATGAACGACCTCATCGATGGTGCCCGCGTCAGCGGTCTGCTCACCTATCACGGAATCGATTTGTATGGACCCGAGGTAAACGCAGCGCAAGTACGCCGCCGCATCGGGATGGTCTTTCAAAAGCCAAATCCGTTTCCGAAAAGCATCTATGACAACGTGGCGTTTGGCCCGCGTTTGGCTGGTGTGAAGAAGAGCGCCGATCTTGATGTCATCGTCGAGTCGTCGTTGCGCGGCGCGGCGCTATGGGACGAAGTAAAGACCCGATTGCATACATCGGGTCTTGGTTTGTCGGGTGGCCAGCAACAGCGTTTGTGCATCGCTCGAGCCATTGCTGTGGAACCCGAAGTGGTGTTGATGGACGAGCCATGTTCGGCTCTTGACCCCATCGCCACAGCCCGCATCGAAGACCTCATGCAAGAGATGAAGTCTCGCTACACGATCGTGATCGTGACCCACAACATGCAACAGGCGGCCCGCGTCAGCGACCGCACGGCGTTCTTCACGTCGGAGGGCGCCACCGGTTCGTCAACGTCGACTCAGGGTAAGAACGACCGCCGTACTGGCGTGTTGGTCGAGTTCGGGCGCACCCAGCGAATGTTCTCGAACCCCACCGACGAACGAACCGAGCAGTACATCACGGGAAGGTTCGGCTGATGGACGAACTGCGCAAGAGTTTCCACCACGACATCGGCGACGTTCGCACCGAACTCGTTCACCTCGCGGCGTTTGTCACTGAGGCAATTCCGCGGGCGACTGCGGTGTTGCTCAACGGCGACCTTGAGGGCGCCGACCAGATCATCAACGGCGACGATGAGATCGACGCTCGCGCCCTTGAGCTCGAGGATCAGTGCATTCAGATTCTCGCCTTGCAGGCGCCTGTGGCCGGCGACCTACGGCAGATCGTTGCCGCACTGAAGATGGTGGCCGAGGTCGAGCGTTCTGCCGACCTGGTCTGCAATATCTGTAAGGCGGCTCGCCGCATCTATGGCCACTCGCTCGATCCCACGCTGCGCGGCATCATCACGCGCATGGGCGAGCAGGCGCAGCAGTTGTACATCGCAGCCATCGAGTCGTTCGTCGAAAACGACGCTGCGAAGGCAGCAGCTATCGACGACATGGACAACTATCTCGATGCGTTACAGAAGCAGTTTGTGCAGGCCATCTTCGAGAGTCATGCGGCTGGTCGAATCGATCTGCAGGTTGCAGTGCAGCTAGCTGTGGTCGCTCGCTTCTACGAGCGCATTGGCGACCACGCTGTGAACATCGGCGAACGAGTTCGTTTTGTGGTTACTGGTTGGTTGCCAGAGCATCGCGGGGCGGCACGATTCCGCTCGCGTGCCGATGACTCCACCGAGATGCCGCGACCACCGACCCTCGGCAGTAGCGACTGACGAATGATCGTCTTCGTGTTACTCGCGGGTTGCGCCGTGGGAGTGATCGCCACTCTAGGTGCGGTAACCGTCTCGGAATCGCGTCGCGCTTCGCAACCGATAGCGGCCGAGAACACTCGCGACGCCCCGAGCACCCCGAGCCTCGCTGCATCGCAGGCACGCGCCGATCGGTTGCAGGCTGCTCTTGATGCGATGCCCTACGGCGTGATGGTCGCCGACCAGAACGGCCAGGTGTTGCTGAGCAATAAGGCGGCCAACTCTGCTGGCTCCGATGCCCACAACGAAGTGCTCGTGCAAGCAGCAGTGCAGTACAACTTGCGATCTGCCTTGCGCGGCGAAGCTCGCACGCAAACGGTTGAGCTCTACGGACCGCCGAAGCGAGTGGTTGTCGTCGAGGCTCATCCGCTCAATCCCGATGGCGCGATGGTCACGGTCGAAGATGTCACCGAACGCGCCCGACTCGATGCAGTGCGCACCGATTTTGTGGCGAATATCAGCCACGAGTTAAAGACCCCCATTGGCGCGTTAGCAGTGCTTGCCGAGACCCTCATCGACGAAACCGATCCGACTGTCATTAGTCGCCTGGCCGATCGCACCGTGAACGAAGCGCATCGAGTGGCCAAGATCATCGACGATCTGCTCGAGCTCTCCCGCATCGAACTCAGCGGAGACCTCATCGTGAGTTCGTGTGACGTTGGTTTGCTCGTGGTCGAGGCAGCCTCGCGTAACAGCCTCCTGGCTCGACAAAACAAAGTTGTGGTGAACGCCGGCGAGATTCCTGTTGGGCTCAGCGTCAATGCCGATCACGCTCAGATCACCTCTGCGCTCGGCAACCTTGTTGATAACGCAGTCAAGTACAGCGACGCCAACGGCGTTGTGAACGTGACGGCGCACTCCGATCAGCAAGGCGTCATGTTTGTGGTCTCAGACAACGGCATTGGTATTCCGTCGCGAGACCTCGATCGAATCTTTGAGCGCTTTTATCGGGTCGATCGCGCCCGCAGCCGCGGCACTGGCGGCACAGGTCTTGGTCTGTCGATTGTTCGTCACGTCGCTAACAACCATGGTGGTTCGATCACGGTCGAATCGCATGAAGGCGAAGGTTCCACGTTTCGTCTCTACATTCCAGATCGGCTGGTTCCACAGACATGAGTACCCCAACAATCTTGATTGTCGAAGACGAAGACAGCTTCGTCGAGGCACTCACCGTGGGCCTCAACCGCGAAGGCTTTCGAGTAGAGGTAGCCCAAGACGGAGCCACAGCGCTGACTCGTTTTCACGAAGTGAAGCCCGATCTTGTTCTGCTCGATCTGATGCTGCCGCGTGTTTCTGGAATCGATGTGTGCCGCGAGATCCGCAAGACAAGCACCGTGCCCATCATCATGGTCACCGCGAAGAGCGCCGAAATAGACATGGTCGTGGGCCTCGAAGTGGGCGCCGACGATTACATCACCAAGCCCTATCGCATGCGCGAGCTGGTGGCTCGGTTGCGTGCGCTGCTGCGCCGTGCATCAATGGAAGCGGGCAGTGCTCCTGCTGCAGCGGTGAACAGCCGCTCGTTGGTTGTGGGCGATGTTGCACTCGATTCTGATGAACACATCGTTACGGTTGGCGGAGAACCGGTGAGCCTGCCTCTGAAAGAGTTCGAACTGCTCCATGTCTTGCTCAGCAACGCTGGTCGTGTGTTACCGCGCGAGATGCTCATCGATCGCGTTTGGGGCATGGATTACGTAGGCGACACGAAGACTCTCGACGTACATATCAAGCGCATTCGCAGCAAGATCGAACCCGACCCATCGAAACCAGAGCGAATCGTCACCATCCGTGGATTGGGTTACAAGTACGAGCGGCCCGCACCTAGCATGCGTTCGTGACATCCGAGCGACCTCGCGGATCTAGTTCAGAGATCCGCGCGTCGCGAAATGTGAACCCCGCCTCTCGACTCGGTGATCAATCGCTGACCAAGCGCCCTTCGTATTCGCCGTTCACGCGCCTTGCGCGCGTGCAGGCCATGAGCGCTGCTGGCGACGGTTGTCTGGCGTTGGCACTTGCTGCGTCGGTGTTCTTTGGCGTCACCCCGACAGCGGCACGGCCTAGGGTCTTGCTGTTCCTAGTGGTCACCTTTGTTCCGTTTGTAGTGGTCGGCCCGCTGATCGGCCCGTTGGTCGATCGAGTCGCCGGCGGTCGTCGCCTCGTGATGCAGATTGTTGCGTTGCTGCGCGCGTTCACCTTGGTACTCATGGCGTTTCATCTCAATGATGTGTTGCTGTATCCGGTTGCGTTCGCCGCGCTGGTGCTGCAGAAGACTCAGGGAATCTCAAGGTCGGCGCTGGTGCCTAGCGTGGTGCGCAACGATGCCGATCTTGTCGAGGCGAACTCAAAACTCGGCCTCATTTCGGGAGTGTTTGGATTTGTGGGTGCTGCTGTCGCCACAATGGTGCGGCTTGTTGCAGGCACCGAAGGCAGCTTGATCATCGGAGCAGCTTGTTTCGTGGCGGCCTTCTTTTTGGCTACCAAGTTGTCGAGCGAGGTAGTGGCGGCAAATCGCGCCAGCCCGCAAGAGCGAGCCGAGCTGCGCTCGGCCGGCATCACGCTGGCCGCCAGTGCGATGGGCCTCTTGCGCGCCTCGGTTGGCTTCTGTTTCTTCCTGCTGGCGTTTTGGCTGAGAACTCAAGAGGCCGGTCGATTCTTAGTCGGCTTGTCGGTGACGATGGTGACCATCGGAGTCATGCTGGCCAACGCAATCGCGCCTACTGTGCGCAAACACATTCACGAGGAATCAATCTTCACCGCGGCCTTAGGACTCACTGCCCTTTCGGGAATCCTCGCCGGGTTGTTTGGCGGCGTTCTTGCTGGCGTGTTGCTGGCTCTCGTGGTCAACTTTGCCGCGGCGTTTGCCCGGTTGGCATTTGACTCGATTGTGCAACGCGACGCTCCCGACGCGAACCAAGGTCGTGCCTTCGCGCAGTTCGAGACGCGGTTTCAGCTGGCGTGGGTACTCGGTGGCTTACCGCCCGTGATCTTTACTCCACCTGGTGAAGTCGGGTTTGCAATCGTTGGGCTGATCGCGCTGTTTGCTGTGGGCACCTACATCGTGGGAGCCAAGTCGATTCAGGCTGGCAAGGAACTTCCCGAAACAATCAGTAAACGCGCGGGTCGCAAGATGCTGGCCGAGGTAGAACGGCGGCGAGCTCGCCGCTAACTGACTACGAGGTTTGATCGTCGAGTGGGAACTCAAGTCGGGCAAGCCACAACCCCGGCGCATCAAGCTCGGCTGGGGTTGGCAGCGGAGCGGCACGATTGAGTAATTGGTTGACGCCGTCTTGTTGTTGGCGTTCGAACACGCCAGCGATAAAGGTGCGGCCTCGCTCGACGAGTTGGCGAGTGAGACGCAAGCCCAGCAAGCGCTCGACGAAAATGTCGTCGGGTGATGTCTCGATGCGCCGGCGCCGAACGGCCTCGCTGATGCGGGCAGCGTCGCCGCCGATGAGACGAAATGCAATCTGATCGACCACGTGATCGATGTAGCCAACAACTGCAGCAAGTGCTGCGTCGAGCTGTGGCTGTAACGCCTCTTGAGCGGCGCTGCGCGTGGCGCCAAGCAGAATCTCGGGGTCGCCGAGCGAACGTTGAATCGCCTGCATTGGGTCGTCGCCATCGAACTCAAGAGACGAGAGCTTCTCGGCGACGGCGTTTGGATCGGGTTCGAACGCACCCACATGGGCACGAACCATCGCGCTGAGACCCTCGCGAATGTGGGTGACTGAAAAGACCACATGCGACGTGAGTTCTTGCACGAGCACCCAGATGCGCATTGAGTCTTTGGGGAGACTCCAGTCGAAGGCGAAGTCATCGATGGCACTTGGCAACACCGTGACCTGAGCGTTTGCAGAACGAGGAATAGGAAGGTCGTATTGACCAAACGCGCGTGTCGCGAGGTGCCCGACCATTGAGCCAATGGCCATGCCGAGCATCGCCGGCGCCATCATCTGGCTGAGCCCAAGCATCATCGCTGCCATGGGGTCGGTGTCGCCGTCGTTGTCGGCTGCTGACGGCCGCTTGCCGAGCGACACAGCGAGTTGAGTGAACAATGGCTTGTACGCCTCGAGCGTTTGCTGCGCCCATACGCCCGGGGTAACGGTGGTGATCTCGTAGCCAGAAAGTTCGTGGCCGGTAACATCGAGGAGATGGGGCTCGATGATTTGAGCCAATGCGGTGAGCGCAAAACGGACGCTCGGGTCGACGTTTGCCTCGGCCGTGCCGCCAGTTGCTGCGAGGTGGGCGAATTGTTTGGCCGCATCCCAATTGAGTGGTCCTTGTCCGGCAAGCGCCCGCGACAGATCGCCGAACATTGGTAGGCCCCCAAAGGGGTTATCGGCGGGGTCGCCCGCAGTCATATTGAGGATGCTACGGCAGATCTATCGGTTATCGTCGCGGCATGACGAGCATCCTGGTGACGGGAACCGAGAGCAGTCTTGGCACCCGGGTTGCGAAGCGACTTACTGGCGAGTGTGGGTTCGATGTCGTGTCGTCGGCAGCCCAACGCGCGGCGCTAGAGACCTCAACCGAGGCCGACCCGGCTGTACACATCGACATCGCTGTGCACCTGTCGGCTGGCGACCACGACACCCGCGCACGTCGCCGCGAAAGCGTTACCAAAGGTGCATCCGAACTCATTGAGCTTGCCGAGAAATCCGGGGTTCATCACCTCGTCCTCGTCTCGTCGGCGATGGTGTACGGAGCGTGGGCCAACAACCCGCTGCCGCTCACCGAAGACGCTCCGCTTCGTCCCGATCTCGATTTTGCATTTGCTCGTCAACTCGCTTCGGTCGAGCAAATGGTCGACGACTGGCGAACGGCCGAACCTGGCCGCACCGCCGCAGTGTTGCGCCCGGTAGTCACGATGGCCGCCGACGGCACCAGCAGCTTGGCTCGGGCACTCGCCGCTGGCATGGGCCAGCGCTCGGGCGAAGACGATCCAGGCGCGCAGTTTGTGCAACTCGATGACCTCGCTGCGGCTGTCACTCTGGCTGCAGAGAAGCGACTCGATGGAGTGTTCAATGTTGCCGCCGATGGGTGGGTTGCGGGCGACCGCGTGCGCGCCCTTGCTGGGTCGGCGCCTCGACTGAAACTGCCCACGCGTGTGGCCGAAGTGGTGGCGCGTATTCGTTGGCGCTTTCAGCGTGGTCCGATTCCTCCAGGCCTCCGCAGCTATACCCAGTGGCAGTGGCTGGTCTCGAACGACCGCCTCAAGTCGCAGGGCTGGGCACCTACCGTCACCAACGAACAGGCCTACGTAGAAGGCACCGAAGCCAAGTGGTGGACCATGATCACCCCGAAGCGCAAGCAAGAGTTCTCGCTTGCTGCGATGGCAACGCTCATCTTTGGATCATGCGCATTTGCTGTAGCGCTGGTTCGTCGCGCGAGGCGTCGCCGGGCTGGTTAATCAAACTGCGTGAGCTACATCGACGATGGATGGCTCGACAGCACAACGGGCACCACAATCGATGCCGACTCGCCCGCCCGACGCACAGTGAGGTGCACAGAGTCGCCCGCTGCATGGGCGGCGATGACCTGACCAAGGTCGTTGAGCAGGGCCACCGGCATGTCGTCGATTGCTTCGATGACGTCGCCCGCGCGGAGGCCGGCCGCATCGGCTGGACCATGGCTGACAACAGCGGCGACGCTGACGCCGCTGTCGTGAGCTGTTGGCTCGGGTTGAATGCCCAACCATGCTGGCACCGAAAGGTTGGCCGCGGCTTCGAGCGCTTTCAACATCGTTTCAACCGACACCAGCGACACCTGCGAACTGTTGAGCGTGCACAGTCCGAGTAGGCGGCCTTTGCGATCGACGACAAGAGAGCCCTCGACGGGAGTAGCGGCTTTGTCGAACGACAGATGCATTCCGTTGTCGTCGGACACGAACGTAACCTCAAGGGGCTCTGGCGACATCATCACCAGTCCGCCGGTGCGCGAGGTGTCGGAGCTGAGTTCGACAACCGATGCATCGATCTCGGAGGGGATGGAGAGCACCGCTGTGCCGGTGGCTTTGTCGACCAGAACCACTGCCCCAACCACGGTTTCGCCCGAGGGCAGAACCACCTCGATCCCTTGGCGGCCGTTGACCGCTTGCGCTGTGGTGATGACGAAGTGCCCTGGCGTGAGTGCAACAGCGGTGGCGGGATCGGAGCTTGCAGCGTCGGATGCGCCTACGAGCATCGTGGGCATTGGCGGACCGCTTGGCACTGGAGTTGGCGCCGTGGTGGTTGCGGGTGCGCTGGTATCGACAGGGGCTGAGTCGACCGTTCTTGGAATCTCGCGGATTGTTGTGGAGCTGTCTACGGCTGACACGCCAGCGGCGCTGTGATGCGGAATCATCATCCACAACAGCGCGACTGCGAGTGCGGCGCCGATGGTGCCCGTTGCAACGGAGAGGCCGCGTCCCACAACGAGTGGTGGCTCGCTGAGAGCCCACTGCGTTGCGCCTACTTCGGATGGGTGGCGCCACGCGCGCTCGTGCGCCGGCAGCGGCGCTTTGGGGTACTCGGGTTCGTCGTTACCCTCGTCTCGATCCACGGGGGCATGGTAGTGAACTGAGAGAACCAATGTATGTCGCCGCCGTGAAGGCTACGATGCGCACGATGCATCCTCCAGCGAGCGGCGACACGTGGGTTGGCCTCACCGTCGATACGTTGCCCATCGCCGAGGCCTACGAGTGGGCAGTTCGTGCTCACTGCGGTGCAGTGGTGTTGTTTTCCGGAACCGTGCGAGACCATGCCGAGGGTCGAGAGGGTGTTGACCATCTCACCTACGAGGCATACGACGAGCAGGCGCCGATCAAGATGAACGAGATCGCGCTCGAGGTTCGGCGCCGTTGGCCGAGCACCGGAGCCGTGGTGCTGTTGCATCGCACCGGTCGTCTCGAGCTTGGCGATAGCTCGGTGGTGGTCGTGGTGTCGTCGCCGCATCGTCCCGAAGCATTCGAGGCTGGGCGCTACGCCATCGATGCGCTCAAGGCCAGCGTTCCGATCTGGAAACACGAAGTGTGGCAGGGCGGTTCCGATTGGGGAACCGGAGCCCATGTCGTGACCGCACCACACGATGTTGCCGACCAGTCATCGTTGCAAAGCAATGGCGGCACTCAGTGACCCTTGCCGTTGTCATCGTCATCTGTCTTGTGGCTCTAGCCGCCGTTGCCTTTCTCGTCCTTGCTCGTCGTCGGCCAGATGATGGTGTCACGAGCTTTCGTCGTCATATCGATGCGCTTTCGCCCGAGGCGCGCCGTGAAGTGATTGAGCGCGTGCAGAACGCCCGCGAATCGGGCAAAGGGAAGTAGAGAAGTACATGGCCCGCGACCTCGCGATCGATCTCGGCACGGCGAACACGCTTGTCTACATGAAGGGCCGCGGCATTGTGCTGAACGAGCCGTCGGTCATTGCGCTCAACCGCCAGACCGGCGAGGTGCTTGCAACTGGCCGCGAGGCGTGGCAGATGATCGGCCGCACTCCTGGATACATCGTGGCTGTGCGTCCGCTTCGCGGCGGCGCCATCACCGACTTCGAGATCACCGAACGCATGATCCGGTTGCTGTTGCAGCGTGTTGGCGTCAGCCGTTTCACTCGGCCCAAAGTTGTCATCTGTGTGCCGTCGGCTATCACCGAGGTTGAGCGCAGAGCAGTGACCGACGCAGCCCGTCGGGCAGGCGCAGCCGATGCGCAACTCATCGAACAGCCGATGGCTGCCGCAATCGGCGCCGATCTGCCGATTGACGAACCGGTTGGCAACATGGTCATCGACGTTGGTGGCGGCACCAGCGAGACAGCGGTCATCAGCCTTGGTGGCGTGGTGGCGCTCGAGGCAGTTCGCGTTGGCAGCTTCGACATCGACGCGGCGATTCAGAACTACGTGCGCCGCGAGCACGGCATCGCGATTGGCGAGCGCACTGCCGAGGAAATCAAGGTTGCCATCGGCTCGGCCGATCCGACGTTCGACGAGAACGAAGCCGAGGTGCGCGGCCGCGACCTGATGAGTGGTCTTCCCAAGACCGTGTTGCTCAACCCTGAAGAGATTCGTTTCGCGATAGACGATGTGGTCTCAAGCATCGTTGCATCCGTGGTTCGTTGCTTAGCCAAGGCACCGCCCGAACTCGCTCAGGACTTCTTGGTTCGGGGCATGTATCTCGTTGGTGGCGGCGGCTTACTTCGTGGCCTCGCTCAGCGCATCGAACGCGAGACAAAGGTTCCGGTGCGTATGTCGCCGATGCCGCTCGAGGCAGTGGTGCTCGGCGCTGGTCATTGCATCGAGCATTACGACGCTTTGAAGGGCATGTTCATGGGGGCCCGGCGCTAAAAGCCCGTGCACCTCGGTCCGAATCTTGGCGAACCGCTCTGCAAGTATCACCGTGTCCAAAACAACGATCGTTTGAGCTAGCGGAAGTAGAGAGTCATGGATGAGCAGATCGCGGCAGAACGTGTGCCTCCGACCCAGGCTCCTGTGAAGCGCCCCGGTGTGCTGCACTCGCCAATACTCTCGCTTGTCGTTGCAGTACTCGCGGTCTTGTTCGCCGTGGGTGCCGGACTCGTTGCGAACCACGCGCTCAACGAAGCGAAGCAGGCGAGAACCGAACTCAACGACACTCGCTTCAATGCTGACAACCTGCAGTCGCAACTCACTGCGTTGGATAGCAAACTCGGGTCGCTGCGTTCGCGCCTTGCGCTCACATCAGCGTCGTTGGCCTCAATGACCAAGCCGGGTGGCCTCTCGTCGGTTGTCGAAGCGGTGCAGACAGAGGTCGACACCCTGAAGTCGCAAATCGACGGAGTGAGTGCAACTGTTGGCGGACTCGGCGGGTTTGGTTCCAGAATCGAGACCCTCGCGAAGTGTGTTGACACATACATGGACACCGTCGCCAAAGCGGGCGGCGGCCGGTACACGTACTACAGGTGCTAGTTGTGGACGCCGATAGCTCGTTGTCGTTTGAGATCACTGACAACCACGTCGGTGTCATCACGCTCAATCGTCCAGAGGCGCGCAATGCGCTCACCTGGGGCATGTACTCAGCGCTCGAACAGGCGGTGCGAAATGCGCCGGCATTGGGTACGCGCTGTCTGGTCATCACCGGTGCCGACCCTGCGTTTTGCAGTGGTGACGATGTGCGTCAAGTGATGGGCGGCGGGCACGAGGGTCAGGCGCCGGTCGGTGTGACTGCGCGCGAGCCGCGGCTTACGCCCGCTGCCGATGCGTTGCTGCACACTGACATTCCTGTCATTGCCGCAGTCAATGGTGCTGCGGTTGGCTGGGGCATGGAGCTTGCGCTGATGGCCGACATTCGTGTGGCGAGCGAGCGCGCCAAGTTTGGTGAACTGTTCGTGGTGCGAGGGCTGGTGAGCGATGTGGCGGGTCTTGGCCGTTTGGCCCATCTCATCGGACGCGAGAAGGCCGCCGAGTTGTTGTTTACCGGCGACATCATCGATGCGTCCGAAGCATTGCGCATTGGGCTCGTGTCGCGAGTGGTGGCACACGAGCAATTGGTCGATACTGCGATGCAGCTCGCTCATAAGATCGCCGCCAATCCGCCGCTTGCGGTGCAGCGGCTGAAGGAAGGTCTACGCGTAGCGCTTGATCCAGATTGGAACGAGCTTGGCCGATGGGTGTCGGCATCGCTGGGCGAACTCTTTATGACCGATGATCACCGCGAAGGCGCCCGGGCGTTTCTCGAAAAGCGTGCGCCCAACTTTCGTGGAAGCTGAAGGTCAGCGGTGGGCGGCGACCAGTGCGAGCACTTCGCCGGTCTCTACGCGCAGCACATAGAGCTCGCCATCGGGACCCTGAGCGATAGCGCTGAGCCCGGCCATGGTGCTCGATAGCGTGACCCCGGCACCCACGCTGTGGTCCTCGTTGATGTGCAGCGCGCGCACCTGACCGCTGCAGTAGTCGCCGTACACGTATGAGCCCACCAGTGATGGCACAGCCTTGCCGCGATAGCGCACGCCGCCTGAGATCGAGCACCCGGCATCGCCGTGTGGGTACTCGTAGATGGGCATCGTGACTTGCTCGCCAGGTTGATCGACGTTGAAACGATGAGTGCCCTCATATGCGCTCCACCCAAAGTTCCAGCCGTGCACACCACCAAGGTTGGCCCACGCCACGTCGACTTCTTCCCACTTGTCTTGACCAACGTCGGCGATCCACAGGTCGCCGGTGGCCTGATCAAAGTTGAAACGCCACGGGTTACGCATGCCGATCGCCCAAATCTCTGGGCGCGCCTTGGTGTCGTTGGCAAAGGGGTTGTCTTTGGGACTTGAGTACGGCGCAGTTGTGCTTGCCTTGGGGTCGATGCGCAGAATCTTGCCGAGGAGCTCGCTGGTGTTGAGCGCGCGGTGATCGGGGTCGTTGGCTGCTCCACCATCGCCCATGCCGATGTAGAGGAACCCATCGGGGCCGATGCGCAGTGCGCCGCCATTGTGATTGGGATACGGCTGATCGATGGTCAACAACTGCCGCTGGCTGGTTGGCTCAAACACGCCGTTGGTGCCCACTGCGTACTCGGCGATGACGGTGTTGCCGTCGGTGTTGGTGTAATCGACGTAGGCGTTTTGGCCGTCGGTTGAAAAGGTGAGGCCGAGCAGACCCCGTTCGCCACCGGCCGAGATGGTACTGGTGAGATCGAGTACGGGCGTGGGGTCGAGCACTCCATTGCGTATGGCCGAGATATGGCCCTCGCGGCCAGCGATGAACAAGGTCTTGTCGCCCGCCCGATACGCGAGATCAAGGGCGCCGGGAACCTTGGCGACTTCGGTGAAGGCGACCTGCTCGGCGGTGAGCGGAGTGGTAACGACCGGGACATCGGTTGCGGCAGTTGCCGGCGCAATGTGCGATGTGTCATCAACCGCAGAGTCAGCGTTGCGATTCGAACTGCTTGAGCATGCCGACCCTGCAATCGCGAGCGCAGCGAGGGCGTAACGAAATCTTGATTTCATTGCCCGACCCGCGCCAAGCCTTCCTGCACAACGGTGACAGCAAGGGTGCCGTCTTGGCGGTAGATCGCCCCGCCGGCCATTCCGCGCGCGCCTGATGTTGAGATCGCGCTCTGGTCATAGAGCAACCATTCGTCGGCGCGGAATGGCCGGTGGAACCACATCGCGTGGTCGAGGCTGGCCATCTGTAGACCGGGGCTGTCCCACGACAGGCCGAAGGGCAACACGGTGGTATCGAGCAGGGTCATGTCGCTGGCGTAGGTAACGATGCACGCATGCAGCGTGGGGTCCATCGGTAGTTCGCCATCGGCTCGCAGCCAAACTTGCTGACCCTGCGCTGGCTTGCCGCGGCGACTGATGGGATCATCGTTCACGTAGCGCAGATCGATGGGACGTGGTCGGTCGTACCAATCGCCCATCTGCACTTTGTAGGGCTCCATACGGGTTTTGAAATCGGGCAAAGTGTCGGGGTGGGCGAGACCTGCGGGCATTTGAAGCTGATGGTCGGGGCCGTCTTCGGCCACATGAAAACTGGCCTGCAGGTTGAAGATGACCTTGCCATGTTGAATGGCAACGACACGGCGAGTGGTGAAGCTCTTGCCGTCGCGGATGCGGTCGACCTCGTAGAGAATGGGCACGTTTGGATCGCCTGGGCGGAGGAAGTACGCGTGCAGCGAATGCACCATTCGACCCGGATCGTCCACTGTGCGGGCGGCAGCGACCAACGCCTGTCCGGCCACTTGGCCGCCGAAGACTCGCTGTCGATTTTCGTCTGGGGAACGACCACGAAAGATGTTGACTTCGATCGCTTCGAGGTCGAGCAACTTCACGAGATCGTCGAGTGCTTCTTGCATGTGTCCATGTTGCCACGGAATTGGAAACGGCACCCGTTCGATTGAGTGACTGCGGGCAGATTATGGTGCCCTCGATGCCTCTTCTTCCTCTTGACCCAGACCAACTGCTCAGCACCACTCGCGCGGTGCGTAAACGACTCGACTTCACGCGGCCGGTGCCTGACGAACTCATTCGTGAATGCGTGGCCGCAGCAATGCAGTCGCCGAGTGGTTCAAACAACATGACCATGCAGTTCGTGATCATCCGCGATGCCGAAAAGCGCAAAGCAATCGGCGAGGTATATCGCCAGGCGTACAGCATCTACAAGACCCTCGATGGCATCTACATTCGCAGCATCGATAAGGGCGAGGCATCCGCGCAAGAGCAGCAAGAGCGCTCGGCCGACAGCGCCGACTTCCTTGGCGAGCACATGGGCGATGCGCCGGCGTTGGTGCTGGCGTGCAGCGCTGGCGCACGCGTCGACGGAGCTCCAGCGATGATGGCCGCATCGTTGATGGGCAACGTGTTGCCAGCCACATGGAGCTTCATGCTCGCAGCGCGCGCACGCGGCCTCGGCACGGCATGGACCACGGTGCATTTGATGATGGAGCAACAGGTTGCCGACATCGTTGGTATCCCGTTCGACACGGTGCAGCAGGTCTGCCTGAGTCCGTTGGCGTACACCATCGGCACCGACTTCAAGCCCGCGTTGCGCCCAGCACCCGACTCGATCATCCATTGGGACACATGGTGATTCCTGCCGATCTGCGCGCTCATGCTGTTGCAGCAAAAGGTTTCATGCCTCCCGACGAAGGCGATGCGTTATACCAAGCGGCAGTTGAGGCCGGCGCTCGATGCGCGGGTCTGGCGTTCTTAGAAGTGGGCTCGTATTGCGGCCGATCAACGGTGTGGCTCGGCGGCGCGGCGCGTGCGTGCGACACCGTCGTGTTTGCCGTTGATCATCATCGTGGCTCAGAAGAGAACCAGGCAGGGTGGGAGCATCACGATCCCACGGTTGTCGATCCGCGGATCAACCGCATGGACACGCTTCCCATTTTCCGCGCTGCCATTTACGACGCTGGTGTCGAAGATTTCGTTGTTGCAGTTGTTGGGCAGTCGCCAGCGGTGGCCAAGTACTGGACCTCGCCGCTTGCCTTCTTGTTCATCGACGGTGGACACGGCGTAGAACCAGCCCGCGCCGATTTCGAAGGATGGACTCCGCACGTGGTGGTCGGCGGCACGTTGGCGATTCACGATGTGTTCCCCGACCCAGCCGATGGTGGTCGACCGCCCTACGAGCAGATCTATCTGCCGGCGTTGGCGAGTGGTCGATTCGAGCTGCAGTCGGCAACGGGTTCGTTGCGCGTGCTGCGCTGCATTGCCTGATTTCTAAACGAACTGCACGCCTTGCGCGAGGGGTAGGTCGTTCGAGTAGTTGACCGTGTTGGTGGCTCGGCGCATGTAGGCCTTCCACGCATCGCTGCCGCTTTCGCGTCCGCCGCCGGTGCTCTTCTCGCCACCGAAGGCGCCACCGATTTCGGCACCCGACGGGCCGATGTTCACATTGGCGATTCCGCAGTCGCTGCCGTCGGCGGCACAGAAGCGTTCGGCCTCGCGCACGTCGGTAGTGAAGATGCTGCTGGCCAAGCCTTGCGGCACGCCATTCTGCAGAGCAATCGCTTGATCGAGGTCGTCGTAGCGCATCACATAGAGCAGCGGGGCGAAGGTCTCGGTGGCCACAATCGCGGTCTGCGCTGGCATGGTCACAATCGCCGGCCGTGTGTAGGCGGCGTGAGCAGCCTGGTCGAGCAGCAGTCGTTCGCCGCCCACGATGAGCTGGCCGCCATCGGCGGTGGCGGCGCCGATAGCCGCGCTCATCTTGTCGAATGCAGCGGTGGTGATGAGTGGGCCCACCAACGTGGATGGCTCGAACGGATTGCCAACCGGAAGCGTTGCGTAGGCAGCCGCAAGTCGTTCGGTGAGTTCGTCGTGGCGACTGTTGTGCACGATGACACGGCGCAATGTGGTGCATCGCTGTCCGGCTGTGCCCGCTGCCGAGAACGTGATGCCGCGCACAGCGAGTTCGGCATCGGCCGATGGAGCAACGATGGCCGCGTTGTTGCCACCGAGTTCGAGAATCGAACGACCAAAGCGGGCAGCCACCACCGGTGCCACGCGGGCGCCCATTGCGGTGGAGCCGGTGGCGCTGATGAGTGCCACCCCATGGTGAGCAGCAAGTGCAGCGCCGACATCGGCGCCGCCGAGCAACACCTGGCTGAGGTGCGCCGGTGCTCCCGCAAGCGCGGCCGCACGTTCGTACAGCGCGTGCGAAGCCAACGCAGTAAGCGGCGTGAGTTCGCTCGGTTTCCAGATCACTGGGTTGCCGCACACCAACGCGAGCGTTGCGTTCCAGCTCCACACAGCCACCGGGAAGTTGAATGCCGAGATCACCCCGACTGGACCAAGCGGATGCCATGTCTCCATCAGGCGGTGGCCGGGGCGCTCTGATGCCATTGTGTGTCCGCCCATTGTGCGGCTGAGGCCGACGGCGAAGTCGCAAATGTCGATCATCTCTTGCACTTCGCCAAGCGCTTCGCTACGGATCTTGCCTGCCTCAATCGACACGATGGTGGCGAGGTCGCCGATGTGTTCGCGCAGCAAGGCAGCGAGGTGACGAACCACTTCGGCGCGGCGGGGTGCAGGGGTGGTGCGCCACAGAGCAAAGGCGTCGGTGGCGCGCTCAACTGCGATGTCGACAGTGAGTTCGTTGCTGCCTGCACCGCTGAACCCAGCGACAGAGCCGAACTGCAGACCATTGATCGGGGATCGCACCGGGTGCAGGCCCAAGGTGAGCGACACGTTGGTGCCGCACGCAGCGAGAGCTTTCTGGGCGAGCGCGAGCAGTGATTCAGATGTTGGCAGCGAGTTCACGCCAAGGGTTTAGTCGGTGCAGGAGGCAGGCACAAACAACCGGCTGCCGGCCGAGGCACCACAGATGGCATCGGCGGCCAAGATGACCGCGGCGCCGGTGTAGGCAGAGCGCTCGCCTGCGGGGAATCGTTCGAGCGAGGGATACACGATTCCGGTGCTGTAGGCGCCATCGTCGCAGCGATGGGCCCGGGTCCAGCTGAGTAGATCGGTGGCGGTGGCGAGATCGCCGATGGCCGCGAACGACAACGACGCCTCGGCTGTCTCGGAAGCGGTAACCCATGGCTCGTCGCTGACGCAGCGAATGCCGCGGCCTTCGATTGCGAAGGTTTCCCAGCCATCGGTGAGGCGAGTCTTGGCTGCTTCGCCGATCATCGCGCCGGTGAGCACGGGGTAGTACCAATCCATTGCCCAACGCGTTTTGGGCTCGAACGCTGTGTCGGCCTGGGTGCTGATGACCGCGCGAAGCGCTTCGGCTGCGGCTGCCCAGTGGGGGCGTGGCTCGTTGATGAGATCGGCCAGCTTCGAGGCGCACTGCAGCGCGTGCATGATGCTGCTCGAGCCGGTGAGCAATGCGTAGTCCCAAGGGCGCTCGCCGTCGGGTTCGCAAGCCCACAAAATGGTGCCGTCGTGCCGACGCATGCCGAGCACCCACTCGATGGCGCGCTCGACGGTTGGCCACAGATGATCAACGAACGCGCGATCCCATGTGCAGAGCCAGTGATGCCACACGCCGGCGGCGATGTAGGCGCACACGTTGGTATCGAGCTTGATGTCTTCGACGGTGCCATCGGGCAGGTAGTAGTTGTTCCAGCTGCCCTCGGGACGCTGCGTGTCGACCAGCCATTCGTAGGCCCGCTCGGCGTGCGAGTGCATGCCAGCGATGTCGAGCGCCATCGCAGTTTCGACATGGTTCCACGGATCGCAATGGCCCCCGACAAACCAAGGGATCATGCCCGTAGGCAACTGAAGGTCGGCGATTGACAGCGCGGTGAGGCAGACCTCTTCGGCGCTCAAGACGCCTTCGATGTCTGGAATGCGACTCACGACGAAGCGACCAAACTTGGCATTGGCTTGGTGCCGTAGACGGCAAGGCTCTTGCCGAGCACTGGACTGAGTACGCGCTCGGCGATGCGTGTGACTTTGGGACCCTTGATGATGTCCCACTCGAGGAACTTCTTGTATGTGTTGACAGCGTTGCTGTCTTCGCGCCGTGGACCCACGGCGCACTTGAGCCACCAGTAGGGCGAATGCAGCGCATGCGCGTGATGGCTACCGGTAACGGTAAGCCCCGACGAGCGCAGCTTGGCCTTGAGTTCGGTCTCGGTATAAATGCGCACGTGGCCGCCCACCGACTTGGGTGCGTGGTATTCGTCGCTGAGCATCCAGTTGATCTTCTCTGGCAACCACGACGGCACGGTGCCAGCAAAGCGGCCACCGGGCTTGAGCACGCGAACCATCTCGGCGATTGCTCCGACATCGTTTTGGATGTGCTCGAGAACTTCGCTGGTGATGACAATGTCGAAGGTGTTGTCGGGGAACGGCAACTTGGTGCCGTCGCCGCGCAACACGCCCACATAACTGTGCAGCGGTATTTCGCCGGCCTCGACCATGCCGCCCAACGTGGCGCGGGTGCCAACCACTTCGTCGGCTGCGTAATCGAGCGCAACGACGCGTCCGCCGCGGCGGGCTACCTCGAAACAGTGACGGCCAAAACCGGCGCCAACATCGAGCACGAGGTCTCCGGGCTTGAGGCCCAATCGATCGAAGCGGATAGTGAGCACTGTTAGATCCGACCGTTGGCGCGCAGCTTGGCGATGTTGTGTGGCATCGCCAACACTTCGCGGTACTGATCGACGGTGAGCTTGGCACAGTGGGTCCAGCTCCAACGCTCGACCACGCGCTGGCGGCCAGCGTCGCCAATGCGCTGACGAAGTTCGGGGTTCTCAAGTGCCAGACGAATCTGGGCGGCGAGACCCTCGGCGTCGCCGGCCTTGCACTGGAACACAGTGTCGCCGTCTTTGCCGGTGACCTCGGGAAGCGCGCCGCCATCGGTGGCGACCAGCGGTGTGCCGGTGCACATTGCTTCGATTGCGGGAAGGCTGAAACCCTCGTAGAGGCTGGGCACAACGGCCAATTCGGCCTCGGCATACAGCTCGACGATGCGCTCGTCGCTGACGCCACTGACGAAATTGATATAGGGGCGCAGACCGAGGCGCTCGATGAGATCGTCGCTGTGGCCTTCGCGTGGCTTGCCGATGATGGTGAGCGTGATGTCGCGCTCAGTACGTAGCTTGGCCATCGCCTCGAGCAGGTACGACAATCCCTTGAGCGCAACGTCGGCTGACGCTGTGGTGATGAGTCGGCCAGGCACACGGGCAACGTGGGGCAGTGGCTTGAACAGGTCGGGGTCTACGCCCACCGGAACGAGACGCATGCGATCGAGGCTGACGCCCATATCGGCGTTGATGTCTTTGATGCTGTTTTCGCTGACGACCACAATGCGCGGCATGCGACTGGCAACGCGGCCCTGCATCTTCACGAAGCCGTACCAGCGACCCACGCTGCGCCGCTTCCAGCGTGACGGGGCGTGGCTCATCTCGAGCTCGCGGTCTTTGGTGATGGGGTGATGCAGCGTGACAACAGTGGGGATGATCTTTTCGATCTGCAAGATGCTGTACCCAAGGCACTGGTTGTCATGCACAAGATCGAAGTCGCGGGTGCGTGACTTGAGTGCTTTGTAGGCGCGGGCGCTAAACGCGAGCGGCTCGCTGAATGTGCCGGTGAGATATTGCAATGTCTCGAGCACATCTTCTTTGCTTTTCATCTCCCAGTAGGCGGGCAGACGGCCTGGATACTGCTCGTTGAAAATGTCGAGGCTGGGCAGTTTGTGCAGCGGAACGCGCGAATCGAGAATGGGGTACGGCTGGCCACCGAACACTTCGATCTCGTGGCCGAGGTCGGCGAGAGCCTTGGTGAGATGGCGCGTGTATACCCCTTGGCCACCCACGTGCGGCTTGCCTCGGTAGGTGAGGTAAGCAATCCGCAGGGGCCCGTTGGGGTCCGAGGCTGTAGACATGGAAAGCAACGCTATCGGCGCATGTTTGCGTACCGGTGTAGAAGCGCCGTATTCGGCAGCTGTCACAAGACCGTCATCTAGGTCTTAACGTGGGGTCTGACCTGCGGTGATATCCCAGCTGATGGTCATATTTCGGAGCAGCGATTGCCCCGCCCGAATGAGCGATGAAGACGCTGAAGACGATGGCATCACGAAGTTGGCGATGTTCAATCCGTTGGGTGGACCCGACTGCGGTTCAACGCATGTGGCGTGCGCGGGTTGGTCGTAAATGACCCAATGGTCACAATCGCTGTCGACCGAGATGACCAGTGAATCGTTGTCGGTGGTTTTGTAGCGCAGTTCGATCGGCGCCAAGGGGTTGGTGAAGCAATCGTCCCACGGCTGAGGACCCGGAGTCGCGAGCTCGCCAGTAGGAATGCCGTTCGCATCGCGAACGTACATATCGCCAAAGAGCAGTTGTGCCGACTGAGGCTTGACGAACCATGGATGCCACCCGACTTGGGCGGGCATGTCGTGCTCGGCGGCAGTGACCGAGAGTTGGCAACTGAGATGATCATCGTGCAACTCGATGCGTTGCTTCGCCGAGCCGCCGAGCGGCCAGCGCGGTCCGAGTTCGCACGACAACTCGACCGCATTGCCATCGATCGAGTCGCTACGCCATTCCCGGGTGAACACCGTGCCATGAATTGCGTGAGGCGCCAGGTTGATGGGCAGTTGGTGCGTGACTCCATCGAAGGTGAAGACGCCGTTGCGAATGCGACCAGCCCATGGCGCCATTGGGTAGCAACCCCACGCCATCGGATCTGCGTTGTGAGCCGCGTCGGCCGGCGCGACCAGTAGCTGAACGCCGTGCACAGCAAGCGACGCCACACGGCCGCCATGCTCGGGACTCAGCGAGCAGCGCGCGGGGCCCACCTGTAGTTCGATCACAGTGCAGAGTCTGCCCGCAGCCGTCATCGGTTGCGAGCCTCAGATGCAACAATGGCTCTGTGCGTGCATTGGTTCAGCGAGTTCTTGAAGCGAGTGTCACCGTTGTTGGGGCCGATGGGGCTGAGGTGGTTGGAGCCATCGGCGCGGGGCTGTGTGTGCTCGTTGGAGTGACCCACGACGACACGTTTGCCAATGCCCGCAAGCTTGCCGACAAGCTGTGGCACTTGCGCATCATCGACGATGAGAACGGCGTGATGAACCGTTCGGTGGCCGACACCAGCCGCGAAATTCTTGTCGTGAGTCAGTTCACGCTGTACGCCGACACTGGCGCAGGACGTCGGCCGAGCTACATCGCAGCAGCGAAGCCCGACCACGCCGAACCACTTGTTGCTGCCGTGGTCGATGAGTTGCGGTTGCTTGGCGCCACGGTTGCGACGGGTCGATTTCGAACCGACATGCACGTTGCGTTGGTCAACGACGGCCCGGTCACGTTGTTCATCGAGCTTTAGTTCGCGGGGTCGGTGCCCACACGTTTGGTGCGGTCGCGCGAGAACCAAACAGAAGCAGCGAATGCCAATGCCACCAGCGCTACCCAAGGGATGTCGCCTAACGACACGTACCACGTGGTGCCGGTGCGCAGCGCAACGTCGTGAATGATCACGCGTTGCTCGCTGACCCGCGTGCGGCTGATCACATCGCCGTCGGGTGAAACGAACGCGGTGAACCCGGTTGGCGCAGCCTGCACCACCCATCGACCTGTTTCGATTGCGCGCAGCCGAGATGAAGCAATCTGCTGCGTTTGCAGCACGGTCCAGGTGTAGCTCGAACCGTTGGTGGGGTTGATGATCAGTTGACCGCCGTGACTGACGCCATCGCGGCCGCGGCCACCGAAGAACACTTCCCATGAGATGACAACGCCAACTCGGGTGCCGTCGGGCAACGTGACATAGCCGGGGCCTCGGCCGGCCACGGCGTCGCGCGGTACGAGGTTGGTAGGTGCCCCGAGCGCCGAGAGCAAGCCGCGCAGCGGCATGTATTCGCCGAACGGAACGCGTCGGACCTTGTCGTAGCGACTGATGATCTGGCCGTCGGGAGCGACCACAACTTGGGCGTTGAGGAAGTGATTGTTGGGTGCGTCTTCGGTGATGCCAACGAGCATCGGTACGTTGAGTCGGCGAGCCTCGGCTGCAACCTTGTCGAGTTCGGTGCTGTGAGCAAACGTGGTCACGTCGATCACATTTTCGGGCCACACCACGAGGTCGACCTTGTCGGCCGCGGTGATGGTCTGGGTGGCCGCGAGGTGACGATTGAGCACGATGCTCGAGTCGGTGAAGATGGCGTGGGTGCCCTGCTGACCACCGCCTTGCACGGCTGCGATGCGTAGCGATTGTCCGGTCGGGTGTCCGGTTGGGGCGAGCGTTGCCAGCACGATGATGGCAACGACAGCGCCAAGGGCGAGCACTCCGTGAAGCGAGCCGGTGACCCCACCGCGACGACGTTGAGCAAACTTCGGCACTGCGGGCGACGGTCCGGCCAACGCGAAACCGATCTGAAAGGTGATCCATGTGAGCAACACGGCGCCACCGATGCGGGCAACGCCAACGAAGGGTCCGCTGCTTTGTGCGATGGCGAGGCTGGCCAACGGAACGCCACCGAATGGAAAGCAAAAGCGAAGTGCCTCAATCAGCGTGTGGGTGGCGGGTCGGGCGATGACGCGCCAGCGACCGGTAGGCGCCGCCATCGCCGCCAGCGCGTGCAGCGTGGCGAACAAGGCAGCACCGAGCACATAACCGGGAGCGGTGAGGAACCACATCCAGACCATGCCGGGGAAGAGCCATCCGGCACCAAACAGCCATCCGTATCGAAATGCTTCTCGGCGAGTGGGCGATTCGCCGAGGGCTGTTTCGAACAGCATGATGCCGAGGAAGGCGAGCGGCCAATAGCCCCATGGGGGCAGTGAGAGTGCCACGATCGCGCCACCAACAAGCGACAGCGTTGCCTGCCTACTCGGTCGTGCGATTCTGGGAAGCGATGGCCGCGAGGTTGGCATGTTCGTGCGACGTTACTGCCGCTGCGGATGGGGGCTGAGATCAGCCGCCGAGAATGAGGTGCACCACAATGCGCTGCGAGGTGGACCCTGGGGGGTGACACGCGAACAGGGTTGCTGTTTTGGCTGAGGTCTGATTCGTGATGTCGAGCCGGTCGGGGGTGACAATCTCGGTGTTGATCACGTGGTAGACGTATCGCCCATAGGGCATTGTGAAAATGACTTCGTCGCCGGGCGCGAGCGCATCGATATGGCGGAAGGGTTTCGAGTGGCTGGTGCGATGGCCGGCAACCACTACGTTGCCTGCATTTCCTGGCATGGCAGTGCCGGGCCAGTGTCCGGGGCCGCGATCGAGGGTGGTGAGGCGGATGCCCTCAAGCATCGTTGCCTTGAGGCCGATCTTTGGGATCTCAATGACTCCGAGGTCGTTTCGGGGCTCGGGCCCCTGTGGATCGCGTGGCGCTGCTACCGGCTTGGGCAACGCCGCAGCTGCAACGGGGGTGGCGGCGATGGTGGTTGGGAAGAAGTACGGGAACAGGCCGGGTGGATAGCTGACTTGCGAAGTTGTCGAGCTGGCAGGCGCTGGCGGGATGGGCATCGTGGGCCGGGTGATGGCCGGCGGCACATCAACGTAGGTTTGGCTCTCGAACGCGCACGCGCTGAGCAGCAGTGCTGCGCCCGCGAGGGCACACAGGGCTCGCAAACCACGCATCTGGCTAGCTAAGCACGACACCTATGTATTTGGCTACCCCTTGGGCTGATGAATTGGCCTGTTGTACGCAGGCCGGTATACCGATTCCTTTGTAACTGGCTCCGCACACAAAGATTCCGGGCGCATCGTTGGCTAACGCTGTCTCGATGCCGAGCACTCGCTTGGCGTGTCCGGGGCGATATTGGGGAAAAGCGGCGTGCCAGCGGGTAAGCCGATATTCAGTTGGCTGCAGGTCGAGTCCGACATGTGCGCCCACTTCGCTGAGCGCAGCGTTGATCAACTTTTCTTCGGGCTGTTCAGTGAGGTCGAGTCCGTCGCGGCCCAGCGAAATTCGCAGGATGACGCCGCCTTCGGGTGCTTTGGGCTGCCAGTGGGCCCACTTGCTGCTCGCGAACGAGGTTGCGGTGACCCATTTCTGCACGGGCTTGGGAACTAAGTAGCCGCTGCGCTGGGCGAAATGGGCGGGCCAGTTGTGGCCGGGTAGCGCAATCGTGAGCATCACGACTCCGGCGTGATCAAACTTGGCCAACGTTGCTCCGGCGTCGGGGCTCAGCGCAGCAACCAATGGGGCCGTTGTCTTGGCTGGGGTGGCCAGCACTACGGCGTCGGCGAATTCGCCGTTGACCATCCACCCGGTGCCCGATCGTTCGATTGATTCGACTCGGCAGCCCGTGGTGATGGTCACGCCTGAGGCGCGCAGCGACTGGGCCAAGGCGTTGGTGAGCGTGGCCATACCGGTGCTCGGTGTGCCAAAAATGGGGCCGGCCGCCGGGGGAGCTTTGCGCCGGGCTCGGCGAGCGCCGATGAGCAGGCTGCGGTTGTTGCTTGCCAGATCGAGGATCTGGGAGACCCCGCTGAGGCTGAAGCGATCGGTGTCGGCGGCGTAAATGCTGCCAACGAGCGGATCCACAAGACGCTCGTGTACTTGCCTGCCAAAGCGATGGCGAATAAGTAGCCCAACCGAATCGGCGCCCACGCCGGTGGCGGGCAAGATTGGTTCGAGCGCGGCCCGAAGCTTGCCGGGCCACGTGAGCAGATCGCTTTTGGCGAGTTTGGCGAGGTCGGTGGGCACGCCCAACATCAGACCCTCGGGGATGTTGTGCATCGCATTCCACCACACGTATGCCGATCCCACCGCTGGCGACGTGAGCTGAGCCGTGAGGCCCAATTCGGCGGCAAGGTTGACCGCGAATGGGATGCGAGTGAGGAAGGCGTCGGCCCCTTCGTCGACACCTTCGATTCCGGCGAATGTCGACGAACTGATCTTGCCGCCGACGCGGTGATCGGATTCGATGACGGCGATCTCTGCGTCGGGCAGCAACTGGCGCAGTCGATATGCAGTGGTAAGGCCGGTGATTCCAGCGCCTACCACCACAACGCGGCGGGTCATTAGTTGCTAGCCACGGCGATGACTCGGTGGGCTAGGGCCTTCATGATTTCGGGATTGTCGTTCACGCAAGCAGTACGGTCGAAGGCCAGCCCGAGCTTTTCGGCGTGGGCACGGGCCTCGATGTCGAGGTCGTAGAGCACCTCGAGATGGTCGGCAACAAAGCCGCATGCGCTAACCACCACGCCGTCGGCATTTTCGCTGGCACCGAGTTCGGAGATGACCTGCAAAATATCGGGACCAAGCCATGGCTCGGGGGTTCGGCCGGCCGACTGCCATGCAATGGCCCACTGGCTCCAATGCGCAAGACCCACCTGTGCGGCGACAGCTTCGGCAGTAGCACGCAGCTCGTCGGGATACGGATCGCCAGCGTCGATGATGCGTTGCGGCAGCGAGTGAGCGGTGAACAGCACCTTGGTGTTGGTCGGCATCGCGGCGAGACGCTGGCGAAGATCGTCGGCGAGAAATGTGATGAACGCTGGCTCGGTGGCCCAACTGTCGATGCCATCGAATGCAATGCCATGTGGCGCAGCAGCGTCTCGGGCGCGGCCGTGATATTGCCCGATTGAGTAGCTACTGAAGTGCGGAGCTAACACCAAGCCGATGATGCGCTTCACGCCCAAAGCGGCGAGATCGTTGATCGCTGTTTCGATCATCGGCGCGGCGTGCTTGAGGCCGAGCGTGACCATGTATTGGCCGGGAGCTTGCTGATCAAGCGCCGCTTGCAATGCGTCGCGCTGAGCTTCGGTTCTCTGAGCCAACGGGGAGATACCGCCGATTGCTTCGTAACGATTCAAGAGATCGGTGAGCTGCTCAGGAGTAGGCGGGCGGCCGCGGCGAATGTCGGTGTAGTACGGCAGGATTTCGTCGCGCGTGCGCGGCGTACCGTAGGCCATGAGGAGCACTGCAATGGGGGCGGTCATGATCGCCTTGTCTTGTCGTGGACGTACGCAACGATGTGTTCGAGCACGCCCGGGTCGGTGTTTGGTTGCACGCCGTGGCCGAGGTTGAAGATGTGTGCGGGGTGCCCCGCGTTATCGGCGAGTACGTCGTCGCAGCCCTGCTGTGCCACCGGCCATCCGGCTAGTACCAGCGCAGGATCGAGGTTGCCCTGCACGGCCGTGTTTGCCCCGAGACGTGCGCGGGCTTGTTGGATACGTGTGCGCCAATCGAGGCCGATGACGCTTGGGCCGGCGGCATACATCGACTCAAGTATGTGATCGCACCCGATTCCGAAGTGAATACCTGGCACGTGGGGATGACTAGCTGCAAGCTCGCTGAACACCTTCGCGGAGTGCGGCTTCGCGAACCGCTCGTAATCGATGCGGCTCAATGCTCCGGCCCACGAATCGAACAGCTGAAACGCCGAGCCGCCAGCATCGAGTTGGCTGCGGATGGATGCGATCGCGTGATCGGCAAGGCGATCCATGAGTTCGTGCCACGTGTGCTCGTCGGTGTGCATCAACGCTTTGGTGTGCTCATAGGTTCGGCTTGGCCGGCCCTCGATGAGATAGCTGGCAACGGTAAATGGGGCTCCGGCAAAAGCGAGCAAGGGCACCGTGAGCTCAGCAGCCAAGATGCGACAGGTCTCGATGACATAGGGCGTGTCGACCTCGGGCTCGAATGGACGCACTCGGGCAAGGTCGGCGGCGCTGCGGAAGGGCACGGTGGCGACGGGGCCGGTGCCCGGCGCTACGTCGATGCCGAAACCGATGGAATGGGCTGGCACCACGATGTCGCTGTACAACACGGCGGCGTCGACGCCGTAACGGGTGACTGGCTGCAGTGTGATCTGCGCAGAGAGCTCGGGATTCTTGATGGCGTGCAGAATGCTGCCGTCGCCACGAATGGCTTTGTACTCGGGCAGGCTGCGGCCCGCTTGACGCATGAACCACACCGGCGTGTGCGAACCATGTTCTCCACGGGCAGCAGCGAGGAAGGTGTTGTTCGAAATGCCGGTGACCACGGACCGAACGCTAGCTGTCGATGGCGATCAGCGCCGCATAGTTCAGCAAGCGCCTCGCCATCAGCGTGGTGGGTGCGATTGTTGGCGTCTCGATGCAGCAGAATCGTGCAATGGCATCTGACCTCTTTTCACTCTCTGGAAAAACAGCACTCGTCACCGGTGGTAGCCGCGGCATTGGCGCAATGATCACTCGCGGTCTGCTCGACGCAGGCGCCACGGTGATCATCAGCTCGCGCAAGGCTGGCGAGCTGATGGCCGCGCAAGCCGAACTCGCCCAATACGGCGACGTCCGCGCAATCCCTGCCGACGTGAGCACGGTCGAGGGTTGCAAGACCCTCGCCGCTCAAGTGGTCGAGCAGTTTCCGGTGCTGAACATTTTGGTGAACAACGCCGGAGCCACGTGGGGCATGCCGCTCGATGAGTTCACCGAAGCCGCGTGGGACAAAGTGATGGACACCAACGTGAAGTCGTTGTTCTTCCTCACTCAGACGTTGCTGCCAAACCTGCGTGCAGGCGCCACCGCCGACGACCCGGCTCGCATCATCAACATTGGCTCGATCGATGGCTTGCACGTGAACCCGATGGACACCTACTCGTATGCCGCCAGCAAGGCTGGGGTGCACCACCTCACCCGCGCGCTGGCGCGCAAGCTTGGACCTCAGCACATCACCGTGAACGCTGTTGCGCCTGGGCCGTTCGAGAGCAAGATGATGGCTGCCACGTTGCAGGCTTTCGGCGACTCGATCGCCCGATCGGCCCCACTTGGCCGCATCGGTCGCCCCGACGACATGGCTGGCGTAGCGGTTTACCTCGCAAGTCGCGCTGGCGCCTATGTCACGGGCTCAGTGATCGCTGTCGATGGGGGCATCGCAACAACGTCATAGGGCGATAAGATTTTTCGACCCCGATTGAGGTATCGCACCTCGGTCGGGTCATCTCCCCCATGACACAACAGCACCCCGATCTCGCAGAAGAGCAGGCTTACATCGACCACGCCTACGGGTGTCTCGAGACGAGCCGAACCGACGCCTGGAAGCTTCGTAACATCCACGAAGGCACGCTTGGCGGCACCGTTCAGGCCCGGTATGAGCGAGATGTTTTCGATGAGACCTTGGTGAATCGGCTCACGCAACTCGATCTGGGTGACGCAGCGTTGGTGTTCGGACGTATCGATCGCCACCGCGACCCCGTGGCTGGCGAACCCCTCACTGGCGAACCCGGCGTTGTCGAGAGCTTCCACATTGGTCGCTTGGCAGTTGCCGACGACAATCGCGAACCAGTTGTGGTCGATTGGCGTGCGCCGGTGGCCGAGCCGTTTTACCGTGCCACTGGCCGCGAGCCGATGGGCCTCGCTCGTCGTCGTCACTTCGCGGTGCAGGGGCGCAATTTGCTCGGCATCGAGGACGAACTCTTCGGTGATGGTCATCTCGGTGTTGGCCAAGAAGACGACATCGAGGCCAAGCCCGGTGCAGGCCTTCGCGGCTACAGCACGCTGCTCGCGGTGCTCGAGCGTGGTCGCACGGGTCAACTCGGCGACATCGTTGCCACTATCCAAGGCGAACAAGACGAGATCATCCGCTCGCCACAGGCTGGTGTGTTGGTCGTGCAGGGTGGGCCAGGCACCGGCAAGACCGTGGTTGCGCTGCACCGCGCTGCGTACTTGCTGTACACATTCCGATTCCCACTCGAAGATCAAGGTGTCTTGGTCATCGGCCCCAACCGCGTGTTCTTGCGTTATATCGAGCGCGTGTTGCCGTCGCTTGGCGAGGCCGGGGTCGAGCAGGTTGTGCTTGCCGATCTCGTGCACGACGTTACGTGGGGCGGCCACGATGAGCCGCTGACCGCTCGCACCAAGGGCGATCTGCGCATGGCGATGGTCATCGACAAGGCAGTCACCGACCGCGAACGTCCGCTACGCGAAGACCTCGTGGTCGGATTCCGCACGGGCTATCTGCGCCTGCGCGAGCAAGAAACAACTCGCATTGTGCGCGCCGCTCAGCGCCGGTTCCGCCGTCACAACGCGGCCCGCCGTTGGGTCGAAGGCGAAGTGTGGGCCTCGATGGCCGCTACGTGGCGCGACGGCGAGGTCACTCCGGCGCAGGTGAAAGAAGGCGTTCGGCATATGCCTGAGGTGCGCCGAGCACTCGAGCGCATGTGGCCAGTGCTCACGCCCGCCGACTTGTTGCACGATCTGTTCGGCTCGAAGGCGTTGCTCAAACTTGCCGCAGGCAGCCAACTCAGCGAAGACGAATACCTGTCGCTGTATCGCCCGCGCGCCGAAGACATCAGCACGGTTCGCTGGAGCGACAACGACATCGCGCTGCTCGACGAAGCGCGCAACTACCTCGGGCAGCGTCCGGTCAAGGCTGGCGGCCCTGAAGAGACCGATGAAATCCGTACCTACGGCCACATCGTCATCGACGAAGTGCAAGATCTCACGCCGATGCAATTACGCATGGCGTCGCGTCGTTCCCTCAATGGTTCGATGACCGTTGTGGGCGACATTGCCCAGGCCACTGGTGCGCTTGCACCCAATAGTTGGGACGATGTCGTCAGGCACTTGCCCGACCGCAAGGGAAGCCGGGTTATCGGCCTCAGCGTGGGCTATCGAATTCCGGCACAGATCATGGAGATCGCCAACCGAGTGATGATGGCTGCAACGCCGTCGTTGCGGCCGCCAACAGCGGTGCGTCAGGGCGACGACGTGCCCGACTTCGTACACGTTCATTCGGCCGATGCACTTGGCGCAGCGGTGGCTGCAGAGACGGCTCGTCTCGTCAGCGAAATTGTCGACGGCAATATCGCAGTGGTTGCACCCGACCCAATGGTTGAGATGATTTCTTCGGCGCTCAGTGCGGCAAGCATCAAGCATGGCCGGGCCACGCGCACGGCACTCGATACGGGTGTCACGGTTGTTCCCGTCAGCGTGGTTAAGGGCCTCGAACTCGATGGTGTCATCGTGGTTGAGCCCGCCGCCATCGTGGCCGACGAAATGCAGGGCCTGCGGGCGCTGTACGTAGCGCTCACGCGCAGCACGCGCCGGCTCAGCATTGTGCATTCGCAGCCGTTGCCGCCCGCCATGGTTGGCGACGCCTAAGCCTGTTGGCGCTGGCCCCGCTCGGGGCCTGAACTAACCGAGGTAGCTCTTGGTGAGCGCAGTGAGATTTCGCACACAGCGGTCTGCATCGGCTGGCCGATTGAACTGCGTTCCCTTTGCACAGAGATCTACTGCCGCTGCAAATGTGTCTGCGATGTCTGCATCGGCAGCGGTTACCTCGGAGCGTGCAGCCGCCCACAGGTTGTTGATGAGCTGCATCTGATCGTTCTTGTCGCCAGCGCTGCCGATGAGATCGGAGAGCTTGCCGGCCTCGGCGACCAATCGTGGTAACAGTTCGGCAGCCGAACCCGTGGGCAATGTGGTGGTCACCGCCACTTTGGGAGCTTCGGTGATGGTGGTGTCGATGATGGTTTTGCCACACGACGAAAGACCGAACAGGGCGACGAGAGCAAGGCTGGTTTTGAACATCGTGGTCAGGCTAGGCAGTGACGAGGATGCGCGCGCTGGCGAATGCCCCGACATCGACGTGACTTCCGGCGATCTCGACAGTCATTGTGCCATCGGCTGAGGTAGCGGTAACCGTGCCGGCGCGACCGGGCAACAGCGCTGCGTTCTCAAGGAAGTCGAGCAGGCCCGGGGTGAACTCGAGTTCTTCGGGGATGCGACTCACGGTGAAGCCCTCGCCCACTGCAAGGTCGATGAGTCGGTGCGCGTCGGGCGCCAAGTATTCGCTGCCGGGGATGGGGTTTCCGTGTGGGCACGTGGTTGGACTGCCAAGCAAGCGGTCCATCGCGACCTCGACGTTGGTGCTCATCACGTGCTCCCAACGGCCAGCTTCGTGGTGGGCTTCGGCCCAAGACAAGCCAAGGATGTCGGTGAGGAAACGCTCGGCGAGCCGATGGCGGCGCACCACTTGCTGCGCCAACGTGGTGCCTGCAGCAGTGAGCCGAATGCTGGTGCCCGTGATGGTAATGAGTTCGTCGGCTTCGAGGCGGCGGATCATCTCTGAAACTGCGGGGCGGCTGACACCGAGTCGCTCGACGATGCGAGCCTGGATGACGTCGACGTCGTCTTCTTGCAGCTCAAAAATGCATTCGCAGTATTCCTCGAATGCGGGGTGGTGCTCACCGGAGCTAGGCATGGTGAGAGGCTACCTCTGATCGGGATTGCGAATGCCAACTGATGCGCTGTTCGATTCTTCGCCAAGCGTGAGCGCAGGGTAATCGTGCGTTCACGCTTCATAGAGGTATGCAATGCGTCGGCGCTGACTGACCGCTAACTGCGGCGCTTGCGTAACTGAGCGAGCCATTCCTCGGACTTGCGTAGGCGGCGCTCGAGTTGGTCGGTGGTTGCGCTGGGCACTGCGATCACGCTGGCAAGGCGGTTCATTTCGCCGTTGACCCGACCGTGGCTCCAGCCCGTGAAGTCGACCAGTCGCTTGGCCAGCACGGCGTTTCGCTCGCGGAGTTCTTCTTTGATTTCAAACACGCTGCGCCCGGAATCGGGACCCCACCCGGCGTCGGTAGGGATATCGGCGAGGTCGATTTCTAACAGCGGGTCGTCTTCGAAGTGTGGCTCGGGAAGTTCGGGTTCGTCGACACCAAGCTCGAACGGAATAGCGATGCCCGATGGCGTCATCGCATGAATCTGCATCCCGGTTGCAACCGCCGACAACACGCTGAACAACGACAGTTGTTCGGGCGGGAAATCTTGGGGTACTTCATCGAATGGCGCATCCTTTTCGGGATCGCCGGTTTCCATCAACTCGTCGCCGATCTCAAAGCGGCGCAACACGTGGCGGCGCGACTCCATGATCTGGAATGCATGCGAACGAAGGCGGGGGTCATCGGGCAAATAGACGAATGCCTTCTGCGATGGTTGCCCGGTTTGCCAGCGCACGAAACGACCAACGGCTTGGCGGAAGAACAACTCGGTAGAAACTGTGCTTGCGTACACGCCGATGCGTAGCCGGGGGATGTCGACGCCCTCGGACACCATGCGCACCGACACGAGCCACGGAGCATCGGATTCGGCAAACTCGGAGATCTTCTTCGATGCGCCTGGGTCGTCGCTGACCACCACGTCGGCTGGGGTGCCGAGGCGGGTCTTGATCAATCGGGCGATTGCGTGCGCATGCTCTTGATCCATTGCCATGACCAATCCGCCTGCGGAGGGCTGTTGATCGCGGATGTACATCAGGCGTTCGTGCGCCTGCTCGAGCACGTGTGGCAGCCACTCGCCATCGAGACTCAGAGCGGCACGTAACCGTTGGCTCATGCCGTCGCGGTCGAGCTCATCTTGGAACGATGCAGACAGCACGGATCCGTCGGGGGCGCTCCATTCCATGTTGCCGTCGATGCGAGGAAAGTAGACCGGCCGCACAACGCCGCCGTCGCGCAGCGCATCGCCATAGCCGTATTCGTAATCGGCGAAGGCTTGCCCGTCGTCGTAACGGACAAAAGGAATTGAGGCCGTGTCGCTGCGGAATGGTGTGCCGGACAGACACAGGCGTCGATACGCGCCCGAGAACGCGAGCCGCACCGAGTCGCCCCATGCGCGTTCGTCGCCGGCGTGGTGCAGCTCGTCGAGGATGACGAACGCGTCGTGGGCAACCCCCTTCAGCACATTTGCGGTGTCGCCGGTGGCTACTTGTTGAAAGGTGGTGACGATGCCATGAACGTCTTTAGCGATGCCACCGCCTGGGGTCCAGTCGGGATCGAGCTGCAGTCCGAGACGATGGGCGGCCAAGCTCCACTGCACCTTGAGGTGACTCGTTGGGGCAACAACCACCACCCGCCGACGCTGCTGCGATAAGGCCCAGCGGGCGCACGTAAGTGCGAAGGTGGTCTTGCCAGCTCCTGGCGTAGCGACCGCCAAAAAGTTGGGTTCGTCGTCGCTGAGGGCACTGAACGCATCGAACGCAGCGCGCTGCCAAGGGCGAAGTCGAACGGCTGTCATCGGCGCGGACGGAGGGCTGTCATTGAGTGTGCGAGTCTGTCGGCAACGGCGCGCAGATACAACGCAGCAGGGGAGAGCGGTGTGTGCCTGATGACCGATTGGCGCCCCTTGGGTAGGGTTGGCGCATGGCTGACCACGAGGTGCTGCAGCGTTTTTCGCCATCCGTTCGCGCGTGGTTCGCCAGTTCGTTTCCGGCGCCCACCACGCCCCAGGTGCAGGGCTGGCCCGCCATTGCCGACCGTCAGCACACCCTGATCTGTGCCCCAACCGGCAGCGGCAAGACATTGGCAGCGTTTTTGTCGAGCATCGATCGTTTGGTCACCACCCCGCTCCCCGAAAAAACCAGTCGCACCCGGGTGCTCTATATCTCGCCGCTGCGGGCCTTGGCGTTCGACGTCGAAAAGAACCTGCGCTCGCCACTGATGGGTATTCAGCTTGCGGCGGAGCGACTCGGTGAGCAATTTGTGCAGCCCGTGGTCGCCATGCGTACTGGCGATACCAGCGCCAAAGATCGTCAGGCACTCATTCGGCGCCCACCCGACCTGCTCATCACCACCCCCGAGAGCTTGTATCTCATGCTCACGTCGTCGGCGGCCAGCACGTTGGTCGGGGTCGAGACCGTGATCATCGACGAAATCCATGCGATGGCCACCACCAAACGAGGTGCGCACCTGATGCTGTCGCTTGAGCGCCTCGAAGAGATTACGGCGCAACCGCCGCAGCGAATCGGGCTCTCGGCCACCCAGCGCCCCCTCGAAGAAGTGGCGAGGTTCCTTGGCGGGTTCAGCGCGCCAGGCAAGCAGCGTCCGGTGACCATCATCGATTCGGGCATCCGCAAGACACTCGAAGTCGAGGTGGTGGTGCCGCTCGAAGACATGGGCACCATCGGTCAGGTGGGGGTTCCGGCCGATGCTGCGAATCACGCGAATCCACTCGACCGTCAGCGCGTCAGCATCTGGCCCAGCATTTATCCGCAGGTGCTCAAGCTGGTGTTGGAGCATCGCAGCACGATCATCTTTTGCAATGCCCGTCGCCAGGCCGAGCGCATGGCGGCCAAGCTCAACGAGGCCGCACAGCAGGCGGGCATTGGCGTCGATCCAGAAACTGGGTTACTCACCGAAGAACTCGTGAAGGCACACCATGGTTCGTTGGCTCGCGAACAACGTGTGGTCATCGAAGATCAACTCAAGCGCGGGGTGCTGCGCGCCATCGTGGCCACCAGCAGTCTCGAGCTTGGTATCGACATGGGTGCCGTCGACTTGGTGATTCAGATTGAGTCACCGGGTTCGGTGAGCCGTGGCTTGCAACGCATTGGCCGTGCGGGCCATCAGGTGGGCGAACCCAGCCGCGGCAAGTTGTTCCCGAAGCATCGTGGCGATCTGCTTGAAGCCGCTGTGGTCACGCGCCGAATGGTCGATGGCGACATCGAGACCACGCATTATTTGCGTAACCCTCTCGATGTCCTGGCGCAACAGATCGTGGCGCATACGGCCGCCGTTGGTGCCGATGTCTCGGTCGATTCATTGCGGGCGCTGGTACGTCGCTGTGCCAACTTCGCCGAACTCTCCGACGACCTGTTCAACAACACGCTCGATCTGCTCGCTGGCCGCTATCCCAGCGACGAGTTCAGCGAGTTGCGCCCGCGTGTGGTGTGGGATCGCATTAACGACACGGTCAGGGCGCGCGACGGTTCGAAACGGCTTGCGGTCACCAGCGGCGGCACGATTCCTGACCGTGGGCTCTTCGGAGTGTTCTTGCCTGATGGCACCCGAGTGGGCGAACTCGACGAAGAGATGGTCTACGAATCGCGGCCCGGTGAGACCTTCGTGCTTGGCGCGTCCACGTGGCGCATCGAAGACATCACGTTCGAACGCGTCACGGTCACGCCAGCACCTGGGCAGCCCGGCAAGATGCCGTTCTGGCACGGCGATCGGCCGGGCCGTCCGCTCGAGTTGGGCCGTGCCCTCGGCGCCTTTCAGCGCGAGATCAGGGCCATGCCCGAGATCGAAGCGGTGCAGCGTTTGCGCTCGCACTATGCGCTCGACGAGTTCGCTGCAGGCAACGTGGTGATGTATCTCGCCGAACAAGCCGAGGCCACCGGTGTCGTGCCCGACGATCGCACCGTGGTCGTCGAACGATTTCGCGATGAAATTGGCGACTGGCGGGTTTGCATTCTCAGCCCGTTCGGCACGCCCGTGCATGCCCCGTGGGCAATGGCGATCGAGCGTCGCCTCGCCGATCGATACGAGATGGCGGTCGAAACGATGTGGGGCGACGATGGCATCGTGATTCGTCTGCCCGAATCGGCCGATCAACTACCCATCGACGAGATGATGATCGACCCTGAGGACATCGACGAACTGTTGATGTCCACGCTTCCGCAGACATCGTTGTTCTCTGCTCGCTTTCGCGAATGTGCGGCGCGCGCACTGCTTCTGCCACGGCGCCGTCCCGATCGACGCACCCCGCTGTGGCAACAGCGTCAACGTGCGGCGGGCTTGCTGGCAGTGGCTGCGAAGTATCCAACGTTTCCGATTCTGCTCGAGACCAGCCGCGAGTGCTTGCAAGACGTATTCGATGTGCCGGCGCTGCGCGAAGTACTTGGTCAGTTGCGCAGTCGCGTGGTGCGCGTAGTCAGCGTCGACACCGCTAAGGCCTCGCCATTTGCGCAGAGCTTGCTGTTCAACTGGATCGCCGCGTACATGTACGAAGGCGATGCTCCATTAGCCGAGCGACGTGCGGCAGCGCTCGCTCTTGACCGCGACTTGCTGCGCGATCTGCTCGGCGCCGAAGAGTTGCGCGAACTCCTCGACGCCGGTGTTCTGGCCGATCTAGAACTCGAACTGCAATGTCTTACCGATGGCCGTCGGGCCCGTTCGGCCGACGAACTGCACGATGTGTTACGCCGGGTCGGCGATCTGTCTGCAGCCGATATCGACCTGCGCTGCGAAGCGTCGGCGGCGGCGTGGCTCGCATCGCTGCTCGCCGAGCGCCGCGTCATCGCTGTTCGCGTTGCAGACGAAGACCGCTTCATCGCTGCCGACGATGCGGCTCGCTATCGCGATGCGTTGGGCTGTGCGCTTCCGATGGGATTGCCGATTGCATTCACCGATCCGGTGCCACGACCGCTTGAAGACTTGATGCGGCGCTACGCCCGAACCCACGGCCCGTTTGTCACATCCGATGCGGCTCGTCGATTTGGCCTTTCGGTTGAGCGAGCCGCTGGCGCATTGAGCGCGCTCGAATCCGAAGAGCGCATTGTTCTCGGTGAGTTCAGGCCGGGCGGGATGACACGCGAATGGTGCGATGTCGATGTGCTCCGCCAGCTTCGACGACGCTCGCTGGCTTCGCTGCGACGCGAAGTCGAGCCTGTTGAACCCGAAGCCCTCGCCCGGTTTCTTGCGGTGTGGCATGGCATACCCAGCGAACGCAACAACGCCGATTCGCTCGTTGAGTCCATCGGGCTTTTGCAGGGCGCAGCGTTGGTTGCATCAACGCTCGAGACCGAGATTTTGCCGCTACGTGTTCGTGGCTATCGGTCGGCCGATCTCGACCAGCTGTGCACCAGCGGTGAGGTCGTGTGGGTTGGTGCGGGCGCAATCGGCTCGGGCGATGGTCGGGTGCGGCTGTACTTTGCCGATCAGATGCCAGCGCTTGCTGCGGGGCTTGAACCAATCGAATCCCCCGATGGTGAACTACATCACGCCATCCGTGCGCTGCTTCGCGATCGCGGCGCCAGCTTTTGGGGCCAGATCCGTGCAGCGAGTGCCACTGCTTCTGACACCGAGTTGCTCATCGCGCTTTGGGATTTGGTGTGGGCAGGTGAGGTCACCAACGACTCGTTGGCGCCAGTGCGCGCCCTCATCGGTTCGGGCGGTGCTGGTGTGCGGCCTCGCCGTTCTGCGGCCGTCTCAGCGAGCCAACGCGCACGGCCCAGGCCGGGTCGGCTCACCAAGATCGGTCCTCCAGCGGGCGCTGGCCGATGGAGCCTTGTGCAGTCGTTACTCACTTCGCAGCCCACCGCTACGGCGTCGGCCCACGCGGCGGCGATGCAGTTGCTCGAACGACACGGCGTGCTCACCCGTGAGGCCGTGGCGTCCGAGGGTGTAGTCGGCGGATTCAGCGCGGTGTACGGAGTGTTGAAGGTGCTCGAAGAGCGGGGTGCTGTGCGCCGTGGCTATTTCGTGAGCGGTCTTGGTGCTGCGCAGTTCAGCTTGCCCGGTGCCGTCGATCGGTTGCGTGCCCTGCGCGAAGGGCCCGATGCGCTGCACCCTGAGGCGCGGGCCGAACCGCTGCTGCTCGCTGCCACCGATCCGGCTCAGCCATATGGCGCAACGCTCGCGTGGCCTGTCACCGACCTACGCCCGGCTCGTTCGGCGGGCGCGCTGGTGGTGCTGTCGTCGGGCACGCCGCTGGCGTGGTTCGATCGACGCAGCCATCACCTGTTGTTGTTTCCTGCGGCCGACTCAAACGGCGCATGGGCCGATGCATTGGCATCGCTCATCAAAGATGGCAGGGCTCGAGTCGTCGAGGTGCGCAAGCTCAACGGCGGGCCGGTTCCGGCTGCCAGCGCCGCGATCAGCGAGCTGAAGCGCGTCGGATTCGTTGAGGGTTATCGGGGTCTGAGCCTGCGTCCCTAGATGCTCGGCTTACGGCGCGCAGGCCGGCCCATGCCATGTCGCTCACTTGGCGAGCGAGTAGGTCGGGATCGAAATCGGTGCCGTTGTCGACAAGGCGTCGGCTCGTGCCTTCGGCGATACCCACTAGGGCGTGCGCCAACGTGCGCTGGTGCTCGGGGTCGATGTCGGCGGCGATGAGTGGCTTGATCGACTCAGCAACCTGAGCCGTCACCTTGCGCACTGCATCGTTGAATTCGTCGTCGGCTTTGCCGCCTCCGCCGAAGAGCAACGAGAACGCGTCGTGGTCGTGAGCAACCCAACGGAAGTACGCCTGAAAGCCGAGCTCGGTGACATGCTTGCCACTTGTGGCTCCGGCTGTGGCGGTATAAATCGCCGTGAGCAGACGCTCGCCGACCGAGTCGAGCAGCGCCAGATACAGATCTCGCTTCGAGTCGAAGTGTTGATACAACACGGGCTTGGTCACGCCGGCTGCATCTGCCACGTCGTTCATCGAAGCGCCGTGGTAACCCTGCCGTGCGAAAACCTGCAGCGCCACGTCGAGCAGTTGCTCGCGGCGAGCTGAAGCGGGAAGACGGGTGGACATAGAGGTGACCACAGGGTAATCGTGGCGGCCCGCAATACTTCGAGCCGCCGATGGCTATAGGCCTCGGGCGATGTCGTCTTTTTCGGCGGCTTTCACCGCGTAGCCCACCACGATGGCGGGCGCTAGCAACACCGAGCCAATGACCATGCTGGTGGTGATGACAGTGACTTTGCTCTGTGAGAAACCGGTGGTGAGCGCCACGAAAAACATCACGACCGCTATTGCATAAAGCAAGTAGCCCACCCGAGTGGCGAGATGATTCCACTTTGCGATCTGAGCGCGCCGAGCGCGAATCGGATCGGTTGGAGACGAAGGTTGGTCGGGCGAAGTCATACAGTTCCCAGCATGGTAGAGCCGAGCGCGCGATGACAGTGCATCTCACATTCCACGATCGGGTTGCCCTGGTCACCATCGATCGCCCCGAGCGTCGCAACGCGGTCGACCACGAGACTCTTGTGGCGCTGCGGCAGGCGCAACTCGATGTGCTCGCCGCGAACGCTCGATGTCTGGTGCTTACGGGCGCCCCTCCGGCGTTTTGTGCGGGTGCCGATCTCAGTGGCGTCGAAAATGGCGAGTTCGTCAAAGCACTTGTGGCCGCGCTTCGCGGGTTTACCGAAATGCCCATCCCCACGATTGCGGCGATCGACGGTCCAGCGCTTGGGGCAGGCACACAGTTGGTGATTGCTTGTGACCTTCGTGTCGCAACCGAGCGCAGCGTGTTCGGAATCCCGGCCGCAAAGCTCGGTCTGGTTGTGGACCATTGGACGATCGAACGGTTGGCTCGCGAGATGGGTTGGTCGATTGCGCGGGCCATGTTGTTGGCCGCGCATACCTACCGCACCGAGCAGTTGCACGCCATTGGATCAGTGCACCGAATCGGCGGGCTCGACGACGCCCTCGCTTGGGCAGCCGAGTTGGCTGCGCTTGCTCCGCTGACCATCTCAAGCCACAAGTTGGCCCTCGAGCAATCGGCACCGTATCCGGCCTTCGACGAACTCTTCGAGCAAGCCCGCGATGCCGCATGGGCAAGCCACGATGCCGAAGAGGGTCGCACTGCGTTCTTAGAGAAGCGGCCTCCAAACTTTCTTGGGCGCTAACGCCTGCCGCGAATGCGCGGTGCGGGCTGCCTAGATGGCGGCTGGTAGCAGGCGGTTCACGTTCTCGAAGAAGAAGTACGCCACCACCACAAACGGCACAGCACCAGCCACGAACGCCAGCCACAGCTTGCGCTGACGCTTCGCGAGGCGGTACGAAGCGATGGCCACGCCGAGCAACACCAGGCCCCACAGGATCACCGGCAGGTAGGCGCTGGTGTCGGCAAACCAACCTTGGTTGAATGCGTCGGTTGGCGCCGCGAATGTGGAGGTCTTGTCGGGCACGGTGGTGGCAACGGGTGCCGCCGAGTCTGTGGGCAGCGTTGACACTGCGGCCGCGAGCGTGGTTGTGGTCACGGCTGGTTCGCCGCTGAGACCATCGGGCGACGAACTATCGGGTGGGGTCTGGCCGTAGAACAGCACGGCCTTACCCACGGGGGATGACCGCAGTAGGTCAAGGGTGGCGTGAATCACCAGACGCCGGCTTGAGGTGCCCACTGGCGTACACGTGATCAGCGTGAGCGTGGCCTTGTTCGGATCTGAGTCGGTGATGACGTGGTAGTCGTTTTTGCCCACCTCTTCAGAGCCAGTCACCACATAGACATAGGTGCCGCCCAAGATGGTGGTGATACCGATGTCATCGCCGGGTCTGAGCTTGTTGAGGTTATAGAACGGCTGGCCATAGG
>Ga0194057_10000070_pt1 | contig 43734 bp, 26 predicted proteins | sample SepL4415m_MetaG_FD_155474 | JGI IMG/M metagenome (GOLD analysis project Ga0194057, IMG submission 155474) | Anoxic zone freshwater microbial communities from boreal shield lake in IISD Experimental Lakes Area, Ontario, Canada - Sep2016-L442-15m | ecosystem: Environmental > Aquatic > Freshwater... | reverse complement strand
GAGTTGCATTTCGATGTCGTAGATGGCTCCCGACTGATCGACGGCCTTGACGTCGAGAATCGATAGTTTATCGTCCTCGTAATCTTGCAGGTTGTAGGGATTTTGGAGCGTGACCTCAATGATCGGCAACGCGGGATCGAGAATCGCGTTGAGCAGGCTGATCAAGGCGACACGGTTCTCCGCCGTCCCAAAGGTCTTCTTGAAGGCGAAATCGTTGATCGGTCGGATTCCAAGCGGCATGATGGTTCCCGGAAGAAAGAGGACTCAGTTCGCGAGCCAGATAGGTGCCAGTATACCCGAATCTGGCGAATGAAGAGAAAATGGCTCTTCCGGTTCTGTGTGCAGACGGGTGGGACTCGCTGCGCTCGGCCCACCCTACTGCTGTCGGTTCGGTAGGGCATGGCGATTCGCTATTCCGCCGGCGGTTCGATTCCAAAATCGCGAATCGTCAGTAGGCTGGCAAACGGATAACCTCTTTGGGTGAATGCTTCGGCACCGCCTTCCATGCGGTCGATGACGGCAACAACACGGACGATCTTCAGCCCAAATGCCTCGCAGCGCTCGATAGCCTGAAGGGACGATCCGCCGGTAGTAACCACGTCTTCGACGATGACCACATCACAGCCCGGCTGCACTGGCCCTTCAATATGACGGTTGGTGCCGTGGCCCTTCGATTCCTTGCGGACCATGAAGCCGGTGATCGGCGTGCCGCGAACGGCCGACATCGTGACCACGGCCGCCGTGATCGGGTCGGCGCCGATCGACATCCCGCCCACCGCCGCCGGCATCGGCCCTGCCGCCACGAGCAAATCCAAAATACCTTCGGCCACGAGCCGGGCACCGTGGGCGTCGAGCGTCACCTGTTTGCCGTCGAGGTAATAGGAAGCCTGCTTGCCGGAGGCGAGCGTGAACTGACCAAACTTGAGAGCCTTTTGGCGGAAGAGGGCGATTAGGGCGTTTTTGTCGTACATGGAAACAGTCCTACAAATAGGTTTGAATCACGTCGGTCCATCGGCACTGGGCCTTGAGGATCAGTTCAATCACCTCGCGAACAGCCCCACCACCGCCGCGTTCTTGGGTCGTATAATGCGCCGCTTGGCGGACCTCACTGCAAGCGTCGGGTACGGCGATCCCGAGTCCGACGGCGCGGATCACTGGCAGGTCGGGCAAGTCGTCGCCCAGGTAGCAAACGCGGTCTCGGGTAAGTTTCAATTCCGCCAGGATCTGTTTCAGCACCGTGAGCTTGTCGGGCACACCTTGGCGGAGGATCTCAATGCCCAACTCTGCCGCCCGGACCTTCAGGCTCTGGGTGCTGCGAAGAGTGATCATGCCGAACTGGAATCCGGCCTTCTGCCAGAGTTTGATGCCCATCCCGTCGCGGACGTGAAAGGCTTTCGATTCGATGCCCTGGTTATCCAGCGTAATCTGGCCGTTGGTCAGTACGCCATCGACGTCCGACAACAGCAAGGTGATCGATCGGCAGCGTTCTTCGAGAGTCATGGGCAGAGGGCAGGGGCTGGGGGCTGGGGAAAAACATCACAAGGGAGCGCGATGAGTTCTTATTCTGGAACAACCACCCGCCAAAATATTCAAACTGTTGTAGGTCAGGCTTTCCAGCCCGACTTTGTCCGACGCCGTCAGGCTAGAAAGCCTGACCTACCTAGTAATCTGCCGGGTGGTCATTCTGGAATTCCGTTCCTCAGCCGGCCAACGACCAGTGAGCCGTTGTGCCCGCCGAAACCGAAGCTATTGGACATGGCGACGTGAATCTGCCGCTGCCGGGCCTGATTGGGTGTGTAGTCCAAATCGCAGGTTGGATCGGGTGTGGTGTAGTTGATCGTGGGGGGGATCAGGCCGTCGCGAATGGCCAGGATCGAGAAAATCAGCTCGACGCCGCCGCTGGCACCCAAGAGGTGCCCCAACTGGCTCTTCGTGCTGGAAACGCTCAACTTATAGGCGTGCTCCCCAAAGACCGACTTAATGGCCGAAGTCTCGGCTGCGTCGCCTAGCGGGGTGCTGGTGCCGTGGGCGTTGATATACCCGACCTCAGTGGGGTCAATGCCGGCATCGCGAACGGCCAACCGCATGGCATGGGCGGCACCGATGCCGTCCTTGTCCGGCGCGGTAATGTGGCTACCGTCGGCGCTCATGCCATAGCCGAGAATCTCGCCGTAGATATTTGCCCCGCGGGCCTTGGCGTGCTCCAATTCCTCAAGGATGAGGATGCCGGCCCCTTCGCTCAGGACGAAACCGTCACGTTCGCGGTCAAAAGGACGACTGGCGCGCGGAGGGTCATCGTTGCGCTCCGACAAAGCGCGCATTGCAGCAAAGCCGGCCAAGCCCATGCGGGTAACCGCCGCCTCGCTACCGCCGGTGACCATTACGTCGGCATCGCCGTACTGAATCGTGCGAAACGCCTGACCAATCGAATTGGCCGCACTGGCGCAGGCCGTGACGATGCACTCGTTGGGACCGCGCAGTCCCCATTGAATCGACACCTGGCCGCTGGCCGAGTTGGCGATCAGCTTCGGAATGGTAAAGACCGAGACCTTGTCCGGACCCTTCGTCAGAAGCCGCTCCGTCTGAGTCTCGATCTCCCACAGTCCGCCGATGCCCGAACCGATCATCACGCCGGAACGGAACGGGTCGTACTTGGAGAAGTCAATCCCCGAGTCCTTGACTGCGTCAATCGCGGCCACGATGGCAAACTGCGTGAAACGATCAAGTTTCTTTTCATCACGGGGTTCGATGTAGCCGGCAACCGACCAACCGGAGACTTCCCCACCGAACCGAACCCGGTATTTGGTCGTGTCAAAACAGCGCAGCGGGGCAACCCCGCTTTCGCCGTTGCAAACCCGAGTCCAAACCTCCGCGACCTGGCAGCCAAGCGGAGTGACCGCACCTAAACCAGTTACCACGACACGCCGCTTCATGGACACCTTATACTCTGCACGGATTGAAGTAATTCAAAGCGTAGCAATAGGGAGAGGTTCGTATTATTCTTTACTGTTCCCAGTTTAGACATCAACTTGCCGAGGTTTCGCCACTGGCGACGGCATTCTTGATGTGGTCTACTGCCTGTCCGACCGTCTGAATCTTTTCCGCGGCCTCATCAGGGATGTTAATGTCGAACTCTTCTTCGAGTTCCATCACCAATTCGACCGTATCGAGGCTATCCGCCCCTAGATCATTGACGAACGACGTATCTCGGGTAATCAGATCTTTACTCTGGCCAAGCTGCTCGGCAACAATATCAATCACACGTTCTTCAACTGAGGCCACCTGAGGCTCCTCCTGGTTAACACAATATAACGGGTGAGGGAACTTCCAGAACCGATCCGAAAATCTCACCCGGCCTTTTTCTCATCGAACCATGACAGGTATAGCGAATTTTTCGTTCGGTGTCTATATCTCTCTTGGTGTTTCTACTAGAAACAAATTATACCGTCAGCCCACCATCTACGGTAAGCACCTGACCGGTAATAAATTCTGCCGCATCGCTGGCCAGAAAAAGCACGGCATCGGAAACGTCCTGGGGCAGGCCCAACCGCTTCAAGGGAATTTCTTCTTTAATTTTTTCTAACAGCTCCGCACCCAGCTTGGCAGTCATTTCCGTGACGATGAAGCCGGGAGCGACGGCGTTGACCGTCACGCTCCGCCCGGCCAATTCACGAGAAATGGTCCGCGTCAGGCCAATAACACCTGCCTTGGAGGCCGAATAGTTGGCCTGGCCCGGATTGCCCATCAGGCCCGAGACGCTGGCAATGTTGATGATTCGGCCGTACTTCGACTTGCACAGCGGCCGCGCGGCCGCGCGCGTGAAGAGGAAAGTGCCCTTGAGATTAATGTTCAAAACAGCATCCCACTGATCGTCTTTCATCCGCATGATCAGGTTGTCGCGGGTGATGCCGGCGTTATTAACGAGAATGTCCAGTCCACCCCAGAGTTTGACGACCTCGTCGACCGCTTCGTCAACACGCTGAGAATTGGTCACGTCGGCTGCAATCGGGTGCGCGGTGCCGCCGGCGGCCTGGATCGCGGAAATCGTCTCGGCGAGGGTTTCTGTATTGATATCGACACACGCGACCTTGGCACCCGCAGCGGCCAAATCGACGGCAAAGCAACGGCCCAGCCCACGAGCGGCCCCCGTGACGAGGGCAATGCGACCGCTCAGGTCAACTTCGATTCGTTTCTTCGCTTCTGACATTCGTGGACTCCGAGTACGCAGTTCTCAGTTCTAACTTCTAACTCCTAACTCCTAACTCCTAACTCCTAACTCCTATTTTCACACATCCACGCTCTGACATTCCACTTTACGAGCAATGCGGCGGAGCAGGCTCCGCAGAACGCGCCCCGGGCCAACTTCGTAGAACTGGTCGAAGCCCTGGGCCAGCAGGTAACGCATCGACTCCTCCCAGCGGACCGGGTTGATGATCTGCTTGACCATCAGGCGACGAATATCTTCCGGATCGTCGTGCGGCTGGGCATCGACGTTGAAAATCACGGTGATTTTCGGGGCTTGCATGTGGACTTCGGCCAGGGCCTCGGCACAGCGCTCGTCGGCCGGACACATGATTTTGGTGTGAAATGCGCCTGCCACGGCCAGGGGAACGGCCTTCATCGCACCCATTTTCGGGGCTAGCTCGGCCGCCCGCAAACAGGCACCGTTGGTGCCGGAAACAACGAGCATGTCGGGACAAAGCAAATTGGCGATTTGCAAGATCTCGCCCTGCCGCGCCTGCTCGCAGAGGGCCTCAACCTGAACGCGATCCAGGCCGAGGATCGTGACCATACCGCTGGGTGTGGCATCGGCAGCCTCTTGCATCGCGGCACCGCGCTTCTGCACCATCATCAGACCTTCGTCGAAGTTCATGATGCCGGCGAAGACCATGGCGGTATACTCGCCCAGGCTCAATCCGGCCGCCGCTTCACAGGAAAGCACGGTGGCCGGTGACTGCGCCCGCAACGATTCCAGGGCGGCTAGGCTGGTAACAAACAAAGCGGGCTGACTATAAATCGTGGAGTCGAGGACTTCGGCCGGCCCCTCGAAACAGAGTTTGCCCAAGTCATAGCCAAGAAGCTCCTGCGCGCGGTCATATAACCGCCGCGCAGCAGGGAGCGATTCGGCGAGTCGCCGGCCCATGCCCACAGTCTGGGCACCTTGTCCTGGAAACAAAAAGGCAATCTTGCTCAACGCAAGCCCCTCCGTGTAAAGCCCGTTTTGGTTTAAGACTTCCCGCTTCGGTTTAGGAGTCGATGTCGATGACCTTGCGACCCATATAATGCCCGCACTTAGGGCAGACGGTGTGCGGTGGCACAGCAGAGCTGCACTGCGCGCAATAGGTCAAGTGCCGCGGCTCTTTTTTATCGTGGTTGGCACGACGACTATTGGTACGGGCGTTGGAATGTCGGCGTTTTGGAACTGCCATAATTGAGAATCCATCTTCCCTAGGGGCGGTTACTGGTCGAGGGAGCGTCCCCACGCTCAAAAAGGCTTGCCCAGGCGACTGCTCACCAAGCAGGGGGAAACAGGTATCGTAAGCTCTTCGGCAGGTTCTGTCAACCGGTGTGCGAGCGTTTTTGGGCGGCCATGAAAATGGAAGCATCCGAAGCGGCAGAGGAATCGCCATCACACACCCTACGGCCACTCCCCCGAAAGGCTTGTCCTTACCCAAAATTCAGGCAGAAGGTGGTCGATCATGTGAGGGGCATTTATGCCCCTTTTCCGCCGAAGGCGGTATTAGACCCGTGCTTTAGCACGGGTTACACGACCAAAACCTCCCATTCCTCCTGCGTCCCGACCGCCGTAGGCGGTCGGGACGCGGGAGGCGGTCGATCACGGTTCCCAAAACCCACCCTAAAGGGCGGGCCTAATACCGGCTGCGCCGGGAATGACCATAAATGGCCATGAAGACGCTTAGCCGGCCGAAAGATGTGGGTAAGGACAATCCCTTGAAGGGTTGTTTTCTAAATCAGGCAACCACATTATTTTACTGCTTTACTGACTGTTTTACTGGTTTTTTGCTTCGCTCGGATACGATCGAGAGGGCCGCGACAAGCTCGGCACCGAGAAAGAGGATGACGCTGACGTAATAGACCCAGATCATTACCGCGATGAACGAGCCGACGACGCCGTAGGCGGTATAGCCTGGCCCGATTAGGAACGTCACCAGCAGTCGCTGCCCAAGGATCCATACCAGCGAGACGAACAGCCCACCGGTAAGAGCATCGCGCCATCGAATGGCCACTTTCGGCAAGACCTTGTAGATCAAGCCGAAGAGCAGGGCGTTGGTCGCTGCGGTGAAGAGGAATTGGGCCCAGCCGGAAAGCATGACACCGCCTGGGAGCTTATTTTCGATATTCATGCAAACCCCCGCCAACACATAAACATTGGCCACAAACAAGCTTAACAACAGCCCACCGACGGCCATAAGCATTAAAAAAGCCGAGAGACGATCATGGAGCACCGTGCGAAGGTAGCCCCACCAACTCGCCGTCGAGGAGGTTTTTTCGCCGAAGATGCGGCCGAACATGTAATCGAGCTGGAGGAAAACGACGATTGCGGCGGCTAGCAATGTCACGGCTCCAAGCGGTCCACCCAGTCCGGCACTTGACTTCACACCCGCAAGCAGGGCCTGAAGTTGGTCGGCCAGCCAGGGACCCATCTGTTGGTTAACCTGATTGAGAAGCACCCCCTGGGCGTTGTCGGCCCGCTGCGAGAGCCGCAGCACGAAGCCCAGGACGGAGATCAGCACCAGGCAGAGCGGAAAGAGCGAAAAGGCCGCATAATAGGCCATCGCCGCGCTGAGCAGGAAGCCGTCGTCTTTCTGCCAGCCTTCCCAGGTCTTCTGTAGGACGTTCAGAATGTAGTTCCAGATCCGGCCGAACATAAGGATACTTTTGGATGCTTTTTAAGGATTTTGCCGCCACCGTAACAAAAGGTGAGAATAAGGTCAATCGAAACTACGTAGAACGGAATTCATTCCGTTTACCCTAGTAGTTTACCCAAAAAAGATAAAGCAATGGAATAAATTCCGTTCTACGAAGGGGGGCCATCCTACGAATTCTGCCTCCTCGGCACCGTTTGTATCCTATATTTACGCAGTTTAGCAATCCAAGCACAAGCAATACCGCGATAGGATTCGCAAAATGATGCCCACTTCCACGGCCGTCAAGAGAACGCCTCGCTTGGGCGTTTGGCTTCTCTTTCTTGCCTTGTGCTGGACAATCCTGATCGCGGGCTTGGCCTGTTGGGATTACCGAGAGTCCTACTTGTCTGCGTTAGCGATCGTGCAATCCGCGGCGGGCGACGGTTTTGCCAAGGATCAACTCTATCGTCGATGGGCGAGCGTCCATGGGGGAGTGTATGTCCCAATCACCGCCGAAACGCCTCCCAGTCCTTATCTTGCCCACATCCCTGATCGAGACATTACCACACCTTCGGGAAAAAAACTGACCCTGATGAATCCCGCCTACATGACCCGCCAGGTCCATGAACTGGGGAAACGAGTCCAGGGCGTGCAAGGCCACATTACGAGTCTGAAGCCCCTTCGGCCAGAAAATGTGCCGGATGCGTGGGAGAAAACGGCTTTGCTCGCATTTGAACGAGGCGAGAAGCAGGTATCGTCGATTGAAACCCTCGGCAACGACCGCTATTTGCGCCTCATGCGGCCGCTGGCAACCGAGCCAAGCTGTCTGAAGTGCCATGCGTCCCAGGGTTATCAAGTGGGCGATATCCGCGGTGGGATCTCCGTCTCGGTGCCCTGGGCGTCTTCCCAGGAAGCAATCAATGCGCACTTCCCCATGTTGATTATGACCTACGGCGGGATAGGGGGCATTGGAATCCTGGGGCTGTTTGTATTTTGGAGCCGCATTCGCCACAATCTATCGAACCTCAAGCTAGCCGCAGAAGAGTTATTGCAAGCGAAAAACGAATTACAGCAGTACGCATCCGAACTGGAGTCGAACAACCAGGCCCTCGAAGAATTAAATCGGATTGCCGAATCGGCAACTCGTGCCAAGAGCAAATTCCTGGCCAACATGAGCCACGAAATCCGCACGCCGATGACCGCCATCCTGGGCTATGCGGATTTGCTACAAGAAGAGGTCATGTGTTGTCACATCTGCCCAGACAGTACGCACTGCCAAAAGCGACACACCGGTTGCGAGGCAGTCAGCGTCATCAAACGCAATGGCGAGCACCTTTTGGGACTGATCAACGACATCCTCGACCTCTCGAAGGTGGAGGCTGGAAAGATGCAGATTGAGCCGATCTGCTGTTCGCCCTGCGAGCTGCTGGCTGAGGTTGCCTCGCTGATGCGTGTCCGCGCAGCCGCCAAACATTTAACGCTGAAGATAGAACAGGACGGTCCCCTGCCCGAGACCATACTCACCGACCCGTTGCGACTCCGTCAGGTACTCGTCAACCTGGTGGGCAATGCCATCAAGTTCACCGACCACGGCGAAGTCCGCATCACGGTCCGACTGATTTGGGGTGCGGCCGTCTCGGCTGCAAGGGCAGGCGAGACGCCTGCACCACAAGTTCCTGGACCGCGTCTTCGCTTCGACGTAACGGACACGGGCATTGGCATGAACGAAGAGCAAATTGGGAAGCTCTTTCAAGCTTTCAGTCAGGTGGACAACTCGTCCACGCGGAAGTTCGGCGGCACGGGACTGGGGCTTTGCATCAGTAAGCGACTGGCCGAGGCCATGGGCGGCAAGATCGAAGTCCATTCCACGCCGGGCAAGGGGAGCACGTTCCGCGCGACGATCGACCCAGGGCCACTGGACGGGATTCGCATGGTACAGAACGCCCAAGAGGCCCTGCTTGAACGCCCGCCGACAACGACCGTTGTAACCCACGACGAGATCAAACTCTCCGGCCGGATTCTCTTGGCCGAAGATGGCCCAGACAACCAACGGTTTATCGCCTTCGTACTGAAGAAGGCTGGTGCCGAGGTGACGTTGGCCGAAAATGGACAGCTTGCCTACGACGAAGCTCTGGCCGCACTCGCGCAAGGTAGACTGTTCGAGGTGATCCTGATGGACATGCAGATGCCTGTCCTGGATGGCTACGAGGCCACGCGGCAGCTCCGCGAACAGGGCTACAGCGGCCCGATTGTCGCCCTGACGGCCCACGCCATGGCCGAGGACCGCCAGAAATGCCTCGACGCCGGCTGCGACGACTTTGCCACCAAGCCGATCGACCGGCAGGTGCTGCTGACCACGGTTGCCCACTGGATGACACCCAGTTGCTCCGGCAAGCCGGAGGCCGCAATCCTTCCTTGCCACGTTGCCCCATAGTTAGGGGGGGCGCGGAGTACGAATACCCGACTAGCAGTTGGCAAGTTATGATCAAGGCCTGAGTACTGCTTCGCAATGGGCAGCGAAATGTTTGGTGACGCGCCGCGCGCAGATGATTCCAGGGATCGTCAAGATCGGGAAATACGCGGTCGCCAGTACGATCCCAATCATTCTGGCGTACGGCAACATCCCATCTGGCTTGGTCGTAAGTCTATGGGCAACTGTCCCAAGTCACTCGGGGCCAGGGGTTTCGCAGGGAGTGCAGTGCCTTTAGAATAGGGGGCGTGATAAGACAAGCCTCCAGCGCAGCGGATTTCATTTAATGACGACACCTACTCCCATGATGAAGCAATATGAAGAGGCGAAGCGGGCATGCCCCGGTGCCTTGCTGCTGTTTCGGATGGGCGACTTTTACGAGATGTTTAATGAGGACGCCAAGACTGCGGCCCGCGTGCTCAACTTGGCCCTCACCTCGCGCGATAAAGGCGAGAACGGCACACCCATGGCCGGTTTTCCCTTTCACCAGTTGGAAAGCTACCTGGCCAAGCTGATTGCCGCCGGCTTCCGGGCAGCGGTCTGCGAGCAGGTCGAAGACCCCAAGCTGGCCAAGGGACTTGTCAAGCGTGAAGTCACGCGGGTCGTCACCGCCGGCACGATCACCGACGACGCCCTGCTCGATCCCCGCGAAAGTAACTACCTGGCTGCCGTTTCGCCCGGCGATCCGGTCGGCCTGGCCTGGGTGGAGATTTCGACCGGCCGGTTCGTGGCGGCCCATTTTCCAGCCGCTCAACTCCCCGATCAACTTGCTAGGATCGCGCCTGCTGAATGTCTGTTGGCCGAAGACGCCCCACCGCTGCCGCGACATCTCAACGAAAAGATGCTCGTCACGCGGCGGCCCGGCTGGGCCTTCTCGCTGGAAACGGCACGACAGAATCTGCTCAAGCACTTCCGCACCAACAACCTGGAAGGATTTGGCTTCGGCAACGAGCCGGGCGACGATCAGGCATTGCGTGCCGCGGGTGCCGTGATCGATTATCTCAACGAGACGCAAAAAACTTCGCTGGAGCATGTCGATCATCTCGTATCCTATCGCAGTTCCACGGCACTGGAAATCGACGAAGCAAGCCGCCGCAGCCTGGAGATAACGCGGACCATTCGCGAGGGCCGCCGCGAAGGCTCGCTGCTGGCCGTGCTGGATCGCACCGTAACCGCCATGGGCGCGCGGCTCCTGGCCGATTGGCTCGCCAACCCGCTGATCGACGTGCCGGCGATCCGGGCCAGGCAAGAGGCCGTCGCCGAACTGGTGTTCGATGCGGCACTGGCCGATCATTTGCACGAAACCTTGCGGAAGGTCTACGATGTGCAACGGCTCCTAGCTCGCGTGACGACCGGCCGGGCAAGCCCACGCGACTTGAGTTTCCTCGGCCGCACGCTCCGTGCCTTGCCTGGATTGAAGGCCAAGCTGACGGCTCGCAAGAGCGCGCTCCTCAATCAACTCGAAGCCGAGATCGATCTCTGCCCCGACCTGCGAAGCCGGCTCGACGCGAGCCTGGCCGACGACTGCCCGCTATCGAGCCGCGACGGCGGCTTCATTCGCGAGGGCTACCACGAGCCGCTGGACGCCCTGCGCGAACTGGCCCACGGCGGCAAGCAGTGGATCGCCCGCTACCAGGCCGAAGAGAGCCAGCGGACCGGCATTTCAACGCTCAAGGTCGGCTTCAACAAGGTTTTTGGCTACTACATTGAAATCACCAACACGCACCGCGAAAAAATCCCCGAAGAGTACATCCGCAAGCAGACAGTGAAGAACGCCGAGCGTTACATCACGCCCGAACTGAAGGAGTATGAGGAGAAGGTTCTTACGGCGGACGATAAGTCGAAGGAACTGGAGCAAGAGCTTTTCCTGGAACTGCGCAACGCCGTGGCCGCAGCGCGGCGGCAGATGCAAGCCACCGCCGACGTATTGGCGCAGCTCGATGTGCTGGTCTCGCTGGCTGAGCTTGCACGGCAACGGAATTACTGCCAGCCGGAGGTCGTTGAGGAGCCGGAGTTGAAGATCATCGACGGGCGGCACCCAGTACTGGATGTGATCGAGCCGGAGGGGACTTTCGTCCCCAACGACGTAGCGGCCGGCCCTTCTGACGGCACAATCCTCCTGATCACCGGTCCGAACATGGCGGGCAAGAGTACGTACATTCGCCAGGTGGCGTTGCTTACGCTGATGGCCCAGATCGGCAGCTTCGTACCTGCCCGGGAGGCGAGGATCGGGGTGGCGGACCGCATTTTCGCCCGTGTGGGTGCCAGCGACGAACTGGCCCGGGGGCAAAGCACGTTCATGGTTGAGATGACCGAGACGGCGAGAATTTTGAACACGGCCACGTCGCGGAGCTTGGTGATTTTGGACGAGATTGGCCGCGGCACGAGTACTTACGACGGTCTCTCGTTAGCCTGGAGCGTGGTGGAATTTTTGCACGAACATATTGGCTGCCGCACACTCTTTGCGACGCACTATCACGAGCTGACTGATCTGGAAAAATCGCTCACGGGCGTGAAGAACTTCAACGTGGCCGTGCGCGAGTGGCAGGAAGAAGTGATCTTCCTGCACAAGATCATTCCCGGCGCGGCCGACAAGAGCTACGGCATCCACGTCGCCCGACTGGCCGGCGTGCCGCGCGAGGTGGTCCAACGGAGCAAGGAGATCCTGGCCCAGTTGGAAGAAGAGCACTTAGATGCCGAGGGCCGCGCCAAGATCGCTCGACCGCGGCCGGCGGAGAAGAAGTCGCATATTCAGCTCACGCTCTTTGGTTCCGTCGATCATCCGATGATCGACGAGTTGCGGAAGCTCGATTTGAACAACGTCACGCCACTGGCGGCGATGCAGCTTTTGCAACGCTGGCAGGACGATCTGGCTTAAAGCATCGTAATTACAGCAGCTTCCAAGAAGCGTAACCTTCCCGCGGGCAAGCCGGTCGTGCGGGCCACCAGAACGAAGGTTGCATTCTCTTCCTGAATTAAGTATATTTAAGAAGGTTAATCCAGCGGTATCGCGATGATCCCTACCTGATCGTCGCGTCTGCGCTGAGAGAAGGCAAAGTCGTTTATGGCTACCGCTGTTCGGGCTGGAGACCGACAGGGGAGTCGGTACCTCACTTGACAAGAAGTGTACTCGTGGACCAGTGATAGTGCGTACACTACCACGCGCACCGCCTACTGGGATCGGTTGGGTCCACGCCCCGGACGACGAGCCTCAGGAACTCACCTACGTGGATATCGACATCTTCGTGGCAACCTTCTAATTCTCACCGATGCCAGTCGGTCCGGGGACGGTACGCGCCCACCCTGGAATTCACCCCTCTGCCGATTACATATCAATCACCCATTTTGCAGTAAAGCACCGTAGGCGTCTCGCTCTTTCAGGGCAGTGGAGTTTATCTTCTGGCAGGGCGGCCATGGCCGCCCTGCCAGAAGACAAACTCCACTGCCCCATTGTTTAATCAGTCCTCGTCGGTATAATAAGTCGCATTGGACGAAATCATTTTTCCTATCAGTATTCGCCAACAGGCAAGTCGCTGTTGCAGTCGGAATAGGAGGCCCGCTTCGATTACGGTTGTAAGGTGCAGGGCTTAGGCCGTTTTCCGCTTTCGCCATGCATATCCCAGCATCCCAAAGGCACCGACGCTAAGCAGGGCGAAGGTCGAGGGTTCTGGAACTGGGGCGACGGCAATGAACAGGGGATAGCTCAATCCGTTGCTGCTATCGGCAAAAACGGTTGAGATACCCGATGAGTTGAACTTCAGGACATTGCCACCACCCGTATTAGCCACATAGAGGTTGCCCGAACTGTCGAACGCCAGACCAGATGGTACAGTCACTCCGATGGCAAAGGTTGTGCCTGCGTGCGGTCCAGTGAACTTTTCAATGTTGTTACCGTAATTGTTGGCTACATAGAGGCTGCCTGAACTGTCGAACGCCAGGCCAACCGGCTGGCTCAGTCCATCATTGCTGATATCGGGATAGAGAGTACCGGCATAGAGAGTACCCGGGTGTGAACCAGTAAACTTATGGATGGATGGACCGGAACCAGTTGTTGATACATAAAGGTTGTCCGAGCTGTCAAACGCCAAGCCATAGGGTATGCTCAGTCCGTCGCTGCTATTGGCAAAAATGGTCGGGGATGTGCCCGATGGGTTGAACTTCAGGACGGTGTTATTACTATCCATGCTTCTGTTTGCTGCGTAGAGGTTGCCCGAGCTGTCAAATGCCAGGGCACCCGGCATGTTGAGACCCGATGCCGATGTGGCAAAGACGACCGAGGCCGTGCCCGATGAGTTGAACTTCAGGATGGTGTTATTGCCTTCGTTGGCCACGTAGAGATTGCCCGCGGCGTCGAACGCCAAACCGGTAGGTTTGGTGAGACCCGATGAGGCAAAAATGCCCAGATCCGTGCCGGATGAGTCAAACTTTCGTATGGTGTTGTTGGAATAGTTGGACACATAAAGAGTGTCTGCCCAACCGGTGCTGGCCACCAGTACCAGCCCAAGCACCAACACGATCAACGAACTTCTGTACACGACTTTCATTTCACATCTCTCCTAGAATTGCGGACGATTCGTCGCCCTGGGACCGAGACACCAAAAACGACTGCGACCCATTGCAGATTGATAAGTTTCTTTACCAAGCTACTTTCAATTTACGACTTCTTGCCGATTTTGGCAACGATTTTGCTGGTAACGCTCTGGTATCGCTTCGCAAGATTTTTTGGGAAAGTGCGATTGCGGGCGCGAGCGATAACGCGAAGAATCGGCCTTGGTTATAACCTTGCCAACTGCCAGCGATGACAGCGGGCCGTATAGGGTGCGCGGAGCGAACTGCCCGACAAATGGTGGGTTGCGCACGAAGTCGAGACGCTGAAAGCACTTATCGCTGCTTCAGACTACCCTTATTGGGGGCGATGCGAAAAAAGACTTGCTCGACAACTTGCGCGGCAATCAGGCTGCGCGAACCAAACCCAAAGTTACCGTTGAAGGATCGACGGCCACTGCGGCGACCGGCTCCCAAAGAACCGCCTCGCCTGTGCCGTCCCCGCGAAAACGAACGAGTCGGTTCTCGTGGTTGGCATTCAGGCAGCGGATCGTCGCATGCAGACGCTCCTTGCATCGCTTTGTCGACAAAAATGGCAGTGGGTCGTCGATCGACGGCGGCCAGCCCTCCTCCTCGAACATGGAAAGCACCGCCGCTTGATTGCTGGCCGGAAGCCGGAACCGCTTAACCACACACCCATCAAACGAAAGCTGGCGGAGTTTACGATCCCAGTGGGGCAAGCAGGAACCAGGCGAGCGAATTTTTGTTGGGTCCAAAAAAATGCTGGGTGGAAAATTTGCTCCATCGCCCTCAAGACCCGCAGCCACCCCCCCTGCCTCCGTAATCAAGAACCGTGGATCGCTGCCGCAGGTAACATTCGCGTCGGGTTGGAAACGTCGGGCTCGGTCGCGGCATGTCACATACCCGTGCAAGACAAGCCATCGCAGATCGCTCTTGCCCACACCATTATCAACCAGATGTGGCAGTGGCAGGGAAAACTCCCAGGGATCAATTTGCAGATCCCGTGCGCAAGCGAAGGCTTTACACAAAGCGGCAAGCATCGCAGGGGCCTTACCAGGCCAGTCCGTTCGTAGCTGTATTTTCATGCGGCACCTCGAAAAATTCGTTATACTGTCCGCTGAACAGGGACGCAGGAGCCACGTTAGGTGAATGAAAGAGAAACTGGCCAGTTCGCGAGCATCGTCACTGCGCCCATCTTCATTCTACAGTATTCCGGGGACATTGTCTAGTATTATAATAAAAGTAGTAAAGATTCTTCGGCCGCTGAATTTCAGGTCAAGTGTTCCGCTGCTTGCAATGGTTGCATCAGTCTTTGGGGCAAGACTTTCCGCGTAAATGGTGGAATGGTGCAACAAAGATGGACTGAAGGCACTCGGCCTTGTCGAGTTGGCGCGGGCCAAGTCGGTCAAAATGGTCATTGGCACCCTCGAAGTCACGCAACTCGAAGCCCCGGCGAAACTCGATATCGTGCCGCGGATCGAGCCTTCGCTGTCGCTGTAGGCCGGATCGAAGATTCACTCGTAGGGTGGAGAGAGTGAAACGAGCCCCACCATTACCATTTCACGGTGAAAAAGAGGTGTGGCTCGCTGCGCTCTCCACCACCCTACAATTGTTCGCGTTCCGCATCTGGAACCGTAAGAGCCAAAGGGGCCATCACGGACCTTAGCGTCCCCGGCTATGGTACAGCGGCAAGGCTTAGGATCGGCGCATCAATAAGTGTCGCAAGAAAAGTAGCAGGCACACTCCGTGTGCCGTCTGCCCTCGCTCGGCGAATGCGCAAAACACGACAGTTATTGGTGCGCCGGTCCTTAGCGAGCTACTTTATCTCACGCTGCGGAAAATCGAACATCGGTTTCAACGCCAGCTTTTCCAGCGATCCCTTTGTCGCCGGGCACATGCCCATGGCCACATGCAGAACAAGCGGCTCAGGCTCGAAAACCATTGATTGCACGGTACGCGAGCCTAAGTTCACCTCATCGAGCTTCTTGAAGACATCGGCCACGCCAAGCTTCTCGATGGCCGCAACCTTTGAAAGCAACGCATATCGCGGGCAGGCATTCCACCTTGGCTCAACACCGAGTGACTCACTGCGAAAGTGGTTCGTGTTCACGCAAATGCCGTCTCTGCCCCGGCGCAGTGCGACATTCTTGGGTGTAATCTCCAGCACGCCGGAACTTTGACGATCGCATACAGCCAAGCTGAGGATTGTGGATCGCTCGGTCTTTTGCAGTAGTATTTCAGCTTCTTCAATCGTCTTGCATTCCTCCAGAATGCGGCGAAAAGCGAGCGCGTAGGGCATGCCCTTGGGGTTCAGCATTGGCGCGCCGTCAGCCGACGCGTGAACTTCATGCACGGCCATTGCCAAGCCCGCATCATTCATGCCGGAGATGCACCCGATTACTCCCGGAAAGCCGATGGTGGCGAAGGCATGTTTTCCCTTGGGCCGATGAATAGTGATCAGCCCATATCGATCGAGGACTCCCAGAGTGTAGAAGTCGAGATTTCGGCCAAAAAGTACGCCACCCGTCTGGCTCTTGCTTGGTTCGACCATGAGCGAAGAACAAGCAAAGCCACCCCGATGCAGGTCCATAATCGTGTTGGCGACCGTAAGCAGATCGGGCGCGATGCCGGATTTCACGGCGAAACTCTGTAGCTCATCGCGATGGGCTTTCGTGGCATGGGACATCAATGTGCTGGCCGTTTCGACGCATTTTTCCCACTCTTGGCTGCGGCCACTGAGAATCATCAATTGCCGTGGATACGGGGCGAGAACCTTGACCACGGCACCGGTCAACGCTGCTTCCTGCCGCCCCATTTCTTCGGGCGTACCCTCAACACTCAGCACGGGCAGATGGTTGATGTATTTGAGTTCTCCCTTCTCGAAGCGGCCTTCCCGGAAGGGCCGTTTATCCGCCGCCGCCGAAGCCGTGGTAGCAACAGCGAGGAGAAACAACAGCGTACAAAACCAACGTCGATTCGCGAGCATTAGGAATCCTCCGGTATTTTCACTAGCCACGAGAATAGTTTACTCCCCGCTATACTTGTGTCAAGATAAAATGCCGTTTCTACCTATGATCGGCCGGAGGTTCGCTTACACCCTCGTCCGGCACAAAGGTGCGGCGACGGCCGTTCAAGAGTCTCTCGACGGTCCTGCCGGACGGCTAATCTTTGAAGCCTGTGGCTACCGCTTTTAGTGGATCCAGAGGGCAGCGTTCGGCCTGCCAGCCCTCCGTTGGCCGAATACCCGGGGGAGCCAGAGAGGCCGCCAGCGCGCGTTCTCGTTGCCGGTCGCGGACCAGGACACGTCCAGAAGGCTCGTCGCCCACTACCCGCCCCGGGAGCACTGAAATCACCGCAGATTACGCAAGTCCCTTAGATTTGCAGTGATAGGACGGCACGGAATCCCCGACGAGGCAGTTGTGGGGGGGTTGGGGCTTTGGGGCATTTCTTAAAAAACCGGCAATTTCTAGCCACCCGCGAACCTGTCTTGCTCCCACGGCAGCCGGTTTCTATAATCTCGCCGCCGTACTGGGTTTTGCGCAACGGCTTACAACCCTTCTGTTTGCAGTTCGCGGTTTCACCGTTTGGCTAGGCAAGCAAGGACGCTAGTCTGCTGAAACGACACGACAAAAGATTGGTGCCGACCCTCCCCGCCGCGCGCACGCGCGACGACCTCGGTCGTGCTGCGCGCCAAGGTAGCAGGCACGGTCCCTGTGCCGTCCGCCCATCTATCACGCACTGGGTAAAGCACTTGCTCGGTTTCCGTGTCGTATGCCAAACCACACTCCGCATGTTTGGCACATTGGCGGACGGCACACGGAGTGTGCTTACCACTCTGGCACTCATCCTTCTGCTGCCGGCAACGCTCTTCGCGCAGGTCAGCTTGCCGGAAGGCAATAACGTCGATCCGATTGTCATCTCGGCCCAGGCGGCCAATCGATGGCAACAAGGCACGTATGAGGTGTGGCTGCTGCGGGGTGATTGCCGGCTGGTGCAAGGGAGCGACGTGGCGGTCTGCCAGGAAGCGATGTTCTGGATCGACCATGCCGCGTCGGCCTCACGGGAACGGTCAAAAATAATCGCCTATCTCGAAGGCAACGTCGGCGTCCGCCTGATCCGCGATCGCGAGCCGGTGGAAATCCATGACCAAAAATGGTTTGGCCGCTTCTTTACGATCCGCGACGTGCAGATCCGCGCCGGCGTCGTGGCAGGCAAGCCCAATGTGCTGCCGGGTATCTATCAACGCGGCATGGATGAGCGCAACCCGGAGTTCGCGGATGCCTTGCGGCAGACCCGAGTGGACCAGGTCCAGTTTACCGCACCGAACGAGCTTCCTCCGCGTGGCCAGCCATCGCCGGCCGCGGGGCCCTTGCCGCCGGGAACCCCCGCCATTGGGCAAGGCACGCGGCGGATTCGCATCTTCGCGCGGGGCGATGTGCCGATGCAAGCCCAGTGGCAACAAGATCCGCAAACGCACCAAGCAGTCGCTGCCGTCAACCAGGGCGTGACCATGGTCATCGAGGGCCTGACGGTCCGCAACGGAAACATTCCCGGCGTGGGGGGCGGACCGCTGACGCTCGACCTATCGACCGACCGGCTCGTGATTTGGACCGTGGCGGCACAGCAGCCCGACATCAATTCGCCGCTGTCGCAGGACCAGAACCAGCCGCTGGAAATTTACATGGAAGGGAATATCGTCTTCCGTCAGGGCGACCGGACGATCTATGCCGACCGCATGTATTACGACGTGCGGAATCAAGTGGGTACGGTGTTGGGGGCCGACATGATCACGCCGGCACCGGGCTATGAAGGGAAGGTCCGCCTGCACGCCGACGTCCTGCAACAGACCGGCGCGGACCGCTTTCGCGCTCAGGACGTGTTTGTCACTTCCAGCCGCCTGGGCATTCCGGGATATCGATTGCAGATGAGCAATGCCTCGTTTGAAGACCGTCAGACCCCACGCCTCGATCCGATCAGCGGAGCTGAACTGATGGACCCGCGGACCGGCCAACCGGTGGTCGATCACCATGCGTTGGTCACGGCACAAAACAATTTGCTGTACATCGAGAGCGTGCCGATTTTCTATTGGCCGACGTTCGCCACGGACCTGAACGATCCGTCGTTCTTCCTCCGCGGCGTGCGATTCAAGGAAGACGCCGTTTTTGGATATCAGTTCTTTACCGATTGGGCCGGCTACCAGTTGTTCGGCATCAAAGACCGTCCGGTGGGAACCGATTGGACCTTGAGTCTCAACTACCTAAGCGATCGCGGCTTGTCGGAAGGCACATCGTTCGTTTATAACCGCGGCGATTTTTTCGGCATCCCCGGGGCGGTTTCGGGGAAGATCGACTTTTGGGGCATTTCCGACCACGGCACCGACAACCTCGGCGGGATTCGCTCCAGCGTCATGCCCGAGCCTGACGTCAATTATCGCTATCGTCTCTTCGAGCAGCATCGCCAGAACTTGGGCGAGGGCTTTACCTTCACCGCCGAACTGGGCAAGATCAGCGATCGCAACTTCTTGCAGGAGTATTTCAAGCAAGACTGGGATGGGCAGAAGGATCCCACTACCGATCTCCAACTGAAGCTCCGTCGCGAGAACATGTCGATGAGCATTTTGGGTCAGGCGCGGTTGGATAACTTCGTCACCGAGACCCAATGGTTGCCGCGCTTCGACCATTACCTGCTCGGGCAATCGCTGGTGAACGACCGGCTGACATGGTTTGAACATACAAGCCTGGGTTATGCCCAGTTTAAGACGGCCACGCTGCCCAGTGCAGCGGCGGGCGACCAGGCAGTGAGCCATCTGCCGTGGGAACCGCAGAATTTTTCCGGTGGGCGATTTATTTCGCGCAACGAAATCGACCTCCCCATCGAACTCGGCCCGGTGAAAATTGTCCCCTACCTGCTGGGCGAACTGGGCTACTGGGGCGAAGACTTAAGCGGCAACTCGTTGACGCGAGCCTATTATCAGGCCGGCATCCGCGCCACGCTGCCGATGTGGGCCGTTGATTCCGAGGCGGAAAGCACCCTCTGGAACGTACATGGGCTGGCCCACAAGGTCGAGTTCCAGGCCGAATACTTGCATGCCCAGGCGAATCAAAGCATGACGAGTCTGCCGCTCTACGATCCATTGGACGACAACCAGATCGAAGACTTCCGCCGCCGTTTCACGGTCAATACGTTTGGTTTTCCAGCCCTTCCGCCGCCTTTGACACAAGGGCCGCCCACGAAGTTTGACGAGCGGTATTATGCGTTGCGCAACAACATGGGGGGTTGGGTTACTGCGCCGAGCATGGAGATTGCCGGCAACCTGGACGAGGTCCGACTGGGCGTCAACCAGCGCTGGCAGACGAAGCGCGGCCCAATCGAAAACCCTCATATCATCGACTGGGTGGAGTTCGACACGAACCTTACGCTTTTCCCCAACGCCAACCGCGACAACTTCGGCACCAGCGTCGGCTTGGCGGACTACAACTTCATCTGGCACGTGGGGGATCGGCTGACACTCCTCTCCGATGGTCTTTTTGATTTCTTCGGCCAGGGGCAGAAGATCGTCACGATGGGCATGTTCCTGACCCGCCCACCACGCGGGGCCTTGTATGCGGGCATTCGTATTCTCGACGGCCCGATCAGCAGCGAAGTGCTGGCCACTTCGTACAGTTATTGGATGAGCCCAAAGTGGATCATGTCGTCCGGCATGTCGATCGACCTAAAGCAACCGAAGAACTTTGGCCCGACGTTCCAGTTAACGCGCGTGGGCGAATCGATGTTGATCGGCATGAACCTCAACTACAATCCCGCACTGAACACGGCCGGCGTAAGCCTCTTGATCGAGCCGCGGTTCATGCCTAAGGGCGGCAAGCTGAGCCAGGCGGCCGGAGTGCATGTGGGCCCGGCTGGAGAGTTTGGAGTAGAATGATGAAATGACGAAATCCGAATGACGAATGTCAAAAATTCGTCATTCGTCATTCGTCATTCGTCATTCGTCATTCGTCATTCGTCATTCGTCATTCGTCATTCGTCATTCGTCATTCGTCATTCGTCATTCGTCATTCGTCATTCGTCATTCGTCATTTCCTCCCATGTCTCGTCCTTGGAAACAAAAATTTGCCGATGCGTTCCGCGGCCTCCGGGAAGGGGTTCGCGCGGAAAGCAGCTTCGTTGCGCATTTCGTCGTTGCGGCTGCGGTATTGGTGGCGGCCGCGGTGCTGCGGATGGAGGCCTTGCAATGGTGCGCCCTGCTATTGTGCATTGGCGGCGTGCTGGCGGCGGAGATGTTCAACAGTGCCCTGGAATCGATGGCACGGGCGATCACCGCTCAGGAGAATCCCCATATCCGCGACGCGTTGGACATTGCCGGCGGTGCCGTGCTGACTGCGGTCTTCGGTTCGATCGCCGTGGGACTCGTACTCTTCGGGCACCGCGCCGGCCAACTGCTAGGTTGGTGGTGATTCGTAAAACGGAATTTATTCCTGTAGGATGGGCTTTAGCCCGTCGAGATTTGACGTGGACGGGCTAAAGCCCATCTTACATTTTGCGCCCTATCGCGATCCAGGAGTTTCCAGCCGATGACGTTCCCTAGCCGGCGATTACGTGCCGACCTGCTGCTGTTGCTTGCTGCCCTGCTGTGGGGTAGCGCATTTGTTCCTCAAAAACACGCGACAGACCATCTCGGTCCCTTTCTCTTCAACGGCCTCCGCTTCCTGCTCGGAGCGGCGATCCTGCTCCCCTGGGTGCGACCGCGCCAATGGCCCTCGAAAAACTTCTTTCGCTGGGCAGCGATCACCGGAATTCTGCTGGTGGGTGCCGCCGCATGCCAACAGGCGGGCCTGAAATATACGACAGCCGGCAAAGCCGGCTTCCTCACGGGGTTGTACGTCGTCCTGGTGCCCGTGGTCCTCTTCGCGGTCTGGAGGCAGAAAATGGCTTGGCGATCGTGGGCCGGTGCCTTGGTCGCTGCGGTGGGAGTGTTTTTGCTTAGCATGGACGATCAGTTCAGGTTTGGCTTGGGCGAGGCTGGCCTTGGGGATGCCTTGGTGCTGGTGGGGGCCGTTCTGTGGGCGTTCCACGTCGTAATCGTCGGCCGGGCCGTGACCCAGGTGGAAGTCCTCTTGTTTTCGGTGGGCCAATACCTGGTTGCCGGATCGCTGAATCTCATTCTCGGGCTGGCCTTGGAAGCCGATACGCTGCCAGGGCTTGCATACTGCTGGCGGGACATCGTCTACATCGGAATATTTTCCGTTGCCGCCGGTTATACCCTGCAAGCCGTAGGACAGAAGCACGCGCCTGCCGCCGATGCGGCCATCATCCTCAGCCTGGAAGCCGTATTCGCCGCCCTGTTCGGATACCTGCTCCTCAAAGAATCGCTGGGTGCCTGGCAGCTTGTGGGATGTGCCCTGATCCTGGCTGCTGTTGCCATCGTCCAGCAATACGGCACGCGCGATCCCGCTACGTAGTTTCTACGCCAACGGCGTTGTGTCCCCCAGCCCAGGGTTGCCGCGCAGCGGCTACCCTGGGAAACGGTATCCACGAAATCTTCTACGCCAACGGCGTTGTGTCCGTGCCGAACAGCCCAGCAGTTCATCCAGCGAAGGGCGCAGCCGAGCGTTTTCACGGCCATTTATGGTCGTTCCCGGCGCAGCCGGTATTAGGCCCGTGCTTTAGCACTTGTCGTTACCCACATCTTTTGGCCGGCCGAGCGTCTTCATGGCCATTTATGGTCATGAAGAGGAAGAGATGGATTGCAAATTGCAAATTGAGAATTGCAAATTGAGAATTGAGAATTGAGAATTGAGAATTGAGAATTGAGAATTGAGAATTTGGCGGGAAACGCGATTTTGCCCCGGAGGGGCACCTGAGAATAGCCCAGCGATTTATCGCTGGGTGTGGGAACGAAAACAACGAAAGTCCCGAGGGACGACTGAGAATACCCGTATCAAGCGAAGCGGATTGTCCGCAAAAGAACGCAGAGAACGCAAAAGAACAAGCATCTTTCTATTGCGCACTTTGCGGTCTTTCGCGGTGAATTAACCGATTAACGAAGAATAGGGCGTCGATTGCAGTTCAGCCGTCCCTCCGGGACTCCGGAAATTCCTACGTTATCCCCAACCCAGCAGTGAACTGCTGGGCTATTATCAAATGTCCCTCCGGGACAAAAACGAATAACTTACCCTTATTGTCTTCGCAGGCGAACAAACGGTATGCGGCCTTCAAATCGGCCATGTTGCCCGTCTGCTCCGGCAGGCTGCCCGCCGGATGGTTCAGTACGCGGGCTGCCAACTCCACCAAGCACGGGCCTAATACCGCCTACAGCGAAAAGGGCCATCAATGGCCCTGCGTTGTCGCGCACGAGTCCTCACGCACTCTCACCTGCCAGCCATCCGGTACTAAAGGCCAGCCTGAAAATCGTAATCGCCGATCGGCCCGTCGATGTCCAGGATCTCACCGGCAAAAACCAGCCCAGGTCGTGTTGTGGCCGGTCTCCTGACCGAGCCACTCCTGCTGCGATCAAGCTGCCCGCCGTGCCGATGTTGTCCATCGAGTGGGCATGGACAAGATGGCTGGTCCATCTTCCTGCAAATCGGTTTCACCTTGGCCGGAAAGGGTCGTTTCCCCAGCAAGTGACAAAGAACGCTTTTGCCTCCTTCTCCGCCAGCGATAGCCCAGCAGCCCTAAACACCCGCCACCGAGGAGGGCCAAAGCAGAAGGCTCCGGTACGCCGCTGATACTGATATCGCCCGTCAAATACAGATTACTGGTGTTCCAACTCAGGCCGTTGTTCAATTTCGGCAAAATGATCTGTTCAAATTCACCGGATGTCATGCCGTCGAAGATACGGAAGCTATCACCGACGGACGGCGTAAAACCGCCCAAAAGTGCCCCGTACAGAGTGCCGTCGAGCTTTGCCAGCCCGTATATGTCGAGCTGGTCGTACATGCCGAACGTGTCCCCAGCGAACTCCATGATAAGGACACTGGTAGGATCGAGGAGAACATTCCCGACAGAAACAATAGCCGGACTATTGCCGGGGCTATAGGTTTTGCCATAGTGAATGTTCCCCGTGGTGGCACCACCCCCCTCTACGTTTTGGGTGAAGGTTAGCCACTGATCTCCGATCGGGCCATTGACTACGCCGTTATTGACAAAATTGCTATTGATCTTGGCGTTGCCCGTAGCCGTCAGGATTTTGGTCGCGTCCACGGTCGTGGCGTTGCCAAGTTGTGCCCCTTCGAGCGTGGTCAGGCTCCCGCCGTTGCTAAGATTCGTCTGGCTGCCAAGGATCGCCGTATCGTTGGCGAGAATAACCAAGGCATTGCCGCCGATATTGAGCGTTCCGCCGACGTTCGTGCCGCCACCCTGATTGAACTGGCCAGATTGCGTCGCATCGCCGACAAAGAGACTGCCCGTTGCGTTAATTGTGCCAAGGCCGCTCACGGCCCGATTGACCTGTCCAGCCGCCTCCAAGGTTCCGCCGGTAGCCAGCGTTATGCCTCCGCCACCGTGTGAAACACCAAACGGAGCAACCAACGTGCCTTGGGCAATCGTAACCGAGCCCGTCGAACTCAACGTGTTGGCTTCAGGCAACGTCAACCGGCCTGACCCGCTCTTGGTAAACCCGCCCGATCCGCTAATTGTCGAGTTCAACAGTAATGCCCCGCCACTGATCGCGAAGTTGGCATTGCTTGCAAGCGTCGTCGGCATGTTGATCGACTGCGTCCCGCTGTTGACGGTTACGGTTGCCGTGCCATTGCTGCCGTTGAGCGTCAAACTGCCATTGGAGAGCGTGTAGCTGGAATTACTGAAGCTCAGGGCACTGAGACTCGGGCTGGTTCCGGTCAGGTCGATTGCGGTAACCGAGCCTGAGCCGTTGAAGGTTGCCGTATCGGTATTTGCAAAGCCGGCAAATGTGCCGGGGGCAGCGTGGGTCGTGCCGCCGCTGTCGGTCCAACCGGCATGGGTTCCCCACGACCCGCTCGCGGTGCTCGTCCAGACCGCGATGCCGCTGGTTACTTGGGCCGTATAGCCCACCGCCACGTTGTCGTACTTGTCGCCAAGGGCGGATTCCGCCGTAACCATTGGGGCACTATAGAACGTGCCGCTGGCGGCCACCGTTCCAGCACCGCCCGACAGGCTCTTCGTCTGGGAGTTGCTGGTGCCGGTAAAGCTCAGTGAGCCGTCCACCAGCACGTCGGTCGTGTCAGTATGGCTGCCACCGCTCGTGAAAGTTCCCGTCTTGGTCAGACTGCTCAAACTCGTGCCCGTGTGAACCACGCCAAGATCGACCGTGCCGGTGACCGAACGGAGCGATAAAACATTCCCGGTGATGGTTACCGACTTGATTCCGCCCGTGTCGCCCGTGTTGGCGGTGTTGGCAATCGTGTAGTTGAACGTCTTGGCACCGGCCGCACTGGTTCCGTTGGCATTATTTACCAGGGAAACACTCACTGGATTACTCGCGACGTTGGCCGTTCCGCTGGTTGGGCCGTTGATGCCGTTGTTGCTGTTACTGCCTGAATAACTGCCGGCAAACGTGCCTGTTTTGTTGAGCGTCAGCGATACCGACGCCGTGGAGGTGCCCACCAAGACCCGACCAAAGGAAGCACTGTTCGAGCCGAAGGTCAGGATCGAGTCATTGTCGAGGGTGCTGGCGATGGAGAGTACGCCGTTGGGATAGTCGAACATCCACTTCAAGCCGGTGAGAAGCGGTAGGTTGGTGCCGTCGCCGGTCGTATTGAAGACGCCATTGTTGAGGAATTGACCTGACTGGCTGCCGCTGCTGAAGTCGAATAAGTCCCAATTCTGACCGGCAGCATAACTGCCGCTGGAATTGCTGATCTTCAGCGTGCCGCCATACGTCAGGTACTTGATGCCGACGACCTTGTCGTTGCTGAGCGAAGTAACGTCGATCTGAAAATCACTCGTACCGCCAAGATTCAGACTGCCGGTAATGCCCATCGTGCCAATGGAATTGCCGGGGGACAAGGTACCGCCGACATTGATCGTTACATTGCCGCTGGCCGTGCCAGTACCCGAAAGCACGCCGCCGTTAATAAAGACCGGACCGGTGCCAGTAGCCGAACCAGTAGCGTTGGCCAGCACGAACTGGCCGCCAGTGACGGTCGTGCCGCCCGTGTAGAAATTATTGCCGCTGAGGGTGAGTGTGCCTGCGCCACTACCTAGAACAACGGCACCAGCTCCACTAATCCTCGCAGAAAGTGTACTCGCATTACGACCTGCATAGCTCAGGCGTGTACCGATACCAGTTAGGGTCAAGTTCCCACTGCCGCCTATCGTGGCGTAGTCGCCAATAGTCAGCGTTTTGGCCGAGGCCACGGTTAAAGTCAAGCCACTAGAAATATTCACCGTAGCAGAGTTCACGGTATTGCCTTCAACCGAATAGTTGACGTAAATGGTTGAGTTGTACGGCGTAACATTTAAGAGGCTTGGATTATCCGTCGCTGTTTGGAAGACATCAGCGAGATGCGTTCCCGCTGAGCCAAGAGAACCGACTTGAAGCGTACCACCCGTAAAACTAAGCGTACCCCAGCCATCGCCTCTATCGAGTACTCCTTTGGAGCTTAGTACCCCACCAGAAAGACTGAGCGTACCAAAAGATCCACTTAGACCACCTATAGTGAGGCCGGATTCGGCAGTAAAGGAACCGCCGGAGACGTTCAGATTGCCAGAAGATCCAGCGGAATAGCCAACATAAAAAATGGGATTGGTGGTTAGAAAACCGCCGGAGATGTTCAGATTGCTGACAGATCCACCGGAATAACCAACTCCCGATGCGTCGGCGGCCGCCGTCACAGTACCTCCCGAGAGGTTGAGGTTGCTTCCGTAGCCAATTTTAAGGTAATTGGTAGTCACGGCACCGCCGAGGACGTTGAGTGTGCCGGTAGCTGTACCAACGTAGCCAACATTAAGGTCACCAGTCATGGAACCACCGGTGACATTGAGGGTGCCAGCCGAAATGGCAACAGTGCCGCCGAAGGTATTTACACCCGTAAAGGTGAGTGCGGATTCACCACTCTTGGTGAAACTGCCTTTCCCGGAGATTCTTCCAGCGTAAGTCATATCGGATACTGGGGCCATTTCTAGGGTTCCGGATGCTAGATAAACAGTATTCGGAATCATCTGCGTGACTTTAAGAACGCCTGTGCCCATTTTGGTCAAATATGCATCGCTGTTGCCGATCACTGCACTGACGGTTAATGGGCTACTGCTATTTTGCCAGATGATTAGTTCTCGGTTATTGGCACCGAGCTGACCATTGCTGATAGTGTAACTGGTTCCCGTGAAAAGTAGACCGCCGGAGACCAAGTCGAGAGTTCTGCCGCCAAGATTCAATGCGCTTCCGCCAGTAATCTTCAATGAATTTACCGTCAGATCACTCGTAAGAACTCCCGGATTGCTACTGAGCTTGTAATTATTTGTGTTTGTGCCACTGCTAGGCGGCAACGAGATCACATAATCAGTATACGCTGCAATTCCTGCACCATCCCCATTTCCAACCGCCCAGTCGCTACTGATTACTGCATAACCACCCAGAATGCCGACCGCAGTAGACGCACCAGTGCTTGCGTCATTGGTCTGCGTAGTACGAATACTCGCGCCCCGGGCTGTCCCAAAGTCAATAACACCGCCAGCAGATCGACTAATGCTACCTAGGTGTATCTCGACAACTCCTTGGGCTTGGGACTGCATAATCGTGGACAAGCCAATATCAAGTATAAGACCGTCAAATGTTTGACTAGTCGTGCCAGACACTTTTCCAATGATCGAAAGAGTCGGGATTGCTAAGGGGATAGAGTTACCTCCCATAATCAGCTTGGATCGGCTGTCAATTATGTTACTTGCTGATAGAGAGTCGTTGGTGAAATCCAATGCGAGTGTGCCGGCTATAATAGACGTGGATCCCGTGTATCCCGATACTGAGGCCGGTTTTAGCGTAAACGTCGAATTTCCATCTTTTTTCAAAGAGAGAGTGCCACTACCGGCACCGTCCCGCAATACACCAGAGTATGCACCAAGACCCTGTGTTCCCGCGTATGTATCAAGACCGATCGTTAAAGTCGCAGGCAAGTCACTCGTATTCTCAATCAGTGAATGATCATAACTATTGACTCTTACGACACTGATCGAGTTGCCACCTAACTGAAGAACTGACTCACTGCAAAATGTAAGGGGATTAATGCTAGCCAAACCCCACGCATTGGGGCTCGCCAACCTAAGCGTACCATTACCGATGATGACGGACCCACTAATGGCATTGCTACCCGCGAGAATAAGCATACCAGGGCCAAGTTTCGTCAGTCCGCGAGAACCACTCATATTGGATGAGATTGTGCTCGGAGACGAAGTGCCTGTGTAGATGACCGCTTGTGTAGTTCCAAAAGTCATGCTTCCACCATCTATCGTCCCGCCGTTGAGAATTAGTCCACCACCACTGACGGTCAGGCTCTGTGCCGCGTTTATCGTGACGTTACCACCACTCACATTGAGTGCATAGATTACGGCACTGTTGAGTGGGTTAGGTGTACCGGTAACTTTAACCACGGAACTACTATTTGCTCCGACAAAGTCGACGCTACTGTAACTACCAGCACTCGTAGCATCCGCCAATCGAAATCCACTCCCATCAGGGACTGCACTAAGAAAATCTCCTGTGCTATCGGCTTGGGAATGTTGCACGAATGACTTGCCCCCAACAAGACCGTGATTTGTGGCTGGGTTGGTACTCAATGAAAGTTTCTCGCTGCTGTCAATGTGCCCGTGGTAAGGCGTGAAAATCAAGACGCCACTACTGCTGGAGTAGTTAATTGAAGTGAGATTGCAAGAGACGGATCCTGCTCCATCATTGAAAACAATAGCTCCAATGCCATCGCCAACACTCAGCGTGGCCGCACTGACAGTGCCACCGGAAACACTTATTGTACCGATACCACTGCCACGGCCAACATTCAGGGTAGTGGCGCTGACGTTGCCACCCGAAACACTCATTGTTCCGATGCCACCATTGCCGTCAACATTCAGAGTAGTGGTACTGACGATACCACCGGATACGTTCATGATACCGACACCACTATTTCCGCCGTAGCCGGCGTAGCCGCCAACACTCAGTGTGCTGGCACTGACAGTGCCACCGGATACACTCATTGTTCCTAATCCACTTTTATCGTTACCTCCGCCTCTACCAACATTCAACGAGGTGGCGTTGATGATGCCACCGGTAACATTCATTGTTTCAATGGCACCGTTACCGCCAACACTCAGAGTGGCTGTACTGACAGTGCCACCGGATACACTCATTATTCCAATGCCACTGTTGCCGTTAATATTCAGGGAGGTGGCGTTGATGATGCCACCGGTAACACTCATCGTTCCAATGCCACTGCCGCCATCAATATTCAGAGTGTCGACGTTGACACTACCGTCGGAAACACTCATTGTTCCAATGCCACTGCCGCCGCTAATAGTCAAAAGAGTGGCATAGACGATTCCACCGCCAAAACTCATTCTTCCAACGCTACTGTTCCCAACTAACATCCACTGAGCGAAGAAAGCAGTGGTGGGCCGAACAATAATCTCGACATTCTCGCTTCCTCGAAACACGACATTGGAAGCGGTGATATTCTGGTCCACTGTAACCGTGTAATTCCCACCGGAAGATAACCAGGCGTCACCCATATTTGCCCAATTAGTCAACACGGTGCCACCACTACTGGTCGTCCAATTGTAATCGGACCAAAGTCCACTGCCGCCATGCCAGTAGTATGGGGCTGCCTGTACCATTATGGCAGAGGCCATCGTCGCCACCGCTAAAACCATCGAACTCATTTTGTGCAATCTCATGTCACTCTCCCTGCTGCCGATGAAAAATGTATTAGGAATAGTTGGCTACTAAATTTCACGTTGACGGCTTTCGCCACGCCCACCGCACTCCTTGAACTGGTCGCCGCTTGCGGTGAACGAAATGGTCAAACACGCCGACTTGCAACGGCTTCTCGTGGAAAACTTGCTAAACATTTACGTCTCCTCAAAACAGGGGTTTCAGTCTTTCGTATCCACATTCAACGCCACACACCAATCGCAACTCAGGCTACGTGCGCCTTTGCCGCGGTGATAAAAATTTCGAGTAAGCTGATCGGGCGTTTGTCTTCGTTTTCGCCACACGCGACCACCTGTTTCAAGAAACGAAAAAGGAGCGCCGGAAACCAAGACCGCTCCCAGATCCCTCGCCAGAGGGCACAAGTGAACAGCACCTGGCCCGACGCTCCTTGCGGAGCGTGGGGTCCAAGCACTGCTTCACTTGTCAAGGGCCCGATGGCCCAAGCTGGCGATTTTCTGGGAAGCAGAACTTTGACGCTCACGCGTCGATCAAATTGTCTTCAGCGGCCGTCAAGCGGCCGGTTCTTATCTTTACATTACGTCTCCATCGCAAATTGAATCTTCAAAACGGGCCTCCCAGCCCGCGTGAGGTCCCGGGAGGCTTAGGTCAACTTGCCAGCATACTCCGAATATTCCAGAATACAAGTAGCCCTGCGAAAAATTATGGTTCTTCCGGTTTTGGGAGCGGAATACGAAAGGTCGTGCCGAACAGCCCAGCAGTTCATCCGGGGAATGGCGCAGGCAATGGCGCAGGCGGTCGCCGAGCATCTTCACGGCCATTCATGGTCGTTCCCGGCGCAGCCGGTATTAGGCCCGTGCTAAAGCACTTGTGGTTTCCCACAAGTCCTTGGCGACCCCATCCAGCTTGCGGTCTGTCGATTTAGTCGAAAAACCTCGTTGTGGCCGGTCTCCTGACCGAGCCACACACCGCGTAGAAGCGCTTCGCGGTGTGGTGGTACCCCTTCGGGGTACGGAAACCTTTTCGTGGGTTGCCGACCCAGGGTGCGCTGCGCGACCCTGGGCTTTGCTGTTAAACCGCTTCGCGGTTTGGTGGCATCCTCGCAAAGATGTTTACAGCAGTGGTCTCCTGACCCCGACGAAAAGGGAGACCTGCGGTCGGCGGCGGTGGCTTGGTCGGAGACCGGCCACAACGGGGTCGGCGGCCACAACGGCGGTCGGAGACCGGCCACAACGGCGATCGAAAATGGTGGGGCTCGCTGCGATCTCCCCCATACAAACGAAATTAAGGAATTGGTATCAAGTATAGGCAAATGGAGAGACTAGCTATTATCCGCAGATGTCCGCAGATTCAAGGCCCCATCGTATGAGTCTGCGTTAATCTGCGTAATCTGCGGATGCTCCAACTGCAATGATTCGTTTGAAACCGTTTAATTTCGTTCGTATGGGGCTCGCTGCGCTCTCCCCACCCTACGGCGAAAAGGGGCATCGATGGCCCTGGGTTGTCGCGCACGAGATCGATAAACCTTCTGATCGCTGCCCATGCGCTGGCACTGGATGCCACCCTTGTAGCGAATAACGACGCCCACTTCCGCCACGTTGCTGGGCTTCGTGTTCTCAACTGGCTGAAAACGACTTGATCTTCCTGCCATCCCCAGCAAAGCTGGGATTCGAGCCGAAGGCCCAGCCGTTCATCCAGCAAAGGGCAAAGCCTGGGTTAGCTAGTACTCGTCCAGAAACAACTTGTGGTGCGGGCGTCTCGCCTGAGCATGCAGTCGGGACGGCCGCACCACAAAAACGCGGAGTCAATGTTGGGCAGGTACTTAGTATTCCGTCCCTGCCGGCGCATAGTGTACTGCTATTGCAGTTCCCCTGCCCCTCTGGACGCTTTATCCGTTCTTCGTAGAATAGCAGGTGAGGGGGATCCGCATATATGAAACCACAGACTGACGAAAACAAACTCTTCTCGGGCGTTGTACCCGTCCTACAAAGGGATAATGATCCCCAAGAAACAAGGGAATGGATGGAGTCGCTTGACTTCGTCTGCCAGACCCAAGGGCTGGATCGGGCACAGTTTTTGCTGGAAAAACTCCGCGAAAGGGCCTTCCGCATCGGTGTGCCCTTCGCTTCCAGCGCAACCACACCTTATATCAATACCATTCCGGTCGAACTCCAGCCCGAGTATCCCGGCGACCGCCAGATGGAACGCCGCATCAAAAGCATCATCCGCTGGAACGCCATGGCGATGGTCGTCCGCGCCAACAAGCTCAGCAGCGGCATCGGCGGGCATATCTCCACCTTTGCTTCGGCCGCTACACTCTATGAAGTGGCCTTCAACCACTTCTTTCGCGGCAAACAGGGCACGGAACCGCCCGACCAAGTCTTTTTCCAGGGGCATGCCACGCCGGGTATTTACGCGAGGGCGTTCCTCCTGGGCCGATTGACCGAGCAGCACTTGGTGAATTTTCGCCGTGAGTTGAAGCCTGGCGGCGGGCTGTCCTCCTATCCACACCCCTGGCTCATGCCCGACTTCTGGGAGTTTCCAACGGTGTCGATGGGGCTAGGGCCACTCATGGCCATTTATCAGGCCCGTTTCAACCACTACCTAGTTGATCGCGGTATCAAGCCCGACGCCACGGCCTCGCGCGTTTGGGCTTTTCTTGGCGACGGCGAGTGCGACGAACCGGAATCGCTGGGCGCTATCACCCTGGCTGCCCGCGAGGGCCTCGACAACCTGACCTTCGTCATCAATTGCAACCTACAGCGGCTGGATGGGCCGGTCCGCGGCAACGGCAAGATCGTACAGGAACTGGAAGGCGCCTTCCGCGGCGCCGGCTGGAACGTGATCAAGGTTCTGTGGGGTTCCGACTGGGATCCGTTGTTGGCCAAGGATACCGACGGCCTGCTGGCGCGACGCATGGGCGAGGTTGTTGACGGCCAGTTGCAGAAGTACTCGGTCATGCCCGGCTCGTATGCCCGCGAGCATTTTTTCGGCGTCAATCCGCAGTTGAAGGCGATGGTTGAAGACATGACCGACGACCAGTTGGTTTCGTTGCGTCGCGGTGGCCACGATCCGCTGAAGGTCTATGCCGCTTACAAGGCAGCGATGGAGAACCGCGGCGCTCCGACGGTCATTCTCGCCCAAACGGTCAAAGGCTACGGTCTGGGCGAGGCGGGCGAAGGCCGCAATATCACGCACCAGCAAAAGAAGCTCAACGAGCAGGAGTTGCTGGATTTTCGTACACGCTTCAACATTCCCATCAGCGAAGAACAGGCGTCCCACGCCGAGTTCTACAAGCCGCCGGAGGACAGCCCCGAGATGGTCTATCTCCGTGATCGGCGGGATGCTTTGGGTGGGTTTGTCCCCGGCCGCCGGGCACCGACGATGCGCCTCAAGCCGCCGAAGTGGGAGGAATTCGCCGAGTTCTTTGCGGGCAGCGAAGGCCGGGAAGTATCGAGTACGATGGCCTTCGTGCGGCTGTTGGTGCGGCTTTTGCGCGACAAGAACATCGGCCGCTACGTCGTGCCGATCGTGCCTGATGAAGCCCGCACGTTCGGCATGGACGCCCTCTTTCGCCAGTTCGGCATCTATGCCCATACCGGCCAGCTTTACGAGCCGGTCGATTCCGATAACGTGCTCTACTATCGTGAGGCCGTTGATGGGCAGATCCTGGAAGAAGGGATTAACGAGGCCGGGTCGATGGCTTCGTTCATTGCCGCCGCGAGTTCGCGTTCAAGCCACGGCATAAGTATGATCCCGTTCTTCATCTACTACTCGATGTTTGGTTTCCAGCGGATTGGCGACTTGATTTGGGCTGCTGGCGACATGCGCTGCCGCGGCTTCCTGCTGGGCGGCACGGCCGGCCGCACGAGCCTTGCCGGCGAAGGACTCCAGCACCAGGACGGCAACAGCCACCTCAACGCACTGGCCTTCCCCACGGTGATGGCTTACGACCCGTGCTATGCCTACGAACTGTCGGTGATCGTGCTGGACGGCATTCGCAAGATGTACTATGAAGACCAGGACGTTTTCTACTACATCACGCTCATGAACGAGAACTACGAAATGCCGATTCTACCGCTAGGCTCGACGGAAGGTATATGCAAGGGGATCTACCGGCTCTCCGAGCGGCAGTTGGGTCCGCGGCATCCGCACGTACAACTCTTTGGCAGCGGTGCGATCCTGCGCGAGACCCTGCGTGCCCAAGACCTGCTGGAGCAGAAGTTCGGCGTGGCCAGTAGCGTTTACAGTGTGACGAGCTACAAGAACCTCTATTACGACGGCCGCGACTGCGATCGCTGGAACCGTCTGCATCCCGGCGAGTCGCCGCGGCGGCCTTACGTCGAGCAGGTGCTCAGCGGCGCACAGGGTCCGATTGTGGCGGCTTCCGATTACATTGCCGCCGTGCCCCAGGCGATCGGCCCTTGGGTCGGTCCCGACTACACGGTACTGGGCACCGATGGCTACGGCCGCAGCGAGGCGCGCGCGGAGCTTCGGCGATTCTTTGAGGTGGATGCCGAGAACATCGCCCTGACCGCGCTGGAACGGCTGGCCCGCAAGGGCGACTACCCCAAGGCGAAGCTTAGCGAAGCAATCGAGACGCTGGGGCTTGATCCGAACAAGCCAAACCAAGTGGGGAGGTAAGGACCGTCGCATCAATAAGTGTTGCAAGAAAAGTAGCAGGCACACTCCGTGTGCCGTCCGCCCCCGCTCGGCAAATGCGCAAAACACGACAGTTATTGGTGCGCCGGTCCTAAGGACTCGTTCGAGAATAACTCCCCTCTCCAGCACTCGGGAGAGGGGCAGCGAAAACGAAGGAGGGACCACACAATGAATTACGAATTCACCGGAATCCTGGCAAATTTGGATGAAATGACCACGGATCTGGCCGATACTCTGTTCGCTGCCGGTTGCGACGACGGCCATCCGTGGTCGAGCGATGGCGTTGCTGCAATTACATTCGATCGCGAGTCGGACAGCCTTCTTTCCGCCATCCGCTCCGCGATCGCAGACGTGCAGAAAGCGGGGTGCGTTGTGCGAAAGGTGGAGATAGAACCCCAAGTTGTCCTGGCATGATCGGAGCGGGCGGGCATTTACACAGCCACGATCCGCAACCCGGCACGGGCCGCAGCTTCGCTCTGTCGCGCATCGGCGGACACGAAAACATCGGCTTTCAGGGCCACGGCGCTACCAATGTGTATGGCGTCCATGCCACGCAATACGTTGGTTTCCAAACACGACACCGCCTCACCCAACACCGCCGGTGTCAGGTCACAAACGACAGCGTCCTCAATGTCGGTCAGCAACAATGACTTCAGTTGCCGATATTGCGTGTCGGTGATCCTGCCCTCACGGCACAGCCGGCAAAAAGCCGAAATGATCTCGGGCAGCGCAATGCCAGACAAGCCGATCTCTGTTGCCCGGTCGCACCATTCAAGCACGACATCGGTTCCCGCTTCACTGATATAGCGTTTAACGAATGCTGAGGTATCAAAAAAAACTCGCATCAGGTATCATAGTCCGGCTTTGCGCTCTTCGAGAATCATGCGACTGATGGAAACGCCATCCAGCACCAGGGGTTGCGCCTGGCGTCGCTTCCAGGAAGGAAGCTCGGCCACGACCGGGACGATGTCAGCAATAGGCTTGCCGTTACGCAGCACTCGCACCGACTCGCCCGACGCGACGAGGTCGAAATACTGCTTGGTGTGGTTACGCACTTCGGTGAATGTCGCTTGTCTCATGACCGTCTCGATAGGTACAGAACGATGTAATTATGAACCAAAAGGGTCAAAAATCAAGAATAGAAATTTGATTTTCCGAAGATCTGAGTCTAGCTAGTGCATCCTGGCAAGTCAAGGGCTATGACCAACTCAAGGCCGTCCAGCCCCATGGTTTACCTCCTGGCGTTCGTTCGGTCGGTCGCCCCGCATCCTTTTCGATAACCATGTTTACGGCCTAGTCCAGTCCTCGAACTGCAATCCGGGTACATGCCTGGCCCAGCGCGGCACCACTCGGCCATCAACTTCCCACAGGCTGCGTAGTCCTCGTCGCGGAAGAACATTGGCTGCCGCCGGTTCCCACGCTGGGTCACGTGGCGCGGCAAACCCGATAGAACCACTCTCGCCAACCTAGCCATGCCGCCAATTTGCGAAATCCTTCCCAGAATGTTAATGCCGGTTCGTGTCACTGGAATTCAGCTCCCCGGAATTCCCACCAATTTCAATCCTAGAACGCCTGCAAGTTTATCGGCGGTCGCCATGCGGATGTCGCGTTTTCCGGCAAGAAATCGGGTGACGACTATGGGCGAGACGCCGGATTCCTTCGCAATTTGATAAAACGACCGACCGCTGGACCGCAACGAAGTTTTAAGCATTTCCGTAAGAAGATTTGATTGCCGACCTGGCGCAGGCACTGGGGAAGTCCGCGCCCAGTTCTCTGCCGGCCCCTCCCGTTCCGGACGCGGACGATCGATTCACTGGAAATCGCCTGCCCGGTTGTCGCTAGGATCTGGCAAACCGCCGGGGCCACGCTCCCCCTTAGCCCATTGCCGCAACGCATCTTTGTCATAGGTCATGGGGAAAAGGTACTGCCACGAGGCGAGTACCGAGTCCAAACCGCCGGTTTGCCACTCGATCTGCTTGGGATCCGGCCATTGTTTCTGGAGCTTCGCCAGCAATTTCAGATAGCCCACCTTGTCTTGCTTCGCGTGCAGGATTTTCAGCCGGACAAAGTCGCTGTGGGGCAACTTGTCGGGCTTGGTGTCGAAGTCCTTGGACCATTGCTCCACGATCGCCTGAAGTTCCTCGTCCGGCGGCTTGAAAAACACAAGGTAGTCGAGCAAATCGTTGAAGTAGCGCCAAGAATCAATGAAATCGGCACCCTTGGCGTAGTAGCCGCCTTTACCGTGGAGGGCGTAGCGGAGCAAGTAGTCGCGGTAGTGACGCAAAGCTTTACGGAAGTACTCCACCCGCATCTCGCGGTCGATCGGCACCAGTGGGCAGTTATCTTGGCGAGGGTTGCCTATCATGAGGCACTCGAGGAAGCACCACGCGAGCACTTCCTGGTGGTGCGTTGATTCGGGAAAGGTCGCAAGGAATCGCTCGAAGTCGTCGATCCGGCTTTCTGGGGAAGAGAGACGGTTGTCGCCGCCGACCAACCGCTGATGGAGGAAATAGGGTTCCAGCGCGGCGTGTGCTACCGCCTCCCAGGTCGGATCCAGTTGAGCGGCCCGCCGATTGTGCCGTCGCGCCTCGACCAACAACTGCCGAGCTTCATTGTCGTCGAGTACCATCCAGTGCCAGCTCTCCATCGCGTTGACGTCAAAGCAGCGCGGGTTCAAGGCCAGGGCCTTGTCGCGCAATTGGCAGGCGCGGGCGTACTCCACCCGAGCCTGTTTGCGTGACCACTCATCGTCAGCCGGAGTGCCCTCGCGGGGCGTGGGCTTCCGCTGTGACGCCTGTTCGGCCACCTGCGCTGCCAGCCACTCGCTTGCCGCCGCGGCCAGGCGGGCCGGGTCATGATTCTTAAGTTCCGTCTGCTGCGCGACGCTCATATCGCCGCGACGCAGGCGCAGCTCGATCCGATCCGCGGCGGTCAGATGGGCGTCCACGACATAATCGCTCACGGGACTGAAACGGCCCCCCCGCGACTGGCTCAACCCCATACGCCACAACAGCACTTCTTGTTGGGTAGCACCCAAGGGAACCGGCACGGCGCGAAAGACACGGGGGTCGGCGGCCAATGTGTCATCCAGCGCGCGGCGGACCTCCTCCGCAGTTTTTTCAAAATCCGCCTGGCCGGCGTAAACGTCCGCGAGGCGCCAGACCGGCTTGGCGCGAACGTCCACCAGATGACGGAGCACACCGGGCCACCACTGCGCGATGCTCTCGCTCAAGGGAGGCGTGAAGCGCAGCGGATCGCCCGCGTTGATCGGAAACTTCAACTCGCCCAGCAGCGAGGCCGTGGGACCGTGGACTGCCTGCACCTGAATGGACGCCTGCCCGCCCTCGCTGGTGATCCAGGAGAAAACGAACACGTCAACGGTGATCAGTGGCGACCGCGTCGCCAGCGGAGATTGAGCCAGTTGCAGGGTGCGTTCCTCCAGCAGCTTCGCTAACTGAGCGCGGTCGACCGGCTTCAGCCGTCCGTCCGCTGCCAGCGATTCATTCAGAAACTGCTCGTAAAACGCCTGATGCGCGCGACCGGCCATCAGGTAGTAGGTGCTTAACCGCTGTGTAGGCAGAACCACCACCGCTCCTTCCACCTTTGCGTCGAACTTCACGGCGGGTGGCGTCATCACAACAACCGGCGCGGCCTTTTCCGGAGCTTTGTCGGCCGAGTGCGATTCCGTAACATGGAAAAATGCAGGCATGGTCGGCATCGGCCAGCAGGTCTCCTTCCGCCGAGCTTCCTTGATGGCCCTGCCCGCCTCCGGCGTCAGCAACCAGCGAGCAAATTCCTTGGTGACTTGATTGGCTGCGGGATGGACCAGGTATCTTGCCGCGATGCGCAGGGGATACCGGCCGCTGCATACGGCGGCGGCATCGGTCGGCAAGTGGGGCTGCTCGTCATCGTCAAGGATCGGCACGACCTTGAGTCCCGTTGCGATGTTCTTCTGGGAATAGTACCAGATGCCCATGGCATTAGGATCCTCGGCCACTGCATGAAGCGGATCCCTGGGCCCGCTGCCCGGCTTTCGACGCGCCACGGCAAACAAATTATCGACTTCGCAGAGCACAATCGTTTTGTTGCTTGCCTGTCCCAGATCCTTCCAGGTCGAGTCTGGATTCATCAGGGCACGGAAGAGTTGCTCCTCGGTGACGGCGGCTATCGGATTGGCAGGATTCACAAAGACGGCCATCGTCCAATAGCCCAAGACAAACTCCTCAGGCGGCTTCGACCACGTTTTTCCTTGCCGAAGCATCTCTTGCCAGGCCATGTGGTGCAACATGGGCAGCACGTTGGCCTGGCCAAGGTCGAATTGTTTGATCGATCCGTGGCGCATTCGCGTGAATCGTACCCCTGCGGCTCCTCCCCCTCGATAAGCGCAGGCCGCCTGCACGATTTCGTCCATGTTTGTGAGGCAGACAGCGAAGCGGACCTCGTTGTCCGCAATGGGAACGGTAGGCTCGACAAAACCATACTGCCAGCCTCCGTCGAAATTCGGGGGGTCGGCGCAGGCGAACCGTGCCGGAGCGGCCAGCGCGGCAAGGGTTACCGCGCCCAGAAGAACGAGTAGGGCTCGCATAACGTATTTCACTTGACTTTTGATTTGGACCATCCGGTGTTTTCCTTTTTACGGCCTAGTCCAGTCCTCGAAATGCAATCCGGGTACACGTTGAAAGTCGCGTGCATTTCGAGTCGGTACATGCACTCTGTTCGACGGATGCCTCTGACATTGTGGAACCCCTCAAGAATAATTGGTAAAGTCTCTATCTACTAATGATAAATAAGAAGATCGTGGCAGGCAATGGCTTCATCCCCTCACACCGTAATCCCTTGGTCAGCACCATGAACTCGGTCAGGAGACCCTCGCCGAACACGGCCGTCGGCGAGGCCTGCGTGGAGCGAAGAGCAAGTCGGACTAATAATGGCGGAAGGCGGAAGGGGTAAGGGGGAAGGGGGAGTGTTGCTCCGCCTTCCCCCTTCGCGTTGTTCCCTGAGCAACCGGGGCAGCGCGGATGCGCTACCCCGGCACTCAGAACGAAATTCCACCGTGAAGCTCTTGCCGGAGCGACCGACCCAGGGGTCGCGGAACCCGGCAAGCGGTTTGCTTCAACCCAAGGAGGGGAGGCCGGCAGCCAATTCCCGCAAACGGACTGCCAACGGTGGAACTCCTTAATGGTTTGGTATTCTGGATCGAGTGCCTTCTTTATTGGGTGTAAAACTGTGTAACTTGTTTTGCGAGTTGCCTTATGCGGACTTGCGTTGCGGATACTGTTTCAAATTCTCGATCAGGCGTTCCATTGCCATCACGCGCGAACCTTTGACCAAGACGATGTCGCCCGGCAAGATGGCTTGGCCCACGTAGGGCATGGCATCTTCGAGCGTGTCGCAAGGCACGGCACGGGCACGGATCAAGCCGGTTGAGCGAGCCCCGGCCGTGACGTGTCGGGCGAACTGACCACAGGCGATGACTAACTCGGCCCCGCCGATCTGGACAATGTCTTTTCCTATCTGCCAATGCAAGGCGATCGATTGCGTTCCCAACTCGGCCATGTCGCCGCAGACGACGATTCGTCGGCCAGCCGCATCGAAGTCGCGCAAGAGTTCCAGGGCCGCCCGCATCGCGGTGGGGTTTGAATGGTAGGTGTCGTTGATAATCGTCGCACCGCGGATTTCAATCATTTCGCAGCGCAACGGCACAGCCTGGTAGTTGGTCAGGGCCGCGGCAATTGCTTCCAGGTCGAAACCCATCATGCGCCCCACAGCCACGGAGGCCAGCGCGGCGTTGATAGAATGGCGGCCCCAGACTGGAATGGAGAACCGTACCGGCGTCTTACTGCCGCGGCTACCGGTGGCCGGTGCCGCGACTTCACCGCAGGCAATATGAAATTCCAAGCGGCCCTGCTTGCACTCGATATTCACCGCACGAAGGTTGCACTGCGGTCCAGAGCCGACCCAGGTGATCGGTGCCGCACAATGCGACGACAATACCCGCAACCACGAATCGTCGGCCAGCACGGCATGTCCGCTGCTGGGCAATGCGGCCAGCAACTCGGCCTTGGTCTCGGCCAAGCCTTGGCGACTGCCAAATTCGCAGATATGAGCGTCTTCAAGCTGCGTGATCACGCCAACCTTGGGCGCGCACAACTCGGCTAGCATGGCGATCTCGCCAGCGCGGTTGGCGGCCAACTCCAGCACGGCATAGTCGTGTTGCGGTTCGATCGTCAACATGCTCAACGGCACGCCCCACGGATTGTTATAATTTCGCGGGCTGGCCGTTCCCTGCAAGCGGCTCTGCAACACGGTATGGATCATCTGCCGCGTTGTGGTCTTACCCACACTGCCCGTCACCGCGATAACAATGCCGGTGAAGTGTCGCCGCTTCCATCGTGCCCATTGCTCCAGTGCCTGTTGCGTGTTGTTAACATTCAGAACCCAGCCGTCGTCAGGCTCGGTTTCAAATTGTGAAACAACGACACCTTGCGCACCGCGGCGAAAAGCCTCCTGGATGAAACAGGCCCCGTCGCAGTTCGGTTCCTGGATCGCCCAAAAGATATCGTCGGACTCTACCTGGCGGCTGTCGATGACAATCCGACCCAGCGCAATAAGAGCAGCATCCGGAATTCTGCATGCAGGCAGAATTCGGCCACCGGTCGCTTGTGCTAGGTCGTGAAGGGTTTGCATCGTAGGGAGTGCTTAGTGCTTAGTGCTTAGTGCTTAGGGCTTAGTGCTTAGGGCTTAGTGCTTAGGGCTTAGGGCAACTCCTAAGTTCTTTCTTCTGCTTGTGCATACAGCCAGTCTTCAGCAATCTGTTGATCGTCCAAGGCAATTCGCTTGTTGCTGGCGATTAGAAGGCAATCGCCTGGTTGGGCTTGAGCCAAGGCCCAATGAATCGCTTCACTGCGATCGATAATCACCTGGGTTGCCGTGGTTTTTTGAAAGCCTTCGAGAATCTCCGTGACAATTTCCCGGGGATCTTCGTGCTGCGGGTTGTCGCTGGTGAGTACGGTACAATCGGCGAGCTTCTCGGCCTGCCGGCCCATCAGCGGTTGGTTGTGATCGCCCACGGCACCGGACACGCAAATTAGGCGGCCGTTGGTCACGTTCCGCAATGCCCGCAAGCTGCTGGCCAGCGCGTCGGGTGTGTGAGCATAGTCGATGAACACGCTGAATGGCTGGCCGCACTCGATCCGCTGCAAGCGGCCCGGCACGTAGTCAACCGACTCCAGCCCGCGGACAACCGTTGCCAGGTCAAGCCCATAAGTCAGACCCACGGCGGTCGCGGTCAGGCAGTTATAAATATGGTGCTTACCGATCATTCGGGTCCGCACGGGCACGGTTTCGCTGCCGGCGGTGAGCAGGAAGGTCTGTTCGCTGGGGAACTGCTCGACCGGCGTGGCCATGATTTCGGCCGGATTGCGGATGCCGATCGTCAGTGCCGGACCGTGGAAATGCCGCAAATAGCCTGCGGCAATCGCGTCATCGGCATTCACGACGGCAAATCCTTCCGGGGCCAAGTAGTCCAAGAGCTTCGATTTTGCCAAGCGGTAGTCTTGCAGCGAATTATGATCATCGAGGTGGTCGCGGCTGACGTTGGTAACGCAGGCCACGTCGAGGCGAAGGCCGGCAATGTGGCTTTGCGCCAGGGCGCGGTTGGAAACTTCCAGCATGGCGTGCGTGCATTCATTGGTCACCATCCGCGCCAGCAGCGGCGCCAGGGTCTCGGCGGGCGGCGTGGTATGTGTAGCCGGTTCGACCTCCTGGCCGTCGAAATAGCCCAACGTACCCGCCACGCCAACACGATAGCCGGCCTTCAGGAGCACGCTGGCGATGAGGCAACTGGTGGTCGTCTTGCCATGGGATCCCGTGATGCCGATCAACTTCAGCTTGAAGCTGGGATTTCCGGCCAATGCTTGGCAAATGCGGCCGTAGGCATGATGGACGTGAGGCACAACCCCGCACGGCACGCTTAGGCCCGACTGCGGACGCTCGCACAGTACCGACGTTGCCCCGCGCTGGATTGCCTCGGCAATGAATTGGTGGCCATCGTATCGATCACCCGGCAGGGCGGCAAACAGGTCACCCGGCCGCACGCGGCGCGAGTCGGACGTGCAGCGCAAGGGCCGAATGTCGTCGGCACCGATGAATTCGGCTTCCGGCAACAACGCCCGTAAACTAAGCAGTCGATCCGTGACGGAACAAGTTCGCACAGCCCAAGGCCTCCATGCCGCAGGGCAAAACAGATATTCGAGGGTGGCTGCTCAACAGAATCGAGTAGTCTGCTGGCAGCCCTCAATAACTTACGGGCCGGATTGTCGCAATTTCCGTGGCTGTGTCAAGGCGAATTTGGAATCTGGAAAAGGCCTTGATCATAACCTTGCCAACTGCTAGTTGTAGGGTGCGTGGAGCGAACCGACTGGGAAATGGTGGGTTGCGCACGAAGTCGAGACGCTGAAAGCACTTACTGCTGTTCCAGATCAGTTCGCGTAACGCACCGTTGGCAGTGACAGCAGTTGGCAAGATCAAGGCCTCTGGAAAAGGTCAGGGCAGCCCCCCCAGGGGGTTTCCTGGATCAATCGACCAGTTCTTTTTCGATTTCTTCCAAGGTTTTGCCCTTGGTTTCCGGCAGTCGCCGGAGGATATAGAAGAAGCCGGCAATGCAAATCGCCGCATAGAGCCAGAAGGTGCCGGCCATGCCTAGCAACTTCTGCGCTTCATTGGCGGGCCGCCCCAGATCGCCAAGGCAGGATACCCCGGCCATGCCCAGCAACTTCTGTAGCGTGGGGAAGGTGATGGTCAGAAGGAAGCAGGCGATCCAAAGCGACGACACGGATACTGCCATTGCCGCTCCACGAATGCGGTTGGGAAAAATCTCGGAGAGAATTACCCAGGTAATGGGAGCAAGCGACATTGAGTAGCAGCCGATGGCCGCCAAGACCAAGACCAGAATTGGCCATCCCTGGAGACCGACGGCATAGCCGACACCCAACACCGAGTAGATGATCACCAAGCCCGCGGCACCGATCAGCATGAGTGGCCGCCGCCCGCGGCGATCGACGAATTGCATGGAGCCTATGGTGAACATCATGCTGACGGCACCGGTGGCAACAATGTTCGCCAGGGCACCGGAGACACCGTACCCTGCGTTATTGAATATCTCTTCCGCATAGTTGAAGATCACGTTGATGCCGCACCACTGTTGAAACACGGCCAACACAACACCGAGAATGAGCACGTTCCTCATCCGAGGATTGAACAATTCCCTGAAGTTGACTTTTTCCGTCTCGTTGGCGAGCGTGCCTTGAATCTCC
>Ga0194057_10000067_pt1 | contig 44317 bp, 34 predicted proteins | sample SepL4415m_MetaG_FD_155474 | JGI IMG/M metagenome (GOLD analysis project Ga0194057, IMG submission 155474) | Anoxic zone freshwater microbial communities from boreal shield lake in IISD Experimental Lakes Area, Ontario, Canada - Sep2016-L442-15m | ecosystem: Environmental > Aquatic > Freshwater... | reverse complement strand
ATAAGCAAGTATCCGCAAACATCGTCAGAGCAAACCGTCCGCTCCCTATCGGTTACTCAGGCCATTCTGTTTGCCGAATCAACCCAGACTCGCTGCGCGCAATATCTAATATCACTACTTGGAAAAATGTCTCTTCTTCTTTCCAAGTAGTAGCCCTGTTTAGCTGAGCAAAAACCGGTCAATTTAGGTGAGCGTCAAAGGTACCGCACAATTGCCAACAGCGGCGTGATTCGCACAAGCGATCAACTCGCGGCGTTCCTACGGGCAACCGAGAAGTCATGGGAGAGCGGCCACCCGCTGCTTTCCGCGGTACTCCGCAGCCCGATCAGACAGCTGTGCCAGCCCAGCCGCTGAGCACGGCAGACGCCACCCAGTCGACCGCCGCGACAGTGGTTGATGGTTCCACGGCAGCATGACGATCATCCAAGTGGCCGCCTTGGCTGAAAAGTCAGACGCGAGTGTCAAATCTGCGCCTGGCCCGACTCCCTCGATTCGCATGTTGTGCCGCCTACGAAATTCTCAATGTAGTTGGCGACTTAACTGGTGGAGCATTCTGCCCCGCTGATGGTAGCGTAGCACGCCTGCCCTGCGCCTGTGAGCCACCGCCTCGCCCAGATCGCCGTCTCTCAATCAAAGTGCCGAGAACTCGTGCAAATAGGACGCGATAAAAGCACTTTCGGAAGCAAGTCTATTTCACCATCGGTGGAGTTGCCTGCGTTTGAGTGAAACGATTCCTTGACTGCAGAGGTGGGGCAGCACCAACAAAGCCGCAACCGATGCAGCGGATGGGGACTGCCCTAATGTTCGATCTGCGACAATGGGACGGTCCCCCTTGGCTACGGCGGACGGCCAGGAGGCGTTTTTCGATGGGCCGAAGGAGTTGACTTTCGTCCCCGACCCAGATTGAGACCGTCCGACGCCCTCTTGCGACGAGCCTTGGGAAGTCACCTGCGACGCCTACGGCAACACGTTCGACGCCAGCTTCTGATCCTCGTAAAACGTGGGACTGGGAGCGGTCCGCGCGTGTTGCGGAATCTTCCACCTCATGCCACTGGCGACCCCCTATTTGCAGGCCCGCCGTAGCGCGATGCTCGCGAGATTTCGGCAAGAAACTGACGGAAAACACTTAGCACGCGGGGCTTGCTTCATTACGTTCCCGGGGTTACACTCAAGCCTGAGTCAAATTGAATTTCCTATCAGGTGAAGAATGAATATAGTATTTTGGATCGTCGCCTCGCTCCTGAATGGGATCGCGGAAATCACAGGGTTTACCTACAACGAGGTGAACATTATCGCCTATTACATCGTTCTTCCGTTCGCATATGTCGTTCTTGCCGACCGAATCTTGAAGAAGCACGTCTTGAAGATCCTTTACGTTGTTGGTGTCTCGATATGTCTCATGCTCATCAAGGATTTCAACGCATTCTCGGATTGGCTGTTTCAGAAGTCAGCTGATTTTCTGCTTTCTTTCCAGTTCCTAGGCTGGAATTACATTGTATCCTCTGTCTTGATCTGCGTCGTCTTTCCGGCAATCGTTTTTATCGTGATGTTTCATTTCGCCTACCCGAAGTTCGTCCAGACGATAGTTCGTCATTTTTCGTCGTCGGGCGATCCACCTCAAAAACGAACCAGCTAACAAGGCATGTGCAACCCGCACCTACTTTCCAATTTCCTTTCGGCATCGACCCAATGGCCGGGTGTCAATGATCGAATCCTGACCGCGTTCTTCGCGGCTCACCCAATATTTGCAGTTGGCGTAATGCGCCGGCAGACCGAATTGCTTAACGACGGTCATTGCCCGCATCTGCCAGACTGCTCTGATTTGAGTTCTTCGTCGGCTGGACGTGCGGATCGACGGCCAGGTGGTCGTCACCGGCAGTTTCAACTTCACGAAGGCGGCAGAGGAAATCAATGCCGATGACCCGTATTGGAAGTTGGAAGTATTGGAAGTTGGAAGACTGGACATAACTTGGCTTTCGCCGGAAAATGGAACGGCCGAAACCGCCGCTTGCGGGTTTGTTGGGGAAGGAACTGATACCATGATGCTCTACTTTCGAGGTATGCTATGAAACTTAGTTTCTCGTTTGACCGTTATGAAGGTAAAATCGCCGTCCTCCTGACCGACGACGGGCGGCAGATCGATTTCCCCAAGGAGCTGCTGCCGAAGGGGGGCAAGCCGGGCGATATGCTCTCGTTCAGCATCGAGGTTGACCGGGAGGCAACCGAATCGCTGAAGAGAGGAACTCAGGCGTTGCAGGACAAGTTGCGGAAGACCGACTCGGGGGAGGACATCAAGCTATGAAACGAACACTGTTGGCGGCAGGTGTTGCTCTGGCTGTTGTCCTGACCGCAACGGCACGGGCTGGGGACGTCACCGTATCTTTCCTCGACGTTGGGCAGGGTGACGCAATACTCATTCGTTCCCCAGAAGGGAAGACCGCTCTGGTCGATACTGGCCCATCGAACGGCATCATGAACCTTCTGAGGAAGAAGGGCGTTGAGAGCATTGACCTTGTGGTGGTCTCCCACCACCATGCGGATCATATCAACGGCATGGCTGCCGTCATCGAGAAGTACAAGCCCAAGTTCTACGCTGACTCCAATTCGTCGCATACGAGTACGGCCTACCAGCGTCTTCTGGAAGCGGTCAATAGAGCGGGCTGCAAGCTGGTCGAACCCAAGAAGGATTCGGAGCGGAAGATTCAACTGGGTTCCGTGCTGCTTCGGCTATTTCCGCAGCCCGGAGAAGACAAGAAGAACGAAAACAACAACAGCATCGGGATTCGTCTGGACTACGATGAGTTCTCCGTCCTGCTCACTGGTGACTCCGAGCAAGTGGAGCGGGCTTGGTGGTTTGAGCATGCGGAAGCGAGCCTCTACCGCCATGTGACGATAATGAAAGCCGCTCACCACGGGAGCCGCAATGGCACGGACGAAGGCTGGCTGAAGGCGACAAGGCCAAAGCTGGTCGTCGTCAGTTGCGGCGAGGGCAACTCCTACGGTCATCCGCACAAAAATACGTTGAACTTGCTGCAACGCCTGGATGTGCCTGTGAAACGCACGGACGTGGACGGCACGATTACCATCGAGAGCGACGGCAAGACTTGGAAAGTCCATGTATCGCATTTAGGAGAACATAAGGGCAAGGAGAAAGGCGGCTCAGAAGCCGTGCGCCCGACCATGAACACCAAATTGCCGCCAACAGTCGCTCCGACCTCCGTTGGCTATGTTGCCTCGAAGCGGTCGCAGGTCTTCCACCGGGCAGATTGCAAATCGGCGGCCAAGATTTCCGCAAAGAATCTCGTCCAGTACAATAGTCGGGACGAGGCGATTAAGGCGGGAAAGAAACCGTGCGGGGAATGCGAGCCATAACCACTCGATTGTTTTATAAAACAACCCTTCGACTGCAAAATGAAGAGGCTTGACTATAAACCATGAAACCAGTGACCGCTATCGATCTCGCCCACGGCCTGCTGCATCGCCTTGGCTGGTCTGTCGGTGAAGCTGGATTTAAGCTGCCGAACGGCTCCCGCTACTGGCAAGTCGATGCAATGAAGGATGAGCAGGTGATCCTGGCTATGGCTGATTCGCAAGCGAAGGCTTGGTGGGAGTGCTTACGACTGGCTGGAGTTGTTCAGTATGACACCGAAAATGAACTCCGATAAATCCGCCAACTGGTCCGATGCCTTCTCTGATTACGCTCCAGCCATCCAGGCTGTGGAAGATTGCATGGCAAGACGAGCTACCGAAGCCGAAACCACCGTTGTTCTGGGGGAAGTTGCCGACGAATTCATCACCGATACTGAATGTCCCTTTGGCAAACTGTGGCTGGTTCGGGAATTCCTGGACAAGATGGAATAGAATGCGACGGGCAACGAATTGGATGTAAAATGAAAGTTCCAATCTCTGAATGCCACGTCCTTGACCTTGATGTCCCCACGCTTCCAACTATGACGCTAGGGTAGAACATGTGACAGGAATGAAACAGAAGCAGCCTAGTTCGCCTAGCCGCCAGTCTTCATGGGAGCAGTGGTTCAAGGAACTGAAAGCGTTCAACAAGACGCACGGTCACTGCAATGTGCCGAGTCGGTATTCGCTAAACTCCACTCTGGGTTCGTGGGTAGACAGAGTCCGTAGAGCGAAGAAGCAGGGTACGCTTGCGGAGGAAAAAGTCTGTCGCCTCGATGCTCTCGGCTTTCGTTGGGAGCGGCAGACACCTTGGAAACAACGCATCAAAGATCTTAAAGCGTTTAAGAAGGCACATGGCCACTGTAATGTTTCGCACAAGTACCAACCAGACCTTGCACTGGGGCAGTGGGTGCCCTCGCCGTAGTACGATAGGAAGTTCGGGGACTTGCCAAGGCAGAAGCTCCGCTTCGTGGCAAAGTGCGAGAATTGCCACCGTAGCCAAAGGCCGCTGGTTTCGGCATGGTGTCAATTCGTGTAGAATAACCAGATTGTTGATCGGCGGGCCGAAAATCGTCCATTCAATCTACTTTACTCCGTTTGAGGTTCATTAAGAAATGCGATACCATCGTTGGATTCTTTCTGTTGTCCTGCTGGTTACGGTCGTTCTTGTCGGCATTCTGCTTGCCCAGGCGGAACCGCGACGAGAAGCCGCTGGCGTTTTTGGCGTGTTGCGAAAAGGGCAACCGATCTCGCTCAAGGCCCTATATCAATTACTCGACGATCTGAAAAACTACCTATATCTCGCCACTTGACCGGCTTGAAATCTGCGAATGTTCAGAAAGGGTTCCTGATAATGATTGCTGCGTCATGTGTCAACAGGTGATCCTACTGGAGCGTACATGTAGCGTAAAGTGAACCACTCTCGCACGAAGGCGAGGGCCTCGTTCCCATAGAGAGACGGTAAAACAGGGAGAGGCTTTGACGGAGACGTTCGTAAGAAAGAACACCGACGTCGGAAATATGCTTCATAAATAGTTTCTCGGTTCTCCAGCTTTTAGAGTTCGACTTTCAGACCGGGGACCGCAGCTTTGATATCGTGAATCCCTTCGGGTGTCACCTTGGTATCTTCGAGGTTTACAGTTTTTAATTTGTGCTGGGTTTGCAAATGCTTCAACCCGCCGTCGGTAATCACCGTGTTACGGAGGTTCATTACTTTAAATGGAATTTGGCTGAGCTGTGCCAATCCGGCGTCATCGAGTTTGCTACCTGCGAGACTGACCTCGTCGTACCCGTGATACTTGTTGAATGCAGAAAAACCTGTCCCCGTAATTTTTGTGTTATCCAGGATGAGCTGGGAAGCGACGATCCCACAGACATGTTTTAAGCCCAGATCGGTGATACTGTTATTGCTCAGATCAAGGCAAAAGACCTGGTGCATTTTATTAAGAGCGATCAACCCGTCGTCCGTGATTCGCGTTTTGCTGGCATAGAGCTTTCTCAATTGAGGCACCTTCGCGACATGCCGGAGTCCCTCGTCTGAAAGAGAACTGTTCTCAAAGTGAAGTTCATTCAGATAAGACATGCCGTCGAGTACTACCAATTCGGCATTATTAAACTCCGAACCGGCGAGATTGAGACTCTGTAACATTTTACACTCTTTGAGCTTCGCAAAATCGACCCCGGACAATTTGCGATTGCTCAGGTCAAGATGATTCACGGAGAACTTTCCCACTTGGGACATGGTTTTCGCGAGATCTTCGTTGACTCGCGACAGCGATTGCATCGCGTCGGCCGGCATATGTGGCGTTTGCCCAAACTGTTTGCTGGCGGTGTTCCACGACGAGCGTAGCCAAAGAATCCCCGAGCAGCATGGCACCAAGATCAGAAGGAACATTCCGCAAATAACACTCAGAAGAATCTTCTGATTGCGTACCATGCCGCCAGCAGCCATCAAATGGCGGCCTAGAGGAACCGAGCAAGGAGTGCCGGCGGGCCTTGTGAGCTGCATGCGCAGCAACTGTTGTAGTTCCTCCGCAAGTTTCTGAAGATGGTTGTTTAAGGGGGGCGAGAAGGCATCCAACCAATGAACAGTGCTGATCTGATATTCCATGGGCTTAGAAAGCGGGACATCCTCGATCCGGAACGGCAGGACGGGAATTCCCTTGCTAACGGCGCGTTCCACCTCGCGAATAACTTGCTGTGAACTGTTGGAATGCTGAGAGAAGATGAGGACCATGACACGGCTCGCGTTAATGCCATTGATGATGGCCTCGCCCCAGTTCCCGCTAGCAGGTATGTCGCGGGGTGCCACCCAGCATCGTATGCCGGCACTTTCGAGGACGGCACACATCGCATCGGCAACAGTCTTGTCCTTCGACGAATAGCTTAGAAACACATCGTAGTTCATTTACAGTCCCCTTCCGTTCTGTGCGTTCCGTACTCTACAGACACGTTAAGACGCGGTATTTCGTTCGATTACGCTGTTCGATCCCTTGACGAGGTCGGGAATACTGCGTACAGGGTCCCGGTCCTTGTTGCGATCCTCCTCCGAAAGTTCTTCCCAGGGAACAAGGTTTGGGTGTGTCCGCTGGTCCTGATCCTTGCTGGGACCTTTTTGCCAGCCGTCCAGCCATTTTTCGGCGCACCAGCGCAAATGCTCCATCTTGGCCAGAGTTTCGATTTCGTCGTCCGTGAATTGTTTGACCGACTCGCCCCGGCACTGTTCTTTACGGACCGTGTGGCAGCCGATCGCCGCGAGTTTCCAGGCAATGTGCTCGGCCTGCTCCCGATTCGAGTTTTTGTAATGCTCCGTCAGCTCTTCCCAAGGTCGTAAAGTGGCCAGCAGTTCCGCATTTGGCGATGACTGAACCTCGCCCGCAGCCGGTTGCGGTACGCTGGCCAACTTGTCTAACTCCGACTTCCAGTAGGCGTTGTGAATCACCGGAGCCAAGGCTTCTGTCCCCGATCGAAATACTTGCTCGACGGTGCAGGCGTCTTCGGGTGCTCCAAAGGAGTGGAATTGTGTCGATCCACGCTCGGAACCATCCTTCAAGAGATCCTTGAATCCGCATGGTTCCGAAAGGCGGACATAGACAGGCACTTTGAGCCGCCGCAGTTCTCTTGGTAAGTGCAAGGCGCAACTCATGCTCTGATGGTCATCGTCAAGACAGACGGCAACGGTAAGTACTTGACCGGCGTCCTGCGTCCATTGCTCCAATTGTTCCCGGATGCGCGGGTCGTCAGTGTCGCCCTCAAGAAAACGGAGATCGCAACAGAGCGACAGGTAGGGATAGCACGAAGCCAGGAGGTTTTGCTTGCGGGAAGCGGCGCGGTCGATCACGGTAATTCTCGGCATGCGAAGATTGGCATACTGACAGGTCCGAGCAGCTTGGACCAGTACCGCCTTACCCATCCGCCCAAGCCCAATGATGACAAGGTGAACCGTCCGCGGATCATCGGCTTGGATCACCCCCGGATCTAAGAAAAGATTCTGAAAGAGCAGTCTCGCGCTGTTTACGAACACGTCGAATGGATGAACTTCGCAACTATCGCGACCGAGGTCGGTCCGTTGCGACAATAACACGAACAGCTCTCGATCGACCACATGGATGTGGCATTGCAACGGCTGCAAGCGAGGCCGACCCCAACCCAATATCCTCTGCACAAGGGTTGTACGACGGCCAATGCGCGGCGGATTCTCACAAGACAGCCGCTGGCCGGCAAGGGTCCGAGCGATCGCTGCAATTCGGATGTTGCTGCCGTCATCCGGCGTGACCGCAATCAGGTAACGGGCCCTTTGGATGCCGGCCTTACGCAGGATGTAAGGATCGGCGGCGTCCGCGACAATGACTTCCGCGCCTAGGTCGCTCACAGTCTTCAGATGGCCGTTGTCCGGGTCACGTTCGATGACGACGACGGAAAGGCTTTCTTTCGCAGACATTGCGTCGGCCGCCAAACCGTTTTTGCAATCCGAAATATTGCCTGAAGATCCTTGGCCGCTGGCCAGGAACTCCTCAACCAGTTTTACCCCCTTGTGTCCAAGCCCACAAAGAATAACATGATCATGGTACAAGCAAAGGCGAAGATCCTTGAGCCTATCGCGGAACAAGGTAGCAATCAGTCGAACGAGAGTGCCCACCAACACAACACCGGCGGCGAAGCGGGCGAGTTCAAGTTGCCATGTTATATCGCCCTGGACCCCGCCGGAAGTCATTAAGAAAAGCTGCAATGCCAAGTAAAGTGCCGTAGAAAACGTGTAGTTCAGTGGCGGGCTCTGAGCCAGCGCATTCTGCCGAAAGCCGATGAAGCCGAGAACTAGGGTGGTCGCGGCTCCCATGGCGATGGCCGTCCAACACAACGCCGTTCCGTGCTGGCGAATCCAGAGACGCAGTTTGTGATATCGAAGGAGGTTCATGAGCATCATCACTCTACAAGTGTAATTGAATCGGGAACAATAAAAACTTCCCCGGCTTCCTTGAGGACAACTGTGCCAGTGAAGCGAATCCAACTGTCGATGGAAGCCCCGCTAAGGTGATCAACGGATGACCGAGCGACAATGCAATGGGTATGCAAAGGAGCGTCATTCTTCGGTGCCTCTAGGATTTACTGACAAGCCGTTCACTCAGACGATCCACTACAAACATATTACAAAACCAAAGGCTCCAACGAAGACTGGACAAAGAACTTATCATTCCGCCAGTTTCCAGAGCTTGATGGTTGTTCCACCGGTAGCCAAGAGCTTTCCATTCGGGGCGAATGCGATCGCGCGGATAAAGTCATTGTCGCGAAGACTCAGAATTGGCTTGCCAGCGGCCACATCCCAGACCGTGGCCTCGTAATCCACGACGTCGATCAGTAGCGGCCGTCCCGACGACGCGAAGGCCACGTGATGGCAACGACCGCGGAGCGAAATGCGGGCGGCGAGGTTTTCTCCGGTCTGGATGTCCCACAATCGCGTACTGTTGAGGGCCCCCGCGCTGCCGATAAGGAGTTGCTCGTTGTTGGGCGAGAAAGCGAGAGCATCGATACCGTCTTCCTCTCCGGAAAACGTACGGATCATCTGGCGTCGACCGAGATCCCAGAGATTGACCTGCCCGCGTTGCCCGCGATCACCACCGACGACTAGGTACTTTCCATTGGGTGAAATCGCCAAACTATGAATCTCCTGGCACGAATGTTCCTGCAATTCGCCGTCCGGTGTGCCCTGTACAAGTTTCCATAAGCGGACAGTGGCCTTACGTGATACGTCTCGATGTGTAGAAACGAGGGTTTTCCCGTCGGGGGTAAAAGCCAGCGCAAAGGTGGGTTCCGACGGCCCGGAAAGTTCCTGTCGTATTTTGCCCTGCTTCAGATCCCAAATGCGGATCAGGATCTCCTGTTGCTGCAAACGAACATTGTCCTGGGATTCTCCGAAAGCGGTTGCGAGCTGCGCTCCGTCGGACGAGAAAGCACTGATCGTCACACCAGCCTCCTGGGTCAAGGTGGATTCGATTTGCTTGGCTGCGACGTTCCAGAGTCGGACTTTCGGAGTGCCGTCGACCAGGGCAATCAGTTTGCCATTAGGTGAAAAGGCCAGAAACTGGGCGGAACCGGGAATCCGCTCAAGCGGAACGGTTATCGGCTTGGATTCAGGAGACCGAGATTGCATTTCTCTCAGGCCAGGGAGGTTCTTGGGAATCCTAAAGGTCAATTGCTCCGGATTGATCGCTAGGCCGCCATCGGTCGTCCCGCGGACCCATACATGGTGATCTCCGTGCTGAATCACCAAGCCGGGGATCTGATTGAGCTCGATCTGACGAATTGCAGGCACGGACCAATGTTGCGGAACTTTCACGAAAGGACCTTCTTGGGCCGTCGCAATCTCGCAACTATTGAGAAAACTAATATGCGTGATCTGCAGCACCGGACCAAGTCGCGGTCCGACAGGCATTGGGTCGGGCGGAACGACTTTCAAGGAAAAACTGGCTACGCCCAGATTGATCGGTTGGGGAAAGGTGAACGAACGCCCCGTGGCGTCGACAAATCCGACGGTCACCATGCATCGCCCCGAGGCCAAACCGTACAAAGCACCACAGTGCTTATACATGCGGCGGTCGTTCTCGGCCCGGGGCTCGAAGCGGATTCGCCCCGGACGTCCGGACTTCAGCTCGAAGAGCACGTATGGTTCGTCGATACCGACAGGATTCTCCTCGCCCAACGGGACCGTCACCGAGGGACCGTCGCCTGGAAATTTCAGCGTGATCTGCCGTGGCAGGACATCGTCATTGATTCCAATCGCAAGCAGGTGGATGTATGGTTCCGAGGAATACTCCACCTGTACGGCCCCGGAAAGGTTCCGCGGCTTGGCCTCACCGAACCTTTTGGCCATTGTTGACAACAGGCCGTTATCCGGATTGTGCAGATACTTGCGGATTGCATCGAAGCCGCCACGCTTCTGATATTCCACCTGGAGTTCAGCAAGCTCGGCCAGATCGACGATCATCTTTCGCGGCAGCTTGTCGAACAGCGCGAGATAGCCCGGCAGATAGTCTGAGTTCTCGCGGACCCAGGTCCTCAGTTTGCTGGCGGACTCGGACCTTCGATCTTTCGCCAGTAGCACTAATTGCGTACCCTGACTGTCGTGTTTCTTCATAACCTCGCTGAAAATCTCGCTCACTTTGTCGTTGTCGCGCAGACACCGCTCGAGAAACATCCAAAAGCCAAGACGATCATCATAGAAATCGTTGGTCTCTAACTCAAAGTACTTCTGATAGGAGCTTAGTGCTTTGTCATAATCGTCGCTGAGCGAGTAGTAGCAAATGTTAGAGAAGAAATCATCCTTGGTCTTGGGATCCTTGATCGGGCCGTTTTGTTGCGCAAGATCCTCTATGGCCGAACTAACCTGGGTTAAAGTGTCGTTTACCCCTTGGATGCCCTGCTTAATCTCCCCGGCATCCTTGTGGATCGCCTCCGTCCCGCGTCGCACCTCTGCCGTATCCTTACGGAGGGCACTGGTATCCTGCTTGATCTCCACGGCATCCTTATGGATCGCCTCTGTCCTGCGACGGACCTCCACCGTATCCTTGCGGAGGTTGCCGGTATCCTGCTTGATCTGGTCAGTGTCTTGTTGGATAGCGCCGGTTTGCAATTTGATCTCAGCCGTGTCCTGAAGGACAGCCTTTGTCTGCTTATTCAGCCCGCCGAAACCGAACCAGATGCCCAGGGCCGCAAGAACCGCCGCAGCGACGAGGCCCACGGCCGTGAGACGGGTGCGGCTTGCGCGCAGCCAACTGGGCTTCGACGTAAGCATCCCGCGAAGTCTAGCCAGTGCCCCGTCGCTATCGTCGTGGCTGTATTCTTTCGCGTTGTGCCGCGGTAGGTCCCGGAGTTCGGCGGGCAGCTTTTCAGAATCAGGAAACTGGAAACCGCGAGCCATCAATGGGGCGATGTTCAGCTTGAGCTTTAGGGCCAGGGCGATTTCCTGACGCACCCAGTCCTCGCCACTTTGGATGCAGCGGTCCAACGATCCCGGGGTCAGCAATAGTACGAAATCCTGTGCCCCACCCACCTGACGGCGCAATTCATCGTCGAAATGACCTGACGGCAACTCTCGAACGTCCATGAACACGCGATACCCGCGTGCCTTCATATCTTTGTACACCAATTGCGCCAGTTCGCTTCCCCCCTGGCGACGATAGCTGATAAACACGTCACAGTTGGCACGTTTCATAGACTCAACCTCCGATAGATAATCGCAAACAGTCTGTGGCTAAGACGCGAACTTCGTTAGTATGGGGTCCGCCAAAAGGGAAGTCAAGCCTCTCGTCCTCTCTCTGGCGGGGATTGCGCCGAAGTGGAGTAAATTCAGTAAAGATGAAAGCCAACGCATCGCAGCCAAGCCGCGCGGCCTTGTTATGGGTCGCAGGGCACCAAAGAAACATGCCAACACGTTGGCCCATCGCCGGTAACGCACCAGGGTCGGGCCGGGTGGCCCAGGGCGGTTGCCCCTATGCTTAAGGAAGGGGTGGCAGCAAGCCTGACGAACCAGGGAAGACTTCTTCGGCAGCGCGGCCAAACAGAGGCGGCCTGGGCACACATGCAAGAGGCGGTTCACATCACGCGACAACTGGGAGACAAACAATGCCTCGAGAATGCGTTAAGTAATCTTGCCGATGTGTGTGCTGATCGCGGCGACTTTTTGGCAGCCCTGCAGCTTGCCAACGAGGCGGAATGTATTTGCCGTGAAATCGGTGCCCAAGAACAACTTCAAGGGGCCCTAGGCACAAAGGCGAGGGTACTCCAACTCAGCGGTCACCTCGACCAAGCGATGCAAATCCGCGGTGAACAGGAACGAATTTTTCGAGAAATGCGCATTACCAACGGTCTTCAGGAATCGCTAGGGGCACAGGCAGAAATACTTGCCAGCCGAGGCCAGTCCACTGAGGCATTAGACTTTCTTGATCAGCAAGAGACAATGTGCCGTGAGCTAGATATGCCAGCAGAATTGGCGTGGTGTCTCGCCAATCAGGCATCGATTCTAACCAGTGCGATGGGCCGGCCAGAGGAGGCCCTGTCTCTTGCGGAGAAAGCCTTTAATTTGGCAACCGATCACGGTCATATCGCGCTGGCCGCTCGTATCGGGGGCGTTCTGGCTCGTGTGCGGATGGTACTTCCGAGAAACTCAATTGAGTGAGGGAAATGAGATCCCACACATCGAATAGAGTTCCTTGGTCGACTGCTTAATGGTTGGACGAACTGTTGTTTGATAGCCCCGACCGGCATCAACTCCAGGACCGTTTTACAGAACAAATACCTTGCCAACCAAGTCGGAATTGTGGCCGATGAAAAGCACCAGCCGGCCGATGCTTTGCCCCTGATTGAGGAAGCCTATCGGCTGGCCCAGGACTACGGCTATTCTGCATTGTCAGAGCAAATACGGCCGATCCTGGAAAAAACTCGCGCGATGCTTGAATGATTCTCCGAAAGGCAGCCTGACCGGTTTGCAACTCTCGCACCGCGACTTTTGAATTCACGATGCCATAGTCACCAGATCACAAGGCAGTTCATTCGTGCAGATTTGCCACCCCTTCATTGGTTATATTCCGAAGGATGCGTTCCGAAGGATTGACAGCCCCGAGTGGAGGAGTCAGAATGAGGGTGTTCTGTTGAAACGACGCCATTCTCCACGGAAATAGCCATGGTGGTTCAATTCCATCTCGGTGCCTGCCAAACAGGAAACGGAACACCCATGCGGACTCTCGTTGCAGTTATCGGAATATCGCTTGTTGCCGGGTTTTGTGAACTCGTTTTTCTGGGATCGGGTGCCGCCGCTGCGCCGCCACGAACTATACCCATGTCGCCTGAACGCGCTAGCAACGTGCCCACCACCTCACTGAGGATGTGGGGCGACGCGACAGGTACATACTCAACCGAGGCCGAGTTCGTCAAAGTCGTGCGGGAAACCGTGAGCTTGCGCAAGACCAGTGGGACGATAATCGAAGTTCCATTTGCCCTGCTATCCCTCCGGGACCAGGAACTTGTCAAAAAACTTGACATCCAGGAGGTGGTGGCAGAAGGGGCAGGGCTGACGCCGCGTGAAGCCCTTGACGACGCCTTTCGCCGCGCCGTACAAAGCGTGATGACCACTCTTGTGGATTCCCATACTTTGGAAAAGAACGACAAGCTGATCTCCGATCGTGTCTTAACCCGTAGCGAAGGCTTTGTTGTCGGATATAAAGAGCTTGGACCGCCCGAATATAAAGGCGGTTTGATCCGCCAGAAAATCCGTGCGACCGTTCGCCGGCGAGATCTATTGAACAAGGTAAGTACTGTCACCTCGGAAAGTGATGCTACCGGACTTTACGCTGAAGCCGTGACCAAGCTCGAGCGGCTACGGGGTGGGATGTTCATGATTCAGAAGGAGTTGGAGGATTACCCCATCAATGTGCTTACTCAGAACAAATCCTTCAGAAAGGTCTCCGAAAACCTAGATGATGGCATGGTGAAGGTTGAATACGAGGTGGAGATCCGCGTGGACGAGCAGAAATTCGAGAGACTACAGAGGCGATTAGTGGATATCGTCGATCCCCTGGCCACCTTGAACGCAAATTTCGATGGAGAGAGCGAAACGCTGCAGGACGTACGGAATAGTCATCGACAGTTTCGCAGGGCGTTCCTTTCGGCATGGGACGAGGGGAAAAGAGCAGCCCTTCTTACAGTCCCTCCTACAGTCTATCCTGTAGTCTCGCTTCCAGAGATCGAGAACCTAGAACGCGTCAGGATGGAGGGCATTACGTCGGAGGATGTGGCGAAGTACAAGCTCAACGGCTCACTAACACGGTGGGTGGTCAATGTCGATCCAGGATATCCCAGCGGCACCGTTCGCTGGCGGTGCTTCGATGTTATTGGAATGCCTAAAATGCCCAAAGGCGGACTGACCTTGGTCATTGCGTTTCGTGATAAATATGAGAAGGCTGTCCATAAAGTGGTGACAATCCCTATGGGTGCTGCGATGCCGGGGATTTCCGTGCATTCTCATCAGTGGTCGAACTGCAACTTTCAGACCGTGGTGCTGTCCCCCTTCTTCGCCGATCACGAACAACAGGGACTCAATCTGAGCAGGTTGTGGTTCGCCCGTGCCCTCAAAGTGAAGGGCCAATTCACATTCACGCTAGAGCAACTTCGACAGATAAAGACATTCAAGGTCAACATGCTAAAAAGAGTTGAGTAGACTACCGAAACGACACGCACACCAATATTGTCGGAGTGAAACTTCTGTCGCGCCGCCGAAACAAGGGTCAAGCAATGGGCGGATGTTTGGAGAAAACACATGGCAGCAAACTTAAAGAATCCGAAAACCTGGGGCCATGTCTTCGTGCCTCTCGCTCTCGCCGCAGTGGCAACCGCTGGACTTTTCTTGGCTGCCCGATTTCATGGGACGCCCAAGGTTATTGAAGTTGCAAGTCCGCCGGCACCGGATTCTGACTTCGACAAAAGGGACTTTTTCTCCATGAACATCGAAAACGCGACATCCAGCCATAGGTCCGGTCATTTGTCGCCAGCACCACGAGCTAATGCCAACCCTTTCCGCGTGGTAAGCAACGTGCCAGGTTTCGACGAAGAAAACTACGTGCTCGATATCGAGTTCAACATAGCCGATGTGGACTTCTTCAGTCAGGTAACTGGCGAGGTGGCAAACGAAACACCTTCCACGGTGATTGCGGAGGGCACCGGAGCGACGGCCGAGAAGGCTCACCAAGATGCCGTGCGCGAGTGTGTGCGTCAATTAGTCAGGCAACTGGTCGAGGTCGAAAACCTCCTCCGCTGGCAGGAGCAAATTGAACGCGATCTTCTTGACCAAAGTGACCGCTTTGTAGTCGAGTGTCGCCAGCTTGCGCAAGATAAGAAGGGCGAAACCTATCGAATACGAGTGATTGCCAAGGTGAATCGTTCCGAACTTGTCCGCGCACTTCGCAAGGCGAGCGTTCCACTGGAAACGACAAACGAGTGATGCGTTGCGTTGATGTTCCTCATCTTGTCACTTCTCTTCCGGCAGCGGCACCGCAATGGGGTCGCCATCCTTGTCCAATACCGCCCCGATCGCAAGATAGAGCTGCAATCCATCTTTCGACTTCCAGCGGCCGACGACAGGAAGATCGCGGGCAACGGTTCGCAACTTTATCTCCGTGATCTCCATATACTGTGATACAGATTTATACTTCTCGCCTTGCTCCGTTCGGACATTAACGGTTTGGTCTTCGGATTTTTGGAGCGAGAAGATTTGCACTCCCTGTGTTCCCGCGACCAGATCGCGCAATGCCTTGAGCCGGCACACCTTCTCTCCATCGAGGATTGACTTCGGCGACTTGTCTTCCAAGACGACGGATTCGACGACGATCACGACTTTTTTGCCGTCGGCAAGTTTCAGGATCTTCGGCCCACTCGCTCCCATGAGTGCTACGCTGGCACGAAGATATTTATCGAAAGGCGGATCGAGATCCACATCAGAGAATTTTGTGGCGATGCGGTCCTCGGCACCGAGAACGGCAAACACGAGGAGTACGAGACGAACCATAGTGCTGCTCCTTTGTTGGGACTCCCGACGTGTGGCGCAGGCACGGGAATCGCTTCCAGAAATTTTATGGGTCCGGGGACGACACCTCGCCGGGCGGCCTCACCGGTTTCGGTTCTACCGCACGAACGCCCTCGGGTTTTGGCTTCGAGTCGAATTTGGTTTCTGGGACGTGCTGTGAACCGTTACTCTTCGACTCGCCGGGTTTTGCCGGGACATGCGGCATATCCCCAGGTTCTTTGCAGGGTGGGGGGGTGTCGAGTTCAACGAGTGCCTTGCGGGCATACTCCGTCCAGGGTTCGTCGGGAAACTCCGCCACCGCTTTGAGCAGACGGGACCGCGCCTCTTCGCGTTGACCGGCTTCCATCAGGCATAGCCCCAGGTTTGTCAGGACGTAGCGGTGGACTTGCTTGGGACTTTGCTCCAATGCCCGACCGAGAAAAAGGCTGGCCAAGCGGGGATAGCCTAGTTTTCGGTAGCATACGCCAATGTAATTGAAGGCGTCGGGATCGGCATAACGGAAGTCCAACGATCGGAGCAAGGCCGCCGATGCTCGCTCTAAGTCAGGCGTCTTGGCCTGGAAATGTTCCATGCCTTCGCGCCAGGCGGGATTCTCTGTGCTTTGCAAGAAGCGGGCTAACGGTTCGTCAGGCAATGGGAGTTTCGCGGTTGCGTCTTGCACAACATAGGCCGCCACTCGTTGGCCGCGGACAGAAAACTCCTTAACCAGTTCCGCCCGCACATCCTTGGATTCTGGATTGAATTCAAACGCGCGGTAAAGATCTGCGATCGATTTGGTCTTGCGAAAGTCGTCCAGGTAGTGCTGTACGCCGACGATCCCTATTTGTCGCACAAAGTCCTTGGCGAGCTTCACATTCCCCTCGGCCACGATCACCGTACACCAAAGCGACTTGTCGTCGGACCAGACGGCCGCCCTTTGCATGCCCACGACAGTCATCGTCCGCTGGTACGCATTGAACCGGACGGAGTCGTCGGCGAACTTCTGGAGGTGCTGGGGGAAGCGGAGACCTTGCTTGTCGCGCTCATAGAAGTATCGGAACAACTCGCGGTTTGCCACCAATGCCACACTCTTCTCGGCCATGTCGCGATCTTCATCGGTCTTCATACCGAGCGACTCCAGCGGAAGCCCGGCGGTGACAACGATCGCCTTCTCTGGGATCTCTACAACATACACGCCGTGGTCGAAATATTCCGGGTGTTTCTCGAATACAGGCTTCCAATCAGAAAGCTCAACGATGGGTCGCGTAGGCTTGGTTTTCGCAGGCACCGTCGGTATTTCCTGTTTCACGGTAGCCGCCTGCTGCGACTTTTCCGGCGAATGGCCGTCTTCCATCGCGCTCGTCCAGAACCCATGGCCGCCAGTCGCAGCACAGCACATCACAACGGCCGCGAGACGCAAGTGCATTACAACTACTCCACCCATGTGTTCAAGAGGCCCCGGACCGCAATCGTGTTATCGCGGCCCGGGGTAGAGCGTAGCCAATTTCCTAAGTTAATCAGGGCAACGCGTCTGGATCCTTGCTCTCGCGAACGCTCGATGGGTCACCTTGGATCTCCTTTTTTACCTTAGTCCCTTCGTTCGGGAAGGAGGGCTTGCCATACTTCCCTGTGAGGTAAGCAGCCAGTGCCTTGGAGTCAGAGGTATCCAAAGGCTTGTCCAGGCCGAGTTCGCGGACTACATCCTTTCCTTCCGGCGACCAAGCTACTACGGCCCCTGCAACCGGAATCTTCCATTCGGGGTCGGTATACCTCCACTTCCCGATCGTGACGATACCGGAAACGCGGATCTTGGTGGCACTTTCCATGCTACTGTAGAAGGATTGCGTCACTTTGTCCTCGCGTTTGTCTTGCAACTGCTCGACAAAGCGGGTCAACTGGTCCATGTCGGCACTGGCGATGTTGCTGGTCAGTGCCCTAGCGATCATACCTGTCGCCCTTACACCTGCCTGCTTTTCTGCCTCATCCAGTGCCTCGTCCACGCCTTCGCCGTTGCGGAGGGGCGATTCCACCTGAGCGAAAGCCACATAGAAGAGCTGGCCTCTCTCATCATGGTACACATGGCAACCATTTTCCTTGACTAACTCCGCCTCCGTTTGCGGGATCTCTTGGGCGACGGCCTTCTCCAGATCTTGCTTGGGCACGAAGTAATCAGCGTCGGCAAGGGCGTTGATGGCTAGATCCCGGAGTTTCGGGCTCCACACCAAGAGAACAATGACCCGATAGCCACCGCTGGCGGTGGGTCCCTCGAAAGTCTTCATGGTCACGGCCCCCATCACTTGGGCAGCGGCAGCGATCCTCGTCGCCTCCTGATAGAGACTCTGCGATGCCGCACCTTCCTTCAAACGTTTCAGTCCTTTTGCCATCTCCGGCGAGAGATCCCGATAGTATTCATAGAAGTGGCCGTTCTCGATCTCAAGCTGAATTGACTTGGCCATCTCCACACGTGCATCCATCTCAGCCAGATTGAATTGGATGATGCGTCGGCTCAGCCACCCCGGTTTACTCCGATTGAAGTCTAGCGATCTCTTACCTTCGACAATCAGGTAGAGTTGGCCGTTTGGGTGCCTAAAGTAGCCGGCACCACTGTTGGGAAGCTTGAACCGCTTGCGGAAAGCCTGCACTCGCTCCTCGACCGGGCCTGGCCCGACCTTGAACTTAGCGGCGTCGACTACGCCGGCGAATACATCCTTGGCCTGTTTCAACTTTTCGATCTGAGTCAGCGGCTTTGCCTCTTCCTTCAACTTCGCAGACTCCTGCTCGGTCTTGGCTACCGGCTCGGCATCCTTCGCCTCCTTCAACTTATCGACCTGAGTCAGCGGCTTCGCTTCCTCCTTCACCTTCGCAGGCTCCTGCTCGGTCTTGACTGCCGACTCGGCGTCCTTCGCCTCCTTGGCAATCGGCTTGGGCTTCTCTACGGAACTACCTGGCTCTTGAGCCACGACCAAACTCGTCACGCACCATAGGCCAAGAATCCACGCAAACCCCAACATTAAGTGTCGCACTACACATCTCATGAAACTTACTCCTCAAAAAGTGGAACGGTCAGAAAACGAAAGAACAACGACAGGGAAAGGCACTAAACTGAGCGAGGCATCTCCTTTTCCGTTGGAACGAATGGCGAGAACCTACAGTATCGTTTATTGTAGAAAGGCGTAACGGAGTTGTCCAGTGGGGGAAGAGGGGTGTCGGGAAGAGGGGAAGTTTTTTTTGGGGGAAGGTTTTCGGGAAAGGTTTTCGACCGAGAATATCCCTGAAATCGGTAGTAGCCTATTGGAATCGACGGGCTATTGTGCTAGGATGCCGATGATGTTTCAGAGACTGCCCCTAACGAGTGGTGGATTTCAGTCGTGAGTATCCGGCTAACCCAAAGGACAACTCCATCTCGGCCTAATGCAGGTCGATATTTCCTGGTCCTCCTTGTCTCGATCCCGATGATTGGGTGCGACCCACACACTCCCGACTCAGGCAATTCACTGCAGGACTCGATTTCTACTCAACCAGCAGGTTCTAGCGAAGAAACTGCGATTGTCGGCCGGCTGCCGCAAGGCAGTTCAGAGTGGACGGCAGCGGAAGCGGTCCGCGTCGAGCGTCAACAACAGGATCTTCCTCCGCTGGCAGGACACGAGATCCTTCAGCGATATGCCCGTCTGTGCGCCGCCACGGCCGTTAAAGCGTTCGATCACCGTGGCGGACGGGCGCAGCGGCCCGACCAAGCCGCTCTCCAGGAAGTTAAGAAGAACGTGCCAGCCGTGTCGCGACTATGTCTCCAAGTGGTGTGCGCAAGGACGCAAGATCAACTTCTCCACAAAATTGCTACAGGACCAGCCTCACGCTCGGCCGACCTTACGCACTTGGGCATCGCCCTTGGACATGCCAACCGTGCCGATAGCGGATCCTTTTGGGTGGGTGTCATCCTCGCAGGCCGAATTCTTCCGGCCATTTCTCCGCAACTAGTCAATGAGGGCAAACGGGAATTTGACCTTAACTGCTATCTCTGCGGGCACGACACGCTGGTGCGGCTGCGCCCCCCTAAGGAGGGTGATTCCGATTGCTTAATGGCTATTTGTCCGAACTGCCAATGCGTCATTGACCTGTACGGCATTGACGCCGATGGACACTACCATCGCCCCTCCTGGTTCATGCGGCAGTTCAAGCCGAAGACCATCGATCAGCCATTGGAGGCTTGGTCATTCTTATTGGAGAACTGTAGGAACAAGCACAAGCGGTTCGGGCAGCATGGAGGCTGGCAGACGGCCGAAGAAACGCATCGCTTGCTAGGGGGGGGCACTAAGGATCTTGCGATCTTGCTCGCGGATTGGCTGGGAGCGTGCGGTCAGGACGCCAAAGTCGTCATTGGGCAGATCGATGGCAATCCGGGAGTGTGGGTCGTATTGCAGGCCGATGGCCACACGTATATCCTGGATCCTGCAGCCGGGCGCAGAGGTTCCCGTCGCATGCCGCCACGGGCCGAACTACTGACTAGCTATGTGCCGCGACTGCAATTCGACTGGAGCGGCATTTGGTTCCGGCGGTCGACCGGCTGGACAGGGCAATATCGAGGTGTTGATCAATGGTGGCGGGGGCCATGGCCGCTTGAGCCTCCTCCTGAGGAAACTTCAAACCAAACGAGGTAAGAGAAATGGATATGCAATTCGTGCGAGCCACCGTGGTGAACATGGGAATCAATCTAGTGTACGCGGTGGTGGCTCTGTTTGTGGGGGTTTTGGCACTGAAACTCGCGGAGAAGTTCGTTCTAAAGCTCGACCTACAGGAGGAGATCAAGAACAATAATATCGCCGGAGCTATCTTCGCGGCTTCGCTTGTCGTGTTTATCGCAATTGTACTCGCAATGGCCATGGCAAAGTAAAAAGGAATTTATCGGCTTCTTCATCCGGCCAGATGACGCCGGGGCACCGGTGTCGATGAACTGAGCGGGAAAAGGTACAACAGGCCAACCGTCAAATGCCGCTGGTTTCGGCATGGGGTCAATTCTTGTAGAATGGCCAGATTGTTGATCGTCGGACCGGAAGTCGTCCGGTCAGTCTACTTTACTCCTTTTGAGGTTCATTAAAAAATGCGATACCATCGTTGGATTCTTTCTGTTGTCCTGCTGGTTGCGGTCGTTCTGGTCGGCATTCTGCTTGCCCAGGCGGAACCGCGACGAGAAGCCGCTGGCGTTCTGGGCGTGTTGCGAAAAGGGCAACCGATCTCGCTCAAAGACCGTGGCTCTTGTTACGAGATTACACTCTTCGAGGGCACCAACATTCCTATGGGGCACGAGGTGGTCGAAGTGGGTAGCGATTACCTGGTGGTCAAGGACATTACGAATGTGATCGTATCACGGATTCCGATCTACGCGGTAAAATCGGTGAACACGATGCGGACCGGAGGACGGCCAGGAGCGGGGGGAGAGGAATGAGGCATTTTCCTTCAACACAGATCGAAGAGTCTGCTGCTCTTGATGAAGCACTGATGGAATCCCGACGAGGTAACTGGCGTTTCTGATTTCATCCCAACTTCAGGAGGAAAGATAAATTCCCCTCTTGATTGCAACGGAAATAGAATGTGCTGACATACCACAGCCACCTCCAGGCAATAGAACCTGAGCCTGGATTTCTCTGCCTAATTGTCATATTCTTCAATGCATCTTCCCCCCGCGACATCTTTTGTCTATTCAGCGTGAGCGGAACGGAGGGCGGCCGCATCTTCTGGTTCGATTTGACCTGATTCAACAAGGAAGTCGAGTACGGTCTGGCAGACGCGGCCGGCCACTTGCGACTTGCCCGTTTCGCCAAGCTTTTCGAGAATGCGGTCCCGCTTCTTGGCTGTGATACATTCCGCGACGACCAAGTCTTCGAGTACCGCGAGTAGCGGGTCGGATGAAATCTCTAGCGTACTACCCTGCACAGCCGTATCCCAGCCGAGCTTTGCAAGCAGCTCATGGACCTCGGGGCCCTCGCAACGGGGCAGCAGACTGCAAACAATCTCTTGCAACCGATCGGGGTCTTCGGCGGCACTCTCCAACAGCATCCACAACCACTGGGCATTTCCGCTCATCGACGGAGCAAGCTCCACGCTGAGCTTGCCTCGGGTCTCGGGTGAAACGACCTCCTGGAAGATCGCCAGTGCCTGGGCGGGGATATCTTGGGCCAGCGCACGAGCAATATCTGCCAGAGCCTCGCTCCGCAGTTGAACATTAGCCGTCTGCCGGGCCAATTTCTCGGCCGACTCAAACTCACCCAGGAGGACGAACTGGCTGACCATGCCCCGCTTGAGTACGGAGAGGTCCAGGCCGTCCTCGTTCATGGCATACGTGGCTAGTTTCTGCTGGGCCTCCTTGTGCCACTCGGAGAGTTCGACTCGGCCCAACGCATTCAAGATCGCGTGCGCCACCTCGCGTCTTGCTCGTGGCTCACCGCGCTGTCGAAGCATCGCAAGTATCCAATCCAAGGATCCGTTACGCCATTCAGTGTCCTCTACGGCGGTAAATCGCCGCACAATCGCGAGAAAACATGTGTCGGACAGGTCACCGCGGAAGAGAACGGATCCATGGGAGTTCTCATGGACCAACTCGACGTGGGGCAACGCGAACAGCGACTGACCAAGTGCGTCGAGTTCGTCACCTTTCATTGGCGGCAACGAGGCGGTATATTGATCCAAGAGACAGGCTAACCGAGCGAGAAGACGCTCCATGCGGGTCTCTTGTTTGCTGCGGAAGAATTGAGTATGAGCCACAAGCATTATGTTTAGTTCAGTCACATATGGAATCATGCTGCCCAGTTGAGCCATCATTTGCATAGCCGCAAGGACCGCTTGCGGGGCATCGAGGGCCGCACGGTCTGTATCGCTGTGCTCTAACAGATGAATGCAGCCACAAGCGTTTTCCAATGCTAATAGCTTGTTTGGGCCGAGAGGTGCCTCGCGGAGTCGCTGCAGGACTTCCATCACCAAAGGTACGTTGCAGTTTGCAAGGTGGGTGATCTGGGCCAACGCATCGGTCCGAAGAGAGTCGTCTGGGGGAAGCGTCTCAACGAGAGACCAGACATCCACAAGTCCGCGGGAAACGGTACTCGCTGATGAGGAATTCAGCAAAGCCTTGGTGAGCAGAGGTGCCACCTGCCCCCGGTCTTTCGCTGGTAGTTGATGCGCTGTCTTGATGAGCCTTGCCGAGATGGCCAGAAAGTTATCATCGTAGCATGCTGAGGGGTCTTTGAGCGGATGGCCCAGCGCGACGATCCAATCATCCGAGCCAGTGAAAGCCGTGGGGAGTGATCCGGGAATTAATCCCAGGGTAAACACGCGGTCCACGAATTCAAAAAACCAGGGGTCTTGCCGGGCTTCTGCCAAATCGCCGCAAATTCCAGCAAGGGCTTCGTTCCTTGCCTCGCCCGCTGGAATGTCCTCGCATTTGTGCAGCAGCGAGTCAAGAGCCTCGCGACGCCACGGCGGTCGAAATCCATTCATCCCTTCGGCGATGCTACCTATCGCACGCCCACGGTCTTTGGGATTGTCGCGTGAATCAATGAAGTGCAGGAGCATCCGAAAGCCGTCTTTGGCCCAGTCCGCCCCGTGACCATCGACGAGTGCCGTGGCGAGATTTGAAAAGATAGTTATTGGACATTCTTCCTGGAGGTTGGTTAGGAAGGCCAGTATCGCAGAAAACGTGTCAAGCGTGTAAGCGTTCGCATGTGATAGCATACCGTGTATCCCACCATATAGTCCGCCGTATTCCCTCTGTAGCTCGTCGTTCGACAAATTGAGCTGTCCGAGCAGTTCTAGGTGCTGGGCGAGAATGCGATCAAGGGCGGCAAGAGTGTAGTTTGGGGAAGAGTCGATCACATACGCAATGGCCATAACAGCATAAAGTGACAGCTCATGTCCTGAACTTGCACCCTCAGCACCGATCCGCATGATTGACTCGCACCACCGAGTTGCCGTCGCTTCAGGTAAGTTCGGAAGCACTTCTGTGAAGACCACTTCTGCCACTTGGGCCCGGAGAGAACGTGATCCATCGGGCATATCGTGAGTGGGAAGTGCTGCGAGCAAGTCACGCCAGACGTCGTGTTGCGATTCCAATGGATCGGGGTAGGCTGAGGTCAATAGCCGGAACGAATCGGCCAGGACATTGGCCCGGACGGTATCGTTACGGATTGCAGCCGTCATTTTTGCAAGTAGCGCACTCAACTTGTCGCCACATTCCGGATGAAACCAGAACTCAGCCCCGCGAGTGAAGTACCAAGGGGCCGAAGGATCGCATGATTCCGTGTCTGCAGCGTGTGGGTGATCGTACGATAGGGCAGCCTCCATCGCATCCTCTGGCGTGAAGATCCCCATCCCCACCTCGGCCGCCAGAAGTCGGCCGAAAGATGGTGCCAGCAGAAAGGGGAGCGATTGCGCCCACAATTGCTGCGGGAGTTCGCCACGATCAAAGGTGGATTGCGCTAGCAAGCAGGCGGCCGTGGCCCACGCCTGATCCCGACAGGGAAGGTCCGGCACCTGCGCCAACGCCTCCACGACTTCCAGAAATTCCTCCTTGCTGGCAAAGGTCGGCCGGTCAGGCATGAGCTCGAAGTCGATAAACGAGACTAATTCCGCGATCACCGCCGGCACGGCCCTCTGCCCCACGCAGAATTCGCACGGATTGGTTGGCACCGCCTCCTGTACGGGGTATCCTTGCTCGACAAGCTGCGCGATCCGCTCCGCTGTGACTTCACCCGCCCCTGCACAGCAAGGGCAGCTAACGCTGGGTAATGTTGCCATTAGTCTTCGTCTCCTATTAGGTTGGTTGGGTGGGTGCCAGAGCGGCGGCGAGCAATCGCTCGCCGTCTGAAGGGTCGAGTCCTTTGGACGCAATCGCCCCAAAAATCTTGCGGAAAAACTCTGCGCTTCCCAAAGTTAGGTCCACTCCGGCTACCTTTTCCGCGTCCGTGAGGACTTCCAGAAACGGGTGACCGGCGTCGGCCAACTCCCAAGCGGCCAGCACGGTGCCCAAGAACCTCGCCAAGCTATCTTGCTCGCGGCCTAATATGGCAAGGACTTCGGCTGCGTTACCGGCGCGGGCGAGTTGGCGAAGGCGTGCAGCCTCATCGGTGTGCAATCGCTTGGCCTCACTGGCGTGAAGTAACAATACATCCAGCCCGTCCTGCCATTGCCCGCGGACGGCAAAGAGCTGGCGGGCGACACGCCGCAAGTCGTCGAGTACTGTTTGCAGGCCAGCGGCCGAATACTGGGCCGAGCGGAAGGCTAAGTTTTTTACCCGCTGTTCCATGAGGGGCACCACGCCACCTCCGCCCGCCGCGACCTCACTCTCCAGGTGTCGCACGCCGAACTTCAACGCATAGGTTTTGGCGTCGCCCAACAATTCCGCCCACCGCCCGCACCATTGGGCCAGGATGGTGTTCCAGCGGGCAGCCTCGCCAGGATAGCGGGCTTTGAGGTAGTCGCGGAGGCTTTCGTGGAAGAGTTGATAATCGAGCACGTCAGGAGTGAGCGGGTTCTCCAAAAGAATTTCCATGACAGCATCCAAGGCCGACTCGGCCTGCGGCACGCTCCAACCAGTCATTGTGGCGACCGTCTCGGCCGAGAGATAATCCATCGCGGCCGTCAGGAGCATCAGCAGATCGAACGCTCGATCCGCATCACGTAAACGCCGCAGCAGTCCCTCATAAAGGCTTTCCATGCTGTTGGGCAAGCGGTCCAGCGAGTTCAGCGGCACATCGCCGCTAGCCAGAGCCTCGCACAGCATTTTCAGAAAGAGTGGGTTTCCGCAGCTTCGCTGGGCCACGGCACTGACGTAGGCGTCTTCCAGCGAGTATTTACTCACGTAGCCGTAGAGAATTGCCCGGGTATCGGCTGGCGAGAGCCCTTCCAGCGTCATTTCGGCGCGGTGTTCTCGGTCGAGTTCATCGCATAGGCACCGAACCTCGGGCAGCGGCCGGGATGCATAAATCACCAGAATACCTGGAGGCACGGCTCTGGGCAGGAAGCGGAGCAACTCGCCGCCGCTCCCGCAGGCCTCGTCCAAACCGTCGATCACCAACAGCATTTTCCGGCCAGCAAGCTGCTGGGAAACTTCTGTTAGGCGACGATCGAAACACTCCCACTGTTCGGCCGTGCCCTGGCCCTGGGGGATGCCAGTGGGAATGTTTTCCTCAATACGACGGTTGAGGTTGGTGAGAAAATAGTTTCCGTCGTCCGTGCGCTGGCCACGGCGGATGAAGTATTCGAGCACGATCGGCTGGCGCTCCGCCTCATCGTTGTGTTGCCACCCCAGTTCGCGTACGGATTGGGCCAGCAGTGCGCTCTTACCCACCCCCGGCCCGCCCCACACGGTCAAGAATCCCCGCGGGGCATTGAGAAATGTCTTGAGTCGGTTCAGTTCCTCGCGACGGCCCTTGAATAGTTCGGTCAACTCTTCGATCCGTTCGCGGAAGCCGGCGGCGGAAACCTGGCTCCAGTTATCGATCGGATAGCGAGTGAGCAGATCACCCAGCAGTTCCCGGCTCCGCCAATGGCCCGCCGTTTCGTAGCTCAGAAACGATGCGTTGGGCTTGCGAATGTCGTTGTAAAAATAGTAGCGGTCCTCATCGGGCCGGTAGACGAGGAGGGGGTGCAAGTCGATGCGAGCGGTCTCGCTCACTAGCCACACCCGCCCGTCGGCCGCAGGCTCCAACCTGATGATCGATAGGTATCCGGCGGCCTTTAGCAAAGCCTCGAATCGGGGCAGGTATTTGCGCAGGTCGGCCAGACATGCCTCGTCGCTGGGCGTGGCACCGTGGGCATAGCTATTGCGGAAAGCAATCAGCGACTCGTCGCGGTCCAACGCGGTGACGAGAGAGCAATCCTTCTTGCCGCCAAGGCCAAGGATGAAGTCCCGCATTCCCGCCGCAACAAACGGGGCGCCGTCCGCATCGAGCTGCTTTGCCACCGCGCGACAGAAAAGCCACCAGATGCCCAGCGACGGGGTCCGCAACCCCGAGGCGAGCATCCCCTTGAGCGGCTCGGAGAGCTTCTCCCGGGTGAAGCAATCGCTCATCACCGCCACCGTGTGAAACTTGATGAGCACCTCAACGGCGTCGATCAAGCGATGGACTTGGCGGAACGGCTGCGTTTCCGTTTCGAGCAGGCGGATTACCCGGTCCAAAGGCCCGGGAAGCGGAATCTTATTGTCAGGCACGTTGGCCATCGTTCAATTTCCTCCTTCATTAGGATTAGGGGCGTCTAATAAAAGGTCGGCCACCTCCTCTGCGTCGAGGTGGCCCAGACTGACCAGCCGCTCGATCGTCACTCTGCAACAATCCTTCTGAACCACCGATCGTTCTTTCTCGCTCATCTTGCTCAGGATCCGGTCGCGTTTTTTGCTGGCAATGCACTCGGCAGCAACAAGTTCATCGAGGATCGTTGCCAATGGATCCGGCGTGGTCTGCGGCCTTTGTGAATGCTCCCAGCCAAGCTTAGTGAGCAGCTCATGGGCCTCGGGGCCCGAAGCGTGGGCCAGCAGTCCGGCGGTTATTTCTTGCAACCTCACTGGATCCTCGGCGACGGTCTCCAGGAGGGTCCAAAGCATTTCCGCGCTTTCCGACAGCGACTCGATGGCGGCCAAGTCTACGGCTAACTTGCCGCGGACCTCGGGCGAAACGACTTCCCGTAGCAGGGCGACTGCTTCCTCCGGTACGTTCTGCGCCAATCCGCGGGCGATCTCCGCCAAGGCCTCACTTCGCAACTGATGATTGGCCATGGTGCGGGCCAGCTTCTCCGCAGTGTCGAACTCGCCCAGGCGGACAAATTGGGTGACCATGCCCCGCTTAAGGATGGAGAGATCCAATCCTTCCTCGCTCATCGCATAAGTGACCAGCTTCTGCATTGCCTCTTTGTGCCAATCGGACAGTTCGACCGCGCCGAGGGCCTCGATAATCGCATGCAAAATCATCTGACGATGCCGTAGATCAATGGTTTCTCGTACCTCTGTCAACACCCGATCCAAAATGGCGATCCGCCACGGCCCGTCGCCGATCTGAGCAAAACGCTTCATTATCGCAGCCAGGCAGGTTACGAGCGGAACACCACAATACACCATTCCACGGTTGTCAAATCGAATGCCAATTTCTCTACGCGGCAAACGGAATACCGGTGTCAGGATTGACTCAAAGTCTTCGCGGTTCATGAGCGGGAGGGGTGCTCGATATTGACTAATAGTCCAGGCCATTCCGGCAATCTCGATTTCAAGTCGCTCCTCACTGTCGAGTCTACCCATCATCGACTGAAGCTGTCCCACAAGCCGAAAGAGCACCAGAACAATCTCGGGTACGTCGAGTCTCTCCCGGCACGAGTCATCTACCGACAGATCGACCTTCGCGAGCATACTTTGAATCGCGATTAACTTATGGGGACCGGAGGAACAGTTGTTAAGGCACCGTGTTACCGCGAACAGAGCATCGACGTCCGCAGGGTCCCACCATATGGAAGTCCTGTCGCCGTCACTCTGTCTTCCAAAGAAGGATGAATAGACGGAAGGCCGAAGTTCGGCATCAACTAGATAACGATCCAGAAAGGCCAGAACTCCGTCCAAAACCATTCTTCGAAGATCCACGCTGTTTATCGTTCCCCAGTGAATCACGAGATCTTCAAGGCATTTGATCTGCTTTTCGGCATCCAATTCCGAAAGAGCTGAAAAAAATCTCTTTAGCGTCTGCGGCAATACTTCGTGGTATCCAACCGGATCGCGTTTAAGAAGAGCGGTTAAGCCATTGAAGATTATCCTGTTGTCGCCTGCCCCCACAAGGTGTGAAATCAAACGGCCTATCATGTCCTCAAAGTATGGCTCCCGCCAGTTCACAAAAATAGCTGCACCTAAACTGCTAGTGCGAAATGCAACGAAAAAAGGCCCGCAGTTATTCTTCACGTAACAGTCTAACAAGAGTTCCAGCGCAGCGCGGTGCCACTGCGGTCGGCATTCCACGAGGGCCTCCGAAGCGTAATCGATGAGGGCCTCTGTGGCGTAATCGGCGGCATCAACAACAGGGGGAAATTTTGCTCGCACGTCGTTCACGATCATTTGAAAGGCGTCCCATGACCATGCCGAGTCACCACAAACTGCGATAGCCGATACGATGGGCTTGACGACCTCCATATCGCTGCTTAGCACAGGAATGATTATCTTCCATAGTTGCCCGATCCAACGCTCGACGTCGGTGGATGCCAGTTGTGGCAGGACAAATTGGGATATGGAATCAAATGCTTTGTCATGAATGGTTCCGATCAACTCGAACCATCGGTCCTCCAGGGACAGAAGGATTTCCGGCGATTTTCGGGCGAGGACTATGAGCAATTGTGCAATCGCCCAGCCGCGCCAATAGGCATCGGGAATCTCTGTCAGCCTTTTCGCGAATATCTCGGCGACTTCGGCACACTGTTCAGGTCGCAGCCAGATATCGTGATGCCACAACAAGATGTACGGTCCGCGTGAATCGATAGGCCCCACATCCGCAGCGCGGGGATGTTCGGTCGTGAACGCCAGATCGATTGCCGCGCGAGCATCAAAAAGGCCCATCGCCACCTCGGCCGCCAAGATGCGCCCCAGGGAACGTCCCGCAAGAAAAGGCCGGGCCCGCTGCCAAAGAATACCAGGCAGATCGCTGCGGTCAAACTCCGCCTTGGCCAGAAGGCAGGCGGCCGAAGCCCACGCCTCGTCGCGGCAGGTGAACCACGGTACCTTTTCTAAACGGTCCAGAACTTCCACGCACTCTTCGCGGTTGGCAAATGGCTGCCGGGCGGACACTGCGGTGAAATCGTGCAGGGGTACTAACTCGACGACAAGGGATGGTGCCCGCTTTGCCCCGTCACAATACCAGCACAGACGACCGCCCTCCCCCCACGCCTGGACGTGATGCCCTTGGCCAAGCAGTTCCTGAATTCGCTCAGCCGTGACTTCACCCTTTCCATCGCAACAGGGGCAGGCAACTTGGCTCTCGGTATTCATTGGTCTTAGATCTCAGTACGAATCGCGTTTAGAAGTTCTGGAGCAAGTTTATTCACGACATTTTTTCTACGCGGCTGAACAGGGCTGCTAGGGCTTCGTCTGGAAATTTGCCAAGGAAGCCGGTCAGCACACTGCGAAGTTGCTCGACGCACCCGCTCGGAATACCTTCTCGCTCAGCAAGGCCCAACAGTTCACGAGCCGTTTTGCCCAGTCCATCCTCACATCGCTGCCGCTGGTAACATTCCAGCAACCCCACGCCGGCAAAGAACCGATCCGTGTGGGCTTTTGCGAGAGACCAAGATTGTCGATAGTGGCGGATCGCTCCGTCAAGTTCGCCTTGTCCCAGCTCGCAGGCCGCGAGAAAACTGTGCATCTTGACCTGCCCGACCGCGTCGCCGAGAGCTTCTGAAATCTCCAGGTCGCGCTCGAAGTGGAGCTGCGCGGCGGACAGGTCCGGGGGCTGGCCGTAAAAGGCCAACCGGCCGAGCCCACCATGAGTCATGGCTAGTCCGCGCCGGTCGTGTAGTTTCAGTCGTTCATCCAGTTCTATTCGGCGCATGAATAACTCGCGGGCTTCCTCCCGCTCCTCGGAATTACCGTGACTGAGTTCTGCACCGAGTGAGTTGTAGATACGGCCGAGCAGGCAAGCCGCTTCACGGTCTTCTTCGATTACACCTGGCTGAAGCACCTCGATCGCTTTGCGCAGCTCGGCGGTACGTTCGGCGGGCTGGAGTAGGCTAATTCCCACAAAGTGCAGGGCCTCGGCCTGCTCCTTGGGCAGAACGGCCTGGATAAATACCTGCTGTCCTAGTCGCAGTGCCTCGTGGGACCATGTAGTCTCGTCACAACTCTTGCCGGCGTCGTAACATGCCTGGGCAACTGCCAGCACGACCCGTGCAGGCGATTCCGCATGTTCCTCAAGATAGCACAATCCGTTCTGCGCCGCTTGGACGTGCTCTTCTCGCTGGCCTTGCACATGGGCCTTGCGGCAATCCATGAGCAGTCGGGCTGCCTCAATTGCCGCTTGCTCGCCAGTGATCTCGGCGCATTCTTTAGCCATATCGAGATAGCGGCTCGCGAGAAGAAAGTCGCACTCGCCACTGCCAGCCCGCACGACACGAAGACAGAATTCCATACCCCGTGCGGCGTATCGTGATCCTGCTGCATAATAGTGGTTTGCGATCTCGTAGAATCGGCTTGTGTTCTTCTCCAGGGTCGCCTCCAAAGCGGCGGCCAGACACGCGTGGTACTCGCGGACGATTTGCGGTACGTCGAGATTACGCGGACCATGCCCGAAAATCTCCAACTGGTTGCGAACGACTTCCAGAAGGAACGAAGATTGGAAGGCATACAAGTCATCCTGGTCACGGACGTCGTGCAAGAGCCCCGTACGACGTTCGATCTCACCCAACGCCATTAACAGTTCCAGACGTGGCCTGCCGAGGGCCTCGGCCAGAACGCTTGCATGGAACTCTCGCCCCTCGCAGGCTGCGCACTCAATAATTGTGCGGTATTCGGCGACCCGAGCCAGTTGCTCTTCGAGCATCGCCCGCATGTGCCCAGGAACGGGAAAGCCGGCGGGCCAGTGGCCTTCCCTCCAAGTGAAACCCTGGGGCGTGCCGACCAGCGCCTCGGCGCGTGCCAGATTGCCGACAGTCTGGAAAAGCCAAAGCAGCCCGCCGTGAGACTGCGTTGGCTCACCCACGTGGTCCAGGATTTCTTCTGCCACCAAAGGTTCCAGCCCGACCCCCCCCACCAGGATCTGCGACCGCTCCGTTTTGATTGGATATTTGATCTCCATCGAATGTTGCGGGAGATCCTTATCCAGGTCCGCCAAAGATGCCTTTTCATCTGCCGTAAGCAATATGGCAAAACGTGTCGGCTCGCCATGGCTAAAGCTGGCGAGCAGGTGATTAAGCAGTTCCTTGGATGGCGCATCGAGCCATTGAACATCGTCGAGCAGCAGGAGCACGGGTCTGGTTTTGGCCATCTCGCCCAGCTTCCAGACCAGCGAATTGACGATCTCCTTTTGCCTCGCGGCCGATTCGCCGTCGTCCGTAGAGGCGGGAAAGAGGATGCTGGCGAATGGGACGATCGATCCCAGCGCACCGCCTAGTGTCCGACCGATTTGTTCGAGTTTCGGCTCGGCCGGGGCCATTAAGTTGACGGCAAAACACTGGGCCATCGCTTGGCGGAAGGGCGCGTAGGGTGTGGGCTCGCCCATTGGACGCGAACATGTTCCCTTAAATACCAGTGGCTCCAGGTTCCGCTGCTGCAACTCGCCCTTCAATTGTTCCAGCAGCGTCTCGGCGGTCGCTGTTTTCCCAGCCCCCCGGGCACCGAACAAGGCCAGATGGCAAACGCGGCCTTCACACACCTCGGACAAATGTTGCCATGCATCCTCATAAAACGAGAACTTCTGATAACAAGGACTCGCAGTGCGGGCGATGAGCGAAGGCAGGTCGGCTGGAACCGCAGGGACGAGACGCAATGCCTCTGCGTCTTCCCCCGAACCGACTGCTAACTGCCGGTGTGGTTTGGTCCGGGTAAACCTGGCGAGTCCAAAAACGCTGGCGATTGTCAACAGCGCGAGTAGTTCCAGCCAGACGGCTTCAGCGTGAAACACCGCCGCCCCCATCGCTGCAGCAAAGAGCGGTGCTGCTAAAATTAGCTCCCATCGCAAGGGATCCGCACTGTCCAGAGCCCGGCCCGCAACGTATGCAATGGCAATAACACTTATTGCAAGCGAGACCAAACACACCAACTGGCCTTGGTCCAGGTACAATAGCAGAGGATCGCCAAGAGCTGCCGCCGCCCCCGCACCGATGGCGGCGAATACAGCACCGCCCCGTCCGAGCAAATGAACGCTCGACCAGAAGCGAGCCAGACGGGCCGAAACGGCCCAGTATACGAAAAGCGGCCCAATCACGAAAACTAGTCCGGCCAGACAGGGTAGCCAGAATGAGAGCGAGGCTGCCGTTTGCGGGCCCGGGCGAATAGAGCCAATTATTGGCAGAAAAGCCAAGGGTGTCAGACGACCCACCGCAAAACCCACCAACGGCAACAAAAGCAGATTGCGCAGAGAAAACGCAGTCCTTGTTGTCCGTTGGCCGTAAGCCGCCAGGGCATAGCCGAGGTAGCCGGCCGCCAGCATCGCCAAATTGTTGAGAACGAGCCAAACGAGGCGGTCTCGGCGATCGCGGCTGAAACCGTTGACCGAGATTCGCTCCCATGACGCCTCGCTCGCCGTCCTGAACACCTTGCCTTCGAGCGTATAGGCGTAGATGTCGTCGGCCACGTCGTTCAGCCGCGCAACGATCACGAGCAGGCCTGGGGCGTCTAATGCATGCATGAGTGATGTTCTGACTGCCGGTGTGACTCGTCCGACGCTCAATTCAGCCAGTTCTGACTCAGTGAGTGCCCCCGACACTTCCCGAAAGCTATGCATCGCAAACTTCGATGAGGCGTTTAGCGAATAGATCAGGCGATTCTCAAATTGCAGGTTCCGCGGAACGGTTACCACCACGGTATCGAGTTGGCGTATTCCGGCCCGCGGCTGCTCAAAGTGTGCGATCAAGCCCTTGGCTGCGGCATCCATCGCCGTAATCGTCGGATCGGCCACGAGCTCGTAGTTGGCAGCGTCCGAGTCACCAAGCGGCTTGACGGCGGAAATCCGGGCCAGTGGGAACGTCCCGTACAACGTGCCGCGAGCCAGAGCCGCTTGTTCCGCCAGGTCATGTTCCACAGCCGTAATTTGGCCAGCCAATTTTGCCGCCTCGACGTCAGACACACCGCTGGACTTCAGAACTTTCCAGGCGTGCGCCAATTGCCGTTTTCCCACCTCGAAAGTCCGTAAGTCGCCTCGGTCTGCGATTCCCAGCCAGTAGCAGGTTTCTGCGTGTCGGAGGGGGATTTCAATGCAGTCCGAAGATCTCTCCGCCCCAACTGCCACTGCATTGCCAAATATGAACACCCCCGTATGCAAAAACAGGAGCATCATCGTGCTGACGCTATTGCCAAATCCACTCATAGTTCCTCAAACTAGTCGAGAAGTCGAACGGGTTACGCGTGCCAGCTATTGGTTCCTGTTCGTGCTTCGCCATCTCATCGCCACCCTGTCGATTGCCTGACCTGCGACACGATCGCTACGGGCTGTGGTCACTGGAGTGAATTGAATACCCATTTTACCCAATCCTCTGGACTGTCGACACGATGGGTTTCGAGTGATCGCCATTGTAGGGAATCGATTGGAGAAAGCCAAGCAGCCTCTGGCTGCCATCCTGGGAAAACCTACGAAATGCCCCCACCATGTTGGGCAACCAACCGCCGACACATAATCCTTCGAGAGCAGTTGAAAACCGCCTAGCTTCGTAGCGGTTGACGCATTGAAAAAGATGGCAGCTCACTTCCCTTCCGCCAGGAGTTCTTTGCCGAATACGACGGTTTGCCTACGGGAGAAGTCGTGTGTCGCAACAATTCGCAAGATCGCCTTGGCAATCTTCGCGCTACCGCTAGCTGACGGTTCGATGGGGGATATGTCGGAATAGTCGGTGCTTTGGTCACAGATCCGACGCAGATCGAGCACAGGTATCCGGGCACGGACTGCCTCGTCGATGATCACGTCGTTGAACACGGATAAGGCTGCAAGCAAGACCTCATGTCCACCCGGCACGTCCTTCTCGTTGAAAAGCGAGAACTGGTCGTAAACGGTGCAGACGACCGCCGGCTTCCCAAGGGCGCAGACGGATTGCAGCATCTCACGGTAATCGCGACGGAAGTCGGCTTTGGTCCGAGCCAGATTCGCCAGTGCCTCACCCATCGAACGTGCCGGTTCCTGTAGGATATGCCCTTGTACCAAGGCGTTGTTACCGCCCACGCTGATCACCAAATGGGAAGCACCCTTGGGCATGCGTTTGAGTTGCTCCTTTACGCTGCGCACGACATCACCGTCGTGCGCAACGAGCGTAGCAGTCCACTCGGGGGAGATCCGGGTCTGCAGTTGGTTGATCACCGGCTCTTCACCCCGTTCCTGGTGTACGTAGACGGCGTTGTCAAAAATCGAGTCGCCTAACAGAACGATGTGATTCATTGAATGTTACCCTATATTAAAGGAGAAAACTTCCTCAAAAATTTACCAGAGAACCGACGAAAGGCCATCCGTTCTCAGTGGCTATCCGAAAAGCTGGAATCCTGCCCCCCTCTCCCGGAAGGAGAGGGGGGCGGATAGCCTATCAGAGCAAACTATTGTATCTTCCAGGACTGGAATACCTCCGCCAGGTCGAGTTTTTCCCAGCCGAAATAGTCACCTTCTGGCTCGCGGCCAAAATGCCCGCCAGCCGCTGTCGGGCCGAAGATCGGCCGGTCGAGGTGGAACCGCTCGATGATGGCCCGTGGCGTCAAGGAAACGGACTGCTTCACCAAATCGCTGTAATCCCGGCGGGCTTGCCCATTTTCGACCCGCACGCGTAGCGAGACGGGTTCAATCAGGCCAATAGCGTAGGCGACCTGTACCTGGGCAGACGATCCCAGGCCGGCAGCCACTAGGTTCTTGGCGATGTGCCTAGCGGCGTAGGCCCCGCTGCGATCTACCTTCGACGAATCTTTGCCGCTAAATGAACCGCCGCCGATCGGGCAGTCGGCCCCGTAGTTATCGACCACGATCTTGCGGCCGCTCAATCCCGTGTCGGAGACTGGGCCGCCCTCGTGCCATGCGCCTGCCGGGTTGAGGATGTACTTTGCCTTGTCGAAGGCGTCACGAAGCATTGGCTCCGGGAGATTGGGAAGCATCCTACGGAGAATCAGCTCCTTGACGTAATCGCGGACCATATCCACCGTGTACTTGCTCCGGTGGCAGGCCGAGACCACGATCGTATGAACATGATCCAAGGTCCCATCATCGTGGAGTGCCAAAGTGACCTGACTTTTGGCGTCAGGAAAAAAGGGCGTGTCGGGGTTCGTCTGGCGGTCGGCCTCCAGGGTGCGGATGATCTCCCTGGCCAGATAGATTGCGGACGGCATGTGGCACAGGGTCTCGGCCGTGGCAAAGCCGAACATCATGCCCTGGTCGCCCGCCCCCAATTCGCCGCCACGACCGCCTTTGTTGACAGCCCCGCCGATCTCCGCTGCCTGGGCGTGCAGTCGGTTGATAAGCTCACAGCGATGCACATCGAAGCCGGTCTCCGGCCGATCGTAGCCGATGTCCTTCAAAGTGGACTTGACGACATCTTCGATGTTCGGTTTCGCGAGCGAGTTGACTTCACCGGTAACCAGAACGAGGTCCTTGGTGATGGTCACTTCGCAGGCAACCCGCGACTCCGGGTCGCCGGTCAGGTAAGAATCCAGGACAGCATCGGCGATCTGGTCGGCGACCTTGTCCGGATGTCCCTTCGATACAAATTCACTGGTCCATAAGTACATGAAAGATACTCCTTTTCTCTTGGTATGAGATGATACACGATTCAGACTTCCAATTTTCAGATTTCTGCGCCATTTAGGGAGATTCGCTCCCAGGGGCGATCAAGCAAGGTGAAGTGCCCCCAACGGGCAACCTCGGCCAAGTTGGGCGTTCGTGCATAACGACAGCCAACGGACTGCAAAGACAAATTCATCAATCGACCCCAGCGGCCGGCATCTAATTGTTCGCCGCGCTCGTTCGTTAGGGAGACAATCTTCGCCGCGGTGGCCCCAGGAAAGAATGCCAGAGTTGCCCGACACTCCAGTGCAGCCCCGGTCATCACCGCCGCTTTGGCCAGCCGGCGGGCGAGGATCGCCCCGGCCCGGTCGGCCTTGAAAAAATCCTTGCCCGAAAGGGCACCGCCACCGATGGCGACCCGTGGGCCGTAGGCGTCAACCACCAGTTTTTTGCCGCTGAGCCCGTTGTCCCCCTCCGGGCCGCCCACCACGAAATTGCCGGCACCATTGACGATCACGGTCTCCGGGAGTTTAGGATCAAAGCCTGGGATCGCCGCCTCAGCCTCTGCGAGTTGTCTACCGAGCAGGTTAAGGATCGCCCGATGAAGCTCGATGGGGTTCGTGTCCGGGGCGTGGTGAAGCGACGTGCTGAAGCCCGTCAGGCACCACCGATCGCCCTCGGACTCCAGCAGAACGAGTACCTTGCCGTCCGGGCCGAGTTGCAAATCAGGCCGCTGTGTACGGAGTTGCCGCAACTGCGTGGCCAGCCGGGCGGCCAGCCACTGTTCCGGGGGTAGGTAGTTAGTCCCGGGCAGGTCCACGGCGTAGCCGGTCACGATCGATTGGTCGTCGGCAATACTGCGGAACTCGGCCTCCCCCTCATTGAGCGCGCCCAGGCAGAGGTCGGTATGGATCGACAGCTCCTCAGACTGGGGATGCCAGGGATTATCATAACCGGCACTGGCGTACACCTCGCGGACAATGTGGGGCACGTCGATCGTCTCCGCATCGCGGCAGGCGATCCGCCCGGTGACAAAGACGGCACAGCGATGTACGGCGACCTCGACACCGCACAAGGCTTGCTCTTCCCGGCGTGCGGCTTCCTCGACCAGTGCGTCGGCAATCGCGTCGCAAAGTTTGTCGGGATGTCCCGGCAGGACGTATTCGGCAGCGTAAATCATAACTTGCTCCTTGATGCGTGAAGTTGTACCCAGTGATCGGTCACATTTTTCAAATCCGTGCGTGTCGAGCCGCCGGGGGTGAGGGCCACACCCAGCTTCACCCGGGACAGAGTTTCGTAGTGCTCGCCGGTAGGTGGGCCGACATAGCCATCGGTCAGTAGTACGGCACGCCGGACGCGATGTTGCTGGAGGTGCTGGGCGACACACCTAATATCGGTCCCGCCGGTCGTCTCGCAGATTCCTTGTCGAAGTTGGGCCAGCGACACATCGACTACGCGTGTGGAGAACAGGTGGACCGTGGGATAGACCCAGTCGCGGCAATCCAACACGGCACCGTACAAAGCGCCTTTGAGGCCGGCGATGCTACCGCTCACGTCAACGTACACATGCACCTTGCTCCCGGCGCGAATGCGGCGCGGTATGGCGAGTTGGCCGCGGTGCAGGATTGGCGGCTTGCCCAGCGCACCGAGGACGATCGACCGGCGATCCGTCGCAAGAATCGGCGTCATGATCTCACTGGGATCGTTACTCGTAATCCAGCCGGAACTGGCCTCTCCCTGCAAGTCGGCGATGCGGCGGATGAGGCTTCGCAGGATGGCCCGACTGGACGGCTGCGTCTGTGGCCGCACGGACTCACTTTTCAACAAATCCGAGAGCGAACGTCCGGCGATTGGATCGGGCGGCTGGGGCCATTGCTCCACAATCTGGCGGATGATATCCAGCAGGATCGGCGATCGCTGGTCGAGATGGCCGTCCGCGGACGCCATGCCTTTCTGGAGGATGTCCTTATGATCGCCGACGAGAAATACAGTGCTGGCCAGCAGGTCGCCTACCGTCTCCCGCAGGGCATCGTAGAGATCTTCATAACAGGCACCTTTGGGCGAGTAAAGGGCTCGGTATGCCTCGGCAAGCTTATGCATCTCGGGTTCTCTCAAGGGGGGTGGTAGAGAAACCGGCATATCGAGATCCCAGTCGACCGGCGGCCGCAGTAGGCAGTCGGGGAAATTATTCTCATCATACATCTCGGTAAAAAAGGACATGTGTTCTGCGGCAGGAAACATGCGGCAGAGCAAGGCGTTGATGATGGCATCAAACACCAGGTTATCGACGTCGGTCACGCGTGGGAAGAGCCGCGTGTGCCCAAGCAACACATGGTGCAACTCGTGCATCACGAGCATCAGGAGTTTTTCGGGGGTAGCCGCGCGGCGGTCGACGAAGTCGGGATTGACCAACATCCGTGGCTGGGTGCGGCACTCGACGGCGGCCGTCTCGACCGAGCGACTCTCGACGATGTCCAGCAGTCGCAACAGTCCGCTGAGGGCATAGGTCCCACTCGGAAAACAGTCGAGAATACGGTCAACGAGGCTGGAAGATTGCGTTGTAAGACTCATGGCAGGCCCCCTTCGGGTGGCAATAGCACAACGACGCGGCGACCCGGGCGGATCGCGGCCAGGTTCGGTTGCTTGTCGCGGAGATAGACGTGGTCCGAAGACTTTGCCAGGACCGTGACCACCGAGATCAGATCCTTGCACACACGATCTCCCTTCAAATAGCTATCGACAATGATCGCGGCAGGCGGCAGCGCGAGCGTGCGTGCATGGGCCTCAATCCGCTGGCGCAAGCAATCTTCGGCCTCCGCGTCAACGGGCAGCACTGCTGTCGTACCTCCTTCACTTGCCACGGATTCGTCCAACAGAGTAAGGATTTTCGCCGGGGTCAAATTCTCGTGGAAATCAGGCATCCGAAAGACGATCCCTTTGCCGTAGATACGCCGCTGGCCGCCCTCATAGGTGATGACGGTCTGCGGGGCCACAGACATGTTGTGCAGCAATTGGCATCCCGAATCCAGGTCCGGTTTCGATGACTTGTTCATGCGGCCCGCTCCTTGATCTGGCTCCGCGCCTCGAACCAGGCGGTCGAGGCCCGGTCGACATCGGCATCGGTGGATAGTTCCCCTGTAGCAAACAGGCCGACCAGCAGGTTGGTTGTTAACGTGGTCTCCATGTCTTTAGGATCCATACGTGCCAGTGCGGCGACGACCCGTTGCCAAACGTGATGTCGTGGACTATTGGCCCTGACCGATTCGTGAATGCTCTGCGGCGTGGCGATCAGGCCATAAAGCAGTCCGCACTGTTGGGCGACGGCGGCCACCAAGTTGCCCGCAGCCCCCGATTCAAACAGTGTGGCGGCCAAGGCATGGCGGCCACCCGGTCGGAGGCTTGCAAGGCAGTCGGCGACGATGCTGGAAAACTCGGACGAGGAAAGGCTCTTGATTCGCGATGCCCGTAGTGCCCGTCGCAGCGGGTCCGACTCCATGATCAGGAGCCGGCAGGGATCGTTATCCTCCAGGGCGGCGACCTGCCATGCCTCGCGATGACACTTGAGGATTTTCACCCGGCTGACCTCGATTCCCATCGCACGCTGTGGAAAAGAGTGGTTCAGGGCCATCAGGCACGATTCGCGTAATTCCGCCTCCGGATCCATCAATATCCGTGCGGTATGCACCGCGAGGAAGTTCCGCAGCAGCATTCCACCCCGGCGCGGGCTTAGCCCCAGTTCGGCCTGACTCAGCAGGGCCATGAGGAGACGAATATAGACAGCCAGTTTCTCACCAAACATCTCCCGGACGGAGGGAAGTAGTGCTCGACCGGCCTGTATCCTCTCTTGTAGCCGCCGAGCAACTGTCGTGGCGATCGTATCCTCACCGCGCAGAATGACCTGCTCCTGCTCCTGCTCGCTGAAATGTTTCCATTCGGGCATCTCCACGACAAAGGCAAAACGGTCGGCCAGCGCCTGATCCAGCGGTTCGGAGCCACGATAGCCATGCTCTTCGTCGCCGTCGCTCAGCGGCGGGTTCATGGCAGACCAGCGGTAGACGAGCTTATCGAGCAGGATGCCCTGAACCCGCCGTTCGTGAATGATAGGGAACAGTTTGTTCTGCAAGTCAGGCCGGCAACGAGAGATCTCGTCGAGAAATACAACCTCCGCGCCCCAGATGGACGACGGCGTCTGGACATATTGCAGCGAGCCGTTGCCATTAGGCAGGGGATAACCCACCAAGTCATCAAAGTTCAGTAGGCTGGCATTGTAATGCCGCCACTGGAGGCCCAGGGCCATGGCAATCCGGTTGAGTAGGTACGACTTGGCCGTACCGTGCGGTCCGATGAGCAGCAATGGCTCAGCGGTCACCAGTGCGGCCAGCACGACCGGCTCGATTGGGGCCATGCCGATCACACCCATGTCAGCCAAGAGCGATTTTGTTGCCGTGTTCGCGGCTTCCGCTTGATCCATGAAAATTCTCCCTAAACAGGAGGGAACGGCCATAGGACCCGAACGGGATGCGAAGCGGAGATAGCGACACCCTCCGCACTGGAGAGTGTGCCTTGTTTGCTCATGGCGAGCCGCATCGCATCCCTTTCGGGTCGGCATTAGCACCTTGGCGGCCAAGCCAGGTTGCCGGACGGTCGACGGGCCGTTCCCTCGCGTCCTCTTGATGCTTCCAGGGTGGTAGCTCCCTGGATTACTTACATTGACATTATACGTGTTTTTCTCTCGGTGTCTAGTCGTTATTCACAGGAACCAGATGATTTAGCATGTGTTCGGGGATGGGAGTGACCTTGGCATCTCGCCGGTCACCCCGGGCGAAACCAATTTGCGACACCACTTTTTTGGTATAGCGGGCATCCCCATGAAACACTTGCCATGCCCAATTCCAATCCCACTTGTTGGTATCCAGGTAATGGAGGACCAGCAGCTTCTTCAGTTCAGTCAACTCGGCAAAGCTCATCCCTTCGGTTTCCAAGACAATAGCTTCGACGTCTAGGGCCGCAACGATGTCGGGGTGCCACAACTCACAAACCAACCGGCGGCGGAGGTCGTTGCCGGGACGAGGGAACTGGACGACCTGGTCGATTCGCCCGGGGCGAAGGAACGCCGGATCTAGGTCCGAGAGTTTGGCATTGGACGTGAACAGGTAGACGACTCCCTGGTTGGCCTCGACGCCGTCGAGTTCGCCCAGGAACGTGCTGTGGTGGGTTGTCGCACCGAATTCGTCCCGATTTCGGACTCCCAGATCGAAATCATCAAAGAGGATAATGCCTGGTTCATCGAGCGAGAACACGCTCTGCGCCATGCCCTCCATCCGTGCGCGCTCATACTCCTCCGCCCGGACGAGTCGCGTGGCTAGCCCGAGACGACGGCAGTGGGAGAACAGCCAGCGGCAGGCCGTGGTCTTCCCATTGCCAGGCTCGCCCATGAGCAAAATGCCCCGTTTCTGAGGCACTCCGTACTGTTTGAGAATTTCATGCCCCCGGGTCAGGAAACCGACGGAGTTGTCCCATATGCGTGTTCGATTGACTTCCGACATGATGGGTGCCGGCTCTTCGGGTACGGGTTGGCGGCGAACCTTGTGACGAAGGAAACGATAGAGCCTAGCATAGTGCTCTGCGGGCACGACACAAAAGTCTTGGGTAGGATGAGCAATCTCGCCCGAAAGCCGGTCAAGAACCTTGACGACACGGATGATCTGCCCTTTGACGTTGAGACGGTAGCACTCCAGGCCGGCAACCATTCCGTGCCCCTTTCGGCCGTAATTGAACGCGAGCAACGGCTCCCGGCCGACAAGTCCGTGGCGATTTTCGAGGATTGCTGAACGAAGTAAGGCACACTCCATCCGGCCGTCGAGAACGACGGCTTTGCCCGGTGCCTTGAGGATTTCGGATGCCCGTTGGACGAGAAAGTCCAGGTCCTGTTGAATGTGTGTAAATCGCATGACGTTATTTCTCGCTTGGTGTGATTTTCTGTTGACTGCTGTTCTATACGGAAGGATGGTTTCTGATTTTCATCGAGTTCTTTTTGGTTGCTCAATCTGCAATAACCACTTTTCAGTTCGACAAACAGGATGCCTTCTCTACGGCCGAGCAGCAAAATTATTTCAGGAGAAAATGCGCGACCATTCTTTGAAAACTTCGGCTGGGTTATGCGTACAGATCAAAATGGGGAAGCATTGCTGCTCGCAGGAAAGAGATTTATGACTGACCGGCCCATTTCGATCTTGTTGTTTGTCGCCACGATCCTGGCTTCGGGGCCTACGCATGCTTGGGTAGGAGAACAATACAGCCTCCATTTGGACCAGAGGCTACGGAATGCTGCTGATGTGCTGCGAACCGATTTCCCTAGAGGTGGGGTGAGAGGGCCGGCCATCAGGATACCACCGATGGTCTCGCTGATTTATATGGAACCTTTGCACCGCGTGGTGCGTCTAAGTGCTTTGGAAAAAAGAGGCAACAACGAAAGAGGGCATCGACCTAGGAATCAAGGCGAAAAACTGGCCCGCGGAAAAATATTCGCGTGGTTCTGAAATAAGCTGCAGTCGTGAGCGTATATCAGGGTCCATGAAACCGATCACGACAACCGTTAAATTTCACCCGGCAGGAGGAACGACATTGTTAAACAGTTCCCACAACGAGTACGTGCAGCTTGTCGAGCAGTTAAAAGCTGGGCTTTTTGAAGCCTGGCTCAAAGAGGGGGATGAGGCTGTTGCCTCGATCAACTTCGGGTTCGATCTCCATGCACGCACGGCATTCTGGCACCGCATGCAGCAGCCGATCCATTGCTGGTGTGCGCGCCAAGCCAAGCGGGTATTGCAGGGTACGGTGGTCGCCTCGCCGGTGCAGTCGCAACGGCTTTTCAAAGATGCCGCCATCTATCCGGTGCATAACAACCTCCTCGTGGCTCTCGTGGATGCTGCGCTGGTGGAAATTTTCAACGGCGGCTCTCTCGGACAGGCGTATCGTGCTCGCGACCTGCTTTGGGCTCGTTACGAAGCGCGGATTCTCAAGAAGGCCAATGGATTTGACCATGCTGCGGCACGCAAGGGGATGGACCCGCTGGATCTATGCCAAAAGGCATTCTCACACCTTTTCTGCGACAAGGCCCAAGACTCCGAAGACCCTGAGGCCCGGCACAAGGGTGAGGCAAAAATCCGCCGTTACCGCCCGTTGTTCGCAGGTGATAGCAAGGCGGAGAAATGCCCTCGCCAGTTTGCCACGCTAGCGACTTTCGTCGATAAAGTGCTACGGAACTACTTTATCCAGGAGACTCGCCAGAATCAGCACACCGGCCCGAGCCAGGCCGGCAAGCTGAAAGTTTCGCCCCAGCAGCCCACACCCGCGGCGATGGTGACGCACGCAGGATTGGTGGAGCAGGTTCTGGACCGGGTCATGCAGCATCCCAAAATGGGTGTTCATGAAGACTCTCGTGAGCTACGTCCCGTTCTACAGAACCAGTCCCAGCAGCGTCTTCATCGGGCAGTCGAGGACGATTCTGCGCTGTTGGAACTGATGAAGGGTCTTCCCAAAAAATCCCGTCGGACCGTCGCGATTCTCAACCAGGATGCTGGCGAGGACGCCGGAAATTGGGAAAAATACGAGCACGAGACTTCGGTTCGACAGAACGAAAATCGCTTGCGTGAGCAGCGGAACGCTGAATACCGCGAAATCCTCGACCACATCCTCGCTTGTTTGCGGGAAGAAAAGACTCCCACTCGCCGCCACGCCAAATCGCCGCTCGACAAGGTCGAGGTTTTTAGAAAGTTCTGGTTGGACGAGATGACGTTGAAAGATATTGTTGCGCAAGTGAATCGAAGCATCGGTTCCGTTCAAGGAGCCGTTAAGGAGCTGTTCAAAAATAACTTAGCCGTTTCGTTTTCGTGGACTTAGCCATTCCCAAAGAAACCCCGGAAAATACGAAGATGCCTGGATATAAACG